>Ga0210405_10000371_pt1 | contig 62254 bp, 52 predicted proteins | sample IncBWH11MmetaG_FD_155492 | JGI IMG/M metagenome (GOLD analysis project Ga0210405, IMG submission 155492) | Forest soil microbial communities from Barre Woods Harvard Forest LTER site, Petersham, Massachusetts, United States - Inc-BW-H-11-M | ecosystem: Environmental > Terrestrial > Soil >...
CTCTTCCGCGCTCAGTACCAAGACTGCCTTCGGTCGGCCGAAGCCCATAGGCGATTCTCCCCTGTTTTGGGGGAGAACGCTCGAAGCCGTTCACTTATTCCGCGAATTTCTGACTCACCACACTAGCCGAGGACGAGTCGAACGCGGAGGCATGGGGGTATCTCGGGCACACTCTGGGCCATCTCGAACAATTTTTAGAAGCGGAGAGCGCGTTCCGCCGAGCCGTCGCGGTTGACCAGGAGGATCCGTCACCACATTATTGGCTGGGCAATTTTCTCCTTGACAGGGAGCGGCAGCGTGAAGCCAGATCGGAGTACTTCCGCGCCTTGAAGCTCGGCGGCAGAGGGACCGGCGGAGATCTATTGGTAAAACTGGCGCAGATTTATTTGCAGAATCCGAAAAAGATGGCGTCAGGACGGGTCCTATTGCGCGAGGTGCTCAAGTCCAACTCAGGTGCAGGACCGAGGAATTCCTTGGCGTGGAGCCTGTATTCGAGCGAAACCAGACTTGCAGAAGCCGAAGAGCTCGCGAGAGCCGCGCATGCCATAGAGCCAGAAGATATGGCGATACTTCAAACCTTGGTCGCAGTGCTCGTTAGGGAGCGGCGGTGGGACCAAGCGCAACCGCTCTTCCGCACGTGGATCGTGGGATGTGATCTCGAACAGGTCACGGGCGGGCCATTCAAGGATTACCGAATGATGTTCCACGACATGGTGCGCAACGGATACGCGATTGCGGCGGCAACTGTCATCGATCAGGGCGCTAATTTGCTCAAGTGGAGAGTGATCTCCGCCGCGCTTAGGGAAGCGGCCGGGGCCGCGTATGACGAAGCGCTGCGGGAAAGGCAAGGACTGGCCGTCACCTACCTGGCGCGGCAATTCATGGACATTGCGCTCGACGCAGCTTTCCCGACCTTGTAACCAGTGGCGAAAGGTGCGCTGAAGAGCGGGCCATGGCCGGGCAAGTCGGTCATGACTTGGCCACCGGGGCGCCACCAGAATCGGGTCTGAATACTGCCTGCCCCATGAGCAGCTCCTCCTCGCGCCACACCGCTTCGCCGTTGGCGTAGTGCTCGAGCTTCCAGATCGGGACCTCCGACTTGAGGCGCTCGAGGGCCTGGCGGCTCGCTTCGTAGGCGGCGGCGCGGTGGCGGGCGGCGACGGCGATGACGACGCTGGCCTCGCCCACGGAGACCTCTCCCAGACGGTGGATGATCGCGACTCGCACGCCCTCCGCCGCGGCTTCGAGGTCGGAGACGATGCGGCTCAACGCCGCGAAGGCCATCGGGCGATAGGCGCTGTAGGTCAGCTTGAGGACGGCACCGGCAGCCGGAGCGGGCTTGGAAGAGTGATCGCGCACCGTCCCCAGAAAGAGCAGCACGGCGCCGCAGGCGGGCGACGCGACGCGCGCGATCACCTCCTGCGGGTCGATGGGCCTGTCGATCAGCTCGACCCGCGGGCGCGCCCCGCCGGCCGGCGCTTCTCCGCTGCCTCCCGACACCGGCGGCAGGAGCGCCACCTCGGCGCCGTCGGCGAGCGGGTGGTCGGCCCGCGCGATGGTGCCGTTCACGGCCACCGCGAGCCGGGGCCAGAGCGGCGCGAGGGCCGGGTGGCGGGCATCGAGCCACAGCCGCAGCTCCGCAACCCGAGCCCCTGCCGGTAAGTCGATGTCCAACTCGCCCGCGCCCAGCGCATCGCCAGCACTGGCGAAGGCCAGCAGTCGAATCTTCATCCTCGGGATGCTAGTGCGCGTGCGGCCGAGTCGCAATGCCGGCGGTTACCGCCGGCTGCCGACCTCTTCGTGCTCGGGCTCGGGGGTGCGGACCTTGGAGCGAACGCTCTCCGCCCAGCGGTCGAACTCGGACTGCGCCTGTGCCTTGTTGTAGCCGTAGCGCTCCTGCAGCGAACCGATCAGCTTGTCCCGGTTGCCGGCGGCACGCTCGAGATCGTCGTCGGTCAACTTGCCCCAGAGGCGCTTGGCCTCTCCCTTGAGCTGCTTCCATTGCCCTTCGAGGATGTGGTCTGCCATGGTGTCGGGCTCCTTTTCCGCCGGCCGCCGATAGGGGCGCCAGCACGCCCGAGATATTGCAAAGGCGGGGCCAGAGGCCCCGGGCAAAGGCGGGGCCAGGGCCACCGGCTCGACGCACGTATCGCACATATAATGCCGCGGGCAACCCTGGGAGACACCGTGGCGATACTGGCGAGCAGAGTGAGCGGCAACGAGGCCTTCGAGCGCCGGGCGACGCATTGGCGGGAAGCGGCCGCGCGACTGCACGCCGAGGAGGAGGGGCTGCGGCTGGGCGGTGGGGCGAAGGCCCAGGAGCGGCAGCGGGCGCAGGGCAAGATGACCGCCCGCGAGCGGGTGGCGGCGCTCTGCGATCCGGAGTCCGAGCTGCTGGAGCTGGGGATCTGGGCGGCGGCGGGGATGTATGAAGAGTTCGGGGGGGCGCCCGCCGCCGGCGTCGTCGTGGGGTTGGGGCGGATCGCGGGGCACGAGTCGGTGGTGGTGGCCAACGACGCCACCGTCAAGGCGGGGGCCTGGTTCCCCATGACCTGCAAGAAGGTGCTGCGGGCGCAGGAGATCGCGCTCGAGAACCGCCTGCCGATCGTCTACTTGGTGGACTCGGCGGGGGTGTTCCTGCCGCTGCAGGACGAGATCTTTCCGGACCGCGAGCATTTCGGCCGGGCGTTTTACAACAACGCCCGGCTGTCGGCCACAGGCGTCTTCCAGATGGCGGCGGTGATGGGTTCCTGCGTCGCCGGCGGGGCCTATCTGCCGATCATGAGCGACGAGGCGCACATCGTCGAGGGGACGGGGTCGATCTTCCTCGCCGGATCGCACCTGGTCAGGGCGGCGATCGGCGAGCAGATCGACAACCAGGAGCTGGGCGGCGCCGTGGTGCAGTGCGACATCTCGGGCGTGGTGGATCACCGTCACCCGGACGAAGCGAGCTGCCTGGCGAAGATCCGCAGCCAGTTCGCGCAGCTGCCCGCGCCGCCAATGCTTCAGACATCGCTGGCGTCGCCGTTCACCCGCCGCGAGCCGGTGCCGCCCTTGGCGTCGCCCGAGGAGCTGCGCGGCGTGATGCCGGTGGACCGTACGCGGCCCTACGACACTTACGAGGTGCTGGCGCGCCTGCTCGACGGCAGCGAGCTCGACGAGTACAAGGCGACCTACGGCCGGACGCTGGTCTGTGGCACCGGCTGGATCGACGGCTGGGCGGTCGGCGTGGTCGCCAACCAGCGCTCGATCGTGCCGCGGGCGACCGGCACCGGACCGCGCGACAAGGAGCTGCAGATCGGCGGCGTCATCTATTCGGACTCGGCCGACAAGGGAGCGCGCTTCGTCGAGCTCTGCAACCAGAAGCGCCTGCCGCTGCTGTTCATCCAGGACGTCACCGGCTTCATGGTGGGCAGCCGGGCCGAGCGCGGCGGCATCATCAAGGATGGCGCGAAGATGGTCAACGCGGTCGCCAACTCGACGGTGCCGAAGATCACCCTGTTCGCCGGCAACTCCTATGGGGCCGGCAACTACGCGATGTGCGGCAAGGCCTACGGCGCCCGCTTCCTCTACGCCTGGCCCTCGGCCGCCATCGCCGTGATGGGGGGTGACCAGGCCAGCCAGACGCTGCTCAGCATCCAGCTCAAGAACCGCGGCGAGGGGGTGTCGGAGGAAGAGAAGGCGCGGCGCCTGGCCGAGATCAAGGCGCGCTACGCCGCCGCCATGAACCCGCGCTACGCCGCGGCGCGCCTGTGGGTGGACGCGATCATCGACCCGGCCGATACCCGCCGGGTGCTGGCGCGCTCGCTGGCCGCCGTGGCGCACAACCCGGAGATCCTGCCCTTCCGTACCGGCGTGCTGCAGACCTGACCGATGCTACGCTGGGCAGCCTCATGAAAACGGTCCGCATCGGCAACGGCCAGGGTTTCTGGGGCGACAACGTCGATGCGCCGGTCGAGCTGGTGCGCGGCGGACCGATCGACTACATCGGCATGGATTACCTCGCCGAGGTCACGCTGTCGATCATGATGCGGCAGAAGCGCAAGGACCCGGAGCTGGGCTACGCCACCGACTTCATCGGCTTCGTTCGCCGCATCCTGCCCGAGGCGATGGCGCGCGGCGTCCGCATCCTCACCAATGCCGGCGGCCTCAACCCGCGCGCCTGCCGGCGGCAGATCTTCGCGGTGGCGCGCGAGCTGGGGCTCGCCGGCGTCCGCGTCGGCGTGGTCGAGGGCGACGACCTGCTGGCCCGCCTGCCGGGCCTGATCGCGGCCGGCCATCCGCTCGCCAACATGGACACCGGCGAGCCGCTGGCACCGCACCTGGCGCGGCTGATGAGCGCCAACGCCTACCTCGGCGCGCGGCCGGTGGTCGAGGCGCTCGCCACCGGGGCGCAGATCGTGCTCTGCGGCCGCATCACCGACACCGCCCTGGCGCTGGCGCCGATGATCCACGAGTTCGGCTGGGGCGAGCGCGACTGGGACCGCCTCGCCGCCGGCACCATCGCCGGCCACATCATCGAGTGCGGCGCCCAATGCACCGGCGGCAACTACAGCCGCTGGTGGGACGTGCCCGACCTGTGGAACGTCGGCTACCCGATCGTCGAGGCTCATGAGGACGGCACCTTCGTGGTGACCAAGCACCAGGGCACCGGCGGCATGGTGACGGTCGACACCGTCGCCGAGCAGCTGCTCTACGAGATGAGCAAGCCGACCGAGTACCTCACCCCCGACTGCGTCGCCGACTTCACCAGCATCCGCCTGCGGCAGGAGGGCAGCAACCGGGTGAGCGTCTCCGGCATCCGCGGCGGCCCCAAGACGCCGTTCTTCAAGGTCTCGGCCTCCTACCTCGCCGGTTTCAAGGCCAGCGGCCAGATCACCATCTCCGGGCCGCGCGCCCTCGCCAAGGCCGAGCTCGCCGCCGACATCGTCTGGCGCCGCCTGGAGCGGGCCGGCGTCACCTTTCCGCCGGAGGATCGCTCGGTCGAGCTGGTCGGCGCCGGCGCCTGCCTGCCGGGGATCCTGGCGGCGCCCGCGGACCCGCCCGAGGTGGTGCTGCGGCTGGGGGTGCGCGACGCCGATGCCGGCAAGGTCGCCCGCTTCGGCCTCGAGCTGGCGCCGTTGATCACCGCCGGCCCGCCGGGGGTGACGGGTTTCGCCGGCGGCCGCCCGAAGCCGCAGGAGGTGGTGGCCTACTGGCCGGCGCTGCTGGCCCGCGAAGAGGTCGAGAACCGCATCGAGGTCTCGGTGGAGGAGCTTTGAGGCTGTCATGGTATGGCTGGCTGCTCGCCGGCATCCTGCCGGCGCTCCTGCTTGGCTTCTTCTACAGCGCCCTTGCCGACCGCCTGGTCTTCGCCGGCTGGGGCCTGCTGGTCGCCACCTGCTACACCGCCGCTCTGCGCCAGGGCATGCAGGCGGGCTGGCCGGCGCCGCGGCTGGCCGGCGCCATGGCGCTGCTGCTGGCGGCGGCCGCCGGCGGCTTCGCCTGGATCGAGCGACTCCATCACGAGATCCTGGACCTCGGTTACCGCGCCGTGCTGTCGCCGGCGGTCTACACCCCGGCGGCCACCAGCCCGCGCACCGCTGCCATCGCGGCGGGCGTCCTCGGCGCCTCCGGACTGGCGCTCCTGGCCAGCGGTTCGCCGGCGCGGAGGCGACGATGAAGGTGAGATTGGACCTGATCGCCCACGCCCGCTCTGGCGACAAGGGCGATGCCAGCAACGTCGGCCTGATCGCCGCCAGCCCCGAGCTGTACGAGCTGCTGCGCACGCAGGCCACCGCCGGCCGCGTCAAGGAGCACTTCCGGGAGGTCTGCCGCGGCCCGGTCGAGCGCTTCGAGGTCCCCAACCTGCTGGCTTTCAACTTCCTGCTCCACGACTCCCTGGGCGGCGGCGGCACCGAGAGCCTGAAGACCGACGCCCAGGGGAAGACTCATGCCCAGGGGCTGCTGCAGATGGAGGTCGAGGTGCCCGAGAGCCTCTTCCTGCAAACGCTCCAAGCTCCGCGCACCCCGGAAGGCGGCGCCGAGTGACCGGCGCCGAGGCGCCGGGCCAGGGCGCGGGCACGCCCTGGGCGCCGCCCGGGATCTCCTTCCACCGCCTCGAGGCGCGGCGCGACCGCGATCTGCTGTGGGTGACGCTGGCCGATCCGGCGCGTGCCAACGCGCTGTCGCCGGCGCTGATCGGCGAGCTGACCGCGCTCTACGGCAGCCCGCTGCGCGCAGCCGGCATCCGCGCCGTGCTGCTCGCCGGCCAGGGCCGCAACTTCTCGGCCGGCGCCGACCTCGATCATCTGCGGGCGCTGTCCGAGATGGGCGGCAGCGGTGAGCCTGGCACGACGGGAGCGGCGGGAACGGCGGCCGCAATGGAGGCGAACCGCCGCGACTCGGCGGGGCTTCGCAACCTGTTCGCGTCGGTGCTGCGCCAGGAGGCGCTGACCATCGCGCTGGTGCACGGCGCCTGTGTCGCCGGCGGCTGCGGCCTCGCCACCGCTCACGACTTCGTGGTCGCCGCCGAGGACGCGCGCTTCCTGTACAGCGAGGTGCGGATCGGCTTCGTGGCGGCGCTCGTCGCCACCTTCCTGCCGCTGCGCCTGCGCGGCGCGGACATCCGCGAGCTGCTGCTCTTCCCGCGGTTCCTCGACGCCCGCCAGGCGCTGGCCATCGGCTTGGTCAACCGCGTGGTGCCGCCGGCCGATCTGGTGGCGGTCGGCGGCGAGCTCGCCGCCGAGGTGCTCACCACCGGCAGCTCCGAATCGATCGCCCGCACCAAGCGCCTGCTGCTGGACACGCTCGGCCGCCCGCTCGACGAGGCGCTGGACCTGGCCGCCGAGGCCAACGCCCAGGCGCGCGACACCGCCGACTGCCGGCACGGCATCGCCACCTTTCTGGCCACCCGGCAGCCGCCGCGCTGGCGGGAGTAGCGGTGCGGCTGCTGCTGTTCGACATCGACGGCACCCTGGTCGATTGCGGCGGGCAACCGATCGCGCCGTTCACCGCCGCCCTGATCGAGGTGTTCGGCACCGCCGGCGACGTCGAGCGCTACGACTTCGCCGGCTGCACCGATTCGCAGGCGGTGATCGAGCTGATGACCGGCGCCGGCTTTGGCGCTGCCGAGGTACGCGAACGGCTGCCGGCGATGCGGGAGCTCTATCTGGCGGGCCTCGAGCGGACCCTCGAGCGCAATCGCATGCGCCTGTTGCCCGGGGTCGAGGAACTGCTGCTGCGGCTGGACGCGCACGCGGACGTCGAGCTGGCGCTGCTCACCGGCAACTGGGAGGTCGGCGCCCGCACCAAGCTGTCGCGCTTCGATCTCAACCGCTTCTTTCCCTTCGGCGCCTTCGGCTGCGACGGCGTCGAGCGCCGCGAGCTGCCGCCGGTCGCGCTCGCCCGCGCCGCCAGCCGCCGTGGGCGCCCGGTGGCGGCACACGAGACCCTGATCATCGGCGACAGCCCGCGGGACGTCGCCTGCGGCCGCGCCAACGGCATCCGGGTGCTGGCGGTGGCCACCGGCAGGACCCCGGCCGCCGCCCTCGCCGCCGCCGGCGCCGACTGGGTGGTCCCCGAGCTCGCCGCGGCCGAAGAGGTGCTGTTCCAAGGCTGCTGCTAGCAAGGCTGCTGCTGGCTGGTGTCATCCGCGGTCGCCCGCCGGACGTATGGATCGCAGCCGGTGTTTGCCGGGAGCGCCGGCAGCGCCGGCAGCGCCGGCGAGCGACGGGAGCGGCGCGCGACGGTGGCCGCCAAGTCGAGCCGCTGCACGGCAAAGGAGGAGGAACGCTGATGGTGGAGATGCTGCAGGGCGCCGCGGGCGCGCCGCTGGACCGGCGCTCGCTGCTGAAGGGCGTCGCACTGGCCGGCCTCGGGGTCGCGGCCACGCGCTGCGCGAGCGGCGGCGCGCCGCCGGCCGTCGTCGGCACGCACCCCGCGGCAGCGGCAACGGCCGAGGACACCGTGCAGATGATCTTCACCGCGGCGCTGATCGCCGAGGATCTGGCGACCACCTTCTACTACCACGGCCTGCTCGGCGAGGTGATCCAGGACCACCGGCTCGCCGGCGCCGAGGGGTCGGCCCTCACGGTGTCGACCCTGGGCTCGGCCGGCAACGTCGGCTACCTGCGCGCCGCCCTCGCCGAGGAGATCAGCCACGCCGACCTGATGCGCCAGCTCATCGGGCGTGCCGACGCCGCGGCCGACCCGGTGCAGACGTTCTACTTCCCCGAGGGCAGCTTCGAAGACCTCGCCACCTTCCTTTCGACCCTCGACGCGCTCGAGAACGCCTTCGTCGGCGCCTACCTGGCGGCCGTACGGCAGTTCTCGACGATGGCGGCACGCCTCGCCGTCCCCGCCGCGAACGCCGCAGACATCGCCGTGCAGCGCGATCCTAGAGGCGCCGCCTACACGAGCGGCCAGCTGATCTACTTCGCCGAGGTGTCGGCGGCGATCCTGGGCATCGAGGCCGAGCATCGCGCGCTGGGCCGGGTCATCGGCCTGTCCATCCCTGCCAACGACCGCTGCTACCAGCAGACGGCAGGCATCCGCACCGTGTACAACGGCGCCAACTCGGCGGTGGCGGCGCTGGCGCCCTTCGTCAAGCCGGGAGCGAAGGGCTTCGGGGCCGAGGGCTACTCGCTGCGCGCCTCCCGCGCCGGCGCGGCGCGGCTGACGCTGCCATGCGCCGGCGGGTTGCCGGCCGCGAGCTGATCGCCGCCGTCCTCACCCGCCGCGCTTGCGGGTGTCGTCGAGCGTGATGCCGTGGCGGGCGAGCAGGCGCTTCAGCCGAGCATGAAGGGCGGAGCCAAGCAGGCCGTGGGCGGCGGCACTGATGTCGTGCAGGACGACGTGGAGATCCTGGCGGCCGGTCCAGTGCTTGCGGGCGTAGGGTTCGAGGTCGCCGGTGAAGACCTGCGCCACCACCGCGACGGCGACGACCAGGTCGTCGAGATAACCGATGGGGCCCAGGAACAGCTCCGGCAGCAGATCGATCGGGCTGATCCAGTAGGCGATGGCGCCGCCGATCAGCAGGCGGGCGCGGCGCGGCACCTCCTTGTCCATCACCAGCCGCACCAGCAGGATGAAGATGTCCGGCGCCAGCAGCAGGGCGATGACCACGTCCTCCGGCAGCCTGCCGGCCCGCCGCTCGATCGTCTCCAGCACCCGCGGCCGCAGCCGGTCGTAGAAGCCGAGCAGGTCGTGGTGCGGCAGCAGCTCGGCGCCGCTCGCCAGCGCCGCCTCGGCCTGCTGCTCCGCCGCCTCGGCATCGAAGCCGGCGAGGTCGGCCGCCGAGGCCGGCGGCTCCGCCACCGCCAGGTGGGATGGGATCGCTTCAGGCACCGGCCGCACTCTGGAGTCGTCGTTCATTGCCATTCCAACGCCTGACCACCAGAGTACCAGGGCGCCGGGCGCGCGTGCCACCGGACCCTGCGAGCCCTGCTTGCCCCCCCAGCCTCCTCGATGTATCCTCAATCTGGACAAAAAAGCGACTACAACGCAAGGGGATCACCCATGGACAAGGTCGGCCTTCGAGAGCTCAAAGCACGCCTCAGTTACTACGTCGAACGCGCTCGACAGGGTGAGCGCGTGCTGGTCACCGATCGCGGCAAGCCGGTGGCGGAGCTGATCGCGCTCAACTCGGAGCGCGAACACCTGCTGGCGCTGGCGCGAGCCGGCAAGTTCGAATGGAACGGCGAGCCGGTGAAGCCGCCGGCGCGGAGAGTCGTGCTGCGCGGCGAGCCGCTTTCCAAGACCATCATCGACGGCCGCGGATGATCCTCTACCTGGACACCAGCAGCCTGGTCAAGCTCTACGTCGAGGAGGAGCACAGCGACCTGGTCCGGGAGTGGGTTGGCGCGGCGGAGGCCACGGCCTCGTCGCGCGTGGCATTTCCAGAGACCCTCAGCGCGCTCGCCCGCCGGGCGCGCCGGGGCGACCTCGACGACACCTCTTTCGAGATTGTGCGCGAGGACTTCGAAACTTACTGGAGCCGCTTCCTGCGGCTCGACGTCGACGAGCAGCGCGCGGGCCGGCTGGCGGTCCGTCACCTCCTGCGCGGTTTCGACGCCGTCCACCTGGCGGCGGTGTGCGGGCTGCGCGACATCGCTTCACCCGAAGAGGTGCTCTTCTCGGCTTTCGACGTCGCCCTGGTGCGCGCGGCGCAAGCGGAAGGGATCGAGTGCCTGGCCATCGTGCCCCCGGGATCGCAGGTCATGGAGGCGGCGGCCCGCTTCGACTCCGGCCCGGAATAGAGCCCGGCGAAATCAAAAGACGTAGGCCAGCGCGAACCCGATCTGCGCCGCCATCATCATCAGGTACATGTGGCGCCAGGAGGGATGGTTCTCGGTTTCGGCGAGCGAGGCGGGGTCACGCACCAGGAGGTAGACGGTGTAGGCCCCCCAGGCGGTCAGCAGGACGCCGAGGAGGCTCAGCAGCGTGGGGTTGCCGGTGAGGACGGCGTGGGTCGGGTCCTGCGGATCGCGCAGCCTGGCCCCCAGCGGCAGGAGCAGCCAGGGGAGGACGAAGAAGGGGCTGATGATCCAGGCGGCCTTGCGCACGCCATGCAGGATCGGCAGGGTCTTGCAGCCGCCGGCACGGTCGCCGGCGATGTCGGCGAAATCCTTGGTCGAGGAGGCGCCGATCAGGAACAGGCCGAAGATGCCCCCCAGGTACCATGGCTCGACGTAGCCGATCCGCGCCACCATCGCCCAGCCGGCGACCTTGAGCAGCACGCCGCGCGGCACGGCGATGGTGAAGTTGGCGGCCATTCCCCGCACCTTGGTGCGGCCCAGCCCGGGCGCCGAGTAGACGAAGGTGAACAGCAGCCCGGCGAGATAGATGAAGAAGGTCTCGTGGCGGGCGACGGGCGCGGCGAGCTTCGCGCCCAGGCTGTCGTAGGGGTGCGGCACCACCAGCCAGGTGGGGATCAGCGCCAGGGCATAGAGCAGCCAGCTGAAGCGCCAGGCCTCGCGGCGGCTCAGGGCGCCGGTCACCAGCGGGCGGTTGGGCTTGTTGAGCCGGTCGATCTCGAGGTCGTAGATCTGGTTGATGGCGTTCGAGGCCGCGTTCATCAGGCTGGCGCAGAGCGAGCCGAGCACGACGGTCGCCACCACCGCCAGGGTGAGACGGCGCGCCGGATCGGGATCGTGGGCCGAGCCGAATGCGCAGACCGAGCCCGAGACGATGCCGAGCAGCGGCGGCAGCAGGGTGAACGGGCGCGAGAGCGCCGCGTAGAGCCGCGGCTTGCTGGTCGCCGCGGGGAGCGAGGCCGCCGCCGCCCCGGCCGCAGGGTTCGCCGGTTCCATGCCGCTACAGCGCCAGGGCCGCCAGCGCGGCGCCGGCCAGCGCGCCGACCAGGGTGTTGAGGAAGTTGAGCGCCTCGTTGTCGAGCAGCCGGCGCCGCTCGAGAATCGCTCCCACCACGCTCTCGAAGGTGGTGCCGATGAAGGCGGCGCCGATCACCGGCAGCAGGCAGGCCCAGGGGTAGAGCCCCAGGCCCGCCCCCAGCGCCCCCACCACCGCGGCGGCGGCGATCCCGGCCAGCGTGCCTTCGAGCGACACCGCCCCCTCGGTGCCGCGCGGCACCGGGCGCAGGGTGGTGATGAGGAAGGTGCGGCGCCCGACGAGTTGCCCGATCTCGCTCGACGCGGTGTCGGCGGCGGCGGTGGCGAAGGCGGCGGCGAAGGCGACCGCGAACAGCGCCGGATAGAGGGTCAGCGCCGCGAACACCGCGCAGGCCACCGCCACCCCGGCGTTGGCCAGGGCGTGGCGCGCGCCGCGGCGGCCGCCCCGCTCCTGCGCCAGGTTGGCGGCCGCCTTGCGCCGGTAGCCGAGCTTGGTGCAGGCGCTGCCGATGACGAAGAAGGCCACCAGCAGCAGCCAGCCGCGCCAGTCGAGGAAGCCGTAGATGGCGGTGCCCACCAGCCAGCCGGCGGCGACCCCCGAGAGGTCGACGGTGCGCGCCGCCCAGGCGGCGCCGGCCAGCACGGCGTTGATCGCCGCCCCGAGCAGCAGGCGATCGGCGAAGGGCCAGCCGAGGAACGCCGGCCACTGGCCGTGGGTCAGCGCCATGCCGAAGAGGAAGATGCCGGCGACCAGCGGCACCCCGAGGTTGTCGTCGAGCCCCTGCGGCACCGACTCGAGCGCCGCCGCCAGCAGCGCTGCCGCGCCTCCCGCCACCAGCGCGAACGCCCAGCTGTAGCGCCGCTCCGGCGCCGTCCAGGTCAGCAGCGCCGCCGCCGCCAGGGTGCCGAAGGCCACGTAGGCGGCGCTGCCCGCCCAGCTCTTCGCCGGGTTCCAGGGCAGCTTGCGGCGGCCCCAGGTCATGCCGAAGACCGTCGCCATGCCGTCGCCGAAGGCCAGGATGCCCCAGGCCGCGGCTGCCACCTCCAGCCGCCGGTAGAAGACCAGGATCAGCAGCAGCACGGTGAGCGGATAGAGCACGATACCCAGCGCCCCTCCCGCCTGGTGCTCGGCGTCGCGCCACAGGCGCTTGCCGCCGATGCGGTGCAGCACGAAGAGGTTGTTGAGCAGCGCCGCCGCCGCCAGCAGCGCCGACCAGAACGGCCCCAGGAAGCGCAGGCTGAAGGCGATCAGCCCCATCCCGATATGGGTCGCCTTGCGCAGCACCTCGTTGCGGGCCAGTCCGGCAAGGCCGGGCGCGCCGGCCGGCCGGGCCGCGGGCGGCGCCGCCGCCGGCGGCGGATCTCCCGGCCCGGCGCCGGGGGTTCCTGGAGCCAGGGGCGCCGAGGGGGCCGGGGGCGCCGGCGTCAGGGGCGCCACTGTCCCGTCTCACGCAGCCAGGCGAGCGTGGCGGCCAGCCCCTCGCGCAACGGCCGGAAGGTGTAGCCCAGCTCCGCGGCCGCCCGCGCCGAGCTGTAGGCCCAATCGTGGCGGTACACCTCGACCAGGTCCGGCGTCAGCGCCGGCGTGGTGCCGCGCAGCCGCGCCCATCCCTTCTGCGCCGCGCCGATCGCCTTGGCCAGGCCGTCCGGCAGGCGGCGCCGCGGCACCGGCACTCCCGAGAGCTCCTGGACCATGGCGTAGAAATCGCCCAGCGCGACGTTCTCGCCCCCGAGCACGTAGCGGGCGCCGGACCTGGCGCCGGCCAGCGCCTGGCCGATGCCGCGGGCGACGTCGTCGACGAAGACGTAGCACCACCGGCGCCCGGACGTGCCGAGCAGCGCCGGCAGGCGGCGGTGCAGCAGATCGAGGACGTGGCGCACCACCAGATTGCCCTCGGTCATCTCGCCCGGCCCATAGATCACGCCCGGGTAGACCACCACCAGCGGCTGGCCGGCGGCGATGGCCTGCCGCGCCAGCCGGTCGGCCAGCGCCTTGGTGCGCTCGTAGGCGTTGATCCAGGCTCTGCCGTCGCCGGCGGCGGCCGCCGCTTCGTCGAGCACGCCGCCGGGCCCGCCCTCGCTCGGCCCCAGCGCCATGAAGCTCGAGACGTAGACCACCTTGGCGGCGCCCGCGGCGGCGGCGGCGGCGAGCACGTTCTCGAGACCGCCGACGTTGACGCGCTCGAACTCCGCCGCCGGCGCCAGGATCTTGACCAGCGCCGCGGCGTGGACCACCGCCTCGCAGCCGGCTGCCGCCTGCCGCAACCCCGCGGCATCGGTGACGTCGCCGGGCACCACCTCGACGCCCGCCGGGAAGGCGCCGCGGCGGGCGCCGGCCGCGGCAGCGCCAGCCGCGGCGGGGCGCACCAGCACCCGCAGGTCGTGGCGCGGCGCCAGCTCGTCGACCAGGCGCCGGCCCAGAAAACCCGTGGCTCCGGTCACCAGCACTCTCATGCCGAGGCCCTCGCCGCGCCGCCGCCACCGCCGCTCGCCGCCGCCCAGAGCTCGGCCAGCGCCTCGTCGAGCCCACGGCGCGGCTCCCAGCCCAGATCGCGCAACCGCCGGGCGTCGCCCAGCAGCAGCGGCAGGTCGACCTCCCGCACGCGCGCCGGATCGACCTCGACGCGCGCCCGCACCCCGGAGATCGCCATCAGGCGGTCGAGCGCCTCGCCGATCGAGACGGCGTTGCCGCTCGCCACGTTGTAGATCTCGCCCGGCCGCCCGCGCTCGGCGATCAGCCGGTAGGCGTCGACGCCGTCGTCGACGTGCAGGAAGTCGCGCCGCGCCGAGAGGTTGCCGACCCGCAGCACCTCGTCGAGCTCGCCGCGGGCGATCGCCGCCAGCTGCGCGGCGAACGTCGGCAGCGCGAAGCGCGCCGACTGGCCGGGCCCCACCAGGTTGAAGGAGCGCACCACCACCGCGCCCTGCGCCAGCGCCAACCGCTCCGCCGCCGCCTTGGTCAGGGCGTAGGGAGTGTGCGGGCTGACCTCACGCCGCTCGTCGATCGGCTGCTCGGCCTCCGGCACCAGGCCGTAGACCTCGGCCGACGAGGCCACCACCACCCGCTCGACGGCCGCCGCCCTGGCCGCCGCCAGCAGGTTCTCGGTGCCCAGCACGTTGACCCGGAAGTAGTCGGCCATGTGTTTCCAGGAGTCACCGACGTGCGACAGTCCGGCCAGGTGCACCACCACGTCGGGAGCTGCCGCCCTCACCGCCGCGGCGACGGCCGCCGCGTCCAGCAGATCGACCTCGCGCAACGCCACACCGTCGATCGGCGGCGTCGCCCCGAAAGCGGTGCCGCTCACCCGCTCGCCGCAGGCCAGCAGCCGGCGCGCGAGGCGCGTGCCGACGAAGCCGCCGACGCCGGTGACGAGCAGGTGCATGGCCGGTGTCAGGCACCCGCCCTGGGTAACGGCGCCGGAATCCCGTGCGCCGCCGGCTCGGGCGCGGCGCTCGCTCGCGACGCCGCGGCCAGCCGGCCCTGGCGCGCCGCCAGGGTCTGGCGCCAGTAGGCGAGCAGGTCGGCCAGGGTCTGCTCGAAGGGGATGCGCGGCTCCCAGCCGGTGTCGGCGCGGAACTTCGAGCTGTCGCCGATCAGGATCTCGACGTCCGACGGACGCAGGCGCTCGGGATCGATCTCGACCGTGACCTTGGCCGAGGTCAGCGCCAGCAGGCGGTCGAGCACCTCGCGGATGCGGATGCCGGTGCCGGTGGCGATGTTGTAGACCTCGCCGGGGGTGGCGCGCGTCACCGCCAGCCAGTAGGCGCGCACCATGTCGCGCACGTCGGTGAAATCGCGGATGGCGTCGAGATTGCCGACCCGGATCACCGGCTCCTGCATGCCGAGCTCGATGGCCGCCACCTGGCTCGAGAAGTTGGAGGTGACGAAGACCTGGCCGCGCCGCGGCCCGGTATGGTTGAAGCCGCGGGTGCGGATCACCTTCAGGCCGTAGCTCTGGAAGTATTGGTAGCCGAGCAGGTCCTGCGCCACCTTGGACACGGCGTAGGACGACAGCGGCCGCAGCGGATTGGTCTCCTTGATCGGCGTCTCGTCCGGCAGCACCAGGCCATACTGCTCGCTCGAGCAGGCGATCTGCACCACCGGGTCCAGGCGCAGCGCGCGGATCGCCTCGAAGAGGTTGGTCTGGCCGGTGATGTTGGTGATCAGCGTCTCGCTGGGCGCCGACCAGCTCGCCGGCACGAAGCTCTGCGCGGCGAGGTGGAAAAGGTAGTCGGGACGGGTGCGCTCCAGCGCGGCATGCACCGAGGTGAAGTCGCGCAGATCGGTCTCGACGAGCTGGATCCGGTCGCGCAGGTGCTCGATGTTGTCCATGCGGCTGCGCCAGCGGTAAGTGCCGGCCACCTCCACGTCGGGGTGCTCGGCAAGCAGGTACTCCGCCAGGTGTGAACCGGCGAAGCCGGTGATTCCGGTGATCAAAGCCCTCATCGACTCCTCCCATTCCGCAACTCCACGAGCTGCGACAGATACTCCACCAACCCCGGCTCCCAACTTTCCACCGCGCGCCCGAGCAGGGCCTCGCAGCGCTCCACCGCCAGCACCGAGTAGGCGGGCCGCGGCGCCGGACGCGGAAACTCGGCCGTGGTGACCGGCACCACCTCCACCTCACCCTGCGGTCCCGGCCAGCGGCGTGCGATCTCGGCGGCAAAAGAGTACCAGGAGACGGGCTCCTGGTTGCGATAGTGGACCACGCCGGTGGCTGCCAGCGGCGCCAGATCGAGCAGCGCCCGCGCCAGGAACGGGGTGTAGGTGGGAGCCCCGAGCTGGTCGGCGACGACCCGCAGTGGCCGCGTGCCGCGCGCGATCTGGCCGGCGATGGCGGCGACGAAGTTGGGGCCGCCGTCGCCGAACAGCCAGCTGGTGCGCACCACCAGGCTGCGCTCGTAGGCCAGCGCCCGCTCCTCCCCCAGCAGCTTGCTCTCGCCGTAGGCCGAGCGCGGACCGGTCGGGTCGTCCTCGCGGTAGGGCTGCTGCCGCCGCTCGCCGGCGAAGACGTAATCGGTCGACACCTGCAGCAGCCGCGCGCCGCCGCGCGCCGCCGCCCGCGCCACGCACCCCACCGCCTCGCCGTTGACCGCCATGGCGTGGGGCCGCCGCGCCTCGCAGTCGTCGACCCGGGTGAAGGCGGCGCAGTTGATCACCACCTCCGGGCGGACCTCGTCGATCCAGTGGTCGAGCCGCGTCTGGTCGGCGACGTCGGCCTGCTGGCGCGACAGCGCCGTGACCGGCCAGCCGCGTTCCCGCGCCGCCGCGAGCACCGCGCGGCCGAGCATGCCGGTCCCCCCCAGGATCAAGGTCCGCATCGCCGCCGGCACCGCCACTACGTGATGCCCACCTCGGAGTTGTCGCCGACCATGAAGCGGTAGGCCTTGGGCTTCTGATCGGTCTTGACGATGCGCACGTTGCGCCCGATCAGCGAGCCGTCGATGCGCAGCGGGATGTCGCGGATCGTCGAGTCGGCGAGGACGATCGAGTTCTCGAGCTCGCAGCACACCAGGGTGCAGCGCTCGCCGATCGAGGTGTAGGGGCCGACGAAGGCGCTCTCGAGACGCGCGCCGTCGCCGATCACCGCCGGACCGCGTACCAGCGAATCGACGATCTCGACGTTGGTCCCGACCTGCACCCGGCCCTCGAGGCGGCTGCCGGCGCCGATCTCCGAGCCGGACCGGGGCTCGAGCCCTTCGAGCACGATGCGGTTGGCTTCCAGCATGTCCTCGAGCTTGCCGGTGTCCTTCCACCAACCGCGCACCAGGTGGGGGTGCACGGCGAGGCCGCGGTCGATCAGGTCCTGGATGGCATCGGTGATCTCGAGCTCGCCGCGCGCCGACGGCGCGATCCGCCGCACCGACTCGAAGATCGAGGAGTCGAACATGTAGACGCCGACCAGGGCCAGGTTGCTGCGCGGCTCCCGCGGCTTCTCCACCAGCCGCCGCACCTTGCCGTCGGCGGTCAGCTCGGCGACCCCGAACTGCTGCGGGTTCGGCACCTCCGCGAGCAGGATCTCCGAGTTGCAGGCCAGCCGGCGGAACTCCTCGACCAGGCCGGTGATGCCGCCGGCGATCAGGTTGTCGCCCAGGTACATCACGAACGGCGAGTCGCCGAGGAACGGCTCGGCGATCAGCACCGCGTGCGCCAGCCCGCGCGGCGCGTCCTGCTCGATGTAGGTGACGCTGCATCCGAAGCGCGCGCCGTCCCCGACCGCGGCGCGGATCTCGCTGCCGGTCTCGCCGACGATGATGCCGATGTCGGTGATGCCGGCGGCGACGATCGACTCGATGGCATAGAACAGCACCGGTTTGTTGGCCACCGGCACCAGCTGCTTGGCGGAGGTGTAGGTCAGCGGCCGCAGCCGCGTGCCCTTGCCTCCGGACAGGATGAGGCCCTTCATGATCGGGATCTCCCGCCGGCTCGCGGCCGCCGCGGCGGCCTCAAGGCACCGTCTGGGTGCTGCGGTTGTTGAGGTCGAGCACGGTGCCGATGCCCTTCAGGCTGAGCGAGAAGCGGATGTCGGTGTCGCTCAGCCGCGGACCGGTCAACGCCGCGAACTTGCGGATCTCGAGGCGCAAGCCGTAGCACTGCTCCGACCAGTTGATCGCATAGTACTGCTGCCCCAGCAGATGGTTGACCACGTCCCAGCCGACCTGCGCCTGGATCGAGAGCTTCTGCGGGATGATGTTGAGCGCGGTGTTGACGCGGATCTGATCGCTCACCGCCATGCCGTTGTCGGGCACGTAATTGGTGAACCAGGTGACGCCGACCGACTGGTTGCCGGGCAGCGAGAGGTCGCTCGAGAACGAGGTGGCGGAGATGCGGTGGAACAGGCCGCTGTACTGCACCTCGCCCTTGAGGCTGGTCTTGTCGCTGGGTTGCAGGCGCAGCATCGCGTCCCAGGGGCTGGCGCTCGAATGCTTGGTGAGGTCCTCCGAGAGCTCCAGCGGCAGATTGGGATCGAAGCTGTACATCCGCGAGACTTCGAACAGCGCCAGCTCGCGGGCGCTGGCATTCTCCTGGTCGGACTTGCCCAGCAGGCGGTTGTCCAGGGCCACCTGCACGTTGTTGGTCGACAGCGGCGCGTCGATCTGGTCGAACTGCGGCAGCGCCAGCTGCCGGAAGGCGCTGAACGGGCCGTAATAGGTGTAGGTGATGCGGGGCTCGATGACGTGCTTGAACTTGGCGTAGTCGGCGATCTCCTTCTCGAAGATCTTGGAGAAGGAGGGGCCGACGATCTGGGCGGTGCCGTAAGGCAACGCGCGGTGCAGGCTGCTGTCGTCGAAGGTCTGCACCTCGGTCAGCACCGGCGGCGTGCCCACCGGCGGCGGGCCGACCGCCACCATGGTGGTCGCGAGGCTGCGCTGGTAGTAGGTGTAGCGATAGCCGCCGGTGAGCGAGAAATTCAGCCAGGAAAAGGTGTTGACCGGCAGGGTGAGCTGCGGGAACAGGTCGATGCGGCCGTAGTCGCCGGAGTACGAACCGGGGCGGATGATGTCGAGATAGTCCAGGACGTTGTCCATCTCGAGGTAGAACGGCGTCGGGCCGAGCTTGGTCGAGCGCAGCTGGTACTCGATCTCGGGCAGCTTTTTCTGTTCGACGTCGAGCGTCAGCTCGGGGCCGGTGGTGAGCCCGGTGTTGAACAGGATCTGGTTGTCGTTGAGCAGGATGTTTAGCAGGTTGGGGCCCCAGTTGCCGGTGATGAAGGCGCGGCTCTCGACGAAGCGCAGCGAGCTGGTGTCGAAGTCGCGCTCGAAGTCGCGCAGGTAGTCGAGGTCCGAGTACTTCTGGTACTGCAGGACCATCCGCATGCCGAAGGGCAGGTCCTCGGTGTCGTGGTTGGCGTCGATCTTCCAGCGCAGCTTGCCGTTGTCCGCGGGGTCCTTGACGGCGAAGCCGGTGATGTCGCCCCAGGTCCCTTCGGTCGGGTGATAGCGGAACTCGTCGCCCACTCCGAGAAAGCCGCGCAGGTAGGGATCGACGTGGATGGTGTCGTCGTAACTCTGGCCCAGGGTCTGGAAGTAGGCGAGGTCCAGCGATTCGCCGCGGTTGCCCGAGGCATGGATGGTCGGCACCAGCATGCCCGAGGCCCGGTCCTTCAGCGCCGGGTAGAGCATCCACGGGGTGTAGAACACCGGCAGCGACTTCACCCGCATGGTGACGTTGTGCATGTGGGCGTAGCCGTCGACCTCGACGGTGGCGCGGCCCATGTGAAAGCTCCAGTCGGGATTCGGCTGGGTGCAGGAGGTGAACAGGCCGTCGTAGACCTCGTAGGTGTTCTCGCCGACCTTGTCGATCTCGGGCCCGGCGAAGTAGTAGTCGGGCGCCACGTAAGCGGTCGCCTCGACCATCTTGCCGGTCTTGGTGTCGAGGTCGAAATTGAGCGTGGTGCCGGTCAGGCGTTTCGGCCCCTGGTCCAGGATGACGTTGCCCTGTGCGACCACGTGCTTGGAGGTGAGGTCGATCTCGACGTGATCGCCGGTGAGGTCGAGGTCCTGGTAATGGACCTGGACGTTGCCGGTCAGCACCGCGTAGTCGTCGCGCTTGTAGTCGAAGGTCACGGCGCTGCCGGCGGCGGTGGCGCCGTCCTGGAACTTGAGGTTGAAATCCATGCGGTTGGCGCCGGCGCCGGGCGGCCCCTTGCGGCCGCCGGGGGCGGCAGGCGCGCCGGTGACCGGATTGACCCGGTGGCCACCGCCCGGGGTCGCCGCCGGCGAGCTCGACGGCACGGTGCCGGTCGGCGACGGCCCGATCGAGCCCTGCGCCGGCTGGCCGAAGGCGGTCCCCGGCGGCGAGGCCGGATTGACCGCCGGCGCCGAGGCCGGCACGTTGCCGGTGTTGGCCGCCTGCGGCTCGGTCGAGGCGAGCGCCGGCGGACCCGGCGACGGGGGCGGCGGCTGCTGGTCGGAGTCAGCCGGGGCTGCCGGCGCTGCCGAGGTTCCAGGGGCGGCAGGGGCGACCGGCGTTTCCGTGGTGGCCTGGGCTGCGGGAGTGGCGGCGGTGGCGGGAGCGGCCGGCTGGCTGGCGTCCGCGGCAGGGGGGGCGGGCGCGGCCGGCGCCGCCGCGGACGGCGCCTGCCGACCGGCAGCCGGCGGCACCCGGATCACGGACACCACGGCCAGGGCCAGCGACAGGCTCAGCAGGAGCACACGGCGAGGAGCGGACATGAGCGGGGTTTAGTCTATGCGCTCGATCACCATCGCGGTAGCCTCGCCGCCGCCGATGCAGATCGCCGCGCAACCGAGGCGGCCGCCGCTGGCGCGCAGGGCGTGCAGCAGGGTGACCAGGATGCGGGCGCCCGAGGCGCCGATCGGATGGCCCAGGGCCACGGCGCCGCCGTGCACGTTGACCCGCTCGGGCGCCAGGCCGAGGTCGCGGATGAAGGCCATGGCGACGACGGCGAAAGCCTCGTTCACCTCCCAGAGGTCGATGTCCGCCGCCGCGAGACCCGCCCGCGCCAGCACCGCCCGCGCCGCGCCCACCGGCGCCGTGGTGAACCATTCCGGCCGCTGCGCCAGCGAGGCGTGCGCCACGATGCGGGCGAGCGGCCGGACCCCGAGCGCGGCGGCGTGGGCGGCGGTGGTCAGCACCAGCGCCGCGGCGCCGTCGTTGATCTTGCTGGCGTTGCCGGCGGTCACCGTGCCGTCCTTCTGGAAGGCGGGACGCAGCGACGCGATGCGGCCGAGGTCCACCTTCCAGGGCTCCTCGTCGCGATCCACGGTGGCCGGGGACTCGCCCTTCTTCTGCCCCTTCTGCGCCACCGGCACGCCGACGATCTCCGCGGCGAAGGCGCCGCCCTCGCCGGCGGCGCGGGCGCGGCGGTAGCTCTCCAGGGAAAAGGCATCCTGCTCCTCGCGGCTGAGCTTGTACTCGGCGGCGCAGAGCTCGGCGCAACTGCCCATGTGGATGTCGTTGTAGGGGTCCCACAGCCCATCGTGAATGGTCGAGTCGAGCAGCTTGCCGTGGCCGAGGCGCAGGCCCTCGCGCACCCCGGCGGCCAGGTAGGGGGCCTGGCTCATGCTCTCCATGCCGCCGGCGGCCACCAGCTTGAAGTCGCCGCAGCGCAGGTCGTTGGCGGCGATCATCGCCGCCCGCATCCCCGAGCCGCAGACCTTGTTGAGGGTGATGGCGCCGGTCGACACCGGGCAGCCGGCGCCGAGGGCGGCCTGGCGGGCCGGCGCCTGGCCCTGGCCGGCGGTCAGCACGCACCCCATGTTGACCTGCTCGACGGCGGCGGGGGCGACCCCGGCCCGCTCGATGGCGGCAGCCAGCGCGCGCGCGCCGAGGGCGTGCGCCGGCAGCGACGACAGCGCTCCCTGGAAAGCGCCGATCGGGGTGCGCACGGCGCTCAGGATCACCACGTTTTCCATGACGGATCGGCTCCTCGGTGGACCTCGCGGGCCTCCGGGGTGGAGGTCGGGCGGCCGGCGCCCGAGCGGCGCGGGGCGGCCGGGCGGGGCCGCATGCTAGCACAGCGGCGCGGCGCCGCGGGCTGCGGCTACAATGCGCGGCGGGACAAGGATCTCATGCGCGCCCTGGGCATCGATTTCGGCGAGCGGCGGATCGGCCTGGCCGTCTCCGACCCGGAGGGGCGGCTGGCGGTGCCGCTCACCACGCTGGCGCGGCGCGACGACCGCTCGGCGATCGGCGCCATCGCCGAGATCGCGCGCCGCGAGGGTATCGGCCGGCTGGTGCTGGGCGAGCCGGTGAGCCTCGACGGCACGCGGGGGCCGGCGGCGGCGCGGGTGCGGCGCTTCGGCGAGCGGCTGGCGGCGAGGACGGCGCTGCCGCTCACCTTCGTCGACGAGGCGCTGACCAGCGTGGAGGCGGCGGCACGGCTGCGGGCCGCCGGCATCGATCCGCGCCGAGCGCCGGAGAGGATCGACGCCGCCGCCGCCCAGATCCTGCTGCAGGAGGACCTGGACCGCGGCGGCAAGGTCGGCCGCACCGGTCCGGGCGGCACCGAGCCGCTGCCTGAGCCCGAGCCTACGGGAGAGGCCTGACCGCCGGCGGTGGCCGGCTCGCACCGTGGACACCGGAGAGGAGAGCCGAGAGCGGACCCGATGGAGAAGACGGAAAAGGCAGCGAAGCCGCCGCCCGCCCCCCGGCGGGCCGCCGCCGGCGGGCCGCCACCAGCCCGAAATCCCCGCCGCCATCACCAACACCGCCGCCGGCGGCGGCGCCTGGGCTGTTGCCTGCTGCCGCTGCTCGCCGCCCTGGCCGTCGCCGGCGCGCTCGGCTACGGCTGGTGGCTCTGGCAGCCGTACCAGGGATATGCCGGCACCGAAAAGCTGGTCGACGTGGCTCCCGGGTCCGGGGCGGCGCGCATCCTCGACCAGCTGGGACGGGAAGGGGTGGTGGCCAACCCACGGGTCGCCCGCGCCTACCTGGTCTACGTGCTGCACGACCCGCCGCTGCAGGCCGGCGAGTATCGCTTCGCCGGCCCGCTCGCCTTTCCGGAAGTGCTGCGCAAGCTGATCCGGGGCGACGTGGTGTCGCGCAGCGTGACGGTGGTCGAGGGCTTCACCATCGAGGACGTCGCCGGCCAGCTGGCGCAGGCCGGCGCCGGCCGGCGCGAGGCGTTCCTCGAACGGATGCGCTCGCCGGCGCTGATCGCCGACCTCGATCCGGCGGCGACCGACCTCGAGGGCTATCTCTGCCCCGACACCTATCGCTTTGCCCTCGGCACCTCCGAGGACGAGATCGTCGCCACCCTGGTGAAGACCTTCCGCTCCCGCTTCGAGCGCCGCGTACGACCGCTGCTCGCCGGCGCCGGCGGCAATCCCGGCTCGGTGCGGGAGGTGGTCACCCTCGCCAGCATCGTCGAGAAGGAGGCGCGCGCCAGCGCCGACCGGCCGCTGATCGCCGGCGTCTACCGCAACCGCCTGGTGCGGCACATGGCGCTCGACGCCGATCCCACCATCATCTTCGCGCTGCGCCGCCTCGGGCGCTGGGACGGCAGCCTCCATCACCCGGACCTGAGCCTCGATTCGCCCTACAACACCTACCGCCGCGCCGGCCTGCCGCCGGGCCCGATCTGCTCGCCCGGCCTGGCCAGCCTGCAGGCCGCGGCCCGGCCGGCGGACGTTCCCTACCTGTATTTCGTGAGCCGCAACGACGGCACCCACGTCTTCGCCACCACGCTCGAGGAGCAAAACCGCAACGTCGACCTCTGGCAGCGCCGCTACTGGCGGGACCGCCGCGAGCAGCAGCGGCGCGAAGCCGCCGGCGCGCCGCCGCTTCATTGACAGTTCGCGGGTGCTGGTGTATCAAGCTGAAAAGCGCAGACCTGCCGGACCGAAGCTGGCAGCACCGGAGCCTGTAGACCGGGCCGAGAGGAGACATCCATGAACATCCCAGAAGAATTCGGGAACTACCTCCTGCTCAAGAAACTGAGCGAGGACGCGCTTGGCGAGACCTTCCGCGCCGGCCGGATGGGCCGGGAGGGCATCGAGCGGGTGGTGCTGCTGCGCGTCTTCAACGGGCAGGGAATGGATGGCGAGCGGCTCTGGCAGCGGATCTCCGGCCGCGCCCCGGTGCAGCAGGCGCTGCGCAGCCCCAACATCGGCAGCGGCGTCGACCTCGGCAAGGTCCGTAGCTTCCCTTACGTCGCCTATGACTACGTCTCGGGCAAGAACCTCGCCAACCTCTTCGCGCAGGCGGCGCGGCAGCGCCAGCCGATCCCGATCGAGCACGCGCTGTTGATCACCGAACGCCTGGCGCTGGCGCTGGCGGCGGCCTACGAGACGCGGGTGCAGGACGAGCGGCTGCTGCACGGCTTCGTGGCGCCCCACCTGGTGATGATCTCGAACGAGGGCGAGACCCGCCTGCTCGGCTTCGAGACGGCGCCCGGGCTGCGCGAGCTCTGGGCCGGCGGCTGGCGCAACGACGATCTGCGCGCCTATCCGGCGCCGGAGTCGGCCGGCACCGCGGCGGTGACGAAGAGCGACGACGTCTTCTCGCTGGGCGCCATCCTCTACGAGCTGCTGGCGAGCGAGCGCCTGCCGCTGCCGCCGAACGGCCAGCCGGGCCAGGCGGCGACGGCGGCCACCTATGCGACGCTCACCCAGCTGCTGCCGATGATCGACGAGCTGGTGCTGCCGAACGAGGGGACGCCGCTGCCGCCCGCGCTCGCCGCGCTGCTCAAGCAGAGCCTGGCGCCGCGCGAGCAGCGCATCCCCGACGCCATCACCTGGCACAAGACGATCTCGAAGCTGATGATCGAGGGCCAGTACACCTCGACCACCTTCAACCTCGCCTTCTTCATGCACAACCTGTTTCGCGACGAGATCGATCGCGAGAGCCACGAGATCGAAGCCGAGAAGAACCTCGAGCTGCCGCGCCGCCCGGCGGCCGGCGCGGGAGTCGCGGCCTTCGCCGCCGCCGGTGCCGGCGCCGCGAGCGCCGCCGGCGCGGGAGCCATCCATGCCGGAACGGCCGGCGCCGCCGACGCGCGCGAGCGCGGTGCCGGCGGCGCGGTCCCGGACGCCGGCTGGGCTGCCGCGTCGACGACATCCCATCCGGCCGGCGCCGCCGCCCGCGGCGGCGGCAACCGCGGCAACCTGACACCGCTCTGGGTCGGCCTCGGCGTCGTCGCGCTGCTCGCGCTCGCGGCGGTCGGCTATCTGCTGTTCGGCCGCGGCGGCGCCAAGCCGGCGCCGGCGGCGGCCACCCAGGCGGCGGCCGGTCCGGTCAGCGCCGCCGAAGCCGCCCGCAACGCCGCGGCGCTGCAGGCGCAGATCCAGCAGATGATCGAGGCGCGCAGCAAGGACCTCGAAAACAAGCTCAAGGGTCAGTACGACGACAACATCAAGCAGCTGCAGCAGAAGCTGGAGGAGAGCCGCCGCGCCGCGGCCGCCAGCCAGGACAAGGAAAAGGCGCGGGGCGAGCGCCAGGCGGCAGGCGGCGCCGCCGCGGCTGCCGAGTCGTCGGCGACGCCGGCCGAGATCCACCCGGCACGGACCGAACCGGCAGCGCCGGCCGCGGGGGCCGCCACCGCCGGCGGCGCCACTCGCACGACGTCGCTGGGGGGCCAGGCCGCGCCGGTCCCGGGCTCGCCGGCGGGCGCGGCCGCGAGCAGCGCCTCGGCTCCGGCCGCCGCGGCGCCGGCGGCGCCTGCCACGCCGGTCCCGGCGGCTCCGGCCGCCGATGCCGGCGCCGGCCGCCAGCCGCAGATCCAGGTGGGTGACCTGGTGCAGCCGGGGCCGGGGGTGGTGATGCCCAAGATCGTCTACCGTCCGGCGACGCGCTATCCCACCGCCGCGCGCCGCATGAACCGGGCGGCCGACGTGGAGGTGAGAGTGCTGGTCGACGAGCGAGGGAAGGTGGAACGGGCCGAGCAGCTGGGCGCCGCGGTCGGCTTGGGGTTCGACGAGGCGGCGCTCGAGGTGGCCCGCCACAGCTCCTATAACCCGGCGACCAAGGACGGCGTGCGGGTCAAGATGTGGACCACGATGAAAATCAGCTTCGTGCCCTGACCTGACGGGGGCATGCCTCCGGGGAGCGCCCCCCCCGGAGGCCCCCGGAGGCCGGTTGGGCCTTGGATCTACAGGTCGGCCGACTTGAGGCTGGCGACCAGCTGCTGGATGCAGGGCTTCAGGACCTTGTCGAACATGCGGTCGTCGTTGACGCCGCCGCCGAAACCGCCCACCGAGACGCTGGAGCTGCTCTCCTCCTTGCGCGCCTCGTCGGCCCACACGATCTCGCCGGTCGACACGTTGATCAGCCGCGCGTTGAGCGCCGCCACGAAGCTCCGCTTGTGGACGCCGAAGCTGGGCAGGGAGCCCACCCCTGGGCCGTGGGCGTTGGTGTCGGTGTTGCCGTATTCGGTCACCGCGCCGGTCAGCATGTAGTTGAGCCCGAGCAGCTTGCCGATCTTCATCGCGGTCTTGGGATCGATGTCGCCGCCGAGGGTGAGGCCCTTCTCCTGCATGATGGCGTTGATCTTCTCGCGCTCGATGACCGCGAACTTGCGGCTCTTGACCAGCTCGGTGACGAAAACGTCCTGTGCGGCGGCGGCGCCGTTCTTGAACCACCACTGGTTGTCGGCTTTGCTGGTGAACTCGAGGACGGCGATCCGCGGCTTGCTGCTGGGCGGTTGCGCCACCAGCAGCGATGCGGAGGCCAGAATGGCGCAGAGGACAAAGGAAAGGACGCGCTTCATGATCGGATCTCCTAAGGCAATGGGAGCCTTGCCCCCGTTTGTTGCTCGCTCGCCAACCCCCGCCTGCGGCCCTCCGGTTGACACACGTTCGCCGCTACCCGGCCGGGAGGCCTCGCGCCCAAGGCTCCTGCTGGAGCCGTGGGCACGGCGAAAGAAAGTGCAAGAGACGCGGATTATACCGCGGCAACTCCCAGCCTGGTAGTCGCTGCCGGCCCAGGTCAGGTAGTGCCTCTTCAGGACACCACCCCGGCCACGATCCGACCGGAGATGGCGCCGCGGGGCTGCCGCCTCTGGATCAAGAGGCGCGCTCCGGCCACCCACGGGGACATGCTCCTGCCATACCCCCTGCACCGCGCGGGACATTAGACTCGGGGCCGGCTCGGGAGGGTCTCGACCATGGCAGCGCAGGAGCAGCCGCAGGGAGTGCCGATCGCGGGGCGGGATGCCCCTGCGGCTCGGCGGCAGCCGGGGGCGTGGCGGCTGCCGGCGGCGGTGTTCGCGCTGGCGCTGGCGGTGCGCCTTGTCTACCTCTTCGAGATCCGGGATCTGCCGACCCTGCACCAGCTGGTGATGGACGCGCAGCGCTACGACGCGCTGGCGCGAGAGATCCTCGACCACGGTTGGCGGCCGCGCGAGGCCTTCTACCAGGCACCGCTCTACCCCTACCTGCTGGCCGCGGTCTACGCGGTGAGCGGCAGGTCGGCGGCGGCGATGCGCCTGCTGCAGGCGCTGGCAGGAGCGGTCACCGCGGCGCTCGCCGCCGTCGCCGCCCGGCGCCTCTGGCAGCCGGCGCCGGGCGGAGCGGCGGCAGTGGCTGGCGTGCTGGCGGCGCTCTATGCGCCGGCGGTTTTCTATACTCCGTTGCTGCTCAAGACCGTGCCGGTCCTGCTCCTGGAGTCGGCGGCCGTGGTGGTGATGCTGCCACCTCGCGGCCGCAGCATCACGGCGGCGCGCGCCCTGGCCGCCGGCGCCGCCCTCGGCTGTGCCGCGCTGCTGCAGGAAAGCCTGTTGCTGCTGGCACCGGCCGCGGCCCTCTACCTGCTGGCCGCAGGCGGCGAGCAAGGGGCCGACACCACCGCGAACGGTCGGGCCGGCAGCGCAGCTCGGATCGGCGCGGCCGCGAACGCCGGCGCCGCCCTGGCTCTGCTGGGAGGCGTGGCCTTGGCGCTCGCGCCGGCCGCCCTGCTCAACCGGGCGGCCGGCGGAGGGCTGCTGCTGACCAGCTCCCAGGGGGGGATGAACTTCTACATCGGCAACCACCGCGGCGCCACCGGCACCTATGCCGCGCTGTCGTCGGGCAGCCAGACCCCGGAGCGGCAGCAGGCGGATGCGCGCCGGCTGGCGGCCGACTTCGCTTCGCGAGACCTCGGCCGACCGGTGGCGCCGGCGGAGCTTGGCCCCGCCGCGGTGTCGCGGCAATTCTGGCGCGAGAGCTGGCGGCAGATCGCCGCCGATCCTACCGCCTGGCTGCGCCTGATGCTCCGCAAGCTTCGCCTGTTCTGGAATGCCTACGAGCTGCCCGACGCCGAAGGCTTTCGGGTCTACAGGCGCGAGTCGCTGCTGCTGCGCTGCGATCCGGTGGTGTTCGGCCTGGTGGCGCCGCTCGCCGCGCTGGGCCTGCTGGCGCTCGCCCGCGGCGATTCGCAACAGCGCCGCGGCGGGCTCCTCCTGGCGCTGCTCGCCGCCACCTCCTGTCTGGCGGTCACGCTGTTCTTCGTCCTCGGCCGCTACCGCCTGGCGGTCGTCCCCTTCCTGCTGCCGCTTGCCGGCGCCGGCGTCGTCGAGCTGGCGGCGATCGTGAGCCGCGCCCGCACCGCCACCTGGCGGGGCGCTGCCAGGCCGGCGCTGGATCTGGCCCTGCTCGCCGGCGCCGGTCTGGCGGTGAACCTGCCATGCATCGCCGCCGCCGAGGTCGGACGGCAGGACGCGGCAATCGAGTACAACCTCGGCATCGCCGCCAGCCGCTGGTCCGCGGCGGCCCACGCGGACTTCCAGCGCCTCGCGGCGAGCGGCCAGGGGAAGGCTTCCCCCGCCGCCCGCGAGCGCCTGGCCCAGGCGGTGAGCCGGGCGACGCGCGCCGCCGACTACCTCGACGAGGCCGCGCGCGCCAGCCCCGGCTTCCTGGCCGCCGAGCTCGAATGGGCGATCGCCCGCGAGCGCCGCGGCTCCTACCTGGCGGAGATCGGCGGCTATGCCCAGGCGGCAGCCGACCATGACGCCGCGCGCCGGCGCCTCGCCGCCGCTCTCGCCCCCGGCGCCGTCCCCGCCGGAGCCGATCCCGAGCTGGTGCGCGAGGCGCGCCGCCGGCTGGCAGAGCTCGACGCCGGCACCGCGGCGGCGCTCAACGACCTCGGCGTGCAGCTGATCGCCGCCGGCCAGCTCGACCACGCGCAGGAGGCCCTGCTCGAGGCCATGGAGCTGGCACCCGGCCAGCCGGCGCCGCGCGCCAGCCTCGCCCTGTGCTGGCTCCGGCGCGCCACCGCCGCCCACCGCCGCGGCGACGAGGTGGCGGAGGCCAGCTGCCTCATGGCTGCCAACGACTCCTACCACCAGGCGGCGACCCTCGCCGAGGCCGCCGGCCGCACCGACCTGGCGAGCTTCTACCGCCAGGCCGAGGCCGCGATCGCGGGCAGGCTCGGCGGCGCGCGCAGTGGCAGAGGCGGACTGCGACCGTGATCGTCACCGTCGAGGACGGCGCCTACCGCCTGGTGACCCAGCCCGATCACGCCCACCTGGCCGGCGAGATCCTGTCGCTCTGGCGCGCCGATGGGCTGGCCGGCAACCCGCGGCGCGACGAGGTGATCCTCGCCGGCCGCGAGCACGACAACGGCTGGCGGGAGGCCGACGCGGCGCCGCGATGCGATGCCGCGGGCCGGCCGGTGGATTTCATCGCGATGCCGGCCGAGCAGCGCATCGAGATCTGGGAGCGCGGCACCCGGCGGTTCCTCGAACGGCGCCCCTATGCCGCCTTGCTGATCCTCCGCCATGCCCGCGAGCTGCACCGCGACCGCCGGCGCGATCCCGAGTGGCGAGAGGTCCTCGGCCGGCTGGCGACGCGCGAGCGGCGGCTGCGGCAGGAGCTGCGCGTCGCCGGCCGCACCCTGGCGGCCGACTACCGCCTGCTCAACGCGGCCGACACGATCTCGCTCGCGGCCTGCGCCGGCTGGACCGGAGACTTCGCCATTCCCGGCGGGCGCGGACGGGGCGATACCGACGGAACGGTGCGGCTGGCGCCGCTGCCGCTCGCCGGCGCCACGACTTTCAGGGTGCCTTGCCGCCGCATCCCGCTGCGCGTCTACCGCGGCGACGCCGACCTCGGCGGTGAGCTCGCGGCAGCGCGCTGGGAGGAGCTGCGGGTCCGCCTGGCTGGCGAAGAGGACCCGGAGGAATAGGCGTGCCGGTGCGGGTCTCGCCAGGCCCGCGACGGATGGCGCCAACGGCACCGAGCGGCGCGCCGGCGGGAGGCGATCAGGCCTTGAGGTCGCCGGATCGACCGGTGTCCGCCAGCACCACCTGCTCGAAGACCCGGCGGTAGAGCAGCAGCAGATCGGTGAAGACCCGGGAGAAGGCCTGATCCGTGGCCTCGGCCAGGAGGGGGTGCTGATGCGGCAGAGGCGGCAGGTAGAGCGGTCCGGCCGCACCGGCGACGCCCGCGCCGGCGGCCGGCCCGGCCACGGCCCCATCGGCGCCTGACCGATCCAGCACGGTGCCCGGCAGATGCTCGCCGGCGGCGGCGCCATCGGCGGTGGTCGGATCAGGGTGGCCGGTCATCGCGGCGGGTGCCGGACCGGCGGCCAGCGCCGCGGCGCGGCCATCCACCAGGTAGAGGGTGTAGAAGAACTCGAACATGTCGACCTTCAGCACCCGCAGGATCTTTTCGAGCGAGTCGAGCTTGGGCAGCTCCTTGCCATTTTCGTATTTCGACAGCTGACTCTTGCCAATCCGCGCCTCGCGCGCCACGCGGCTCTGACTCTTGCCCCTGAGCTCGCGCAGGAGGCTCAGGGCCATGCCCAGGTTGACAAACATGCCCATAGGAGAAATGTAGCGGGAGGAACATACCGCGTGCAAGCGTAAGTGACTGATAATGATATATTTAGACGCCAAGCATTAGCCAGATCGGATCATCTGGTTCTCCTTTTCGACCACCAAATGCGTAGCTCTTGGAAATTCAGGACAAAAAGATGTCTGTTTTTGTCACGGCATCTTTTTTCTCGCCGAGCAGCCCGCACCGGTCGCGGCGACGGGATCGCCGTGCCGGGCAGCGCCCCTATTTCTTGTCTCAGGCACGCTTCTCGACAGGCCGCGAGGCGTGCCCGAGGGTGGGCGCTGGGCGTCAGGTGACGCCGGACGCCGCCGCATCCAGACGGCGAGCTGAGCCCGTCCAGCGGGCGCCGGAACGGCTCAGCGCAGCTTGCGCCGGGAGCGCTTGGAGCTTGCGGCAGGAGCAGGCGGCGGGGCAGGCGGAGGCCCTCCCTCGGCGAGGTCGGCGCCGGCGGCGCCGCGCGGCACGACGCGGAAGAGCACCACGAACTCTCCGACTTCGATGGCGCCTTGGGCCACCGGCTGGGTGTGGCGCAAGGTGCTCTGCATGAAGGACTCGACCCTGCCCAGCACCTCCTTGATCTCGCCCGGCAAGGCGGCGGCGCTGGCGCCGATCGGGTAGGTGCCGGATTCCGGCAGGCTGGTGCGTTCGACCTGGATCTTCTCGGATTCCACCAGGTCGTAGCGCCGGAAGAACTCGCGGCGGCTGACTCCCTGGGAGGTGAGGATCTTGGCCAGCGTCTTGAGCGTGGCGTGCTGGCGGCCGTTCTCGATGCGCGACAGCTGGCCGCGCCCGAGCTCCGCCTGCGCGCCGAGGTCTTCGAGCGTCAGATGGCGCTCCTTGCGCAACCGGCGGAGCGTCTCGCCCACGCAGTCGAACATGTCCACGCCCGCAACATACTCGCGGTCGGGGCGCGGTTGCAAGCCATAACTCATTGACCGTCAAATGTTTACGCTGAAAGAACATTGCCGATCACGGCGCCTTGTTCTCGTTTGGGGAAAGGCCTGTGAAGGATGCAAGACCCGGTCCGACAACTTATCCTTATTCCAGGATCAACCGGCAGGGCCCCGTGCCCGCGACGCGGCGACGAACGCCGGAGGCCGGGAGGGCCGCTGCCGGCCGGGGGGGGCCCGGGGCGCTGGTAGAGTTGGCACCCTTTCGGCAAGGGCACACTGACCGGAGGACCACATGCCCACGAGCCCGCCGAGCGCTTCGACGCCTCCGCCCAAGCCACGGCTTTCGGCAGCGCGGATCTCGCCGCTCGTCATGTCGCCCCTCCGGCGTGAAGGCGAGCGCCGCCTCGCGCGCCAGTTCCAGGCGGTGCGCCTGTCGCGCGCCCAGCGCCCGGACCTGACCGCAGCCCGCGAGCGGCCGCTCGTCGTCTACCTCAATCACATCTCCTGGTGGGACCCGCTGGTGTGTTTGCAGATCGCTCGCCAGCTGCTGCCGGGCAGGCGCCACTATGCGCCGATCGCGACTTCGGCGCTCGGGCGGCACGGCCTGTTTGGCCGCCTCGGGTTCTTCGCCGTGGACCCCGAGAGCGCCCGCGGCGCCCGGCGGTTCCTCGAGCTCGCCACCCAGGTGCTGGAGCAACCCGACGCCGTCCTCTGGGTCACCGCCGGCGGCACGCTCGCCGACCCCCGCTTGCGGCCGGTGAGGCCCCAGGCCGGGCTGGGGCATCTGGCTGCCCGCTTGCGCCATGCCGTGCTGCTGCCGCTGGCGCTCGAGTATCCGTTCTGGTCGGCGCCGCTACCCGAGGCGCTGGCGCGCTTCGGCGAGGAGCTGGCGGTCGAGGAGGCAGGCATGCGCGCCCATGATTGGGCCGAGGTGCTCGCCTCCCGCCTGGAAACCGCGCAGGACGAGCTGGCCGCCGAGGCGATGGCACGCGACGAGTCGCGCTTCGAGCCGCTGTCGGCGGCCGGCGCGGGCGCCGGCGCTCGGAACGTCTGGCGGCGCCTGCGGCAGCAGGTGCGCCGCCTAGGCGGTTGATCTGACAGGGCCGCCTAGGCGGTTGATCTGACAAGGCCGCCTAAGCGGTTGATCTGACCAGGCCGCCTAAGCGGTCGATCTGACCAGGCCGTCTAGGCGGCCTGGCGGACCACCTCGGCGTCTTGGGGCCAGGCGCCGCCGAGAAAGACGGCGGCGGCCCGGAAGAACTCCTCGGGGCGCTCGAGGTAGGGATGATGGCCGGCCCCCTCGATGCGCAGGAAGCGCGCGTTGCCGCTGTGCGATGCCCAGTCGCGCGACGCCTCGATCGGCACCAGGTCGTCGGTGCCCTGCACCACCAGCAGCGGGAAGTGCAGCGCCCCGAGACGCGGCCGGAAGTCCCATGCCTTCATCTTCGGCACGATGTGGTCGAAGTAGAGCGTCATGGTGTGGGCAGGCCACTCGTTCGGGAAGCCGCAGACGTCATCGAGCGGGAAGCGCGCCGCCGCTTCCGGATCGCCCAGGAAGGCGGGCAGCAGGAAGTAGGTGAACCAGGCGCGGCAGAATGCCACCGGGTCCTCCCGGTCGAGTCCGTCGCGCCGCATCTCTTCGAGGCGCGGCACGCCCGGTGGATAGATCAGCACCTCCGGCGTGGGGGTTTCCTGCACCCATTCGCCGGGCTGCCGCGGCGTGATCGGGCAGACCAGCAGCATGCGCTCGACCCGCTCGGGACTCTCCATGGCGTGCAGCGCGGTGATCGCGGCGTGATAGGAGGTGCCGAGCAGCGACCAGCGGTCGAGGCCGAAGTAGCGGCGGACCGCCTCGAGATCGCGAACGTCCTGCTCGAGGCCGAGGTGCCGCCGGTCGGTGACGGTGCTCGAACGGCCGCGGCTGCGCGGGTCGTAGAGGATCAGCCGGCGCCCCTCGGCCAGCGGCAGCAGGGCCTCGGCCAGCCAGTTGGCGTTGGGCACCACCACCGTCTCCGGGCCGTCGCCGAGGATCCGGTAGTAGAGGTGCAGCCCGCGCCGCACGAAAACGAAGCCTTCGCTGCTCTGCATCGCCCTCCGCGCCCCGCTGCCGGGCCTTGGAGTTTACTACAGCGACCGCGGCGCGGCCGGGGCGCCGCCGGCCGGCGCGCTCACTTCCAGCAGGCGAAAGGGCGGCCGCTCGGGGAAAGCCCGTTGCAGCAGCGAGAAGCTGACGTTGTAGACCGGCACGCCGCCGGCGGTCTTGCCCTGCGGCTGGCCGCGATGAGCATGGCCGTGGCAGACCATGTCCACCGGGTAACGAGCGAGTGGCTCTTCCAGCCGGCTGGAGCCCAGGAAAGGAAAGATCTCGCGCGGCTCGCCCTCGACGGTCTCCTGGATCGGCGAGTAGTGCAGCACCGCGATGCGCGGCCGGTGCCGCAGCCGCGCCAGCGCCGCCTCGAGCTTCAGCGCTTCGCCCACCGCCTCGTGCACGAACTGTTTGACGATCTCCTCGCCCCACGCCCCCAGGGCGCGCTTGCCGAAGCCGCCGGCGAAGCCCTTGATGCCGGCAAAACCCACCCCCGCGATCTCGCAGGCCTCGCCGTCCAGCACGTTGACCCCGCCGGCGACGAGGATCTCGCGCACCTCGGTGGCTCTGCCGGACTCGAAGTCGTGGTTGCCCAGCACCGCCACGATCGGCACCCCGACGACCTGCCGGAGCTCGCGCGCCAGGCCCTGCGCCTCTTCCGGCAGTCCATGATCGGTGAGGTCGCCGCACAGCAGCACCACGTCGCCTTCGCGGCTGGCCTGGATCAGGGTCTGACGCAGCAGCGGCTCCGCGACCCGGCCAAAATGCAGGTCGGCGAGAGCGGCGATGCGCACGATCACGTCAACAGGCGGCTGGTCCAAAGAACCTCCGTGCCTCGTGCTCGTCCATGATGCGCCGCCGACCTCCGTCGCCATCTCAGGGCAAACGGCGTGCCACCCACGGCAGGCGGCGTGCCAGCTGCCGGCGAGCGCCATGCCATTGCTGCCGATCGGCGCTGGTACATCTCTTGCTATTCGATCCTAGCCGTGTCTGGCATCGCCTTCTACCGCCACGCCATGGCGGCGCTCGAGCAGGCCGGTGTCCCCTTCCTGGTCGGGGGCGCCTACGCTTTCGCCCGCTACACCGGCATCGTGCGCGACACCAAGGACTTCGACCTCTTCATCCTGCCCGCCGATTTCGACGCCGCGCTGGCCGCCCTGAGCGAGGCCGGCTATCCGGTCGAGCGCAAGTTCCCGCACTGGCTGGGCAAGGCGCACGGCGACGACGGCAGCTTCGTGGATCTGATCTTCGGCTCCGGCAACGGCCTCACCCCGGTCGACGGGCAATGGTTCCACCACGCGGTTGCGGCTGAGGTGATCGGCGTGCCGGTGCGGCTCTGTCCGGCGGAGGAGATGATCTGGTCGAAGGCCTTCATCATGGAGCGCGAGCGCTTCGACGGCGCCGACGTCGCACATCTGCTGCACAGCCGCGCCGAGGCGCTCGACTGGCAGCGGCTGCTCGACCGCTTCGCTGAGCACTGGCGGGTCCTGTTCAGCCACCTGGCGCTCTTTGGCTACATCTACCCGGCAGATGCGGCGCGCATCCCGCCGGCGGTGATGGCGGCTCTCGTCGGCCGGATGTCCGGCGGGAGCGCCGCGGCCTCCCCGGTCGCGGCACCCGCCGGTGCGCTCTGCCACGGCACCCTGCTGTCGCGCGCCCAGTACCTGTTCGATCTCGAGACGTTGGGATATCGCGACGCGCGGCTGCCGCCCACCGGCGCGATGAGTCCCGACGACGTCGCGCTGTGGACCGCCGCGATCGCGGAGGACGGCGATCCCCAGACCGGACCCGGTCCGGCGATCAACGGCCTACCAGCAGATCCACCCGATCAGTGATCACCGCCGCCAAACCCGCCGCCGCCAGCTCGCTGCAACGGCGGTGCTCGGCGGCGGTCGCCACGCCAAAGACCCAGCTGCGCAGGCCCACCGCCGTCGACTGCGCCAGCAGCTCCTCGTCGAAGATCTCGTAGTACCAGACCACGGTGCGCACCCGTGCGGCCGGCGGCGGCGCCAGCGCTGCCAGGCCGTTGCCGTCGAGCGGCCGGCTGGCGAGGATCAGCCCGCCCTCGACGCCCGGCAGCGCCGCCAGGGGCGGCACCAGGGAATGCCAGAACGAGCTCACCAGGATGGTCCGGCTGGCGGCGAAATCGCCGATCGCCTCGCCCGCGGCGGCGAGCGCCGCCGGCGTCTTGATCTCGACGTTCCACAGCAGGCCCTCGCCTTGCCGCAGGGCTTCGTCGAGGGTCGGCACCGGGTAGCCGGCCGCGGTCGCGAGCTCGTCCCGGGTCAGCTCGGCGACCGGCCGGCCGCCGGGCGCGATGCGGTCGTGGAACAGCACCGCCCGGCCGTCGGCGCTACGCCGCACGTCGACCTCGACGCCGTCGGCCCCGGCCGCCCGCGCGGCGGCAACGGCGGCCAGGGTGTTCTCGGGACAGCTCAGGTGATGGCCGCGATGGCTCAGCGCCAGCATGCCGGTCCCCGCCTCGCTGTCGCGCCGGCCGGCGGCGCCGGGCTCAGGCCTGGCGTTCCGGGCCGCGGAAGAAGTCGGGCAGCTGCAACAGGGCCGCGACCGTCGCCAGGCCGCCGGCAACCGGCGCCTGGTAATAGAAGGCCGCGATCGCGGCGGCGACGGTGAGCACGAGCGCCCCCGCGCGGCGGATGTAGCCCTTCCTCGGCGGCGGCCAGATCCCTCCGCCATTGTGCGGCGCCCCATTGGCCATGATCCCATCCCTCCTTGAGTGGAAGAGTTGCCGTTGTGTCTCGGCTCAGATGTCTCATCTGGCGTGCGAAGGACGACCGGCGTTACGGCCGGGGTGTTGGTTCGTCACGGCAGTCCGACCAGGATGAAAGGGGCCCAGAAGTACGGATGGAAATAGCGGGACCGATCGATCAATTCGAGCTTGGCGCGGCGCAGTGCTTCGGACCTGTCGCCGATCGACCGGAGCTGACGGTAAAAGCTCACCATCAGGTCGGCGGTCGACTCGTCGTCCACCTGCCAGAGGCTGACCACGAGACTCGAAGCGCCCGCGTACAGGAACGCGCGCGTCATCCCGATCAATCCCTCTCCGGAAACCTCTTTGCCCAGCCCGGTTTGACACGCCGACAGTACCACGAGGCCGGCGTGGAGCTCCAGGTTGAAGATCTCGCGCACCTGCAACAGACCATCCTCCGCCGAGCCGCCGGCGTGCGCCAGGCGCAACCCGGAGAGATCCGGACGGCTCTCGTCCAGCAGGCCGTGGGACGCGAAATGGAGGATGCGGGCCGAGCGCACCGCGGCGCTGGTCTTGACGGTCTCCTCGGTCGCCTCGGGCCCCAGGAAAACGACGGCCTGGTCCGCGGGGAACAGGCTGGCGATGCGGCTCACCTCCTCGCGCGCCGCGGGCAGCGGCAGGGGCTGCCCCGGCTGCGGATCGGCGGCAGGCTGCCCGGGGTCGCCGAAGCCGACGAAGAGCTTGCCGCCGGCCGGCGCCGCCGCGTCGGCGTCCGGCCGCCGGCCGGCCAGCAGCTGGGCCAGCACGCTGGCGGAAGGCACGTAGGACACCGAGCGCTCGCGGATGAGGTAGGGCAGGTCGCGGCCGGGCGCGCCGCCGCCCGGCACCTCTCCGGTCAGCAGCGCCTCGAAGCTCAGCAGGTACAGCGGCCCGTCAGGCGCCACCATCAGGCGCCGCTTGCCGCGCAGCTCGCCGGCGGCCGGCTGTAGCAAGGTCTGGTAGAGGCGGTAGGCGTCCTCGGCATAGCGGCGGCCGCGCAGGCGACTGTCCTGTTCGACGGCGCCGAGCACGCTCTGCACCAGCGGGTCGAGCTGGCGCCGCGACGGCAGCGCATGAATGGCCAGACCCTGGCGCGTCACCACGAAGAGCTGCGAGCTCGCTTCGCCGACGAAGAACTCGAGCAGCGCCGTGTCCTCGTCGAGGAGTCCCTGGATCTCCGCCAGGGGCAGCGGCCGCGGCGTGCGCACCTCGGCATAGGCCGGCTGGCGGCGCCGGATCTCGGCATCCAGGTCCTTCTCCTCGTCCGTGGCCTGATCGAGATCGTTGCCGAGGCGCCGGGCCTCGCTCCCGGTCAGCGTCTGGCTCCCCGACCACAGGCGGATCTGCAAGCGCGCGATGCGCTCGCCGATCTCGGCCTCGCGCTGCTTCAGCTCGGCAGGGACGCCGCGGCGCACGTCGACCCGCTCCTTGGCGAGCAGATCGAGGAGGCCGCGGGCGCGGGCCTGCTCGCTGGCCGCCAGCGCCTCCGCGTCATGCCCGGCGCCAGGCTCGATCCGATCCGACTCGGCCAGCAGCTCGACGTCCAGCTCGAAGTAGTCGCGGCGCGCCGCCAGGAAGCTGACGCGCTGGTCGGGGCGGATCACCCCCGCCCGCAAGGTCTCGGTGAGCGCCAGCGCCCGCGCGATCGCCGCCCGGGCTGCCACGAGGTCGCCGGCGTCGCGCCGGGCGCGCGCCAGCCCCGCTTGCGCCGCCGCCTCGACCAGCGGCGCGCCGGCTGCAAGCCGGATGGCATGCCGGAACGCCGACTCGGCGGCGGTCCTCTTGCCAGCCTGACGGTAGGCATTGGCCAGCTCGACCTGGGTGTGCGCCTGCCGCACCGGGCTGTCGGCCGCTTCGAGGGCGAAGGCCGCTTCGAGATCGGCGATCGCCTGCTCCGGCTGGCCCGCGTCGCGGTGGATCCTGCCCAGGTCGTACAGCGCCAGCCCCTCGATGGCGTGCAGACCGCTGGCGCGGACCAGCTCCAGGGCCTGCTGGAAATACGCCAGCGATCTGGCGGGCTGCCGCTCGGCCTCGAACGTCGAGCCGATCCCGAGCAGCGCGTAGGCGCGGCCTCGCGGATCGCGCAGCGCCTCGAAGGCGCTCAACATCTCTTCGTATCTCTGGCGTGCCTGCCGCGGTTCTCCCAGGTAGAGCAGCGATGCCGCCAGACCCTCCAGCGACCATGCCGACTCGGAGGCGGTGCCGGCCGTGGTCGCGGCGCCGGCGGCCGCCAGCAGGTCGTGGGCGCGGGCAAACGCATCGTGCGCGGCCTGCAGCTCGCCGAGGTCCATGTCGAGCCTGGCGATCTCGCGGAGGGCGAAGACCTGGTTCTCCAGATCGCCGGCAGCGGCGCCACGCTCGAGCCCAACCTCCAGGTAGTCGCGTGCCAGGTCCGGGTCCCCCATCCTGCCGCTCAGGGACCCGAGCTCGCACAGGGTGACCGCCTGCCAATACGCATCGCCGGTGCGCCAGAGCAGCGCCAGCGCCTGCAGGTAGCTCTGGAGCGCCGGCGCGGCCTCGCCGTGCGTCTCGAGGTGGTAGCCCACCAGATACAGCAGGCGGCCCTCGCCATCCTCGTCGCCGATCTGTCGCCGCAGGTCGAGCGCCGCACGCAGCGCCGCGAGCTGGCGGTCGTCCGGGAGCCTCTGCGCCATCTGCTGTAGCGCCTCGGCCTGCGCCGGCAGGTCGCCGAGCTCGCGCGCCAGGTCCAGCAGGCGACGGTACGGGTCGGCGCCGTCCGGCGTGCCGGCGGCCCCCTGCGGCGCCACCCGTGCCGCCTCGAAACGCACCGCGAGAAGTCCCGCGCTCTCCCCCACCGCGAGGGCGTCGGCGCTCGCCGGACCGAGCAGGGCCCGAGCTCCGGCCGCGGCCGGATCCTCCCCCCTTTGCACCAGACGGGCGGCGAAGACGGCGCGCTCGGCCCGCTCGCGGGCCGCGTCGCACGGACCTGACGGCCGCTGCTCTTCGAGCGCGATGACCTGAGCGCCGGGCGGCGCCCGCGGATCTCGCGGGGCCACGGTCCAGCGGTACTCGCCGGCGGCGGCGGCGACCCATGACAGGCGGGCAGGCTCGACTCCCCAGCTCGACAGCTGCAACTCCTCGACCAGCCTGCCGTCCGGCGCCAGCTGGCGCACCACCAGCTCGGGTGTGGTGGACAGGATCGCCAGGCGCACGTAGGTGCCGGCGGCGAGGTTCAGCCGCAGCTCGGCGGCAGCGGTTTCGCCGGCGGCGCCGGGCCGCGGCGGGGAGGACTCCGGCACCGGCGCCGAAACGACTGCCGCCGGCAGGGACCGCGGCGGCGGCGGGTGGGCGCAGGCGAGGCCGCCGGCCGCGAGCACCAGCGCCATGGACACCAGGGCACCGCGCGGGCTGATGCCACCAGCCGGCCGCGGCAGAGCTCCCGGCGTCGCGGCGTCCTCGATGCGGCACCGCAGCTCCGGTGAGTGGTACCGAGTCGCCAAAGGGGAGGAACCTCTCGATTCATCTTATCGCACAGTCTCTATGCAGCCGGGTTGTGCCAGGATTGCGGCAAGGGCCGCAACGGGGGGGCGATGGCGACCAGTGACCAGGAAGTGGTGTCGCGATACCTGCAGGGAGAGGTCGAGGCGGTCGGGACGGTCGACTCCTGGATCTCCCGGGCGGCGTGGCCCTACCGTCGGCGCCTGTCCAGCCGCTGGGATGACGTGCTGCAGGACGTGCGCCTGGAAGTGACCCGACTGCTGGGGCAGGGCAAGTTCCGCGGCGAATCGTCGCTGCGCACCTATCTCTGGCAGGTGGTGAGCCATACCTGCCTCGATCAGCTGCGCTCGCAGGACCGCTGGCAGTGGACCGAGCTGGAGGCGCTCGAAGAAGGCGGCGGCAATTCCTTCGCACCGCCGGCGACCGGCGGCCACGAGGATCGCGACCTGGTGCAGCGGGTGCTCGCGCGGGTCTCCGGGGAGTGCCGCGAGCTCTGGCGGTTGATCGCGATGGGTCATTCCTATCGCGAGATGAGCCAGCGGCAGGATGTGGCGGAGGGAACCCTGCGGGTGCGCGTCCTGCGCTGCCGCGAAAAGGCGGTGGCCCTGCGCCGGGAGCTGCTCGGCGGCCTCGCGGCGCGGCGTAACACTGGCGCCGCTCCAGCGCCCAAGCAGATCGAGGGGGCGAACGACGATGAACTGTGAGCTGGCGGTCGAGCTACTCCCCTGGCTGCTGAACGGCAGCCTGGAGGCCGGCGAGCGCCGGGACCTGATCGAGCATCTCCGCGGCTGCGCCGCCTGCCGTTCGGCGCTGGCCGAGACCCGCACCGCCTGGGAGATCTTCGACTGGCACCCGCCGGCCGCGGCGCTCGTCGCCCACGCCGCCACCGCCGGCAGTGCCGGCGGCGGCGACCGGTCGCCACTCGCCCACGGCGCCGGCGACTCCGGCGAGCACCCGGACTCCTTCGACGTCGAGCAACATCTGGCATCCTGCCCGAGGTGCGCGGCCGAGCTCGAGCTGGTGCGCACCAGCAGGCTGCTCGGCGACCCGGCCGAAGACGAGCGGATCGCGATCCTGCCGCCCGCCCCTGCGACCCCTGCCGCCGGAGCCAGCGTGGCGGCCTTTGCCACCACCAAGGTGGCGACCGCCGTGCGGCGCGACGATGTGGCGGCCCGGCGCGCCTGGCGGCGCTCCGCCCTGGCGGCCGGCGTCGTCGGCCTGCTGGCCGCGACCGGCTGGCTCGAGAGCGCGCGGCACGCCCGCGAGCTCGAAGGGCGCCTCGCGGCGGCATCGCGCGGTGCGGCGCCGGCGGCGGCGCCGACTGGCGCCACCTCGCCGGCGTCACGGGCCGGCGCGCTGCCGGCCCATCCCACCGCGCCGCCGGCAGGCCCGGGCGAAGCGGAGCTCGGACGCCGCGCCGGCGAGGCCGAAGCCAGGCTCGCGGCGCTCGCCGCGCAAAACCGGCAGCTGCAGCAACAGGTCGCCACGCTCGATCGCACCGCGGCCGAGCTGGGCCGGCGCACCGCCCAGGTCTCGTCGGCCCAGGCGACGACGGCACCGCCGATCGAGAGCGACGCCTGGGTGAGCGAAGTGGCGCCGGCCGACCAGGCGTCGCGCGGCGCCGGCGCGCCGCCCGCCGCGGTCATCCCGCTCTCCGCGGGCGCTGCCACCCTGCTGCTGCACACCCGCCACAGCGGCAGCTATCCGCGCTACGAGCTCGAGGTGTGGGATGCCTCGGGCCACCTCGTCGGCAGGCCGGCCCGCGTCCTCCGCTTGCCGGGCAACCAGGACGCGTTCGAGGAGTTCGACATCACCCTGCGGCCCGGCGCCCTGCCGGCAGGCGCCTACACGCTCCATCTCTTCGGCCTCTCCGGACCAGCCGGCGCCGATTCTGGCGGCCCCCAGGCTGGCGCGCCCGCCCGCGAGCCGCTCGAGACCTACGCCATCCGCGTATCCTGAGCCTCCTCCCAGCCCCGGATCGCGGCGATCGCCTGCGGCGCGGTGGTGGCCCGCCGCAGCTCGGCCCGCAGCTCGGGCTGGCGATACATCCGCGCCGCCGCGGCAAGCAGCTGCAGGCAGCCCTCCGGCCGGCGGTCCGGGCACAGGAACAGGTACACCTGCTCGAGGTTGCCGGAGCCGGCGTCGGCGAGGCCGGAGCGCAGCAGTCCCAGGGCCACCCGCGGCGCCGGCAGCTCCGGGATGCGCACGTGTGGCAGGGCGATGCCCTCGGAAAGGAAGGTCGAGGCCTCCTGCTCGCGGCGTTCGAGCAGCCGCCGGATGTCATCGCTCGACAAGCGCTGCTGGCCGCCGCCCAGCAGGTCGACGAGCAGCCGCAGCAGCTCCCGCTTGGAAAGGGGCTGATCGAAGAAGGCGACCGCTCCCGGCGCCAGCAGCTCGGAGATGCGGAGCCTGCCGCCGACCACCGCCAGCCCCGCCCCGGCCGGGCGCCGGCCACCGCCCGGACCCATGGCCGTGCCGCCGCCGGCGCCGCCGACGCCGACGCCGACGGCGGCCGGCCCGATCTCGGTCGCCGGCGGGGCCGGTGTGGCGGACGGCGACGGCGGCGCGGACGGCGACGACGAGGCGGCCTTCACCAGCGCCGGGCGGGCCGCCGGCCCCCCGGCCGGCCGCGCCGCCGGCGCCGCGGACGACGCGGCGGTCTCCGGCTCGCGCACACCCACCTCGTCGACCACCACGATGGCCAGGTGGTCGCCGCCGGCGATCAGGCGCTCGACCGGCGTCCGGCGCCCGAGCAGCCGCTGCCATCGGGGCAGCTCCCCCGGGCGCCCCACCACCACGTGGCCCACCCGGTACTCGCGGGCGAAGCGCAGGATGGTGTCGGCGACGTCCTCGCCCTTGAAGGTGAAGACCACCGCCCCCAGCTGGTGGGCGAGCGCCAGCGTGTCGGACAGGCGCTTGCGGGTGTCCGCGTCGAGCCGCGCCGGGTCCTCGCTCGAGGTCTGCACGTAGAGCGCATACCAGTTGCGGTTCAGCTTGCCGGCCAGACGCGAGGCGAAGCGCAGCAGCGCCGAGGCGTCCGGGCTGCGCGACGACAGGCAGACGACGATCTGGTCCGGCGCCTGCAGCCCTTCCTCGCCCGGGGTGCGGCGCGCCCGCCGTTCGATGATCGAGGCGATCTCGCGCAGGGTGAGCTCGCGCAGCTGCTCGAGGTTCGACGGCCGGAAGAAGTTGTCGAGCGCCGCCGGCACGCGGTCCGCCGCATACACCCGCCCCTCCTCGAGCCGCAGCCGCAGGTCCTCGGGCGCCAGGTCGACGTTGACGATCTGGTCCGCGTCGGCCAGCACCCAGTCGGGGAGCCGCTCCTTGACCCTGACGCCGATCAGCCGCTCCACCGTGTCATAGAGGCTTTCAAGGTGCTGGACGTTGAGGGTGGTGACGACGTGGATCCCGGCCGCGAGGATCTCCAGCACGTCCTGATAGCGCTTGGTGTTGGCGCTGCCGGGGACGTTGGTGTGCGCCAGCTCGTCGATCAGCGCCACCTCCGGCTTGCGCTGTAGCACCGCCGCGAGGTCGAGCTCGCGCAGCACGACGCCGCGGTAGTTGATCTGGCGCGTCGGCACCTCCGGCAGGCCCAGGCAGAGCGACTCGGTGTCGGCGCGGCCGTGGGTCTCGACGATACCGACGGTCACGTCCACGCCCTGCGCCTTCAGCCGGTGTCCTTCGAGCAGCATCTGGTAGGTCTTGCCGACCCCGGGGCCGTAGCCAAGGTAGACCTTGAGCTTGCCGCGCCGCGAGCGGTGGATGAGGTTGAGGAAGCTCTCGGCGGAGGGCTGGGTGGTCACGGCGGCAGCGGACGGGTGGCGTCGAGGTCGAGATTGAGCTCGAGCACGTTGACCCGCGGCTCCCCGAGCACGCCCCACTGGCGTCCCTCGGTGTGCCGCCGCACCAGCTGGCGCACCACGTCGTCGGGCATGCCGCGCTCGCGGGCGACGCGCGGCACCTGGAACTCGGCGGCCGCCGGCGTCAGGTGCGGATCGAGACCCGAGCCGGACGAGGTGACGAGATCGACCGGCACTGGCGTCCCCGGCCGCTCGGCGCGGGCCGCCGCCGCCGCGGCGCCGACCTGATCGACCAGCTTGCGGCTGGTCGGGCCGAGATTGGTGCCGCCGGAAGCCATCGGATCGTAGCCCGCGCCGGCCGCCGAAGGCCGCGGATGGAAATACCGGCTGCCGGCGAAGGGCTGGCCGAGCAGGCGGGAGCCAACCACCTTGCCGCCGCGGCGCAGCAGGCTGCCCTGCGCCTGGTCGGGGAAGAGCAGCCGCGCCAGACCGGTGACCGCCAGCGGGTAGGCGACGCCCAGCAGCAGGGTCAGGGCCACGGTGACGAGGATTGCCGGAGCGAGATGCTTGCCGATTTTCATGGCGCCTCCGAGAGGTGGCATCAGGCGAGGCCCACCGCGGCGATCAGCATGTCGATCAGCTTGATGCCGGCGAAGGGCGCGACGATGCCGCCGAGACCGTAGACGATCAGGTTGCGCCGCAGCAGCGCCGCCGCGCCCAGCGGGCGGTAGCGGACGCCGCGCAGGGCGAGCGGGATCAGGACGACGATGATCAGCGCGTTGAAGATCACCGCCGAGAGGATCGCCGACTCGGGCGTCGCCAGGCGCATCAGGTCGAGCGCCGCGAGCGGTCCGGTCCGGGCGCCATGGACCGCGTACAGGGCCGAGAACATCGCCGGCAGGATGGCGAAGTACTTGGCGACGTCGTTGGCGATCGAGAAGGTGGTGAGGGCGCCGCGGGTGATCAGCAGCTGCTTGCCGATCTCGACGATCTCGATCAGCTTGGTGGGGTTGGAGTCGAGGTCCACCATGTTGCCCGCCTCCTTGGCGGCCATGGTGCCGGAGTTCATCGCCACGCCGACGTCGGCCTGGGCCAGGGCCGGCGCGTCGTTGGTGCCGTCGCCGGTCATCGCCACCAGCTTGCCCTGCGACTGCTCCCGACGGATCAGGTCCATCTTGTCCTGCGGCCGGGCCTGGGCCAGGAAATCGTCCACCCCCGCCTCGCCGGCGATGGCGGCGGCGGTGAGCGGGTTGTCGCCGGTGATCATGATGGTGCGGATGCCCATGCGGCGGAGGTGCTCGAAGCGCTCGCGGATGCCGCCCTTGACGATGTCCTTGAGGTGGATGACCCCCAGGGCGCGGGCGCCGTCGGCGACCACCAGCGGCGTGCCGCCGGTCCTCGCCACCCGCTCGACGATGGCGGCGAGGTCCGGCGGCGCCTCGCCGCCCAGGCCGGCGACGAATTGCAGCACGGCATCGGCCGCGCCCTTGCGGACCTGGCGCGGGCCGATGTCCACCCCCGACATGCGGGTGTGGGCAGAGAACGGGATGAAGCGCGCCTCGGCGGCGGCGAGCTCGCGGGCGCGCAGGCCGTAGCGGTCCTTGGCCAGCACCACGATAGAGCGCCCCTCCGGCGTCTCGTCGGCGAGGCTGGCGAGCTGCGCCGCGTCGGCGAGGTCGCTCTCGAGCACGCCGGCCGCCGGGATCAGCTCCACCGCCTGGCGGTTGCCGAGGGTGATGGTGCCGGTCTTGTCCAGCAGCAGCGTGTCGACGTCGCCCGCCGCCTCCACCGCCCGTCCCGACATGGCGAGCACGTTGTGCTGGATCACCCGGTCCATGCCGGCGATGCCGATGGCCGAGAGCAGGCCGCCGATGGTGGTCGGGATCAGGCAGACCAGCAGCGCCACCAGCACGGTGATCGAGGGCGGCGCGGCGGCCTGGAAGCCGGCCGCCGGCGACGAGGCGGCGACGCTGTAGATCGAGAACGGCAGCAGGCTGCCGACCGCCAGCAGGAAGATGACGGTGAGGCCGGCGAGCAGGATGTTGAGGGCGATCTCGTTCGGCGTCTTCTGCCGCTCGGCGCCCTCGACCAGGGCGATCATGCGGTCGAGGAAGGTCTCGCCGGGGTTCGAGGTGATCCGCACCTTGATCCAATCCGAGATCACCCTGGTGCCGCCGGTTACCGCCGAGCGGTCGCCGCCCGACTCGCGGATCACCGGCGCGCTCTCGCCGGTGATGGCGGCCTCGTCCACCGACGCGACGCCCTCCTCGACCTCGCCGTCGCCGGGGATCAGCTCGCCGGCGCGGACCAGCACCAGGTCGCCCTTGCGCAGCGCCGGCGCCGGCACCGCTTCGGTGCGGAGGGCGTCCACCGCCGCGGTGGCGTCGCCGGTGATGCGGTTGGCCGTGGTCTCGGTCTTGGCCCGCCGCAGGGTGTCGGCCTGCGCCTTGCCGCGCCCCTCCGCCATCGCCTCGGCGAAGTTGGCGAACAGCACCGTGAACCAGAGCCACAGCGTCACCTGGATGGTGAAGCCGAGGTGTGCGGTCTGGCCGGCGGCGGCGTCGCGCACGATCAGCAGGGTGGTGAGCACGCTCCCCACCTCGACGACGAACATCACCGGGTTCCTCGCCACCTGGCGGGGATCGAGCTTGACGAAGGCATCGCGGAGCGCGCGCCGCACGATCGGGGGATCGAACAGCGGGCGCTTGGTCACCTTGTGATCAGCCATTTTGGGTCGCTCCTCGACGGGGCCGCTGGGGCAGCTAGGAGAACAGCGTTCCCGCCTGCATCAACAGATGTTCGACGATCGGGGCCAGCGACAGCACCGGGAAGAAGGTCAGGGCGCCGACGATCAGGATCACTCCCAGCAGCAGCGCCACGAACAGCGGCGTGTGCACCGGGAAGGTGCCCGCCGACGGCGGCACCGCCTTCTTGCTCGCCAGGTTGCCGGCGATCGCCAGCATCGGCACGATCATCAGGAATCGCCCGACCAGCATCGCGACTCCGAGAGTCCAGTTGTACCAGGGGGTGTTGGCGGACAGCCCGCCGAAGGCCGAGCCGTTGTTGCCGGTCACCGAGGTGAAGGCGTAGACGATCTCGGAGAGGCCGTGCGGACCCGAGTTGCCGAGCACCCCGGTGCCGTAGGTCGTGACGCTCGCCCACGCCGCCAGCACCAGGATGTTGAAGGCGAAGATGAGGGCGTAGAGCATCGCCATCTTGACGTCCTTCGACTCGATCTTCTTGCCCAGATACTCGGGCGTGCGGCCGACCATCAGCCCGGCGATGAACACGGTCAGCACGATCATCACCAGCATGCCGTAGAGGCCCGCGCCGACGCCGCCGAACACCACCTCGCCGAGCATGATGTCGAGCATCGGGATCATGCCGCCGAGCGGCGTGAACGAGTCGTGCTGGGCGTTGACCGCGCCGCAGGAGGCGTCAGTGGTGACGGTGGCGAAGAGCGCGCTCTGGAAGATGCCGAAGCGCACCTCCTTGCCCTCCATGTTGCCGCCCGCCTGCTCGCCGCCGGGCGATTGCACGGCGGCCTGGGTCACGCCATGGCGGGCGAAGGTCGGGTTGCCGGCCGCCTCGTAGTGGTCGACGGTGAAGAAGGCGGCGAGCATCAGCGTCAGCATCGCCGCGAACACCGCCCAGCCGTGCTTCTGGCTGCCGGTCATCCGGCCCAGGGTGTAGGTGAGGCCGGAGGCGATGGCCAGGATGCCCAGCATCTCGAGGAAGTTGGCGAGCGGCGTCGGATTCTCGTAGGGATGCGCCGAGTTGGCGCCGAAGAAGCCGCCGCCGTTGGTGCCCAGCTCCTTGATGATCTCCTGGGAGGCGACCGGCCCCTGGGCGATCAGCTGCTCGGCGTGAGTCTCGACCTTCACCCTGCCGGCGGCATCCTTGCTCTCGACCCGCTGCGGCTCGAGCAGGCTGGCGTGGGTGTAGCGGTCGAAGTTCTGCGGCACGCCCTGCCAGACCAGCAGCAGCGCGCCGGCCAGGGAGAGCGGCAGCAGCAGGTACAGGCAGCAGCGGGTCAGGTCCACCCAGAAGTTGCCGATCGTCCTGGCCTCGCGCCGCGCGATGCCGCGGATGAAGGCGATGGCCAGCGCGATGCCGGTGGCCGCGGAGGCGAAGTTATGGAAGGCGAGCCCGGCCATCTGCGTGACGTAGCTCATGGCCGACTCGCCGGAATAGTTCTGCCAGTTGGTATTGGTGGTGAAGCTGGCGGCGGTGTTGAAGGCGAGGGCCGGCTCGACGCCGGCGAAGCCCTGGGGGTTGGCCGGCAGCCACGCCTGCAACCGCTCGATCGCATAGAGGACGAGCATGCTGACGGCGCTGAACACCAGCATCGCCGCGCCGTAGTCGGTCCAGTGCTGCTCCTCCTGGTCGTCCACCCGGCAGCAGCGATAGATCAGCCGCTCCAGCGGGCGCATCGCCGGCGTCAGCCAGGTGCGCTCGCCGGCAAAGATGCGGGTCATGTAGCTGCCGAGCGGCGGCGTCACCGCCAGCAGGAGCGCGAGATAGATCAGCAGCTGCAACCAGCCGTTGGCGGTCATGTCTAGAACTTGACGAGGACGGCAGTATTGATGCGGGTCTCGGTCTTGCGCAGATCGGGAGTGAACCCCGGCACCAGCGAGCCGGGCGCTCCGGTGTTGCCGCCCGGCGGCGTGACGCCTCCGGGACCCGCGAAGTAAGGCACGTCCGCGCCGCGACGATCGAGCTCGGTGCGGAAGGTGACGAACTGCGACGGCATCCAGTCGAAGGTGATGGAACCGTCGTAGGCCCGGAACTGCTGGCCGGGGTTCTCCGTGAAGTAGGGGGTGCCCGAGAACGCCGTCGCGCCATTGATCGGCGGCAGCAGCACCAGGTAGCGCCCGGGGTTGGTGATCTGGCCGCCGCCAACGGTCACCGCGAACTTGTCGTCGTGGAACCAGACGCGGTCGTAGAGCATGTAGCCGAGGAAATACTGCGACGGCACGCCGGGAGAGCTGGTGGCGCAGTGGACGCCGCCGCCGCTCTCGCAGCCGGCGTCGAAGGTGAACGAGAGGGCGGACTTGTCGATGAGCTGGCCGGGATGGTCGTAGTACTTCAGCTCGATGCTGTCGTCGCTGTGCCAGCGCGTGCGGTTGGGGTTGCCCAGGGTGTCGGTGCCGACGCCGTAGCTGTTGGAGAGCACGGAGAGCGAGCTGTTCGGCCGCCAGAGCACCTGCATGCCGAGGCCCGGCTTGCTGTTGAACTTGCCATACGACTGCCAGCCGTTGATGTACCAGGGCTCGATCTTCAGGTGATCGCTCGGGAAGAACTGGACCCGCAGCCCGTTGAAGAACCAGGGCGTGTTCGAGGAGACGTAGGACGGCTGGTAGGCCCAGTTGTCGAAGTTGTAATAGCTGAACAGGCCGACGTAGGACATGAAGATGCCGGCTTCGAGATTGATGCCGTTCATCACGTCCCAGTGGTAGCCACCGTAGGCCTCGGAGAGGTAGCGGTAGGCGTCGGCCAGGTCCCACTGGCCGCGTCCCGGGCTGGCGTCGTTGCGCGGCGTCATCGTCGAGTACATGCCGAACTGGGTCATCAGCCGGCCGATGACGTTGTCGTAATGGAAGTCCCCGCCGATGCCCAGCTGCTGGAGCTGGATCTCGTTCGTCCGGCCGCTTTCGCTGCTGCCGACCAGGGTGTTGTCCTTGGGGTGGTTGAAGTCGTTGATCTCGCTCACGTCCACCCTGAACTCGCCGGTGAACACCTTGGTGTCGATCGGCGATTCGGTGGTGCGGGCGTTGCCGTTGAGCCAGGTGAAGTCGCCGAAGGCGAAGGGTTCCGGGGCCTTCGGCTTGGCGGTCGCGGCGGAGCTCGGCGTCGCGGGAACCGGCGCCGTCACCACCGTGGTCGGTGCGGGGGGAGGCTGGATCTGGGCCATCACCGTCAGGTCCCGGTAAAGGGGCGCCTGCGGCGTCAGGGAAACCGTCTGGCCCACCGCCTGCGGCTGGCCGGGCGCGGCCTGTGGCTGCGCCGCCGCGGCCTGCGGCAGCGAGGCCGGACCGCTCGCGGCAGTCTGGCCGGCGGCCGGCGGCTGCTGAGCCAACGCCGGCGGCTGCTGGGCCAGGGCCTGCGCCTGCTGCGCCAGCGCCAGGGCACGGGCCAGCTGCGCCTGGGCCTCGGCCAGTTGCGCCTGCGCCTGTGCCAGCTGCGCCTGCGCCTGCTCGAGCGGCGTGGGCTTGCGGGGCGGTGGAGCGCCGTCGACCGGCGGTGCCGGCGTGGCCGGGGCACCCGTCGCGGCAGGCGCGGACGATGGCTCGGCGAGCAGTCCGGGCGCGACGGCCAGCACGAGTGCCAGGGTGAGCCAGGCCGCCACCGGGCGGCGGGCGGAATTTGGCTGGGAGGAAACGCGTGTCATGGTGACTCCTTCCCCGCACGGCGGGGCCGAGGTTTCATCAAGATTGCTCAGAATTTCTCCGGCCGGAGCATGGCGTAGACGAGGTACACCAGCAGGGCCGAGGCGATCAGGGCGCTCAGCAGGTACTCCCAGTTCATGGCAGTCTCCTCAGATCTTTTCGCAGAACCGCACGTACCAGAGCGCCAGCGCGAAGAACAGGACGGTGACGACGATTGCGATCAGGTCCAGCATGGGTTCGGACTCCTCGTCGAAAGCGGCGCCGCCGCTCAGGCCGTCGGCCCCGGTACCCCTCTGGGCACCGCGGGCGCCGCGGGCGCCGCGGGCAGCGTGAAGTTGAACGTCGCGCCGCCGCCGTGGCCGTTGTCGTGACTCTCCACGCCGATCGTGCCGCCGTGGGCCTGCACGATCTCCCTGGCAATGGCGAGCCCCAGGCCGGCGCCTCCCTGGCTGCCCGGAACCTGGGTGAAGCGGTCGAAGATGCGCCCCAAGTACTCGTCCGGGATGCCGGGACCGGAGTCGGCGACCGAGAAGCGCACCTGATCGCCTGCCGGCTCGGCAGCAACCGTGACGGTACCGCCGGCCGGCGTGTGCTGTAGCGCGTTCTGCAGCAGGTTGCCGAGCACCAGCGGCGCGCGCGCCGGATCGGCCATCACCTGCGGCGCCCCGGGCGCGATCGCCACCGCGAGCTCGATGCCCTGGTCGGCAAAGGCCGAGCGCAGCGGCGCGAGCGAGGTTTCGACCAGGTCGCGCGCCGGCACCGGCTCGCAGCGCAGCAGCTGGCGTCCCGATTCGTAGCGGGCGATCTCGAGCAGGTTGACGAGGATGGTGCGCAGCCGCTCGGCGTCGTCACGGGCCGCCACCAGCAGCTCGGTCTGCGGCGCCGTCAGGGTGCCGAGCTGCTCCTCGAGCAGCACGTGCAGCGCCATCTGCAGCGAGGTGAGCGGGGTGCGCAGCTCGTGTGAGACGGTCGAGAGCATGCCGGTCTTGAGCTCGTCGATCCGGCGCAGGTTGGTGACGTCCGAGAGGATCAGGGTGACGCCGACCAGCTGGCCGTCGGCGCCGCGCAGCGCCACCGCGTGCGGCAGGTAGAAGCGCTCCTGGCCCTCGTGGAAGATCTGCCGCGCCGCCTCGTAGCCGCGGTCGGGCAGCGTGCCGGAGCGCGCGGTCTCCTGCAGCAGGTGAGGCAGCCAGTCCTCATGGCGCGGCGGCACCGGCTCGCCGGGGCGCAGGCCGAGGGTGGAGACGGCGGTGCGGTTGGCCAGCTCGACGCGGAAGTCGGGGGAGAACACCGCCACCGCGTCCGGCAGGCTGTCGATCGCCAGCTGCGAGGTCTGCTGGGCGCGCAGCAGGCGGGCGCGGTTGCTGCGGCGCAGCTCGCGCAGCCGGCCGGCCATGGCGTTGAAGGCGGCGGCAAGCTCGCCGAGCTCGTCGTGCGACATCACCGGCACCACCAGGTCCAGGTTGCCTTTCTCGACGTCGCGCACCGATTGCGTCAGCCGCGACAGCGGCAGCAGGATGGCCCGGCTCAGGAACAGCACGAAGCCGACCGCCAGGACGGCGCCGAGGAGCAGCAGCGGCATCGTCCGGCGGCTGGCCAGGGCCGCCAGCCGGCGAGACCTGGCGCTGGCGCCCACCATGCTGTCCTGGTTCATCTGCTGCACCTGGTCGGCTGTCTGCTTGATCTGTTCGAACAGCGGCAGCAGACGCCCGAAGTAGACGGCGCGGCGGGCGTCGAGCGGTCTCCCGGAGTCGAGCACCTCGGCAAGCACCGGCGGATAGAGGGCGTACAGGTCGCGGATGCGGAAAGCCGCCGGTCCCTCTCCGGGCAGGGTGATGTTGCGCAGCTCGGCGTCGAGCGCCTTGGTGAAGCGCGGCGCGTTGGCGGCGGCGAGCTGGCGGCCGCGCTGCGGATCGCCGGCGAGCGCGAACAGCGCTCCGCTGTCGAGCCGTTCCAGGGCTTCCTTCATCTGCTGGCAGGCGACGACGCTGTCGTAGTTGTCGCGCAGGATGACTTCGACCGAGCCGCCGAGGCGAGAAAGCCAGTAGGCGCCCTGCAGGCCGACCACGGTCAGCAGCGCCAGCAGGCCCCCGAAACCCAGCACCAGCTTGCCGCGCAGACCGAGCATTTTCATGGTTGGGCTCTACTCGCGAGGCTGCGGTCAGTGCAGGTGGGGTGCCATGACGGGCCCGCGTTTCGCAGCCTGCTTGCCAGGCCTCGGCAGGTGGCTCTCGAAAGCGGATGTAAAGTGCTTGCAACACTACACTTGTGGCCTACGCGCCGGCTTGCGGATCCACCGCCGCGGAGGGGCCGGAACGCCCTGGCGACCGGCGTGGCTGGAAGCCTCGGCGGTCGGCTAGATTGCGTAATGCAATGGTTGGTCCCGAGCCGTCCATTGCAAAGTGCAACAGCGGCGTCAGAGGCCGTGCTGCTTGCGCCGGCGCCAGAGGGTGGCCTGGTCGATGCCCAGCACCGCGGCGGCTTCGCGGAGAGAGCCGGTGCGGGCAAGGACGCGCCGGATGTGCTCCTGCTCGATCGCCGCGAGCGGCGCCAGGTCGCCGAGCGACATCGTTCCGGCGGCCCCGGCGACCCCGGCAGCCCCGCCGGGGTCGGCAGCAGGCCCGGCTGCGGCGGCAGGCCCGGGTTCGGCGGCAGGCCCGGCTGCGGCGTTGGCGGCGCCCTGGGAGGACGCCGGCGGCGAGGCCGGGAAGGGCGCCGGATGGAATTCCGCCCTTGAGGATGAAGGCGTTGCCGCTTTCGGCAGCAGCAGGTCCGGGCCGACCTCCTGGCCTTCGACCAGCATGGTGGCGCGTTCGACGGCGTTGCGCAGCTCGCGCACGTTTCCCGGCCAGGGGTAGTCGCGCAGCAGGCGGAGAGCGTCCGCAGTCAGGCCCAGGCCGGGCTTGTGGTACTGGCGGCCGAAGAAGGCGAGGAAGCGCTCGGCGAGCGGGCGGACGTCCTCGCGCCGGTCGCGCAGCGGCGGGATCTCGAGGGTGAGGACGTTCAGCCGGTAGAGGAGGTCCTCGCGGAACCGGCCCTCGCGCACGCTGTGCTCGAGGTCGCGGTTGGTGGCGGCCAGGATGCGCACGTCGACGTGGCGCGGCGTCGGGTCGCCGACACGCTCGTACTCGCGGTCCTGGATGAAGCGCAGCAGCTTGGGCTGCAACGGCAGCGGCAGGTCGCCGATCTCGTCGAGCAGCAGGGTGCCGCCTTCGGCCAGGGCGATCCGCCCGGGGTTGTCGCGACTGGCGCCGGTGAATGCGCCGCGGGCGTGGCCGAACAGCTCGCTCTCCAGCAGGTCGGCGGGCAGCGCCGGGGCGGGGACCACCACGAACGCCCGCTCGCGGCGCGCGCTCCAGTGGTGGATCGCCCGCGCCACCACGCCCTTGCCGGTGCCGCTCTCGCCGCGCAGCAGCACGCGCGCCTCGCCGCCCGCTGCCTGCCGCGCGAGCCGCAGCACGGCCTGCATGGCGGGGCTCTCGCTGGCGAGGTCCGCCTCCAGGTCCCCCTCGCCTGCCAGGCTGAGATCGTCCTGCAGGGCCTGCACCTTGCGCTCGAGGCGGGACAGCTCGGCGATCTTGTCGAGCGCCAGATCGAGCTCCAGCGGGCCGAACGGCTTCGACAGGTAGTCCGAGGCGCCGCGCTTCATCGCCTCGACCGCGGTCTCGATCGAGGCATAGGCGGTGATCACCACGGTCTTGAGCGCCGGGTGCTCGACACGCAGCCACGACAGCAGATCCAGCCCGGAGCCGGTCCCCAGGCGCAGATCGACCAGGGCCACGTCGAAGCGCTGCCCGGCGACCTCGCGCTTGGCCTCCTCGATCGAGCCGGCGGTGCGCACCCGATGCCCGCGCCCCTGCAGCTGCAGCGCCAGCGTGCGCCGGATGTTCGGCTCGTCGTCGACCACCAGCACGTCGAAGGAGGGGGCGGGCATCGAAAAGCGCGATGAGCTCGGGTCTCGCTATTGCCGCCGCTCGCGGACGTCGCGCAGCATGAAGGCGTTGAGCTTGCCCTGGATGTAGGGCAGCGCCTCCTCGGGGGTGTAATGCGGCAGCGGCGGCACCTCGACCGCGACGCCGGTGCGCATGCTCTCGAGCATGGCAAGCAGCCGGTCCTGGGGCGGCAGGGCGGCGGCAGCGTAGAGCAGCCCTTGCTGCATCGAGGTCAGCGGCTCCCGGGCGGCGGCGGCGACCTCCTCGGGGGCCGGAACCGCCGCCGGGACGGTGACGCTTGCGGGTCCGAGGTTGAGCTGGCCCGGTCCCAGGGTCAGCGCCCCGGTAAGGTCGGGTGCCGCGGCGTCGCGGCCGGTGAGCGCTCCCGCCTGGATGCCGAGGATCTTGCGCACCGTCGCCATGATCGAGGTGTGATCGAAGGGCACCGGGCCCGGCGCGGCGAACCTGGAACCGGGAGCCACCAGCGGCGAGATCACCAGCGTCGGCACGCGCACGCCGAAGCGATCGAAGGTGAAGCCGTCGGAGTAGGGCGGCCCGGGCGGCGCCGCGGCGGCCAGCGGCGGCACGTGATCGTAGCAGCCGCCGTGCTCGTCCCAGGTCACGATCAGCAAGGTTTTCTGCCACAGCTCGAGATTGCCGCGCAGAGTGTTGTAGACCTGGGCGATGAGCTGCTCGCCGTAGGTCACGTCGTGCGGCGGATGATGATCGTTGGGCAGCAGCCCCTGCGGCTGGTTCGGGAAGTACCGCGGCTCGATGAACGAGTAGGGCTGCAGGTTGCCGCCCGCCACGTCCTGGGCGAAGCGGTCGATGGGATGGAAGTGATCGAGGTGCGGCCAGAGCCGCGACAGCAGCAGCGACTGCGGGAAATCATGGAAATAGATCCGCCAGCCCTGGTCGAAATGCAGCAAGCCTTCCTTGATCTGATTGAAGATGGTCGGCATGTCGTAGGGAAAGCGCTTCACCACGTCCCAGGGCGGATCCGGGACGTTGTTGACGTAGCCCTCGGCGGTTGCGGTATGCACGAAGAACCGGTTCGGCCAGGTCTGGCAGGGCGCCGCGGCGTGCCACGGATCGCAGATGCCGAAGCTCGTCGCCAGCTGGCTGGTGGCGGGCACCTGCGCCGGCTGGAAACAATGCATGATGGCCCGCGGATCGTAGTGCGCGGCGGTCGCGATCGCCTGGTTCTGATAGTTGCGGACGAACCCGCCCATGGTCGGCCGCGCGCCCGGGACTGGGTGATAGCGCTCGAAGAGCTGGTAGTTCATGTCGACGAACAGCTCGCCGGGATCGGGATCGGGGATCGACATCGTGGACGTGCCGGTCCCCTGGTCGCGCCAGACGTGGATCGGCGTGCCGTCGTCGGCGAGGTTGAACGGCGCCTCGCTGAGCCCGAACTGCCAGCCCAGCATGTTGTCGAAGGAGCGGTTCTCCTGCATCAGGACGACGATGTGCTCGATGGACTGGTAAGGCTCGGGCATGGCGCCTCCCTCCCGCGACGGCGGGCAGCTGGTTTGGCAGCGTAGCATTCGACGTCCGAATCCGGCGAGCCGGCGCTACGGCGCACCGCTGGACTCGGCGCGCTGCTTCTGCTAGAAGCCGATGTCAACCATGCCCAAGTTTCACCCCGTCCTGGTCGTCACCGGCATGCATCGGTCCGGCACCTCTCTGCTCGCCAGCCTGGCCGCCGCCGGCGGCGTGGACCTGGGGACGGAGCTGATGCCGGCGAGCAAGGGAAACCGGCGCGGGCACTTCGAGGATCTGGAGCTCGTGCGTTTCCACGAGCGGTGCCTCGAGCGCCGCGGCGGCGGCCCGCTGCGGCCGCCCGCGGACGGCGTGGCCCGCTTCACCCCGGAGGAAACGCGCGCGGCGCGCGAGCTGCTCGCCAACCGGGCCGGCAAGCCGAGCTGGGGGTGGAAAGACCCGCGCACCACCCTCTTCCTGGCGGCGTGGGAGGAGTTGCTGCCGGCAGCGTTCTATCTGCTGGTCTACCGCCATCCGGCGGAGGTCGCGCTGTCGCTGGCGCGCCGGGGGCTGGACCTCGAGGTACAGCTCGACGCCTGGACCGCGATCCGAGCCTGGACGGTTTACAACCGGCGGCTGCTCGAGTTCCACGCCTCGCGGCCGGAGCGATGCCTGCTCTGCTCGATCGCCGCCGCCGCGCGCGACCCGGCCACGGCGATGGGTCGCGCGGCGCGCCGTCCGGGCCTGCCGCTGGCCATCGCTGGTGTCGAGGAGCGATACGCTCCCGGGGAGCTGCGCAGCGGCCTGCGGGCGCGCGGCATCGCCTGGCGCAGGCTGCTGCCGGAAGCGATGGAGCTGCTCGACCGGCTGGAGGCGGCGGCCGATCTGCCAACCGGCGGCCAGGGCGCCCGCGATCCGCATCAAGGCACCGAGGCACCCGCGCTGGTGCGCGAGCTCGAGGAGACCAACGAGCACCTGCTGGCCGCGGCGCTGGCGGCGGCGCCGGGCGCCGGGGGAAGCGCGGTCTCGGTGACGCCGCGCCAGCGGATCGTGTACTCCGAGCTGAAGCTGCAGGTCGCCCACCTGCTGGATCGCGTCGATCAGCTCGGAGAGCTGGCCCGCAATCGCGGCGAGCAGCTGGCCGCACAGCGGCAGGAACGGCTGCAGCTCGCGTCGACGCGGTCGTATCGCATCCTCCAGGCCTATTGGGGCGCCACCGGTCGCTGGCGCGGAGCGGCGCGGCAGGCCGGCTGGCGGATGCGCAGGCTGGCGGGGAGGCTGCCGCCGCTATGCGCCGAGGACGTCGTGATCGGCTGCGTCGCCGACAGCCGCCAGCCCGGCAGCCTGGCGCAGGCCCGGCGGCTGGCGCGGTCGCTGCGCTGGTTCGGAGGCTCGCTGGCGAGCGCCCGGATGCTGGTCTGCGTGGTCGGCGCCGTCACGCCCGCGGAACGGCAGGCGATCGAGCGCGAGGGCGCGGAGCTGCGGCTCGTCGAGCGCTTCGACCGCCGGAACCCTCCCGCCAACAAGCTGCGTTTCTTCCCCGAGGCTCTCGCCACCGGCGCCCGCGGCCTGCTGTTGGTGGACTGCGACACGGCGGTGGTGGGCGACCTGCTGCCGCTGCTGACCGCCGGGGCCTTCCAGGCGAAGATCGCCGACCTGCCGTCGGTGACGCATGACGCCTTCGTCCGGCTGTTCCGCCATTTCGGGCTGCGGCTGCCGCCGCCGCGCTATCGCACGACGATCCATGGCGAGCCCACGATCCTGTATTGCAACTCGGGCGTCGTCTTCATGACCCGCGAGGTGGCGCAGGAGGTCGCGCCGGCCTGGAGCGAGTGGAACCGCCGCATCCTCGACGTGGTCGACCTGCTGGGTCCCTGCGCCCACCACTGCCACCAGGCGAGCCTCAGCCTGGCCCTGGCCGCGCAGCCGGTGCCGTTCGCCGAGGCGCCGGCGGCGTTCAACTTCCCGCTCCATCTGCAGCCGCAGCCACCGCCGGCGGCGATGCTGGCGGCCGAACCGGTGATCCTGCATTACCACGACCGGATCGATGCCGCCGGCTGCCTGTTGCCCAGCGCTCTGCCGCGTGCACAGTCCCGGATCGAGGCGCTCAACCGCCGCCTGCGCGCGGCGAACGCCGAGGACGCGGCGCGCTTGGACAGCGACGCCGCGCGCGAGGTCGCAGAGACGGCGAGGGTGACCGCGGCTGCGATCACCGGCGGCCGCAGGCCCTGACGACCAGCGGCGAGCTGATGCCGGCTGGCCGCGTCAGGCGACCGGCGACCGCGGCGAGTCAATCGAAATCGCGACCCAGCCGGCCGCCGCAGCAATCCACCAGGTAGAGGTGCGCCGGCGACGGCGAACGCCCGTCGAGCGGGGCGGCGTACCATCGCTCGGCATGCAGTCGTGCGGCCGCCTCGGCGGGGCGCTCGGCGATGACGAAGGCGCACGCCGGAGCGGCAGGCAGCTCGGGCGGCAGCGGCCGGGAGACGCTGTCGAGCTCCGCCAGATAGAAGGCGTCCCAAGGTTGCAGCCGGCCCTCCGTGCGGTTGCCGAGCTCCAGGTAGAGCCGCGCATCGGGAAGCTGCCGGAACGCCAGGACGAAGCGATGCATCGGGCCGAGCCGCATGGGCTGATCGAGGGTTTGCCAGGCGAATCGTCCACGCAGGCCGACGAGGACGCCGAGCAGCAGCGCGAAGCCCAGCGGCGCGACCCGCCAGCGCGCCAGCAACCGGCCCACCTCGCCGCAGCCGGCGGCAAGCAGGATGGCGATCGGCGGCAGCGCCGGATCCAAATACCAGGGGAGCGTCGAGACCGAGGCCGAGAGGATGGCCAGCACGACGATCGGCCAGACGCCGACGAGCAGGGCGGCCCGCATCCGGGGCCCGTCTTGCAAGCTGCCGCGCCATAGCCAGACCGCCGCCGGGACGATCGCCGGCCACCAATGCCCGAAGGCCTTCCCCAGCACCTCGGGATAGAAACCGGCGCCGTGGACGTGATGCCAGTCCAGACCGCGGGTGACGCGCAGGAAGACGTCCCGGTAAAGGAACGCCGCGATGCCGGCGCCGCGCCGACCGCTGTCGAGGAGCCACAGAGAATAGGCGGCGATGCCGGTGGCGGCCAGCGCCGCAGGAGCGGCCAGCCGGGCGGCGACCTGCCGCCACCGGCGCGCGCGGACTGACATCAGGAGCTCCCAGACCGCCGTGACCGCTCCGAGGACGACGGGGCCGAACGCACCCTTGACCAGCGCTGCCAGCAGCGCCGCCGCGCACGCGCCGCCCAGCCAGGCGCGGCTCCCGGTGGAGCGGTAGCGCAGGTAGAGCAACAGGGCGGCGGTGAGCAGCAGGCAGAGCAGCGGATCGCCGACGCCCTCTCTCGCGCCGTGGCGGAAGAGCCACGGGCGGCAGGTGGCGAGGAGCGTCGCCGCCAACAGGCCCGTCCAGGGACCCAGCAGCCACGACCCGAAAACGTAGACGATTCCCGCCAGGGCCGCGCCGGCGACGGCGCTCGGCAGGCGGTCCGCCGCCTCGCCGACGCCGGCGAAATGAAACGACAGCGCCACCGGCCAGATCGCCAGCGGCGGCTTGTTGATGAAGAGCTGGCCGTTCCCCCAGCGCAGCGGGTACCAGTGGCCGTGCACCGCCGCTTCGCGGGCCGCGATGGCGTAGATGGCTTCGTCGTCATGGAGGCTTTGGGCGCCCAGGTGGGACAGGTCGAGGATCAGGGCGACGCTCAGGACGAGCGTCAACAGGATCGCGTCGAGGCGGATGCCGGCACCTCGGAGCCGCGGCGTTGCCGCTGCATCGGCCGCGCCGAGAGTCAGCACGCCCGGCCGTCGCGGCGGCCGCGCCTCACAGGTACCCCAGGCTGCGGAGATGCCTGGCACTCTCGTCGGGATCGCGGCGCCCATGCACGAAGGCGCCGCGCAAGGCTTCGGCCATGCCGTTCGTCTCGACGACGAAGTCGCGGTGCCAGAGCTCGGACATCGTCTTCCAGGCCTTCAGCTCGCTCTCCGCGGCAAGGTCGCGCCGCTCGGGCGGCAGCGGGATCCGCTCCGCGGGATCGCGGCCGAGGTCATACTCCGCGAGCTGATCGCCCGCGAGGAGGAGCTTCCTGCCGGCGCGCACCTCTCCCACCTGCCGTATGTGGCCGTTCAGCTCGAAGAACACCGGCCGGCGCGCGAACACCCCGCCGGCATCGCCGGCATCGCCAACCAGCAGGGGGACCAGGCTCCGTCCCTGGAACACCGCCAGGCTCGGCAAGCCGAGCGTTTCGAGCACGGTGGGCAGGATGTCCACCACCGAAACGGTCTGCGCCACTCGCGTGCCGCGCGCCGCGCGCATGCCGGCCGGCGGCTTGACGATCAGCGGCACGTGCACCTCCTGCTCGTAGATGTCGGAGCCATGCTGGAAGTAGAAGCCGTGCTCCCCCATCGCTTCGCCATGGTCGGCGGCGAAAACCACGAGATTGGGCGCCAGCAGGTCGGCCGATTCCAGGTAGGCGAAGAATCGGCCCAGCTCGCTCGAGGCGTAGGCGATCTCGCCATCGTAGAGGTCGCGGTACCGGTTGGCGTCGGTGACGCCGGGCATCTGCTGGTAGGAAGGGATCAGCGACTTGGCGATCGGCTCCGTCGTCGCCGAGTGGAAGCGGCGGGCGAACTTGCCGGGCGGCGTGTAGGGACCGTGCGGATCGATCAGGTGGATGAAGCAGAAGAACGGCGCGGCGCGATGCGCCTCGATCCAGGTCCGGGCGCGGTCGAGGGTCCTGGCGGCCTTGCGCTCATAGTTGTCGCGATATTTCTCCCGCTCGTCGACGAAGTCGTCGTAGACGTCGAAGCCGCGCGCGAAGTTGGAAAAATTGCGAATCATCACGAAGCTGGAGACGAAGGCGCCGGTGGCGTAGCCGGCCTTCTTCAGCAGCTCGGGGGCGGTGACGTTGCGGTCGTTGAGCCGCTGGAAGAGGTGCTGCACGCCATGCCGGTACGGGTACATCGAGGTCAGCATCGAAGACATGGCCGGCGTGGTCTCCGGCAGGCTGGTGTAGGCGTGTTCGAAGAGGACGCCGCGCTCGACGAGCGGGCGCAGCTCCGGCGCGGTGGGGCGCCCGTACCCGTACCACTCGAGGTGGTCGGCGCGCAGGGTGTCGACCACGATCCAGATGCAGGAAACTGGCCGGGTCGAGCCGGCCAGCCAGCAGCCCCCGGCGGCGATGCCAGCGCCCACCAGCATGGCGGCGGCGGTAAACCAAGCCAGCGGCGGCGGCTTGGCGCTCGGCTGGCGGCAGTTGGGCGATGCATCCGCGTACCAAATCACATTCCACCTGGCGCAGCAACGGCAACAGGCGGGTCCCAGTAGGAGCCGGCGGGGCCTAAGGGCTGGCGTGTCCTGATATGGAACGACCGCCTGTCAAGTGGCAGGTCGCCGCGGGTGGGGGGGAGCTCTTGTCCAGGTTGAAGGGGCCGAAAACCAGCCTGAGACGACGGAGGAGACGGCCGGTCGCTTCGACGACGAGTCACCCTGATATCCGCGGATTACGCCGAGCGATGGCGCGCAGAGCCGCATGACGGTTGTTCGTCGGGAGTGGGCGCTGTCTAAGGTCGCGAGTCGGGGCGTCCAAGGCCCGGTCGCATAGGACACGCGCGCGTCCTCCAATCGTAGCCGGCTGCTCATCCGTCGACTGAGACTGGTTCTCGCCAAAGGTCGAGTTCGTTTGCTGGCTGGACTTCAGACGGCCCTAAGATGCAGCCTCCGATTGGGCCGAGCCCGTTTCGTGATGCCGGAGCGTGGCCCAGACGAAGCCCGTCAACTCGCGGGCGCAGGCGACCACCACCTTCTGGACAGGGACACCGCGACCCAGGAGAAGACGGGTATAGCGTCGATAGAGCCGCTGCTGAGCGCGATCGGCCAGGGCAATCACGGCGGCGGGTTGGCCCTCGCGCCGGCGGCGAAGAGTGATGCCGACGGCTGGCTGGTGGCGGTAATGGTGGGCTGCTTCGACCAGCAGCCGGCGCAAGTGTCGGTTGCCGGTCTTGGTGATCCCCCCTCGCCGCTGACTCTCGCCACTTGAGCTCTCGGAGGGGACCAAGCCAAGGTACGCCATCAGCGACCGTGGCCTGGCAAAGCGCTCGACGCCATACAGCTCGGCGACAATGGAGAGCGCCGTCACCGTATCGATCCCCCGGAAACAGCGGAGCCAGCCGACTCTTTCCCGGTGCGGCTCTTGGCCGGCTAAGTCAGAAAGCTGCCGGTCGAGGCTCTTGAGCCGCTCGGTGACCTGATCCACCGCCAACAAATAGTCGTCCAGGACGGCCTTCTCGGCGGGGTGGTCCAGAACCAAGCTCCAGAGCCAGGCTCGGTGCTTGTCCGTCCATGCCTTTCCCTGCGAGAAGTGCAGGCCACGCCGCAGAAGCATTTTGCTCAACCGGTGCCGCGCCCGCATCAGGTCGATCCGTGCATCCTCCCGCGCCCGGCACAGGCTCCGCACCGCCTCCTCCGACGGTGTCGGCGGACAGACCTCGGTCAACATCCCCGCCCGTAGCAACTCAGCCAGCTTGCGTGCGTCGCGACGATCCGTCTTGATCCGATCGCCGGGCTTGCGAGGAATCAACGACGGCGCAACCACCAGGCATTGCACGCCCTCCTTCGCCATTTGTCGCTGCAACTCATACCCACACGGCCCAGCTTCGTACGCGCAGAGCACTTCCCCTTGCCCCTCCCGTTTCAGCCGCCGCACCAACCGTCGCACCTCACCCGGTTCGTTCGCCAGCTTCCACTCCACCACCTGGGTGCTGCCACTCGCCAGCAGCGCCGCACTGATCGACGACTTGTGGACATCCAGTCCAACGTGCGTGATAGCGTTTCCCATGGCCGGTTCCCCCTTCGTTTGCGGCTCTGACGCCGCCTCACCGCTGCGTCAACCCGCG
>Ga0210405_10000373_pt1 | contig 62172 bp, 52 predicted proteins | sample IncBWH11MmetaG_FD_155492 | JGI IMG/M metagenome (GOLD analysis project Ga0210405, IMG submission 155492) | Forest soil microbial communities from Barre Woods Harvard Forest LTER site, Petersham, Massachusetts, United States - Inc-BW-H-11-M | ecosystem: Environmental > Terrestrial > Soil >...
CATGAAGGAATCATCCTTGTGGCCGATGACAACGAAGGCAATCGCGAACTGCTCTCCGCTCTGCTGAGCGCAGAGGGTTACCAGGTTGTCTGTGTGGCAAACGGCCAGCAAGCGCTAGAGCATGTGAAAAGCGGATCGATTGATCTTGCGCTGCTGGATGTGGTGATGCCCCGCCCAACTGGATTTGAAGTTTGTCAGGCGATGAAGGCTAAGCCGGAAACCCGATTGATCCCTGTCGTATTACTCACCAGCCTAAACAGCGACTCGGACCGCATCCACGGGATCATGTGCGGCGCCGATGATTTTCTCCGCAAACCGCTGAATAAGCACGAGCTGCTAGCTCGTGTGCTTTCTCTGTTGCGCCTGAAGCAATTCACCGATGAACTGGACAACGCCGAGACCGTGCTGTTCAGTCTTGCGCTGTCGATCGAGGCGAAGGACCCCTATACCGAAGGCCATTGCGATCGTCTTTCGAAATATTCGGTGGCCCTGGCGGAAAAGCTGGGTTTGCCTGACCACCTGCTTGTCGCTCTGCGCCGAGGCGGCCTCATACACGATATCGGCAAGCTGGCCGTGCCGGAGCACATCCTGCTGAAGCCCGGACCGCTGACCCCAGAAGAACGAAAAATCATGGAACGGCACACCATAGAGGGCGAGCGGATTTGCACCCCGCTCAGATCCTTCCGCAATGTCCTGCCGATCATTCGCCACCACCACGAAAAACAGGACGGGTCTGGGTACCCAGATGGGCTCAAAGGCGAACAAATTCCGCTCGCTGCGCGCATCCTTCAAGTCACGGACATTTATGACGCACTTACCACGGACCGGCCCTATCGCAAGGCGCTTCCCGTAGAAAAGGCCTTGGCTATCATGCGAGAAGAAGTAAAACGCGGCTGGTGGGATGGTTCACTAGTGAACGAGCTGGAGGTCCTGGTCACCGAGTCAGCGATGCCAGCAGCCGGGAGCAGGCCAAACCGTGAACGCTAGCCTCCTTCAGAATCGGCCAAGCAAAGAGTTCGATTTTCGCCGCCCATACCGATCATCGACTCGCCGGATCATGGCCGCAAGCGCTCTCACTCTTCTGCTTTGGTTCCCGGTGACGAGTCAGACGGCTCGGGCCCAGTCCACACCAAGCGCTCAAATGCCAGAAGAAAATCTAAAGCAGCTGAGCCTCGAACAACTCGGCAGCATTGAGGTCACCACTGTTTCCAAGGACCCGCAGCAGGTCCTGAAGACACCCGCTGCGGTCTTTGTCATCACGCAGGAAGATATCCGCCGATCCGGGGCGACAAGCATCCCGGAGGTCCTCCGCCTGGCGCCAGGTGTCGAAGTTGCGCGTATTGATGCGGATCATTGGTCCGTCGCGATTCGCGGGTTTGCCGGCCAATTCTCAAAGTCCTTGCTGGTCTTGATTGACGGCCGGAGCGTCTACACACCCCTCTTCTCGGGTGTGTATTGGGACGTCCAGAACGTCATGCTCGAGGACGTGGAGCGCATCGAGGTAATCCGCGGACCGGGTGGCACCATCTGGGGAGCCAACGCGGTCAACGGGGTGATCAACATCATTACGAAGAGTTCAGAGTACACCCATGGTGTCCTGGCCACCCTGGGGGGCGGAAACGTCGACAAGGGAACGGGCGGGGTCCGTTATGGCAGCTCAGCAAGAGAGGACTTCAACTATCGCATCTACGGTACGGGTGGGGTTCGCGGGCCGGAATTTCACTCCGACGCGAACGAATTCGACCGCTGGCGGATGGGGCAGATGGGTTTCCGCACGGATTGGAAGAGCGGCGAGAAGGATGCTTTTACCGTGCAGGGCGATATTTACCGCGGAGAGAGCGGAGAAGGCTCCCTCATTGCCTCGTATTTTCCTCCGGCCGAGACGGCGCGGTTCGGCAATGCGTACTTTTCCGGAGGCAATCTGCTGGCTCGCTGGCAGCATACGACGGGAGAAGGATCTGACATACAAATTCAAGCATACTTCGACCGGACCAATCGGCAGGATTTCGAACTCGGTGAGACGCGCGATACGTTCGATATTGACTTCATCCAGCATGTCCGCGTTCATGGTGACCAGGAGCTGACCTGGGGCTTGGGGGCAAGGGTAAGCCCGAGCAACTTCATTCCGACATCGGACGGTGTGGATTTCTTCCCGCGCAGTCAGACCGACAGCATTTACAGTGGCTTCGTGCAGTATGAACTACCGATCGTCAAAGACAAGCTCATCCTGACGGCGGGAACCAAGCTGGAACACAACAACTTCAGTGGTTTTGACTGGCAGCCCAGCGTTCGGTTGCTGTGGGCGCCTACCACGAAGCAGTCTTTCTGGACCGCAGTGACGCGGGCCGTGCGGACACCGTCGCGAGTGGACCAGGATGTTCAGTTCGCGATCTTCGTGAGAGCAACACCACCCCCGCCGATCTTTTTCGAGATCACTGGCAATCCCAACCTCAAGGCGGAGCAATTGGTCGGCTACGAGGCGGGATACCGCACGCAGGTCGGTCGCAGTCTATATGTAGATTTCACCGCATTTTACAATGACTATAACGACCTCCAGAGCTACGGGGCACTCTCGCTCGCCCTTGCGGGCAACCCAACGCGCCTTCTCATCGTCTTGCCGTACGCCAACGGAATTAAGGGTCACACCATCGGAACGGAAATCGCTCCAAATTGGAAGATTACGCACTGGTGGCAGGTGCGTGGCTCCTATTCATACCTGCATATGGCGCTAGGCGACAAGTCGGGATACACGGACACGGGGAATATACTCAGGTCGTACTTGGGCTCGAGCCCGAGCAGTCTAGTGGGCTTCCAATCGTTCATTAATTTGCCTAAGCACTTCGAGTTCGACCAAACTTTCCGATACTCGAGCGCGCTTCCCGCGCAGGCCGTAGGCTCCTATAGTACGGCCGACGTCCGACTGGGATGGCACTTTGGAGAAGGTCTCGATTTCTCGCTCGTCGGGCAGAACCTCCTGCAGCCCTCTCACGCGGAATTTGGAGGGAACCCCGGCCCGCTGGTCGGAATCAAGAGAAGCATCTACGGAAAGATCACCTGGAGAAAGTAACGGGAACAAACATCCATGACGCGCTCCGGTAACTCCGCTTCGAACCAATGCGCTCCGCGGGGCTATGTTTCCAAGCGGTACTCCTGCGCCTGGCGGCGCCCAACTGCCGTTATCGCCATGCTGGCTCTTCTCCACATCACCGTTCTGCACGCCCAACAGCCGAAAGTGTCCGAGTATCAGGTCAAGGCCACTTATCTTTATAATTTTGGTCGATTTGTCCAATGGCCCCCCAACGCCACGACCGCGAAAGGCGATTCGTTTTCTATTTGCGTACTTGGCCGGGATCCCTTTGGTCCAAGCCTTGATTCGACGCTTGCCGGTGAAACGATGGACGGTAAACCGCTGGCGGCGAAGCGGATTTCGACACCGCGAGACGCTGAGGGATGCCGCATCCTGTTCATCAGTTCGACGGAAGAAAACCATTTGAAAGAGATACTCGCGGCACTAGATGAATCGAGCATTCTAACTGTGAGCGACATGCCCGCCTTTTCCCGCCGGGGCGGCATGATCCAGTTCGTCCTGGATGGCGGCAAAGTTCGCTTCGAGATCAACCTGGCAAAGGCTGAGACCGCCAAGCTGACCTTGAGTTCCGAACTCCTTAAGGTGGCTACCATCGTAAGAAGGAACGTTCGAGAAGGGGGAGTATAGAGATGCTCGACCGCCAGAGCCATACGTTCTCCCGGAGACTTACTTGGATGAACATGTTGGTCAGCGGTACTGCTCTCCTATTGGCATGTACCGCGTTCATAGCGTATGACATGGCAACGTTCCAAGCGAACATGTTCCGGAATCTTTCCACGCAGGCCCAAATTATAGGCTCGAACACTGCATCCGCTCTGCTCTTCAACGATCAGCGATCTGCGGAAAACACGCTTTCGGCGTTGAAGGCTTCCCCAGAAATCATGTCTGCTAGCATTTACACTCCAGAGGGCCGGCTTTTCGCGACATATTCCCGCGACCAAGCGAGCCAGGTCCAGGCGCTTCCTGCCATCCCTCCGGGGGAGATAGAAACCCACCGACTCAGGAACAAGGAGATCGTGCTGGTCCGCTCGATCGTGTTTCAAGGGAAGCCGACTGCGATTGTCTACATTCGATCCGGTGTGGAGGAATTGAATCGACGCCTGGAGCGATACGCCGGGATCGCTGCGATTGTTCTGTTTGCATCTATGGTGGCAGCTTTGTTGGTTTCGTCCATCTTCCGAAAAGCCGTTGCTGATCCCATCGTGCGGTTGGCAGAGATTGCGAATATTGTTTCACACGACAGGAACTATTCCCTCCGTGCGACTCCGACTCGCGGCGGAAGCGGCGAATTGTCCATTTTGATTGACGCCTTTAACGAGATGCTGGCGCAGATTCAGCAAAGCGAAGGAGCATTGCGCCATGCTCACGACCAGCTCGAGCAACGCGTCAAGGACCGCACCGCGGAGTTGGAGACCGCCAAGAAGGAAGTGGAAGAGTTTTCTTATTCGGTGGTTCGAGCAAAGGAGGAGGTTGAACGCGCAAGCAAATTCAAAGACCAATTCCTCTCGACAATGAGCCACGAGCTGCGCACGCCATTGAACGCAGTTTTGGGTTTTTCCGACCTGCTTGCCGATGAGCGTTACGGCCCCCTGAACGATCGGCAGCGACGCTACGTCAGCCACATACATACCGGCGGGAAACACCTTCTCAAACTAATCAGCGATATTCTAGACCTCTCCAAAATCGAAGCGGGCAAAATGGAGCTTACGCGCGAGGATGTGACGATTGCGTCTGCCTTTGCGGAGGTGATCAGCGCTCTTTACCCGCTGGCGGAAAAGAAATCGCAAGCATTACTCCAACGGGCCGATCCTAATCTACATGTTCATGCAGACGCCATGCGATTTAAGCAGGTGCTCATGAATCTTGCCGGCAACGCGATCAAGTTCACGCCGGAAGGTGGCCGGATCGAACTGGCCGCCTGCCAATTGGATGACCAGGTCAGGATCGAAGTGCGCGACAATGGCCCGGGTATTCCACCCGAACAACAACAGCGCATCTTTGAAGCGTTCTTCCGCCTGAGAGAAACGGGTAGCGCCACCGAGGGCACAGGCTTGGGACTAGCCATCACTGCGCGCCTCGTCGAGTTGCATGGCAGCAAACTAGAGATCGGAAGCCAGCCCGGCGAGGGTGCTTGCTTCAATTTTTCTCTTCCGCTCATCGCCGTGGCTATGGATCAGCCCGCTCAAACGTCTAGGCCCATGCCAAAGGCACACAAAGCCCCGCGGATTCTTGTCATTGAGGACAATGCGGCGACAGGGCAGCTCATCCAATCGCAATTGGCGTCTTCTGGCTATGAGACCCTGAGATGTGACCAGCCGGAGCGCGCCACGGAGATGGCGGCGGAACACCATCCGGATGCCATCACTTTGGATCTCCTCATGCAGCCGGTTCACGGGCTGGAGGTTCTGCTGAAATTGAAAAATGACCGGCGCACATCTCAGATCCCCGTTATTGTTGTGACCATCGTGGATCAGCCTGGCGTTGGAGCTGCTCTCGGCGCCGACGAGTATTTGATTAAACCCGTGGACAAGGTGACGTTGCTGGCTGCCGTGGAGCGCTGCCTCCGGTCTCGCGGGAGCGTACCGCCGCAAAGAACGATTTTGGTGGTGGAAGACGACGTATCCACACGCGAGATAATCGAAGAGTTACTCACGACGCGCGGCTACTCCGTGACCATCGCGGCCGATGGCGCCCAAGCCCGTTCCCGTGTGGATCATGCTCTGCCCGAACTCGTCATACTAGATTTGGTGCTACCCAAGATGAGCGGCCTTGAATTGCTGGCCGAGTGGCGTGGCAATCCACGCACGGCCGATCTTCCCGTGTTCGTTCTGACAAGCAAGGACCTCACCAAGGAAGAAGAGAAATACATCCGCGCGCACGCGGAATCGCTCTTCCGTAAGCAGAATTCCTGGCGGGAACCGTTGATGAGGCAGTTGGAGCGCGTCGTAACTCCTCAGGTTCTGGAGGGTGCTTGAAACGGGGAATCCTCGTGGTCGAAGACAACGAGCTCAACCGCGAGCTCCTCTGCGACTGGCTCGAAGTGGAAGGCTACGAAGTCTGGTTCACCACAGACCTGAAGGCCAGTTATGAATCTCTTGAGAAGCGGCTTCCGGATGCCGTCTTACTCGATATCAATCTTGGTAAAGACGACGGCCTTGACCTCCACGCATGGATGCGCCAAAAAACGGAGACGTGTGAGATTCCCGTGATTGCCGTGACTGCACATGCTCTGGTAGCGGAGCAAGAACGGATCTTAAAGGCGGGCTGCAGAGCCTGCCTCTCAAAACCAATCGACTTTCACCTTCTGCGAGAAGAACTAAACCGCTGCCTGCAGGATTCGAAAACGTCGCAAATGGGTTCCTAACTTTGCTGCCGTAACGCAGCCTCAACCGAATTGCGCTCGCCACAGGAGCACTGGCAGACGCGAGCGCTTAAATGCCTGTCCTGTAAGAAAGAGTTTGACCGCAGATTTTCCGAAAATGGCGAACTGGTAGAAGAAAGAACTAGACACTAATCTAAGGCTCATCGAATCGTCCCTCTCAGTTTTCCCAGCCCGCCGCTGGCTCGCGCCGAAGCACCGAAATGGTGAATCAATCGGAGGATTTCTTCTTTGGGTCGCTGTCGGCTTACCGCGTTAAGCAGGCTCTGCCCAACTCAAGTCACCATGGTTACTCCGACGTCATTTGTCGCGAACTGAAAGCCCGGCAGCCGTCTCGCGGATTTACAATCAGAGTAATTCAAAAGCGCGATTCGCTATGAATTGTTCGAAGCTACTGCTTTTGTGATGACCGCAGGTTGTGACTCGCTCGCGAGCCGCAGTCGAGGATACAAAGATATGTGTTGGCTGATCGCCATTCTGATTTTGGCTGCCATCGTTGGGTTGTCGATGGCGGTTGGCTGGCTAGCCACTTTTGCAGTCGCACGCAGCCGCCATCAGAGAGCCCTCGCGCTCGCGGATCTGTTCGATCAGGGAACCGCCAAAATCGATGGGACCCATTCCTTTCGAAATTACTTTCTCCGGCCTTCTGTTGCCGGACTGTTCCATGGGCGGCCGGCTTCGTTTTCAGTCTGCGTTGGTACCGCCGGGTACATCCGTGTTTCAGTGGCAGGTCATTTCGTCTTGCCGTTCCAAGTCCGCGCAAGAAAATTTAGTAAACGAGGCATCATCTGGGCTGGCCTACGGACCTTCGCATTCGGAACATATCTTCTTCTCGTGATCCCCAAGGATCTCATACCTCATGTATTACTGTGGAAGTTCGCCGCGGCGCCCTTCCTCGTGTGTGTCACGTTTCTTTCGGTGTGGCGAAACTACGGCAGGATCGGAGATGTCGAATTCTCCAAAGACACAAGAGTGCAAGTGTCGTTTCCCGGCTCCGCGGCCTTGGCATTCAGCACGGACTTTTCCTCTGAATTCCGCGCCATGATCGATCGGACTGAAATCCAGGATTCCATCTCAAGTCTGGTCGTTACTCGCCGGGTTGATCACCTACGCTCAGTCGCTCAATTTTCATTACCACAGGGATGGGACAGCAAACTAGAGGCGAACTGCTTCTACCGAACGGAATTGCTTCATCGAGACGCCGTTCGCGGGATGCTGACTGATCTCCTAACTCTTTGTGAGCGCATTGAGTCATTAGGGAAAGCCAACGAGGCAGTGGATGTGGCCGCACCTCAGCCTGTCTAAAGCGGCGGGTGGCGCGCCCTCAACGCATTAGAATCTCTTAGCTTCGAAGGCAAACTAACCCGGGAAAAGTGGATGAAGCTGACGAAAACATCCTCGCGAACAGCGCTTCGCGACATCGAAGAGTTGATCGAGCTGGGCCTGATGGAACAAGAAGAGGCTGGAGGAAGAAGCACCTCTTATCGGCTGAAGAAAATGTCGAATAAAAAGCCGCCAACCAAAGCGCACTATCCCCGATTGTGTTGTCGCGAAAAGGTATTCTTTTCAAGCCAGCTAGGTCGACTGCAGTGCAGCTACGCTCACAAGGCCCGAATAGGCACCCGAGAGGTTCGTATGCTCGCTCTTTATTCTGAGCCGCGTGCGCAGCATCAGCTATGTCTATTTTGGCTCGGGAGATTCGTCGATCTTTAAGACTTTGTCGACCGGAACGTCCGTAAGAATCTGTGTGATCCCGCTGGGCCAGTGAATTTCAATTTTCTGCGCCTTGAGGTTCTGGCCCAAGCCAAAATGTACGCGCTTGTCGCTCGAAGAAAGATAGCTGCCGGCAGTACTTACGGTCGCCATTTGCTGCAAGTCAGGCGTGGTCACTCTCACCTCCGCGCCTATCGCGTCGCGATTGCTCTTATGGCCAACGAGCTCCAGAATCAGCCAGTGGTTCTTCGTGGGTGTCACATTATGCAGTATATGGACAGGCCCGTCGTTGGTAACCACCACCGCGTCCAGACGACCATCGTTATCCAGGTCGCCGACAGCCAGTCCCCGGGCAACCCATGGCTCCTGGAACGGAGTTCCGGAAGCCGCGGAGACGTCTGCGAATCCTGCGCGGGTATTGCGGGCGAGCAGCATTGGTTCGCGATAATGAACGCCGGGCAGGGACTGTTCTACCTTTTCCATAAGATGACCTTGGGCAACGAGCAAATCTTTCCAGCCGTCGTTGTCGAAGTCAAACAAGCGCGCTCCCCAGCCGGAATGTAAAAGGGACATCGCCGCGATCCCCGTGGTTTCGCTGGCGTAGGTAAAGGAGCCGTCGCGGTTATTCAAATAAACTGCGTAACACTGATTCGCCAAGTCCCCGACGAAGAGATCCGGCCAGCCATCGTTGTTGTAATCCGCGAAATCCACGCCCATGCCGGCGAAGACGTGGCCATTTCCATCCGCGGAAACTCCGGCGTTAACCGCGACCTCTTCGAAGGTTCCGTCTCCCCTGTTGTGGTACAGGAATTGCGGCACGGTGTCGTTGGCAACAAAGATGTCGATGTGCCCATCGTGATCATAGTCGGCAATGGCAATGCCCAATGCTTTACCTTTTTTGGACATGCCGATTTTTTCAGAAACTTCCGTGAATGTCCCGTCCCCATTGTTGTGATAGACCAGCGGAGCAATGGGCTTAAACATGTCCGGATGGCAATAGACGCGCCCTCCCTCTTTACGCTCTCCGCACCAAAGATCCTCGAAATCCCATTCCAGATAGCGGAGCACCACAAGATCAAGCCGCCCATCATTATCTAGGTCAACCCAGGCTGCGCTGCTCGACCACCCGGAACCCCCTACCCCCGCCCTTTCTGTGACATCCGTAAACGTGCCATTGCCATTGTTGTGATATAGCTTGTTGCCGCCGTACCCGGTGACGTAGAGATCTTCAAAACCGTCATTGTCGTAGTCGCCCACGGCGACGCCCGTTCCAAACCCAGTCCCTTGTAAGCCGGCTTTTGCGGTGACATCTTCAAAGGTACCGTCTCTTTTCTGGTGGTAGAGGCGATTCCAATACTCCGGTCCCGTTTTTTGCGGAATCGTCAGCCGCGCCGTCGGATCGCTCAACGGGGCGGTGTTCACCAAGAAGATGTCCAGGCGTCCATCGTTGTCGTAATCGAATAACGCCACCCCAGATCCCATGGTTTCCAAAAGATATTTCTTCGAGGTGCTCGAAGGCTGGCGTTTGAAAGTGACCTTGGAGCGCGAGGTGATGTCTACAAAGTTTCCCGCGAATGTTTCTGTTTGCGAAGGAGCGAAAGCCGCGCCGGATTCATTTGCGCCACGGATGTATACCGACGTCGAAAGCAATCCGGCAAACGCCAGAGTTGCCATCGCCCCAATCCTGCATAGGACTTTTTTTCGAATGGGCTGGTGTTTCAAGATGTTAGTTGCCCGCTTTTGCCGATCTCAGAGAGCTACAGAATAGAGAAGCGGTGCTCCGGAGTCTCTTCAATTAACGGGCAAAGTACTTCGCGATGCGCTAAGCATCAACATCCCGCGCAGAATCAGAAGCGCGAAATGCCACTTGCTAGTTAATAGTCTGTTACTCTCAGCGGTACTTTCGTCCTGTTGCATCGAAAAGTCCCCTTTTGTATTACTAACTGAACCGCCCGCTCCTTATCTCTTCTTCAGTCCGCTGATGCTTAGGACTGGGCGCTTGAAAACAGCGCCTTGGGTCCACCGGGTCGCTCCCTCAGGAGAATTTGCAATGATGCGCATCGCCGCATTCAGTACACGTGTACGTGTAGCCCGGCTTATCCTTCTGGCCGCCTTCGTAATTTTTGGACAAGTTCACCTGTCCTGTGCCCAGAGCGCGCAAGAATCCTGGTCAAAGGTTGCCGATCTTATGACGGCCCGCGCTAGCCAGTCGGCAACTATGCTCAATGACCACCGAGTGCTGATTGCCGGAGGCGAAGATTCTTCCGGAGCACTGGCGACCGCCGAGATCTACGATCCCAGCACGGGATCGGTGAAAGCCGTCGCGAGTCCGATGACCAACCCGCGAAAGAACCACAGGGCGGTCCTCCTGAAAGATGGCCGCGTACTGCTAATCGGCGGAGAGAACGCCAGCGGTGCATTGGCCACCGCCGAAGCATTCGACCCGTGGAAAGGTACATTCAGCGCTGTCGGGAGCATGTCCGAAGCGCGCCGCTTTCACACGGCAACGCTACTGGGCGACGGCACTGTGCTAGTCACAGGCGGTGAAGATGCCGCTGGTCAGGGTCTGCGTTTGATCGAAATATTCGACCCGCAGACCAATTCCTTTCATGTACTGGGCGCTCAGCTTGACTCGCCCAGGGCCGAACATACCGCCACTTTGCTCGAAGATGGTCGCGTGTTTATCGCCGGAGGCCGCAATGGCGATATTCCGCTCGCTCTGACGCTCTATTTTGATCCGAAGACCGAGACCATCTCCCCCTGGCTCTATCTGGTGGAAGCACGCTATGGCCATACTGCCACGCGCGTGCTTTGGGGCAACGTGGTCATTGCTGGCGGCACGGCCGACGGAAAGACGGGCATTGATCTGGCCGAACTCCTGGATGTACACGGAGGCAAGTTGTCCTTCACGCCGAACAGGTTGAGTGTAGGCCGGTGGAATCACGCGGCAATCGTCCCCCCCAACAACGGAAATTTGATTCTGATCGGTGGACGCAACGAGACCGGCCCCTTAGCTGACGCCGACATTCTGGACCCTGAATCTTTTATTGCCACGCGGTTGCCCAGTCTTCAATCCGTGCGCGCTCAACTGAGCGCCTTTCCCGCCGGCAACGGAAAGGCCTGCGCGGCTGGTGGCAACAGCGACCAGGGTCCTGTAAATTCGATTGAAATCTCTCGTCACGCCACTATCGTGAGCGATAAGTCTGACTATCCTCCCAACACTACGGTAAAACTCACGGGATCAGAGTGGCTCCCAGCGGAGCAGGTTACTTTGACCATTCGTCAAAGCGACGGCGACCCTGATACGGTCGTATCGGTTACAGCCGACGCGGATGGGAGCATCTCCTATTCCGGATTTCAAACAGATGACGGCGATAAACACAAAGCCTTCTTGGTAAAGGCGGTTGGAGGAGCCTCACTGCGCACGGCCTACACCCGCTTCACCGACCTGGGTTCCACGATCACGGCCAATCCCGCAGCCATTAATGTGACTTCCGCCCCTGTGACCGTACAAGTCCTAGGCTCAGGTTTTACGTATGGGTCCAATAATGTCTGCTTCTATCAGAGTTCTAACAACTCCTTGATTGCCTGCAGTCCGCAAGTCAATGTTGTGTCAGATAGCGAATTGGATGTCACCGTGCCCGGTCAGGTGGCAGCAACTCCCGGCAGCTACAACATGCAGGCCCAGCAGTCCTACCCGGTCTACTATCAGTGCTGTTACACGACCTGCTACAGTTGCAACTGTGGTTGGCTCGGCTGTAGTACCTGCTGCAGCACAAGCTGCTACACCTGCAGTTACTACACAACCGTCAGTTCGGGCTATGCAACGTTTACCGTAAACCAGATCGCTACGGTTCTTTCTGTTTCCCCCGTCATCACGAGCTTCGGATCCACCATCTCTGTAACTGCGATCCTCACCGACCCAAGCTCCAACCCGGTACCCAACGAAACAATTCAATTCGCCCTGCCTGGTTCCCTAAGCGCCGCCGCCACGACCGATTCGACCGGAACCGCCACGGCCAATTTCAATCTCGCTTCGCTGCCGGCGGGTAATTATGCCGGTGGGATTCAGGCATCCTTTGCCGGGGATACCAATTACGTCTCCTCGTCGGCGCAGGCGAATCTAGCGGTCAATCAGGCGGTGCCGGTTGTCACTTGGCCCATACCGGTATCTATTGTTTATGGCACCCTTCTGAGTTCAATCCAGTTGAATGCGACGGCCACAGGTGTCGGGGGAACTCCGCTCCCGGGGACATTTACCTACACGCCGGCAGCAGGCTCTCTTTTGCCCGCGGGCATAGCGACCCTTTCGTTGATGTTCACTCCAGCGGACACAACTGACTACATCACAGTGTCCGAGACCGTAAGTCTCGTCGTGAATCAGTCTATTCCTGTATTGACCTGGGCGACGCCTTCGCCGATCACCTACGGGACGCCCCTCAGTGCGACACAACTGAACGCCTCCGCTAATGGTGTGGGGGGAGCTTCGCTTCCCGGCACATTCACTTACACGCCCGCTCTTGGGACAGTGCTAGGAGCAGGCACGAACCCGCTCTTTGTTTCCTTCGTTCCAGCGGACACCACCGATTACACACCCGCCGCGGCCAGCGTCAATCAAGTTGTCACGGCAGCTGCGACAACAACAGCTCTCGGCCTTTCCTCGAACCAGGTGGCGGCCGGAACGCAGGTGAGGCTAACGGCGTCCGTCTCGGCCGGGGGCAACGTCGTCGCACCGGGACAAGTGACTTTTTGTGACGCGAACGCGGCGAGTTGCGTCGGCACTGGGTTGTTAGGAGTCGCTTCTTTAAATTCCGGCGGCACGGCGTCGATAACTCTCATCCTCGGCCCTGGCCAACACTCCCTTTCCGCTGCCTTTGCCGGAACGACGAACTATGTGAGTAGCAGCTCCGGACCTCAAAGCCTTACTGTAAACGGCATCAATCCGAGTGCAACTTTAATCTCTTCCACAGGCAACGCCGGGAATTACACGTTGACCGGCACCGTCACTGGAAACGGCACGGTCGCTCCTGCTGGCGCAGTGCCATTTCTCGATGCAACGAACAACAATCTGTCATTGGGCACGGCAACGCTGGGTTCAGGCACGACGACGGTCGGCTTCGCCGTCGCACCGACACTCACTGCCGGGAATGGGACGACAACATCAGCGATCGGCGACTTCAACGGCGATGGCCGGCCCGATATCGTGGTTGTAAACACCACCGACAACACAGTTTCGGTTTACCTGAACAACGGTGACGGAACCTTTACCCCCGCTGCTCCAGTTCCCGTTGGGAATAACCCCTCAGCAATCGCGACGGGCGACTTCAATGGCGACGGTAGGCTGGACCTCGCCGTTACCAACAACGCGGCGAACTCCGTCACGGTCTTGTTGGGTAATGGCGATGGGACGTTTACCGCGGCCACGCCGGTTTCCGTGGGGAACAGCCCATCTGCGATCGTCGTGGGGGATTTCGACGGCGACGGCAACCAAGATCTCGCAGTCACCAATTCCGCGGACAACTCCGTCACCCTGGCGCTCGGCAATGGCGACGGCACATTCGGGCACGCAACAACGCTTTCGACCGGCCTCTCGCCCATATCCCTTGCAGCCGCCGATTTCAACGGAGACGGAAAGCTGGACCTCGCCACCGGCAATAGTGGCGACCAGTCGGTCACCATTCTCCTCAACACCGGCAGCCTTACGTTCGCCACTTCGACCATTCCCAATACCGGTGCCCTGCAAATCGCGGTCGGCGACTTCAACGGAGACGGCAAGGTCGATCTCGCGATCGTACACTTGGTCGCCAATTCCGTAACGATTCTGCTTGGCAATGGAGACGGCACGTTCACCACAGGAACCCCCGTGACAGCGGGCAACCAGCCCTCTACGGTGAGCGTTGGCGATTTCAATGCTGACGGCAACCAGGACCTCGCGATCGGCAATTCTGGCGACAACAACGTAACCATCTTCTTGGGCAAAGGCGACGGGACATTTACCTCCTCGGTCACCGAGCCGGTAGGAACCAAACCTACTTCAGTGATTGTTGGGGATCTCAACGGAGACGGCAAACCGGACGTTATCGCGGCGAATTCTGGAAACAGCACTGTTACAGTGCTTTTGGGAAATCCAACCACGGTGACCACGGCAACGCTCTCGGGTGTTACAGCGTGGGGGGGCGGTTCGCATAACGTGTATGCTAGTTTTGGCGGCGACACGAATTATTCGGCGAGTTCTTCGAACACTACAGTGCTGACTGCCACGCCGATCACGACGACGACCTCGTTTGGCATTTCTCCGACGGGAGCTCTTAGCTACGGGCAGTCCGTACAACTCACCGTCAGCGTCTCGCCTGCGACCTCAAACAACTACACCGCCACCGGTTCCGTTACGATCTATGATGGAACGACGGCGCTTGGAACGGTGAACCTCAGTTCCGGCCAGACGGTCTTCACCACCGCCGCGCTTCAGGGCGGCACCCACAACCTCACCGCTTCCTACTCGGGGGATGCTAACTTCGCGCCAACCACCAGCAGCGCGTCTACGATTAGCATCAGTTCCATTTCGCCAACGCTTAGCTGGAACACTCCCGCTGCGATCAGCTACGGCACGCTGCTCAGTGCCTCTCAGCTGAATGCCACAGCCACGGGAGTTGGTGGAAGCCCGGTCCCTGGCACCTTTACCTATACTCCTTCTCTCGGGACTGTGCTCGGCTCAGGAACACAGACCCTCTCTGTCTCCTTCTTGCCGGCCGATTCGGTCGATTACACCACTGCCAACCTAACGGTGAACCTCCTGGTGAATCAGGACGGGACCACGGTCACGCTGGCGTCCAGCGCCATACCGCAACTTTCTGGCAACGCGGTCACCTTCACAGCCACGGTTACCGCTTCACCCCAGGGTGCCCCGGTTCCAGCTGGAACAGTGACCTTCAACGACGGCTCAGCTCCACTTGCACCGCCAGTCGCCTTGAACGGAGCAGGTGTGGCTACCTTCACGACGGCTTCTTTGGCACTCGGCTCCCACTCGATCACTGCCGTCTACAGTGGCACGAGCAACGTGGCCCCGAACACATCCTTGGCCCTCGCGGAGAAGGTGCAGGAGTCTACCACCATCTCCTTGGCATCCAGCGCGAACCCCATTTTTTCCGGCAACCCCACCACCTTGACAGCAACGGTAGCTCCCGGCGCTTCCGGCACTCCCACCGGGGCGGTGACCTTCAAGGATGGCTCCGCGGTGCTTGGGTCTGCCACTCTTAACAGCGCGGGTGTCGCCACCTACACACTTTCTACGTTGACTGTGGGTTCGCATTCACTCACAGCAGCTTATTCGGGCGACGCTATCAGTTTGGCCAGTTCGTCGTCCACCGTGGCGGAAACTGTAAATCCAGCGAATTTCACTCTGAACGCCACTCCGCTCAGCCAAACTATCACCGACGGCCAATCTGCCACCTACGCGCTGACTCTCACGCCGCAGGGCTCAATTGCCACAGCGGTTACCTTCTCCTGCGTTGGACTTCCGGCGCTTTCTAATTGCGTTTTTAGCCCGCCTTCGGTGACTCCGAATGCAAACACCGCAACCACAACCCTCACCATCACCTCCGTGGGACACAACGCGCTGGTGATGCCGGTTTTCCCGCGCATGCCCGGAATTCGCTCAATTTCTTGCACGCTGGCGCTGCTGGCTGGCATGCTAGCCGTATGGGGCTTCTTCTCGCTGCGTATGGAAGGGAATGGAATTCGTCAAATGCGCCGGGCCGCACTGTTTGCCTGCTTGCTGCTCGTCGTTGTGGGATCTCTGGCAGCGTGCGCTGGCCACAGCAAACCGATTACCCCGTTGGGAACCAGTCAGGTCCAGGTTACCGCCAATTCCAGCGCGGCAAGCGGGAGTGTCAGCCACTCCGTCACGCTGACACTGACGGTCCAGTAGCGAACGAACTCCTGGTTCAGCCGTCAAACTTTGGTTCTGAATTGTTCCTTTAGGCGCAGCTCAAGCTCCGCGGCGTAGATTTCAGCGCGCTCGTGAGTGCGTGCATTTTGAATAGCGACGGCTGCGGGAACAGCCAGTGACTTCGCAAGGCGGAGATGTTCGGGTGTAAAGACGGATGGTGTTCTTGCTCCTAGAGAAAGAATTCCGAGCACGTGACCGCCGGCAATCAAAGGGACTCCCAACCAGGAGTGGGCACCGTCGAGGGCCTGAATCTGCCGCCACTCAGACTGCTTAGCAACGTCGAGTAAGAGCATCGCCTGTTTTTCGAAAAGGATACGCTGAAGAAATACACTTTCAGCTGCGTTCAAGGTCAGTCCAATTCTCTTGGACACGTTCCGAGGAGCTTCGCGGGCAATCATGAGGTTCGCACCATCTTCCACGAAGAGAACCGTTGCTTTGTCAAAGGGGACTAATTCCGAGATGCAATGCAGAAGTGTATCGAGTACGGAATCCATTGCCAGGTTCTGACTAAGGGCTAACGTCGCTTTGCGAAGCACTTCTGCTTCGGTTCGTGCGGCTTCGACGGCATGGAGTTGCTCGATAATCTTCATTTCCGCGTGTGTGCGTTCCGTCACGTCGCAAAGGATAAGAATATGCCGACCAGGGAAGTAGTTGGCGGCGGCGGTAAAGTCCACGAATAAGGTTGTGCCATCACCTGCGATGAGTTGTGCACGACCTCGTTGGCTTTTGTTCTTGAGGAAGGTGCTCCACCCTCGGGTAAATCCGTCACGATCTGAAAAAAAACGACTAATGTTGTGGCCGATCAATTTGTCGGTGGAAAACTGCAGGATTGACGCTGCTCGTGGATTCGCATCCAAACAATCGCCTTCGTCATTCACGATCAGGATTCCGTCGAGCACATTCTCGAAGATGGACGAGAATTCGCAATCGGTGTCACGGAAAGCTTGGTCAGCTTGCCGTTGTTCATTTCGGAGATGCCACAGTGAATAGAAATTTAGGAAAACTGCAACGCTCAAGGCGGCAAAAAGAGCAGGAACCAAATTAGCAGCAAAGATTGCGCGGTAGTTGTGAACGAAAAAGGACATGCAAAGAAGCCCGATGGAGGCCGCCAGCATGGTCATGGAACTCCAGCGAAGCCACTGGGGTAAGGAGTGGTGGAGCATGCTCGAGGGCTCCGAAGGCCAAGATGGATGCATGTGAAAGACACCTATGCCGGAATTGCTCAACGCCGGGAGACTATCACCAGGTGGGATATCACTTCCTTACGCTTTCCTTATGTCCGTAATTAAGGACAAGAATTTAGAGAGGCTCGCTGCGCGGAATGGTAATACATGATGCAAATGTGCAGTCTCTTGCAGATAGGTTGCATTACTTGTAGATGCCGCGATCGAGCCCATCAATAAGATCCCCTGCCTTAACCCGAAACGTTTCGCATATTCGCAGAAGAGTCCTTATCGTAATTGGTCTGCCAGCTTCGATCTGTTGCCAGTGGCGCGCGGAAAATCCATAGCCAATCATGTCTTCCTGTGTGTAACCGTGGGTCTTACGTAGTTGTTTTATCCGAATTCCCAAAGCACAGAAGAATTGGCGTTCATTAATCACCCAATCTATTTAGAGAACATAAGACGAGACCGCCACGAGCAGATTAGCTGTGGCAACCTGAGGCGCTCATTTCACACTAATCATTGATCGTTGGGGCTCGTCAGAAATGAAGATAGGTGGTGGGAGGCGCCGGACGAGGGAACTTACGGAAATCTCAAATACAAAGGAAATTCGTAACAAGGTCGTACAACTTATTGGGCGTCCCTTCTCTATTTGCTGCCAATGACGAGCCGAAAAACCGCGAGCGATCATATCCTCCAGGGTCCAACCTCGTCGCACTCTCAGACGCCGAACCCGTTTCCCCAGTGCCGCAAAAAATGAAGTTGCATCTATCACGCATACCCATTTAGTCGCACACGAGCAAAAACACCACGAGCAAAATAGCTGGACAATGAAATATAGAAATGCTACCCTCATGCAAAGATTTCGGGTGGGAGTGTGGACAGCGAAGATGGATGTATCTGCGACAATTGGATTCCGCGCGAGGATCCTCTCGACAGCAATCGCCCAGGATCGCAGCCGAGAGCTACCGGCTCGACCAGTCGACGAGTTGGAGCCCGACGAGCAGTTGATGGGCAAGGTCACTCGCGGAGACAGAGAAGCCCTGTCCAGCCTGTTCCGTAGGTATGCTGTGGTAGTCCGCAGCGTAGGGAAACGGATCCTTCGGGACACGGGCGAGGCGGACGATCTTGTTCAAGAGGTCTTTCTTTACATTCACAGGAAGAGCTCGCTGTTCGATGGCTCAAAGGGGTCGGCCAGCTCTTGGATTGTCCAGGTCGCTTACACCCAAGCCTTGTTGCGCCGGAGGCGACTGACGTCCCACGGTTTCTACATGTCCGGAATCACGGACAAACTGCATGAATGTAACCAGGCCGACAATAAAGGAGCAGACTACGATCATACGGTCGAAGGGCTTTTCGGCAGGAATGGATGGAAGAAAATCGTAGAGGACTTAACGCAGGATCAGAAAGAAACGTTCCGGCTACACTTCTTTGAAGGCTACACGTTCACAGAGATTGCCGAGAAGTTGGGCCAGTCCTACGCCAACGTTAGAAATCATCACTATCGTGGTCTTGAAAAGCTCCGCAGACACCTAGCCGAAGACCAATTGAACAGGCGATAGTCCGTGTGCTATGAAATGAAATCCGATGGCAAGTCGAGGCATTTAACTTATGGGCTCGCATGAGGAGTTCCTCGAGCTCTGCGCTGCCGCGACCGCTGGCGAGCTGAGTGCCGACGAACAAAGGAAACTGGATGCCCATCTGGCCGTGTGCCCGGACTGTCGTCGCGCGATGGGCGAGTACGAGGCTGCAACGCGAACCGCGGTGACAGCTCTGGCGCAAGAGTTGGCACCGATACAAGGATCGGCTGAAAGCTCATGGTCCGTTGAAGAGGCGGAAAAAGCGCTTTTCAAGCGGATCGACCGAGAGCAGAAACAGGCACAGTGGGCTGCGACAGAACAGGGTCAGGTTGATGGACTGAAGGCAGGCCGGCGTTTTACTTACCGCCCGTCAGAAATCCATTGGCGCGAAGTTTGGATGACTTTCGCCGCGGCGGTGCTTCTGGCGCTGGCGCTCGGTATCACCTTATATAGAACAGGCGTGAAGCGGGGCACGGATGCCGCGCGAACAATTCCAGTGGCACCCAAGGAGTCCGCAGGCTCTCTCGAAGAGCAAGCCAGCGATGCGGGTTACGAACGAACAAAATTGGAAGCAAAGCTCACGGAGAACGCTAAGGTAGTCGATGACTTGAAGCGTCAACTTTCCGAACAGATTAAAGCCGTGAACTCCTTGAAGTCCGTCGGAGCGGCTGCGGGTAACCCCTCAGGAAGCGAACACCAAGCCACACAGGTTGCGAGCGATGCCAGGGCCAAGAGAGATGAAGAACTCCTGGCTGCACAGACGAAACTCGCGGAGTTTCAAAAGACACTTGAGGCAGCGACAGCACAGCGAGATGAAAATGCCCGCCAAGCAGCTGTACTGGAGGCTAAGGTTAACGAGCTAACAAAACTTGTACGGGAGCGCGAACAGGCGCTCGATCGGACCGAATCGGAAGTCACAAAGAGCCAAGAACTCCTCGCACATGACCGAGACATCCGAGAGCTAATGGGTGCAAGGGACCTCTACATGGCGGATGTCCACGACGTTTCTGGAAAGGGGACGGAGAAGACCTACGGACGGGTGTTCTACACAAAGGGAAAGCGGTTGATCTTTTACGCGTTCGATTTGGATGCGCAACCTGGGCTGCAAAATGCGAGATCGTTCCAAGCGTGGGGCCGAAGAGGCCCTGACCGACAGGAAGCTCGCAGCCTGGGCATTTTCTACGAAGACAACGTAAGCAAGAAGCGCTGGGTTTTGAAGGCTGACGATCCACAGTCGTTGGAAGATATCGACGCGGTATTTGTCACGGTTGAACCAAACGGGGGAAGCCAGCACCCGAGTGGGAAGCAATTGTTATTTGCCTATCTCCGCATCAGCCCGAACCATCCCTAACGGTGCGCCAGTTCGGAACTGTCCTCGATTCCGGACAAACAACGATTGAGACAAAAATACCTGCCATTCGCATAGACCTTGTTAGTGAGGCGAAATCCCTCACTTCCGGGAGGGTCCTTTGCGACTGCGTAGCATCCTTTTTCAATTCTTTCTTTTCTTCGTGCTCGTTCATTCATCTGCTGCGCAGTCACCAACCGGGACGGTAAGCGGTATCGTTACCGATCCAACCGGGGCCACGATTGCCGAGGCGGACGTTCTGGTGGTCAACGATGCGACTCGTGTGCAATTCTCCGCGAAGAGCAACGGGGAAGGAATCTACGTAGTTCCGAATCTTCCGCCGGGCAGCTACCGCATCCAGGTGTCCAAAGACGGTTTCAAGACGATCATCAAGCCGGACATCCTGGTGAACGTGCAGGACGCTCTTGCGATCAACTTTGCGCTCCCTCTTGGCGCCGTGTCGGAAATCGTGACGATTCGCGGTGGAGCGCCTCTGGTCAACGCCGAATCGGCATCGGTCGGAACCGTGATCGACCGTCAATTTGTGGGAAATCTGCCCTTAAACGGACGCAGCTTCAACACCCTCTTGCAGCTGACACCTGGAGTCGTGATCGCGCCGGCTCCGACTGGGAGTCAATCGCCCATGGGGCAGTTCAGCATTTCGGGTCAAAGGACCGACGCTAACAATTTCACTGTCGACGGAGTATCTGCAAACTTTGGTGTCGGCTCGGGTGGTTACCTGGGAAACACCGGCAGTGGTTCCACGCAAGCTTTCAGTGCGCTTGGAGGGACAAGCAGTCTCGTTTCCGTGGATGCACTCCAGGAGTTCCGCGTGGAAACCTCCTCGTTCGCACCTGAATTTGGCCGCGCGCCCGGTGGGCAGGTGATGCTTGCAACCCGCTCTGGCACCAACGATTTTCACGGTGGGATCTTCGATTATTTCCGGAACACCGCAATGGACGCGAACGATTGGTTCGCAAATCAGGCTGGGGAACCCCGCGCCGCCGAGCACCACAACGACTTTGGGGGATTCCTGGGAGGGCCCATCTGGAAGGACCGGACGTTCTTTTTCTTTTCCTATGAGGGGGCCCGCCTTGATCTTCCGCAGACGAGTGATATCCAGGTGCCTTCGATGTACGCGCGCCAAGTGGCACCGGCGAATTTGGTGCCCTACTTGAATGCGTATCCAAAACCGAATGATCTCACCGTAACGCCAGGGGTGTATGTCGCTCCGTTTGCTGGTACCTATTCCAACAAGGCATCGCTCGATGCAACCAGCGTCAGGATTGATCATTCGCTGAACAACCGATTCTTGATTTTTGGACGGTACAATGACGCGCCTTCCGACATCTCTGAACGCGTGAACAACTTGGCCGACGTCAACACACTTACCGCGAACACGCGAACGCTCACGGGCGGGGTGAACATGAGTTTCAGCGGGAAGGTGTCGAACTCCGTTCGGGCCAACTACTCGACGCAGCACGTGGAATCAACCTACGCTACAGATTCCTTTGGCGGCGCCACCCCGATTCCGCCCGCAAGTTTGTTGGGCTCTCTGCCGGAACAGGATTCGCTGGGCTATTTCGGGCTGTCGGACGCCACCTATTTCTTCATGGGGCCGTATACGCGCAACCATGTAACTCAGCTGAACTTTACCGACGATCTGAGCGTTGTCCTGGGACCTCACTCGTTCAAATTCGGAGGGGATTACCGAGACATCTTTTTGGATCAGCGTCTGTATCAGAATGGCCTTTACAATTACGGGCCAACCGTACAGAGCTTCCTCGCGACTTCCGCCATTAGCCTGTCCACGGCAAACACGAATCGCTCGCAAATACTTGCGCAAAGCCTGTCCCTTTATGCGCAGGACAACTGGAGACTCAATTCCTGGCTGACACTCATCTACGGAATTCGATGGGAACTGAGCCCGCCCCCTTCCGCGCGAAACGGGACGGTACTGGCGGCATGGGAAAATGTATACAACCCCGCGCAAGTCTCGCTCGCACCGTCTGGCACCTCCGTCTACGACACCACCTACCGGAACTTTGCGCCACGGGTGGGCGTCGCGTGGAGACTCGATGAGAAGGGTACAACCGTGTTGCGAGCGGGTTGGGGCATCTACTACGACTTGGGGCTCGGCCCGGCGGCCAGCATCGGTGCCTACTTCCCAAACTCTGCGAGTGCGTTCTCAACCAATGTTCCTTTTCCTGTGGCCGATCCGTCCGCTTACATTCCGCCGATTTCGACACACCCGCCTTACGGCCTTGTGCAGGCGGTCGATCCACACTTGAATCTTCCACGTTCCTACCAATGGAATGTTGCCTTGGAAAAATCGTTCGGCAGCAATGCCCTCACGATCACCTACGTCGGACAGGCTGGCCGGGACGTTTTGCGAAACGAAGCAATCTACAAGCCGAACGCCAACTTCTCGAGCGCGTTTCAGCTGAGTACGAACGACGCCCGATCGAACTACACGGCGCTCCAGGTTCAGTATCGCCGGCCGCTCATGAACCGCGTTCAGGCGCTTGTGAACTACACCTATTCACATTCTCTCGACAATGCTTCCGACGATGTCGTTTCCTCAGTCCCTGGCACCATCCTTTCCGCACAGAACGATTACGCTTCCTCGAACTTCAACGTTCGGCACAACTTTTCCGCGGCCTTGTCAGTGACTATCCCTTCGGCAGAGAAAACCCGCTGGCTTTCGGCCGTGACACGAGACTGGTCTTTCGAGTCTGTCATCGTTGCGCGGACGGGTTTTCCGTTCAACGGACTGATCTTCGGTTACTCCCCCGGTGGTTACGCATTCTCCCGGCCGGATCTGGTTCCGGGGCAGCCGTTCTGGATTGCGAATCCAGTCGCGCCGGGCGGAAAATCGCTCAATCCGAGTGCGTTTGTCCTCCCAACGACCGCACGGCAGGGAACCGAAGGCCGCAACGATATACCGGGGTTCGGCCTGACCCAAGTCGATCTGTCGCTCGCCCGGCAGTTCCCGATCGGAGAACGCGTGAAGTTTCAACTTCGGGCGGACACATTCAACATCCTGAACCATCCCAACTTTACGAACCCGTTGGCGCTGGTGCAGTTTGGCTCCGCCTACTTGGCTTCCCGAAGTACGCTCAACAATGGCCTTGGCGGACTGAACCCTTTGTTCCAGCAGGGCGGACCTCGTTCCATCCAAGTGGCTGCGAAGATCACGTTCTAGTTTTCCAACCGTTCATCGTGTAGTCCGCTTCGCGGGCTGGAGATTTCGGGATGCGAATGGTGTGGCTCGTGCTGTCGGTGAAGTGTCTGGCTTTCCTGGCAGCGCCGGTCAGTGCGCAAGCCCCGGAAGCGGGATTCAATCCCACGCCAGTTTCCCTCCCCCGATCGTCGCCGGGACCCATGCGAACGGTAACGGCTCGCGATCTCCTGGGGCTTCGGCAAGTGTACGGAGTCGGCATTTCTCCGGACGGGTCGAAAATCGCATTCGTGGTCGGAGAAGCAGACAACATCTCGAATAGTTATCGAACCGCGGTGTTTGTCATGGAGACAAGCTCGGACGAAGCACCAAGATGCTTGGGCAGCGCCGGCACCCCCCATTGGGACGCGATTCATCAATGGATTCCTGAGGCTCCGCAGTGGTCTGAAGACAGCCGATCGTTCACCTACCGCATGCGAATGAGCAACGAGGATTCCTGGCAAGTCTGGCGTTGGAACGGCCACTCCGACCGGCTAACCGAACTGACGCACGTGCCGGGTGACGTCGTGAGTTATCGACGAAAGGAAGCCGGCAGGAAACTCATTCTTACGGTTAAACGGCCCGTTGGCGCAGACGAGGGCGAAATGTCCAAAGCACAGGGCATTCACTACGATCAGCGGTTTATGCCGTGGCAGGGAATGCCAGCCATCTTGGCCAATTTCACCGAGCAGGCAAGGGCGACCGAGACGTGGATTCACGATCTCGGCACGGATGAGGAACGGAAAGCCACAGTCGAGGAGGAGCACACCCCGGAGCCCTCGATCGACGATTTGCAGCGATTCGTCGACGAGCACCGGCCGGCAGGGTCTGATGCTTGCCGAGTCGAGGGCCCCAGGCTCGGGCCGGACGGGCAGACAGTTGCGTTTCTGTGCTTCACGGAGAACACGAGCGACACGGGAGTGTTTAGCTGGAATCTGTTTTCCGCGAATCTCTTCTCTCGCGACGTACGGAGGGTCACCTCCCGGGCCTACACCTTCAGCGACTATTGGTGGAGTGCCGATAGCCGCTTTCTTTACTATGTCGCGATACAGGGTGACGGACGGAGCAACTCGGTCGAGGCATACGACACCCGAACCGCTGTAACGAAGGTGGTATACGCTGGCCCCGATTTTCTCAAGCATTTCTCGATGGATCGAACGGGTCAGTTCGTCGCCTGCACACGCGAACGAAATCAGCAGCCGGCAGAAATCGCCATTCTCGATGTTTGGCACTCTAGACTTTCAACCCGCGTCAACCTCAATCCAGAGTTCGTGAATATTCGCCTGAGCAAATCGGAGCGGATCGCCGGAGTAAACCGGTACGGGGAAGAATGGTTCGGTCACGTGGTGAAGCCGCTGGATTACCAGCCGGGAAAGAAATACCCGCTCATCGTCACCATGTACCGAAGTGGCGACTACTTTCTCTTGGGAGCTTCGGGAAACGAGAATCCGATTCAATTGTACGCAGCCAATGGTTTTGCGGTCCTGAGCTTCGATATCGGCCGGCTCCGCAATCGACGGACGAACGACTTCGCCGACCGATTGCTGGAGTGGAAATCACCCACGGAGAGTCTCTCGCAAGCGATTGCTCTGCTCACAAAGGGCGGCCTGGTCGACCCGGCGCGAACGGGCATCGCGGGGTTCAGCCACGGCGCAGAAATTGTGGAGTATGCGATCAGCCATACCTCGGTGTTCCACGCTGCCACCCTGAGCGGACCGGCAGCTCGTGATCCGTATTTCTATTACATGGCTGGAACCGGTTGGCAGGAAACATTCGACAAATGGGGCCTCGGGGGCTGGCCGGAAGGACCGTCGAGCGCCAACTGGAAGCAGTTGTCTGCTTCCCTGAACGCAGACCGCATCCAAACTCCGGTACTTGTGAATGCGAGCGATTCGGAATATATCGCCAGCCTGTCTCTCGTCACTTCCCTCCAGCAGTTGAAGAAGCCGGTGGATCTGTTCATCTATCCGGACGAACTTCATGTCAAGAACGGGCCACGGCATCGCTACGAAATCTACGAGAGAAATGTTGACTGGTTTCGTTTCTGGCTGAAGAGCGAAGAAGACTCTTCGCCCGAGAAGATTTCGCAGTATGAATATTGGAGAAAACTGCGCGCGGATTCCGCCCCACAATCGCCGGCGCTCGTTCCGCCCATGCGCTGACGGTCGGGCAAGCGGGGCACCTTACAGGTGCCCCGCTCGCCGTGGTGTTCACTCTTCGTCAGACGCGTATGCAGCAACCGTGATCTGGTTGCTGCCTGGACCGTCACTGCCGAGCGGTTGCTTCATAAGCGAACCAGCCCGGATGCTTTCCAGCGCATCCGTCAAAGCGACAACTTGTGGCTTTTCGTATTTCACGTCACTCACCTCCTTTCTCTTTTGGATTTCCATCAGCTGAGGGAAGAGTGGATGTTGTCGGACGTATAGAGCGGTGATTCCGCCGACTCCGAGAAGAGGAAGGAAAGTTCGCGGCAGCCTGTCCAGGTGGACGTGTGCCGAAGCCAGGCCTCGATCAGTAACGTCCGCAGCAGAGGAACAACCGGTGTCGTCTCGCCGTCCGCTGCTTGCTTGAGACTTTGCCGAAACTTGTCTTTGTCCACGATGCCCAGGTCGCTCGACAACATCTGATTCGTTTCCCGCAGGACGGAATCCAGCTCGGTTCGGAGGGCCGCGACGGGTGCTCGCGCAATGAACGCCTTGCGTTTTCGGTTGAGAATCTCTTCCGGAACGAGTCCGCAGAGGGAACGGCGCATGAGGGAGCGCCGCTCGTGTGGACGAATCAGTTCTTCGCGGGGTATGGCGTAGAGAAATTCGAGAAGATCCCGATCGAGATAGGGATAACACCGTTCCAAAGTTTCCGTCGCGTTTGCCGCGGCCAAACAGTTGATATGCCGCCGCAAATCTTCCAATGCGGCGAGGTTGGCTCGGAAACTAGGACGACCAGCGAAGAAAGAGGCTGCGCTCCGTTCGTATCCTTCGAGCGCTTTTCGATTCCGCCCGACGAATTCAGGCCGCAGCCATGGAAGCGCGGACCGCGCGTCCAGGGCACGGGGAAACGCCAGGAGTTCGCGCGTGGCTTCACTGGCCAAATAGACCAGGGGCACTTTCATCGCCAGTGCCCAAGCAAGAATGCTTTTGGCGAACGAGACGAATCGCGCCGACGCCAAGAGGTCGGCGAGTTCCGGCGATGGAGCGGGAACGCCGCCCAGGACCTCGTCTCCTCCGAGACCCTGGAGGAGGATCCGGTATCCGCCGGATCGCACGTGGGCGAGGTAAGCCTCGTTGCCGTTATTGCCGGTCCCGGAACCCGGTGTCGCCGCGAAGCGTTCCGATGGAAATGCCGGATGAAGGTTCGTGCGGAAATCGACGGGCAGGTGCAAGCCAGTTCGGCCGCGTTGCCGCTCTACAACGCGGAAGTAGGTGCTTTCATCCCAATTGGGCTCCGTATCGTCGTAGTAGGAAATCGTGTCCAGCCTTGGTGACTCTGCCTGGCCTTCGGAGATGATCCGATCGGCCATGCACACGATGGAGCTCGAGTCCATGCCGCCGCTCAGTTCCGCGAGAACGGGTGCGGCAGAGCGAAGGCGGCGCGTGACGGACCTGGCGAAAACTTCCCGGAAATGCTGTTCATAGTCGGCCCGGTTTTTGTAGACGATTCGTTTCGCCGGATCGAACTCCCAATGGGTCTCGACTATCTGCCGGCCATCCTGGAACAAAACGAACGAGGAAGGCGGGACGGCCTTGACGCCAAGGTAGGGAGACAAATGGGTTGCGGGGAAGCGCGCGAACCACCCGGCGACGTATTCTTCGTCCAAAAATGGGGACGAGACTCCCGCGAGAATCAGGGGATCGATCAGACTGCTCCAACTAAGGGAACTCGCCGTGGCGCTGTAATAGAGAGGCCTTGTCCCCAGAAAATCCTTCGCCAAAATCACCGCGCGCTCGTTGGGGTCCCAGAGACTTAACGCCCAGTCCCCGATCAATTTTGCGAACATCCCCGTTCCCCAGCGGTCGTATGCGGCACTAACGACTTCTACGTCCGACGCCGTCCGCAGCCTGCTGTTCCCGAGGGCGTCAGCGAGATCCGATCGGTTGTCGAGCCGTCCATCCCAGGAAAGGATCGAACCGGCTTCGCTCTGGAGCAGCGGGTGTGTTTCCCTATCGGTGCGCATGTATCGGCGCAGGAAATACATCTCGCTATCGCGAAACTCCTCCTGCCCTTCGAACGGGAGCCGATCGAGGATCGACTTCACCCGTGAAACCTGGATGGGTGTTACCGGACCTGTCTCGAAGTTCCATAGACCGTATTGAATGTTCATGACGATTCCCGCCTCCAATCCTTCAGCAGCGGGTGAGAACGCTGTAGATTTGCGGTGTATACGACTTGTCGTTCACGACGGACCCCGCAACCTCCACCCACGCGTGAGCGCAATAGGGAAGGGTTTGGACGCCAATCACGAGCTCGGCTGGGATTCCTGCTTTTCGGAGGAGGCACGTGGTTACGGCCGCGCGTTGCAGGCAAAGGACCTTTTTGAAGTAAAAGGCGCACGCAAGGTCGACGGCGCGCACTACGTCCGCTTGCTCTCGTTTCTGGGACCGGCTTCGGTCCACGGAGCAGGTTTTCACTCGCTCGTACAAACCGTTGAAGTGGCTGCGCTGCAGGTACAGTTCAAACTGGAGCAATTTCCCAAAGGCTTTCGACGCTAAAATGACCATCTCTCCCTCCCGCCGCTGCCATGTTCTACCGATTAATCGGCTGCTACCGCCTCGCGCACATCCTGGAGCTCGTGATGGAGCCTGCGGCCCATGCTGCGGAAGGAGGCCGCTACGTGCGGTTGCTCTAGAAATTCCATTTCACGTCCAGCCGTCACGGACGCCGTGTAGGCATACACCGTAGCGGCCGGGAGGAGTTCGATCGCCAGATTCATTCTTTTTTCGGAGACCGTCGGTTTCCATTGGTCCGCATACGCCGCCACGATTTTCTGCTTGGCCTCCTGGTGCTGGGGGAAAGCGAGATGAAAGTGCTCAAGAAAATATTGCATCGTCAAGAATGCGGGGCCGACGGCCGCTTCGGCCCAATCGATGAACGTGCAGCCCGCGTCCGACACAACCACATTTCCAGGATTCAGATCGAGATGCCCGAGCGCGTCGGGAATATCCAACTCACCCAGCCGGGCGAGAATCACGGGCAGGCGCCGCCGCATGGCCGCGAGTTCGTCGGACGTCAAGGGCGCCGGAGGGGACTTGATCTGCTTGCGCATCAGATGTTCGAGAGTCTCGAAGAAACGATCGGATTGAGAGAGCAGAAAGGGAATGCGCACGTTGCGAGCTCCGGCGGAAAGAAGGGATGTTGTTTTTGTGAGGGAAGCGACCTGAAGGTCGGCGAAGGCCTTTGCTGCGGCTTGCCATTTGCGGAAATCATTGGAATCGGAGAGGGGCGCGCCCCGCACTTCAGGAGATAACCACGCGTGCCAGTCGGAGCGGCAGGCCAGAATTGTGGGGACGAACTGCGGCAAGGTGGCTGCCAACTCTGCCGTGACCGCGTACTCCTGGAGATTGGGTTCCCCCACGGCCTTGAACCAGACTCGACCACAATCGGTTTCGAGGCGCAGCAGGGAAAACGATGCGCCGGCTGTGAATTGCGTAAACCCGCCGGTCAGATGATGCCCCGATTTTGATAATTCTTCTTCGACCCATCTTCGTACTTCCTCGAACCAACCGAAGTGCGCAAAGGGACCGGGTTCGCCGCATAGCGGAAGACCATGCGGGTTCGCCAGAATCTGTTCGAGCAGCGCCAGATCCTCCTCGACGACAAAGGGCGCGTTTCGGATCTTTGAAATCGGCATCGCTATAAGGCCCGCCGGCGGCTGTTTCCGTTCTCCGAGAACCTCGACGATTTCGTATTTTCCAGATGCTCCGGAGTGGCCACCTTTTTTTGTGGCGACTTCACCGAGGGAAATAGCATCTAGATTCCACAGAGTCTTGATGGACGCATTCAAATTGACCGACACGCGTTGACGCCCTGGGACGGAAAGTTCGGGGAGCGAAACGCGGCTGGGCCCCGGCTCCAGAAAAAACTCAGAACGGGAAGGGCAGAAGAGAACGACTCGCCTTCGCTCCGCAGGAACTTTGGGTGTGCTGTACATGGCGTTTCTCCCGAACTATGGATGGGAAGCGGTGACGTTTGAATCGACGAGTCCGGAGTCGTTCAAGGACTTAAAAAAATTGCGTACATCCTCGCGGACGGTTTCCAGGTCGACGCCGTAATCGCGGCTGATTTCTTCAGAAATGCGGTCGGCGGGAACTCCCTGGTTCAGAAGCGACAAGATTCGCATGCCGATCGGATTGAGGCGGAACATCTTCCCGTCTTCGACATTGAGAAGAACACTGCCGTCCGGTGTATCCACACTTCGAAATCGGTCTCCTATTGGAGGCATATGACCTTCTTCCGAGCTGTTCCTTTCTGCTCCCGTGTAGACGAACCTGCCAAACCGGCATGCGAACTTCCAGAAGATTAGGGAACTGTTCGCGAATGCGAAGTCGGAATGCGGAAAGCATGGCAGGAACGCCTTCCCGCGACTTGCGGCACGAGGTCGTTCGCGTCCGACTGTTCGGGATTGTGAGGCGCGGGGCCCGCGCAAGGTAATCCATCAGAGGAAGTCTTCCTGCCTCAAGACTTGAGCCGGCGCGCAATGGCGACGACCTTGCCCAGGACTTCGACGTCAATATGGCGACGCAGGCGAAGAAGGCCGCCGGAGGTCTTCGTCGACGGTCGGACAACCAGCATTCCATTTTCGACCGAGCAAGCGGCGCATAAGCGCCTGCCGTCCCGCCGCTCAAGGAGGTATAGCGGCTGCGCCCAAACCGGTGAAGCAGGAGAGCCAACGGGCGACTTGTTCTTTCGGTTGACGGCGAGAAAAACGGCGCCCTGCAAATACGGATGCACCAGTTCCTCCGTAGTGCTGGCCCAGAACAGATCGCGAACCGACAGGTCCGGCAGCCCGACCATGGATGGGAGGGCTTTCCTCAGAAAAAAGGGAATCTCTTCCAACTCTTTCTCGACCGCGGTCAAAAAAGGGGAATGGGGAAACGCAGCCTCGGTGGATTCTTGCCGGGTTGCGTGGATTGGGTGCGCGGGCACCGCGCTTTGGCCGGCCTTGTCCAAAGGGAATCCCGCCAACTCGGCCAATTTTGCAATGGAAAGACAATAGACGGCACTCAACGAGATCAGTTTGTGGATATGACGAGGCAGACGGTCTCGCGTCTCGAGATCGGACAAAGTGCCTGCCGCACAGAAGTAGGCCGGATTCTTGAGCAGTCGAGCGATCTCCGCGGTGCGCCGAGAAGTATCACGAAATGACAGGCCCGAGCATAGGCGGGCCCAACGCACAAATTCCCCGATGCGATTGGAACTCATCCCTGGTTTCGAACAGGGATGCATTTCGAGTGCATTCCTGCGGGGCAGGACTTCCGGCAGTTCACGAGATTCGACGTTACGAATTTCCAAGTCCACATATCCGAGGATCTTCGCCTCCGTCCCCAACTCCAGCTCCAATGGCGCATACGCGAGCTGTCTGGAACAGAGGACAATTCGTCCGTGGCGTAGCGGGCGAACCCTGGCACAGAGGATGCGGCCGTAACACTGAACGGCCCAAATGCAGTTGGCCTTGTCCGGTGGCAATGCTCGATCTGTGAGGCTGCGGTCGCAGACGCGAACAACGCTTCCAGGCAGCAGGTCCGGATACGCGTACGCGTCCCGGGCTCCGATCTTGAGGTAGCGAAACGCTGCGTCCGTTTTTGCGGCCAACGAATCGAGGGGCCGGATTGTTTTTCCAGCCAGCCATCGGCTCAAAGGGGTCAAGGCCGTTCCGAGCGTTACGAGCCCGGGTTCGCGGAACCAGCCCACCTCCGCCGTCCGGTCATAGACGCGGGAATCCAGCTCGGTTGTGTAGTTCCGCGGCCAGGCAGCTTGAAATGCTGCCGCGTCGTCGAACGAAAGGCCGAAGATCGACATCCAGTCGGCGAGCCTGTAGCCGGTCAGCACGCTTAAAGCGTAGAGCTGCTGTGCGCTTGGACTGAACGAAGCGTGGCGCAAGGCGGCGTAGAAGTTGGGGGGAACGTAAAACAGCCGGTTCCGGGAAAAGCGAGCGCGCGATTGCCGGGATATTTCGGCAAGGGTAAGGCCACAAGAGGAAAGAATGGAACGCACAGCATCGGCATGATTCGACGGTCTAGGCGGGGGAAGGGGCATGGTCCGCCAAGTGCAATACGAATCCCTTCGCGCGGTTAAGAAAAAGGGACAGTGACCGTTTTTGCGGACATCAAGCCCTGTCCGGAATACGAGACGCAAGGGCAGGCCCGCCGAAAATTGGCGCGTCGTTGTGGTAATTGTTTTGTACAATAGCCTGGTAGTAACTTATAGGGTAGTAACCGCATACGTTAATGGACTCGGGCGCGCCAACCGCTCAGGCGGGCATAAAGCTAAAACACCTGCGCGAGCAGTGTGGTCTGACGCTGCGGGAAGTGGAAGCCCGCAGCCGGCGGCTGGCGAAGCGAAAATTGAACCAGGATTTTTTCATCTCCCGCGGCTGGCTGAACAACATTGAGAATGGCTCGCACAAGCTGAGCTTTTTTAAGCTGTACGCCTTGGGCGCGATCTATCGCGTTCACTGGTCGAACATGCTCGGCTTTTTCGGCTGCAACCTGAGTGATTTTGACAGGGATCAGGCCATGTTTGGGCCATCGAAGACGCAATTGGCAACCAGTTTGGACAAAGTCGAAGAAGAAACGGTGACTGTTCCGCTACGTTCGCGCGAGGGATTGCATCTCGACAGGACCAGCCTCTTGTCGCGACTCGCCGAAATCTGGGGAGAAGTTCCCATCCGCTTGATCCAGCACCTGGACCTGCGAAATGGTGTTTACGGATTCGTGGGCATGTCGGACAACCGAATGTTTCCGATCATCCGTCCCGGTTCCATCGTCCAGATCGATCAGAACCAGTCCAAGGTAGTTCCGCGCGGTTGGAAGGACGAGGACGACCGCCCGATCTACTTCGTGGAACTCCGGGGCGGCTTTCTCTGCAGCTGGTGTGAACTGAGCGATGGTTACCTGTCGGCGGTTCCGCACCCAAAATCGAAATGCGAGGTGCTGCGGTTTTCCTATCCCCGGGAAGCTGAGATTGTGGGCAGAGTCGTCGGTGTCACGATGCGGTTCACGGAAGCGGGGTCAGGGGAAGGCTAAGCGTTCCCTGAAAGGGCGGCCACCATTGCGAGAAACGAATTGGGTACTGCTTGGAGAAGGTTGACTGCCCCTATATTCTCTTCATGTCCCGATGTTTCCTGCCGCTTCTGGGGCCGATTGCTGGTGGTAAGGCGATTTGTCAACAGTTAATGGTGGCCTCTAGATGAGTCTAGAGTTTGCCAGCAGCTAACAGCTTTCCGGCCAGGTCACGAGCGAGGTAGTTTTGGAAGACCATCCGTGTCTCGGGATTGGCGGCCAGGTAACGGTCGAGCGGCTCCGCCTCCCATCGCATGCACCGGACAGGCTCTACTACCACGGCATCTGCATCAGCTGTGACGCCACTCAAGAGAAGCGCTGAGCCCACCATGTGGCCCGCGGCGAGTTCCCCGAAGACTCGATCTTCTCTCGCGACCCGCACTTTCCCGCGAACAATGAGCGAGATTGCCTCAGCACTTTTGCCACGCTCCAGCATTCGCTCACCAATTTCCACAGTTGTCCACGCTCCGATACTCAGAATCTGCAGGACTTTCCGAGACGGCAAATCCGGGAAGACGAGCCGGCGAATTTCCTCCTCTTCAGGCGTCAATTTAACCGGACGTCGCTCGACAAAAAGACGCCAAGACTGGAACGAATTGATCGCAGCAAAGACGATACTCCAAATGATTGGCTCCCACAGCGGTTCAGGCTGCAGGATGAAATACGGCAGCGCTATCAGCGAGGCCGCCACCGCAAACAGCCTCAGCCAGAGAATGTCGCGAACGCTGTACGCTACCAACAGCAGGATGTTTGCGGCGTGCAGGAAATAGCTCGGGTTAAATAGACTCATCTTGCAATCTCCCTCGGTGGCACGTCGGAACTTGTTCTGCTGGGGCTGGGGAGAGGGCTGAGGCCGTACTACATGCTCAAGCTGAACGCTTGTCAGAGACTAATCGTCGGCTGGGATCTAGAATACTGTCAATACTTCAGTGCCGACCTTGTTGAAAAGCCCATAAAGCCGACTCCGCAAATCACAAGTGGCTTGTGGCCAACACTAGCATTCGAAACGGAGTTTTCCAAACTGATTAACGGCAACCGGAAAAGTGAAGTGATGGTACGGAACATGTCCGGCACGACGTATCCGGCACTAGGCAACTGCCGACGATAGGGCTGTGGCGTCCAGCGCTGGCGGCCTAGCGCCTTTGATGACGAGCCACAGCATGAACGCCACCTCCCCGAACAAGGCGGGCTGAGAGTAGGTAGACACCTTGTCCGAGTATTGCGGCAACAGTACGCTCGTAAGGCTCAGGGTCAGATAGGCGAAGCCGTCGATGGCGAGCCAGACGCCCAGAAACCGGGGCAGGAATCGCGACCTGTACACAAGCAGCCCGAGCGGCAAGAGCCACAGACCCCAAAATATTTCGGCAATAACAAATCCGTGATGATGCAGATTGATGACCAGCATAGCCAGAGCATCCCGCTGAGGCTTTTCGAATATAGATAGGAAATCAGCCCCGCGCACGAGGGCGAGGGCAGCGATGGAGTTCAGCTCATTCAGAAATGCTATTGGGATCCCGAGAACAACCAATGTCAAGATGAGCGAGGCGTACCGCCGGTTGACCCCCTTGAGCAGGTGGTACAAAGCCAGGGCCACGAAGATAAAGCCGGCCTGGGAGATGAGTTGCGCCGCGATGCCAAGCCGAAAGAGCGTCTCGTTGGCCGCGATGTTGCTGGCCGTGGCCGTTGCGTTTCCGTGGATGATCAGCTTGCTGGGCACATATTCGATGGCGAAGAAACCGGGTATTCCCGTGAGTACATACAGCAAGCCCGCAAATCTGCCTGGGTTGCGGGTGGCGCTCATGGTTCCTCCCTTGTTGTAAGGGGCTTATTGTAAGTGGCCTATTGTAAGGGACTAAGCGGAGATACGGCGACGGCTGTCAAAATGTTTCGTCACCCGAGAAAAGGCGGCTGCTGTCGGCACTCTCCGAGCAGTTTTCTGCCTTTCGCGCTTCGAGCCACGACGATTGCATCTCAACGCCTGGTAGAACGCGCCTAACCGGCTCATAGTACCCGATTCCCAGTTGCCAATTTGCGGTACACTTAATGGCCATAGAGAGCGACCGTTTCTCTTCCAGGAGTTTATATGAAAAAGTCTCTAACTCTCTTCGCCGCTGTGTTTCTCAGTGCAGCGGTTACCTCCGCCGGACCCCAACCGCAGCCCGGCACCATTCTTTCTCAGGCTTCTGTCGCTTGTGGCGCAAAGAAATCAAAGAAGAAAGATATCGATGTGCTGTGCCAGCAGTATGTCCTCCGCTCTGGCACAACCGACTACACCATTCGTCAGCCAAAGCCTTCCGATCAGACACTCATTCCGATAAACACAGCGATCCAGTTCACCCTCGACAAAAATAAAGTGAAGTTCAAAGTCAACGGAAAGTCGTTCGAATTCATCGTCGTGGGTCAGGCCGCGGCATCTGCTGCTGCCGCTACACCGGCCTCCCCCGCTCCTAATCGCTGAAGCACCAGAGCAACGAAGCTATGTTTAACGATGCAAGGAGCAGGCAGCTCATCTGTTTTAATCTAGCTACTCATTTTGTCGGCTTAGACTTTGTCGCAAGCCCCGACAAGCCCTGGTAAACGCAACCGGAAAGGCCATTGTCTTCCTTTTTGGTGTCCACGAACCATATGGATACCCAAAGACTGATCGCCCTGGCGGCTGGGCGGCCTCGGGTGACGAAGAAAACCGCAGAACGACTGTGCCGGACACATGCTGGGTGGAACATAACCGCGTGCCCCCTCGATTTCCTTCAGCTGTGCGCCCGCGTTCGCGCAACAGGCAAAAACACCACTCCGCACCGGAACATTTGCAAGTCCGGCAATTTCGCGATATTCATCACCCGCGCCGTCGTGTAAATTGCTGGCGCGTTCGGTGAATGCGGTGAAAACGGCACAGCAACGTTCACTTCCGTCGAAATCAAATATGCGTTCTTCGTCCGGAATGCCAACCCTCCGCGCGACATATCAATGCACGCCACCACATCTTGCCCAAATCGTTCGCTGCGTACGCACGCAAAATAGCTAACCTTGGCCCGCACCCGTTGCCGCCGCTCCTTGAGTGCCGTTGTCTCGGTCCGTAACTTGTTCGCTGACGGCTGTTCCATTCGGTTCGCTGCCCCCAGCGAACCATGCTCAGCCAGACCCTCTTCGGCGAGCGCCATCGTTTCGAGTGGAATCTGTTCCAGACTTGGCGCTGCCGAGCTTTCGGTGCGCTCCGCCAGTTCGTCTTCGCCAAACTTTACTTGCGCATCCCTTTCTGCCGCTGCCTTCTCCGCCGGCTCCGGTCTGGCCGCCGCCACGCTGGGTACTCCACCGACATCCTGCGGCTTCCAGACCGTCGTGAATTCGCAGTCCCGGCAATAGCGGACCAAGCCGCCGTGAATCGCGCACACATCAAACTCATAGTCACCGTTCACGAGCGTCACCGCCAGACCGCAACCGGTGCATTCAAGAACCAGTTCCAACGGGCGTTCCTTGGGCGAGGGCGGCATGGGAAAATCCATCTGCCAGAAATCCACATCGTCGTCGAGGAACGCGACCCCGTAAGTGTGTCGGCCGTCTTGCGACCCGATCTCGCCGACAATTCGAATTTCCGCTTCCCGGCTGGATTCGACCAAACGCAGGATGAGCTCCTGTTCGGCTATCAGCTTGTAAGAGGAGACGACGCCCGCTCCATGCAGACTCAGCACCACCGTGTGTGTCGCTTCGGAAAATACACGGCCTTCGCAATCACTGCCGATCAGCAGGATTGGGACGGATTTAAATAGGCGCCCGCTCCGGCGCTTCTTTTTGAACATCATGGTAACCATCCTTCGGAAGATGCCGGAAAAATCAAATGGCGGCGTGGGGGATGCCGAGCGGTTCAGGCAGGGACTGGGCTCGTCCATTCCCGAAATCACAAGTCGACCCAGTGGCTCGCCACCACCGACCAGGCCCGTGGGGCATTCCCATTCCGGTCTCAGGGCTGAACATTTCCCTGTCCTGCCCCGCCTGGCCTTCCGCGCCGCGAGGCTTGAGATGACGGACAAACTGTATTGGGCTGCAAAATGCAAGAGCTGCAATGGAATGGTCGGGTATCGAGAGGTGCGATGCATGCCGCCCTTCCGCGTCCATCTCTGAGGTATGGATCTCCGTCTTCTGGCGTTCGTTAAGCCACGCCCAGAGGGAGCCGCGACGGCCTCTACTGCCCGGTTAAGAGTCAGCTTGTCTAAGTCGATTTGATTCTCGAGCATCGGGGTTTGCTCTCGATAAGGAGATTGGTTTTTGCTTCGGAAGCGAAGCACGACCTGAGTTACCGCCCAGTCAGGGGAGGCTCGAATGAGAATCGGGAACGGCACGCGATTGCGAGGCAGGCGGACGCTCGATAACTCAGGAGCAATCCGTGCCCTTTCGCAACCTTAAACAGCCTTGATGACCGGGGTCTCAGAGAGACAGAGGTGAAGCGGGACTAAGCAGTCGCTGGTTTAGGGAGGGCGCAGAGGAGCTATCGGATATTCGCGGACTCAAGACCTTTGCGCGTAAGCGGTCTCCAAACATTGTCGCGGCGCAGGTATTGCCAGAGGCCTTGCAGCCGCCAGACCATGTGCAGTTGCCGATAGGGAAAATGTTCCAGAAAGCAGTAACTCACGAGGCGGGCTACATCCTGCCAGTCGTTGTATCGTTTGTAGGTGATTTCCTCTTGCAAGACCGAACCGATTGAAATCATTGTGGCAAACGCATACCCGAAAAGCAGGAACTGCGCGAAGAATTCCCGGCTCAACACCCCCAAGCAAGCCGCGAGCACGATGGTCGCAATTCCTCCGATCTCGATTATGGGAGCTAACAGTTCAAACACCCACAAGTAAGGAAGCGCGACAGTACCGATCCTGCCGTAACGCCACGTGAAGAGCATGTCTCGGCTGGACCAAAGCACGTCCACCAATCCCTTCTGCCAGCGCGCTCGCTGCCTTCCCAGGGATTGGAGGTCCGAAGGGACTTCCGTCCAACACATCGGATCCGGAACGAACTGGATGTGATAGTCCATCCCTTGCTGGCGCAGGTGGCGGTGCAAACGTGCCACCAGATCGAAATCTTCCCCGATCGCCCGCGGTCGATAGCCGCCTACGGCACGCACCAAATCCGTGCGAAACACGCCGAACGCGCCAGAAATGATCATCAGCATGTTTCCCTGACCCCACGCCTCCCTCCCAATCAAGAACGCGCGGAGATACTCGACCACCTGGATCACTTCAATGCTCTTACGCGGGAGGCGCACCCGCCGCAACTGTCCCTGTGCGATTTCCGATCCGTTCAATACGCGGATGATACCGCCGACCGCTACGACGCGCTTGGGGTCATCCAGGATGGGCACCATGATTCGCAGTAGCGCGTCGCGCTCGAGGATCGAATCGGCATCAACGACACAGATGTAGGGCGAGGTCGCCGCATTCAAACCCGCATTTACGGCATCCGCCTTGCTCCCTCCTGCCTCTTTGTCCACGACCAGCAGTCTTAGGTCCACCTCGCTTCGGTACAGCCCCCGCACCGGGGCGCTCTTGGCCTCCGGAACGTACACCGCCCGGACGAGTCTCAGGCGAAACTCGTCTCGCAACTCCTCGAAAGTGCGGTCTTGTGATCCATCGTTGACCACGATCACCTCGAGATGCGGATAATCGAGTTCCAGCAGGTTTCTGACTGCCACACGAATGGAACTTTCTTCGTTGTGCGCAGGCGCAATGATCGTGATTGGCGGGGCCAGCGGTGTTTCCTGGATCCATTTCAGCCGATGACTTTGGAGTCTCCGCTGATGGGCCAAACTTGTCTTTAGCGCCACGACTAACATCGCTAGATAGGCAACATTGCTGGCCAGGTAATACCAGAACAGTGCGTGATTTGAGATCTGGAGGAACCGAATCATCGGGGTTCCGCTGTGACAATGGGGAGGCTTGCGTCGGTTGAGGGCTTTTCTGCCGGCAGTGTCGCGGTCTCAAGAACAATCTTCAGGCCCTTCATCGCCTCTTCGCTTATCCAGATGCTCCCGTGAATTTCAGCCTCAAGTTTCCCTCGCATGCCTGCATTCTCGAGCGCGGTCAAGTAGGCATGGAGGCCGTAACGGTCGCGCGTTGCCACCACCTTTTCGAATATGGGAACCATCTCAGTCTTGAGTCCCACAAGCGCTTCCGCCGCGCGCAATCGTACCAGACGGTTGGAATCCGTCAGTCCTCGCAGCAGCGGCGGAATGACGCGGGAGTCAGATAATTTGCCGAGGCTGACGATGGCGCGTAAGCGCACGAACCAAACGGGGTCGTCCGCCAGGTCGGTCAGGACATCGGGCGCGAGTGCTGATTGCGTCTGCGACATGGCCCGCGCCGCCGCCGCTCGCAATTCATCAAGGTCATCTTCCACAAACTGCAGCAGGTCCAGTCCCATCGAGGGTGTCGCCACCTCGCCGAGCACCCGTCCCAGCACCTCCCGAAGGTGACTTTGGGCGTTATTCATATTTTGAACATAAGGAAGCAGCAACTGGGGGCGCTCCGCACAGCACTGGATGAGTGCGCTCTGCAGTGGTAGCTCTGGTACAGTCAGCCCTTTCTCTCCCAACCACGCCAGAATCTCCTCCGCTGCTTGGGGACAAGCCATCCGCCCTAATCCCCGTAGCGCAGCCATGCGCGTTTCCAAATCGCGATCCCGCAAGCCTTCAGCCAACGCGGGAATGCCTTCCGGTGCGCGGGTACGTCCAAGTGCCACCAGAGACCGCATCCTACGCCAGCCCTTGAGTTGCCGGGCTTCAAAGATGCGTTTTTCGATCAGCCCGCTGGTCCGCAGAAATTTCAGCAATCGGGCCGATTGGTCTGGGCCGGCTGCTTCGAACGCATCAAGGGCGATCGTCTCGACGATTCGTCGGTCGAACGGTTTCCTGCGCCACGTCTCGTATGGGATCTCCCCCGAGATGAGCGCATCCCATCTTTGGCGCAATTCGTAGACGCGCGCATCACGCTTCGCGAAATACCACTTCCGATACGCTCTCCGCAGAAAAATGAACGCGAGCAGCAGTCCGATGGCCACGAGAGCCGCGATAATGGCCTTCAGCACGAATGCCGCGGGGCCTAGCCGCCAAAACTTTTCAAAAATGGATTCCATAATTTAGTCCGAACGAGGTGTCCGTTCTGTTTTCCGTCCGCTTTTGATACGAGCCGTAACCCGTCAGGTCCTGCCGCGCAGTGAATTGGAATCGCAAACCTCCACCGTAGGTTTGCGAGGCAAATCGGCCGATTTGGTCCAGTTGTCCGAAGTCTTCCGTGCCAGCCGCAAAGAACACATTTCCGGAAAGCCGTTTTGGGCCCCAGTTTGCCAGTGGAAATCCCAGGCGCGTGATCCCTGAAGGGCGCCATTCGGCGGACGTACCCGAGAAGACGCTACGCGCACCTGTTGCTCCGAGCGATAGCGTCCACTCGCGAGGCAGATAGACAATTGCGGTTCCCGTCAGGGTCAAGATCCTGGACGTGCGATACCAATACCAGTGCTGCCCGTAGACGGTTTCCACCGCGCGCACCAAGGTTGTTTCGCCACCCTTCCACCCGCGGTCAAGATCAAAAAAGGCTTCACTTTTGGGGATCACCGCGTTGTCATCCCCGACTGCGCCGCCCGCTGTTATGGCTCCCCATTGGGGCTGGCGCCGGGTAACACTTCCTACAAATTTTCCCGCTTCGACGCCCCCACGTTGATAAAAGCTGCCGGCAACCGCCGTGGCCCAACGGGGAGTCCATTCGGACGCGAGGCTTATCCATTCGCCATGATTCGCATCAGCAAAATTGAAAAGGTCGTTGTCCTGGCCGAACCGTAGTTCATGCTTGAGTGGGGGGCGCAGGGAAATCAGTCCAGCTCGCGCTTCCTCACTCGTGGGATCAAGATTGAGGGCATTTTGAAATTCCAATCGCGCTTCGTTTCGCTCCTCCGCCACCTGCAACACCCGAGCCCGGGCGGCATGCAAGTCGGCCCGGGTGGGATCGAGTTTTACAGCAATGTCCACTGCGCGCAGGGCTTCAACGATTCTTCCCTCACGCAAGTACACATTGGCGAGGCCCATCCAGTTGTCCGGATCATTCCGGGAGACTTTTAGGATTTCCAGATACACTTTCTCGGCTTCCAGAAGATGCCCCGACCAAGCAAGAACGCGTGCACGCCATGCCCGGATGTCCATGTCTTCTGGCGCCCGGGAGATCTCCTGATCGACGACACGTAACGCCGACTCCCAGTCCTTTGTGTCAGAGTACTTCCGAACTTGTATTTGCCAGTCAGGAATTTGGGATTGCCCCCAGAGAGCAGAAGCCCCGAATAGCGACACTAACAGCAAGCAGGGAATCAGCATCCTGCGGGAAGGGCACGCCCCACGGCCTAATGAGTTCTCCTTGAGGCCAATATCGAATATCCAGTCCAGAGACATTTGCTGATTAGGTATGTTGCAAGAAGAGCGCCATTGATCGCGCGAAGTAGAACGATTGTGTCAATGTAAATGCCTTATAATGTGTGGTCTTCCGAGAGACGAACCTAGGTAGTAACGCAATCCGGCAGCACCACCGTCGTGTACCCATGGAATTGTCTCAATCTGATACGGATGGGGATTGATTGAGACACATCTAGCATTAATTCCGACTTAGGTAACGAACACTTTGATTAATCCTGATCTTGTCCGAATCCCCGCAGGAAGCTGAACGAAAGCTTTTCCAAAGTGGCAATCGATCTGGACTTTGTCATTTGCGTGAAAGCTCGGGGTGTGCGATGAGCCGAAGAACAGGAAATCGTTGGGAAGGCACACTTCAGCTAGGTTTCCTTGCGGTCTAGCACCTCTCGCAGCTTGTTGGCCAGTTGCCAGGCGTCAAACGGCTTTTGGAGAATGGCTGCTTTTTCAATGGTACGCAGCTCGCGAAGTTTCGAGTCGATGCCATAGCCGGTCATAAAAATGAATGCGAGATGCGGTTTGATGGCGGACATCCTGGCGGCGGCTTCGGGGCCATTGAGAACTGGCATGATGACGTCGAGCAATACCAAGTCGACTGAGGACTTGACCCGAACGAAGAGCTCGACGGCTTCCGATCCATTGCCTGCTGCGAAGACTTTGTAACCCAGATTTTCGAGAATCAAGCGCATTGTTTCCCGGACGTCATCGTCATCCTCGGCGATGAGGATTGTCTCTGTGCCTTTTGGTAGCTGGAACCTGGGCGCCTTGCGAGGAGCCGGATCTGCGCCTTCGGCGGCCGGCAAATGAATTCGAAAAGTGCTCCCACTACCTTTGACTGAATCCACCTCGATGAAACCATTGTGTTGCTTGACGATTCGATAGACTGTCGCGAGGCCTAACCCGTTTCCGTTGCCCTCCTGTTTGGTCGTAAAGAATGGTTCGAAGATTTGATCGAGAGCGTCTCGATCGATTCCGACGCCTGCGATAGTTCCAGATACAAAAATGAATGGAGTTTCCAATCCGAGCTGTCTGATCAATCGGAACGCGTCGGTACCCGGGAAACGGCGCATGCAGTAATCAGAAATTATGAGGTCCCACGATTTCTCGAGCGCTTGTTTAAGAACATCAGGTGTATCCACTCGTTCCGAGTCGACGGCATAGTCCGCCTGTCGTAATAGGCGCAACTGCAGTTCGCGATCGCGGGCGGAGTCTTCGATGAACAGGACTCGAAGCGGGTTTCCCAAGCAAGCTCTCCTTATCGGGAGGACGGGTCGCTCGAAGACAGCTGGCACCTACCCGGCGGCCCGATTGCCTCACTCAATTGACCAAATTCGAGACGCTTATCGACAAAGGGTGTTTACGCTCCGCATGGACACGCCGAGAGATTTCTCTTGGACAGTTCGAGGGAACAGGGAACCTACCTTCGACATCCGACTGGGCGACGATGGAGAAGCCGTCCGACCGCATGCACTGTCTCCTCTACGCTCTTAGCCAATTGCAGGCGGACCGATTCGCAGTGCAGTCTTATCTTCATGAGTATGCAGCTAATTAGTATATAGAGCCTTTCGGAATGGGCGTTGCTTCGTGTGCGAAGCAGGCAGGCCCAATATGATGAGCAGGGCCTCGCTTTCCCTAACCTGAATCCGCAGTTTGGGACCATTTCCAATCCAAATTTCATGACGTGGAGGATACAAATGTATTCAAAAAGAGAAGTCTGTTTCACAGTTGCTCTGGCACTAGGCGTTTGTTTCAGTTTCAATTCCAGACAAGACAAGGTCCGTTTGAGATCGCACGGCCCAAGTCTTACCTTGGTCGACGGCGTGCATCCACCACCGCCGACACTTCCGCCACCGAAGCTCGAAAGCACAGGACAGCTTCAGGCAGACGGCGTACACCCGCCACCACCGACATTGCCACCGCCGACATTGCCACCGCCGAAGTTCGGAAAGAGCGAGTCGCTTCAGACGGCTGGCAGAGAGCCCTTGCTACCTCCTTGGCTTTCTGACCCGAGCTTGGCGAGCTAGTCCTCTGAGAGAAGGGGAAGACAATGGAAGTCTTCCCCTTTTTCCGTGCTAGGATACTGGGGGTTTTCCCTAATAATATGAGCTCGTACGCGCTGAGTTTCTGGCTTGCGGGTGTCGCACTGGAAGGCACTATTTTGGCGCGCGCGTTGGTTGTTGGATGGTTTAAAAAGTGCCCGTTCTTCTTTGGCTATCTGGCCAGTGTGTTTGTCCAGGACGTGTTTTTCCTGGCCGTTTATAGTTTCAAATTCAAGTACTACAAGCCGATCTATTGGTACGCAGAATTTTTCAGTTTGCTGATGGGTTGTGGAGTCACCTGGGAGATTTTTCGCTTGATACTCGGACGCTATCCCGGCGCAGGTCGGATGGCCCGCAACGTGCTCGCGATTGTATTGCTCATGATTTTATCCAAGGGCCTAGTTGGCGTCTGGAATGGCGACATTCCTTGGGCAGTGACCATGGTTGAGCTTGAACGTAATCTTCGTGCGGTACAGGCGCTGTCACTCATTGTGCTGGCCCTGCTCATCGCTTATTACCGGGTTCCCCTTGGTCGCTACGCCAAAGGTATATTTGCGGGCTACGGAATCTTTATCGCGACAATGGTGATGACTTTAACTTTGCGGGCTTCGATTGGTCAGGCGTTTCAGGCCGTCTGGGTTTTCGTTCAACCGCACTGCTATGCCGCGTCCCTGGGCATATGGTGTTTCTCTCTCTGGAGCGAGGAGCCATCTCCGGTGGAGCAATCGCAATCAAAGATCGAGGAAGACTACCAGTCACTTGCGCTTCTGACCAGCAGGGGCCTGCTTCAGGCACGCGAGTTTTTGGGTAAAACCATACGTCCATGAGCGAAGCGCTTACTCTCCTTGCGATCGGTTTCTTGCTCGTAGCATCGTTGGTTTATCTATTGCGCCGCCGGGAAGCGGAAGCAGACGATCGTTCGTGGCTTCGGGAGGGAAACCCAGCCCGTCCATCCGTGCAGTTCGAGGATCGAGAGAAGGAGCAACTGGATCGAATCTTCGGACGTGAAGATTGGGACTTCATCCGGAACGGCACAACAAGGCCAGTGCAGCGATTGTTTCTCAAGGAACGGAAGGCGATTGCGCTATCCTGGCTTTCTCAACTACGAAGTCAGGCGAGGGCTGGCATGGATTTTCATGTGACCCGCGTGAGAGCATCGGAGGAACTCGAACCGCTCGCCGAGCTCAGGCTGGCAATCGATTACTATGCATTCCTGGCAAAGTGTGGCCTCATTGCTGCGCTTGTGTTTCTAGGCGGTCCGATGGCGCTGCGAGGCATGGCCGGACAGGCCGAAAGTCTTTCCAATAATCTTAGAGGAATGCTTCGAGCCTCGTTGAAGCCGCAGGCATTCCCGCAGAAGACAAGAATCCCCTGATCAGCGAAAGAATGGCCAGCCGATGGAGCAAAGACCAAACCAGCCCACTTCCGTTGCGGTCGAGCACGCCCTCCGCGATCTGCAGAATCGGACTTTAGCCAATCTCGATGGAGATTTTGCCAGGTTGATCTATCTCGCTTCGACGCGCGACTATAATTCGGGCCGCTACGCGCATGACGGGCTGAGCTTTCGCTTTACGGAGCCTGTGGCAGAACAGGTCTTGGCAGAAGCCCACCGCGAAGTGTTTGTAAGTCTGGCGCTCAGTCCACTGAAAATCCTGGTAGCTCAGCTTGAGCAATACATTCGTTCTGGATGCGCCAGTCCGGGTGAACTTCTGGCAACATGGCACGAACTGGAACCTTTTCGAATTCTGGCTCCGGAGTATGGCGATCCGATAACAGTTCAACTGTTTATTTCAAACATTAGGGTCGCTTTGGCAATTGTGAGGGCGTCTTGTAGGGAGCATCAGCGGCATTAGGATCCACAATGCGCATGGCGACCGCGGTGACCTGGCCGATAATCTCGGCCTCGCGGATGGAAAAGCTGCGATGGGGGCGTGAGGAAAGGGGATGAGGGATCAATAGAAGCTGGTCCCCACGCCTCTCACACCAGCAGCACGCATAACCCGACCGAAGCTCAACGAAGTAAATCGGCCTGTCGAATTCAGTCCGCCAGTGGTTTGCGTGAATATCCCGCAGGTGGTCGTCGATGAACACGAAACTTCCCGGCCGCAACAACGGGTACATTGTGTAATCTTGTAACCCTATAAAACCATATTGACCATGCCGAATGTCCAACTGTTGGAGCAAGGCAATCGGCACCTCGCCCCAGACCTGTACCATCCGCGACACCAGATTCGTCTCTTCGACCCGGAAGCCTGGGTCGAAGCGGACGGGGAAAGTGGCCGTTTTGGTCGAGTCGATCTGTTCTAGATTGATGAGGTGCGTGTGGGAAGGGGCAGTCGCGATCTGGTATTTCTGCAATAATTCGAGGTCGATACCAAAAATGGGGAGGAGATCGGAAAGCTTTACACGGTAAACAGCACTCAGACTAAACAGCTTATGGATGCTCGGAACTGCACTGGAATTCTCAAGCCGGGTGAGCCAATTATTGGAAACAAAAAACTCCGGGTTTGATTGTGCGTTCGCAATCCTCTGGCTTTGATCTTCCACCTCGCGCACAGTAATTCCAAGACGTGTCCGCAGGTCCTTAAGGGTTCTGCCAGAGTTCATGGATCTCGTGATTCGAATAGTAATGTCTCCCCAAAATATCAGAAGTTCCAACAACCGAGTCATACCGGTAACTACGTACCGTTAACTACGTACCGGTTAACCAAGGATCCTGAGGGTTTAGTCGCTTTTCTATTTCTGCTTCCCGTCCGAAGCAACGCGCATTTTTTGTCGGAACTCTTATCTGCTGCTGACAGAATGTTCCATCGACATCATGACTCAGGCCCTTGATTCGCAGGCGAGAGAACGGCGGATTCAGCCACCTTCGCTGCGGAATAGCGTAACCTTTGGGCGTCCAAAGCTCAACGGGAAGGATGGGAGGGGAAGAGGCAAATGAAGATGCTAAAAGGGCAGAAGTGGATTTGTTCGAATTCCACTTGCCGATCTCAGTTTGTTGTGACCGTTCCTAGCGAGCCGGAAGGCGGCGTGAACCCAACGTGCTGCTGCGGGTCCAAGATGAAAAAAGTGTACGTCCGACCGACATTCTGGAGGATCCAGAATTCACGGGACTCGAAGACCCTTCACGGAAACTTTTTATCGGAGGCGGGTTAATGGTGTCCGAACGGGGAGCTGATATTCAGGAGCAACCATAACTTTGGAGAGAAAAGCCGAATGGCGTTTTATTTCCTAAAATTGATGATTGCTGCCACGATCACTATGCTCGGGCTTGGAGGATTCTTGATATACGACGCGGTGTCACAGCCTACCAATTCCCAAGTCTTGGAGGTCATCGGCGGCGCGGTGCTAGTCGCTCTGGGACTTATAACATTATATCCCCAGGGCCAGCTTGCGATTCAGTGGGTGAGAGAAGTCCTGACACATTCCAGCCGTAGCCTATAACGCGGAAGCTGCATAGGCGATATGAGTGAGGTCTGGTCCCCGTTAGGGCTGCCGAGGGCAGGGCTTTGAGTCCGGCTCTCGTCGCTCTCCTCGGGTGGTTAAACGGTTCTCTCTGGAATCCCAGCGGCAAATGTATGGTCCATCTGCTGACGTTTTGCTTCGCGTGTGAAGCATGCCGTGCCACTTCTCATTGAGTTTTTCAATATGGATTGGTTGTTGAGCGCCGGTAGCGCAGAGGACTTTCCACTTGTGGTTAGCGTCTAGGAAAAAACCATGAATATAACCACGAGTACTGCATCTTCTGCGGGTTTGGTGCTGGTCGTGGACGACGAACCTGCAATGCGAAAACTTTTGTCAGCGATGCTCAGTGACTCCGGCATTGCTTGCGGCACCGCTGCCAGTGGCGAGGAGGCTTTAAGGGTCTTGGCAAAAGAAGACGTTTCTGCAGTCCTTGCGGACCTGCATATGCCGTATCTCTCGGGGATGCAGCTTTTAAGGGAGGTTCGTCCCCGGTACCCGGGATTGGCCTTCTTGGTCGTGACGGGTGAGGACGACGTGAGAGTCGGCATCGAGGCGATCAAAAATGGCGCGGACGACTATCTCGTCAAGCCCTTGCAGCCGGACGTGGTTTTGGAGAGCCTCTATCGCGCACTCGAGAAGAAGCGTTTGGAGCAGCAGCTTGAGAGATACAAACAGCAACTTGAGAGAATGGTCGAAGAACGAACCGAGCAGCTTCAGACGGCGCTCCGACAGCTGGAACGCAACTATGGAGACACACTTCGTGTACTTGGTGCCGCCATTGATCTACGAGACAGCCCAACGGCCGGACACTCCCATCGCGTAGCGTTGTACTCTCTCAAAATCGCTGCGGAATTGGGTCTTAGCGAGCAAGAACTAAAGACTCTCTCCATCGGCGCGTCGCTGCACGACATTGGAAAATTGGCGATACCCGACTCAATTCTCCTAAAACCGGGAGCTTTATCCGAGCAAGAGTGGCACATCATGCGCAGCCACGTTCAAATCGGGTATGACCTTGTTAAAGAGATCCCTTTTCTCGCTGAGGCTGCCGAAATCGTTTTGGCGCATCATGAACGATCGGATGGCACCGGATACCCTCGCGGGCTCAAAGGCGTGGAAATTCCGGTCGGAGCCAAGATATTTGCTGTTGCGGACACGGTGGATGCCATGACCTCAGATCGCCCGTACCGATCTGCCCTTTCCTTTGGAGAGGCGTATGAGGAAATTCGACGGTGGTCAGGGATTCGATATGATCCCCAGGTGTGTGATAGCTTTCTCCGCATTCCAGTGGAAGTTTGGGAAGCGATCCGCATCGAAAATACGACCCGGTAAGTCCTTCGAAATGCTTAATCTCATATTTACTCAAAGGGGAATCTATTTTTCTGTTTTGATGCAGTGAAATGTCGCGCATGTTTAGATAAGAGGTGCATCCGAAAGACCAGATGGCATCAACATCAAACAGCGCCGAGAGGTGGGTCGATCATGTCAGTGACCGTGCCACCGTTGTCCACAATGACCGTTTAATTGCACGTCATTTGCTCTTCGCTCTTTCCGTTGTCCTAGTCTACTTTCTCCTCAGCCAGCCGAAGATCATATTGGTATCTCCCGACCTTGGGTTTACGGCATGGTACCCGGCGGTGGGTCTCGTCTTCGCAGTCATGTTGTGCGTCAGTCCGCGTTATTTTCCCCTGTTGGTCTTGGCTGACATGCTCGCAGGCTTTACCATCTACCACCAACCCCTGCTTTCCTGGAGCGAAACCGTCGCACCGGTCATCAGCGCGGGCTCTTATGCGGTAGCCGCGTACGTTCTTCGGGGTTCATTGAGGATCGATTCGACGTTGCGGCATCGGAAAGACGTTGTGCGTTATGTCTTAGTAACGATGATTGCGGCAGTTCCAGCCACGTTCGCGGGAGTAGCATCCCTGGTAAAAGACCACACGATTGTGCCAAGCCAGTTTTGGGGCTCGGCGGTGCAGTGGTACATAGGTGACGCAATTGGTTTAATCGGATTTGCGCCATTCCTCCTTATCCATTTGTTTCCGCCGATCGAAAGAGAGTTGTCGACCTTTCGCCGGGAAGGGCGGCAACACATCGAAGGCCGGAGGATCGAACTCCCGGGGAGTCATTCTGGGAAGATTCTGGAGGCGATTGGACAGCTAAGCGCTATTGTCCTGGTTTTATGGATCATGTTCGGCCCCTCTTTCGGACCAAAGCAATTTTATTACCTGTCATTCGTGCCCATCATCTGGATTGCGATGCGCCAAGGCATACGGCGTGTGGTCACGGCGCTGGTGCTTCTTAATTTTGGAATTGTGGTTGCTCTGCGAATCTTTCCGCTGCCCCCCGATTTTCAGCTCAAGGTTGGTGTACTCATGCTCGCCGTCTCAGCCACGGGGCTAATCGTCGGATCGGCGGTTACCGAGAGGCACCGTACTGCGCGCCAGTTGAGGGACCGGACTGGCTTCCTGAACTCACTGATCGAGCACAATCCTCTGGCAATTGCCGTACAGGACGGCGAGGGAAGCGTGCGTTTTTGCAACGACGCGTTCACAGATCTTTTCCAATACTCCCATGAGGAACTGGTCGGAAATCGTCTTGACCAGCTGATTTGCCCTTCGGAAAGCTTGGCGGGGGATTCTAAGCGCTCGACCCCCTCAAAGCCAGGTGGATCTGTGCACAAGGCGGTCCGGAGAGTTAGGAAGGATGGAAAGATTCTCAACGTGGAACTACATGAAGTTGCCATCGATTTGGACAGCCGGCATCCGGGTGCTTACGCGATTTTCCGTGACATCTCGGAGGAAGTGAAATCGGCTGTGGAAGCGGAGGAACACGCAAAGTCATTGAACAACCTCGTAACCGAGCTGCAGGTGAGAACCATGCAGATGTCACTGCTCACCGAGATGGGAGACCTGTTGCAATGTTGCGGGAATATGGAAGAGGCGTTTGCAGTTGTCGCCCAATCCGCAAGGAAACTTTTTTCAGCCTCAACGGGCGGCACGGTTTTCGTCTTCGAACCCTCAAGGGAGTCCCTCGGAACGACGGCGTCATGGGGACAGGGCTTTGCGTCTGAGTCAGTGATTTCGCGGGACGAGTGCTGGGCGCTGCGGCGTGGCCAACCGCACTGGAGCGAACAACCGGGAGGCGGAGTGATCTGCCAGCATCTGAAAAATCCTGTCGCGGCCAGCTATCTGTGCGTGCCCATGGCGGCCCAAGGAGAAACTCTCGGAATACTGCACGTGCAGTACAATCGCAGTCAGAGCGCAAAGGGAACGGAAGCTTTTGAGTCCCTGCAGCAGTCCCAGCAACGGCTGGCCATCGCAGTGGCTGGGCAGGTGGGTTTGTCTCTGGCCAGTTTGCGTCTGCGCGAGTCACTTCGAGAGCAGTCCTTTCGCGATCCTCTTACAGGGCTCTTTAACCGCCGGTTCATGCAGGAATCGCTCGATCGCGAGGTGCTGCGCGCCAAGCGGAAAGTGTGCCCGCTCGCGGTTGTCCTGCTCGATATCGATCATTTCAAACGCTTCAACGACACGTTTGGCCATGGCGCCGGTGACGCCGTTCTTTGCTTGGTGGCAGAGACGCTGCGGGTGCACTTCCGCGGGGAGGACGTAATCTGCCGCTATGGTGGAGAGGAATTTGTGATCATACTTCCTGAAACGACGGCAGAAGATGCCGCCAAGCGATCTGAGGCTTTGCGGGAGGCGGCCAAAACACTAAGAACCTGGCATCTAGGAAACATGCTCGACACAATTACCGTATCGATAGGCATTGCAACGTACCCGGAACATGCCTCTGGCGGTGAAGAACTACTTCGGGCCGCGGATTCTAGCCTGTATCAATCAAAGTCAATGGGGCGAGACCGCGTAACCATAGCTGAGAAGCCCAAGGGGTAGCAATCAAACTCTTCTCTCGAATTGCATTGTCATTACACGTCTTGTAGGAGGCGGGTGGTCCCTCTGTAAGGTCCGAGCGCCATCCGCCCCTCCGCAATTCGCTCTTACCCCGGATGCAAGACCCATTCATGGGTACTTTCCTGAAATTGAAACGCGTACCTCTGCCATGGTGTGCGAGGGGATTCCAAGCGCATGACACGAGCGCGTCCCGCAAAACGGTCCACTCCGATTCCAATGTTAACCTCAACAACCGAGTCAATGGGCAGCACCAATTGGCTGTTACATAGGAATCCGCCGGCGCTCACATTTTCGGTTAGCGTCATTTCGTTGAACACCCCACCTCCCAAGTTGGCTCCCTTTAGCGCCAAAATGACGCGTAGGGAGACGCGAACATGCACACGACGTTCGGAGCGTTCCTTCTTTAGTTCTGCGCCCAGTTTTGCCCTGAGCAAGTCAAAGTCCACCGGCTTTTCAATGAACTCCCTAGCCCCAAGATTCAGGCAGTGGGCCTTATATCGTTCTGACGATTCTCCTGTGACCACAAACAGCGGAGTTCGTGAGGTGTAACTCAAAGAATGGAGACATTGACACAGCTCAAAGCCGGAATACTTGGGCATCATGAGATCCAGAAGGATTGCCGCAGGTTTGTGTTTTATGGCGAGCCCTAAGACCTGTTCCGGGTCCTTCGCCGTGACTACGCTATAGGTATCAGATAAATTGATGCTCAGCAGTCTGAGCATGGACGGATCATCATCGACAATCAAGATTGTATCCATGAAACTTGGCTCCTCGCGAAGTGTGGTTGATCGAGACACCAGTCGTCGAAGCGAGTGGAAGGCGCGGAATCGAACTCATCGGAGGCTGATCGCCGCCTGCAGCAGGTAGTCCGCAGACATTTCTTCAATTTCGACAGCCCAAGGGAATTGCGGCACACCGAGCAGGGCGGCAGAACGATTCGGGCGTTCTGTTTGAGTCTTGAATTCCATCTATGCAAACACGTGGCTAGTTGGAAACAATTACTTCTCATTGGCTCTCGCGTTATAAAGGACTTGTCTATCTCGGCGCCAGAAGGCGAGGTCCGAGTCACGATTCGAGGGGAATCCGGCCGCAGCGCGCGGATTTGTCGCGGATATGGCGGATTGTTGCAAAAGTAAGCTTGACCGACTGTGCTGATCCCTACTTGTTTGTCGCATGCCGCGCGTGAGGTCATTATAACCATACTCTCCAAAGAGCGGACATTTGATGGAATACCCCGAGGAACCTAACGGAGCTGTGGAGCTGAGTTTGCTTCGCATCGGAAGCAAAATATTTTCCGCGACGTACTAGCCCCAGTCTTTTGCAAGACTGCCTACCATGGTTCTCGCGAGAGTGCCCCCCATGAGTAGGGGGCAGACCTTCATCTACCTGAGTGGTCATACACTTAGGTGCAGATTAAGCAATCAAGTTCCGATTAAGGAACAAGTCCTGCTTGTGAATGTTCTCTTCAGGTTCTCATTCGTTGCAATTTCGCTTCTCCGGCAATCGTCTGGGTCAAATCGAAATGAAAACCTCGCTTGAGCATGGCGGTTTAAAGGGGGGGGCAAATGAAAGAGATTCGGATTCTCATCGCGGACGATACCGAGTTCGTTCGACGCCGTGTTCGATCCATCCTTAGCGATCAACAATGCTGGCGAATCGTGGGCGAAGCGGCAGCGGAACTTTCTTCTGGCGAAGGCAAACGAGCTAACGCCTGACGTCGTAATTATGGATATCGCGAGGCCGATCCTCGGAGGGTTGGAGGCGGCAAAGAAGATGCTCGAAACCCAGCCGTACGTAAAGATAATTGTTCTGAGTATTCAGGATGATGGTCCGTTGGTTTGGTGCGTTCTGCATGCGGGCGAGGGCGGTTATGTTTTGAAGCCGGAATTTTCACGCAATCTCGCTGCCTCCGTGCGCTCCGCGTGTTCGGGCCTTCTCGTCTAGCATGCTTGCGTGTCGAAAATTGGAAGGAGGGTTATCTGAAGGAGATTGCACCAGGGATTGTCATGGGCGCCGTTCGTTTTCAACTGACGTAGCGTAACCCGGAAATTCCTCCTCTTCGCGTCCTGGGCAATCAACACGAGTTCGCAGGGGAAAATACCAAGGGAGCATCATGAAAGAGGCAAACCCCGTCGATTTTGCAGGGACGGTAGACGGAAAGCAGGATGAGATCGGACGGCGCCTTCGCCGGGTCGAGCGTCAGGAGTGGATCCTGTGGGGCACGGCGGTAACGATTACCCTTCTGTTGACGGTTGGGATTGTGTCCTTTCTACTGCCTTTGCTAAGGACGACGGAAACTGGAGATTCGCTTCTCAGTTTGCAGTCGGAGCTGATCGGACTGTTAGCGATCGTTTTGTTGTTTGATTTATATACCATTTATCAGCAACTTCAGATCCACCGCATCCGGCGCCAACTTTCTGAGAGCCAGCAAGTCTTCCGCCTGATCAGCGAGAATGCCGCGGACATGATTGCCGTTGTGGATGTCGAGGGTCGGCGAATCTACAACAGCCAATCCTATGAGAGAGTTTTGGGATATTCCGCCGAAGACCTCCAGAAGTCATCTGCTTTCGAACAGATCCATCCAGATGACCGCGAGCGGGTGAAGGAGGCTTCGCTTGAAGCGCGGCGGACGGGAATTGGAAAGACTCTCGAGTACAGAATGCGCCACAAGAACGGGTCCTGGAGGGTGCTCGAATCTACTGCCAGAGTCATCCCGTCGGTGGGCGCCATACCCGAAAAAATGGTCATCATAAATCGCGACGTTACGGAGAGGAAAAGAGCCGAGGAGGCCCTGCGCGTATCGGAGGCGAGTTTTCGCTCCGTAGTCGAAGATGCTCCCTACGGGATCTATCAGGCCGATGATGAGGGGCGTTTCTTGCGCGTCAATCCCGCACTCCAACGGATGCTCGGCTATTCCACCACCGAGGAATTGCAGAACGTCAACCTGGAGAGGGAGATTTTTCGACGGCTTGAGGATTTTCGAGGAATGCGAGAGACATTGCATTCCCATGACGAATTCAAGGGATTGGAGATCGAATGGCGGAAAAAGGACGGCACACCCATCACTGTGCGTTGCAGCAGCCGTCGGGTGAGGGAAGAAAATGGAGAATCTGCATTTCACGAGGTGTTTGCTGAAGACGTGACTGACAAGCGTGTTCTCGAGGCCCAATTGAGGATGGCGGGGAAAATGGAGGCCATTGGACGGCTGTCGGGAGGCATCGCACACGACTTCAACAATCTTTTGGGGGTCATGATCGGCTATAGCCAACTGCTGAAACGCAAAATGCGGTCCGAACCAAACCTGTTGGAGTATGCGGAAGAGATCGAGAAGGCGGGACAGCGGGCTGCGTCCCTCACCAGACAATTGTTGGCGTTCAGCCGCCAGCAAATAATGACACCGACAGTTTTGGACCTGAACACACTGGTCTCTGACATGGAGAAGATGTTACCGCGGCTGATTGGCGAGGATATTGCCGTCCGAATCGAGCTCGGCGACGGGCTGGGGGCGGTCCGGGCAGACCGGGGACAAGTCGAACAGGTGATTATGAACCTGGCGGTTAACGCCCGTGATGCCATGCCTGCTGGCGGCACTCTTCTTATCCAAACGGCAAATCGTGAGTTGGACGAGCTGTATGCGCGCGATCACCCGGGGGCAAGGCTCGGACGCCACATCATGCTCTCCGTGCGTGATTCAGGTGTCGGCATGGATCGGGAGACGATCAGCCATATCTTCGAGCCGTTTTTTACTACAAAGGAACTGGGGAAGGGTACAGGTTTGGGGCTGGCGACCGTCTATGGAATCGTGAAGCAGAGCGGTGGTTATATCGCCGTGGACAGCAGCCCGGGTCAGGGTGCTTCCTTTCAAGTGTTCCTGCCTCGGGTGGACGAACCTGTAACGCAAGTTCCGGAAATTCCTTCCTTTACCCCAGAGACCAAAAGTTCAGAGACGATTCTCCTGGCGGAAGATTCAGACCCTTTGAGGAAACTCGCAAAGTCGCTGCTTGAGGGGCATGGGTTTGAAGTATTGGCGGCACAAAATGGAGAAGAGGCCCTTGGTCTGGCCAAACAGCATCCTGGTCGGATCCACCTCTTGCTTACCGACGTCGTCATGCCAGGAATTAACGGCAGAGTACTTGCCGAGAGGCTGCTCGTAACGAGGCCAGACACGAAAATCCTCTACATGTCGGGATACACGGATTCTTTCATTGCCGGTCACGGGGTCCTCGATCAGAGCACGAATCTTCTATACAAACCATTTTCGGAAGAAAAATTAATTGAAAGAGTCAGAAGCGTTTTGGACGTGGGTGCGGAGCGGGTTTCGACGGAGCACAATTCAAGGTACATGTAGGGGAAAGGCAAAAATGGGCAGGCTACTTCTTGTTGACGACGACGAAGCATTGCGGCGCCTGGTGCGGCTTACTCTCGGGGATTCCCACGAGATCGTGGACACTGGCGATCCAGGGGAGGGGTTGGCCCTTGCCCTCGAGCACAAGCCAGACGCCATACTTCTGGACCTCCGCATGCCCAAGTACTCTGGCTTCGAGCTGTGCCAAACATTTACTTCGTTGAGCTCCACGCAATTGATTCCCGTAATTATCCTCAGTGGCGAAGCCGGTGCGAAGACTAAGGAGTTTTGCAAGGATCTGGGCGCCGTGGCCTACTTCGAAAAGCCGGTAGATTTTGACGCGCTCAATGAATTTATTGCGACCACTCTCCGAGATCGAAGGGTAGAGCGCCGCAGTGGGGCGCGCGTTCGCTTGCGAGTGCCCTTGAAGCTTCAGGGGAAAGACTCTCGGGGTGAGTCAATCGAGTTTATAACGGCCACGGAAAACGTCAGCAAGAATGCTTTCTTAGTTGCATGCAATTTCAGCCTGGACATCGGATCGATGTTGAAAGTGTCGATGGCCAGTTCGAAGGAAGAGGCGGTTGGCGACGCGAGCGTCGTGCGCTCTCAGTGGACCGACACCTTGTATCCCCGGTATGCTCTCCGGTTTCTCAAAAAGACGGGGGTATGGGTGCTGGAGTGATTTGTGCCAAAACCGTCGACGATGTGGCCAGTGGATCTGGTAGTCCAATAATCTCGACAGACAAGGGCAGCGAATCGACCTAGAAAATCTTCCTGTCCAGAATGTCCCCGGGATTTCAGGATCGCACAGACTTCCCGAATTCATTTGGTTTCTGATCCCGCGACTTCGTCGCTGCTGTGCGTTAGCATACGAAATATGAATCGTGAGGGACAACCCGACCCGGCTGGGCCAGGCTGTGGGTCATTTCTTCGGGATTGAAGTATTATCGGCGAAGTGAAGCTGTGGTGCCCTAAGGTCACCTCCGATCGAAATGCAAGATTCACAACCAAAAAGTGGAGCAAGTGCCCTCGCAGCCGGTGGGTCGGGTCTGATGGAAGACATCATGGGCCAAAGCAAAGGGAACACGGGCCATGGCGATGCTGACGGAGCGTCGAACGCCATTGAAGAGCGCTTGCGGCTCATCATCAACACGATGCCCACGATGGTCTGGACCCTTCGGCCTGATGGCACGGTTGACTTCGTCAATCAGCGTTGGCTGGACTATACGGGCCTCTCTTTGGAGGAGGAAATTGAAGACCCCACGCGCCCTGTTCATCCCGAAGATCTTCCAAGAGTCATGGAAAAGTGGCTCGTGGACATGGCGGCTGGAGAGCCCTCCGAGGATGAAATACGCTTGCGGCATGCTGACGGAGAATATCGCTGGTTCCTCGTTCGCACCGCTCCTTTGCGCGACGAACAAGGAAACGTCGTTAAGTGGTACGGAGTATCCATCGAAATTGAAGACCGCAAGCGGGCCGAAGAAGCCCTCAGATCGGGCGAGAGAGAACAGCGCCACATAGCCGCGCAATTGGAAAGAGAGCGCGTTCGCTTGGTCGAGGCTCAGGAAGTGGCGAAAATGGGAAGTTGGGAAGCCGAGTTGCAGAGCTTGAACGTGATTTGGTCAGAACAAACCCACCGCATCTTTGAGACTGATTCGTCTCGTTTTCACCCCACGCGCCAAAAGTTCCGCGAATTCATTCATCCGGAGGACCGCGCGAAAGTGGATGCAGCCTTTGTAGCGTCCCTCGACAAGCGCTCGACTTGCACGGTCGAATATCGGATCTGTATGCCGGATGGCCGCGTCAAAATTCTCGAGGAACGCTGGCAAACTTTTCATGATGAAGAAGGAAACCCGATTCGTGTTGCGGGCACTTGCCGCGACATTACGGAAGCTGTGCGAGCCGAGGAGGAGCTGCGTCGTCTGTCCGGCCAGCTTTTGCGTCTGCAGGACGAAGAACGGAGGAGAATTGCCACGGACTTGCACGACTCCACCGGCCAAGACCTCGTCGCACTGGCGACCACCTTGAGTCAACTCCAGGCTTCCATCCCTTCTTCCAGCAGGAAATTGCAGAAGCTCGCCTCCGAGTGCCAGGCATTGGCGGATCGGTGCGTCCATGATGTCCGCACCCTTTCCTATTTATTGCATCCACCGATGTTGGATGAAGCAGGACTGGAAGATGCCATTTGTCACTACGTGGACGGCTTCACAGGGCGAACCGGAATCAAAGTTGCCCTGGCGATATCACCCCATTTCGGGCGGATGGCGCCAGATGTCGAGATGGCTCTGTTCCGCGTGGTTCAAGAAAGTCTCACCAACATTCACCGGCATTCGGGAAGTTCCCAGGCCAAGATTCGAATTGAGCGCGATCCGGGAAAGATCACCCTGGAGATCAGCGACAAAGGCAGTGGAATTCCCGGAAACCTGGGGAGACAAAACGGGAAATTATCTTTTAGACTTGGAGTTGGCATCCCGAGCATGCAGGAGCGAGTCAAGCTCATCGGCGGCCAGCTTGATATTGAATCCAATAGTAGCGGCACCGCGGTGCGGGTGACGATACCGACAGATGATTAGACGGCCAAAGCAACTTCATATTCTGGTGGCGGACGACCACGAGCTCGTCCGGCGAGGCATACGAGGACTCCTTCGCGCTCGACGCGGCTGGACCGTCGTTGGTGAGGCTAGGAACGGCCGGGAAGCGGTAGAAAAAGCAAACAAGCTGAAACCGGACGTAGCCATTGTTGACATCAGCATGCCCGATCTAGACGGGCTTCAGGCCACGCGCCAGATTCGCGCAGTAGTCCCAACTACTGAAGTGGTTGTTCTTACCATGCACGAGTCCGACCAGATGGTGCGCCGGGTCCTCGATGCAGGAGCCCTTGGCTACGTCTTAAAATCCGACCTTGCGACGCACCTTGTAAAGGCGGTAAAAAACGTCTCTGCCGGTAAGCTGTTTTTGACCCCCAAAGTATCGGACATCATTCTGAAGGGATTCCTCACGACCGGGAATCAATCGGACCCAACGGGGCATTCACCGGCCCGGCCGAATCCCCGCGAGGTTGAAATAATTCGACTTCTGGCGGAAGGGAAAGCGAATAAGGAGATTGCCGCTAAATTGGGAATTACCATCAGGACGGTCGAGACCCACCGGGCGAATATCATGCTCAAGCTTGGCCTGCATTCTCTCGCCGAGCTCATTCACTATGCTATCCGGCACAAAATCTTTATAGCGCCAATCCCGGCGGAATAAATTGCCAACCAGAGGTGAGTAGAAGTTTCAGTCGTGCTCGAACCTTGGTTCAGAGAAGCGGAACCTTTACTAATCAAAAACCAGATTGGCCTCAGGATCTTTACGGAAAGTCATTGCCAGAACCAGACTTAGGTTGTTATAAGATGACTTTACGGATGCATATATAGTGGGGGGACCCCGGCGGAGGTCGTCGTGAAGCCTGTGAGCCCAATTGTAATCGGAGTGCTTTGTGCGGGATTGTGCGCGGTTGTTTGTGCAGGGCAGGCGGAGATACCGGCGGGAGCAGGAACGACAGCGGCGAACGAAACGAAGAACACTGTGCAAGGGAAAGTGGTGCAGGAGCCAGGTGGGCAGGGAATCCGCAAGGTGAGAGTGATGCTCATAGCCAGGGTGAGCCAAACGCCTCCGGTGTATGAAGCCATCACGGACCAGGCGGGCCAGTTCAAAGTGGATAATGTACAGCCCGGAGAATATGAGGTGCGGCTGGAGCGGTCGGGATATGCTTCGGATGCGAAGACGAAGCGAGATAAAACAATTAAGCTGATTGCGGGGCAGGACACGAAGGACCTGGTATTTCAAATGCTCCCGACTGCGGTGATTTTGGGAAAGATTGTTGATTTGGAGGGGGATCCTCTCCCGAACGTGGACGTCATGGCGATTGCGAGCACCGGGAGAGTAGCGACAGAGAGTGCAGGTGCTCCGGCGAGGGGAGCGACCAATGATTTAGGAGAATACCGGATCGCAGATTTGTCGCCCGGAAAATATATTGTCCAAGCGGCTCCCCGGAAAACTCAGGTGCTTACCACAAACGAAAAGAGCACGACCAATAATCGGCTGGTCTATGTGAACACTTATTTTCCCGGAACCTTAGACAAGCGCCAGGCCGCCACGGTGGAAGTGTCCGCGGGAGGAACCGCAATCGCGAATTTTGGCGTGCAGACAAGCCATGCGTATCGTGTGAGCGGAACCGTCATGGGAATAACTTCAGGAGTAGCTCAACTCATGTTGGTAGCAACAAACGGACAGACAGAAAATCAGAATTTGGCGGAAGGCAGGAAATTTGATTTTGCCAACGTGCTGCCGGGTACCTACCATGTGCAGGTAATAATGCTTTCGGTCGCGAATGGACAAACCCCTTCGCTGAAGATGCGGCAAATCCACACACCGATTGAGGTAGACGGGTCTGACTTGGTTGGGTTGCAACTGCAGTTGGATGCGGGCGGGGATGTGAGTGGAAGATTTCGCTTGGAAGGCGACGAGAAAATGAAATGGTCAGAGTTGTCCGTCGCTCTGGTTCCGGTGCCAGAGGCCGACGAAGAGCCAGAAGGGTCATTATTGGCGTTCGCATCGCCCTCACAGGCGCTGGAAGATGGCTCCTTCGAGATCAAAGACGCGCCGGGAGGGAATTTTCAATTGGCGGTGATTGCAAATTCGGACAAGTTTCGCGATTACTATACAAAATCAGTGCTGCTGGGCGGACGCGAGGTGGTGGATACGGGATTTGCCGTGACTGCCGGGGCGTTGCTGGACGTGGTGGTGAGCGCGAAAGGTGCGGGAGTTGAAGGAACGGTGGTGGGCAACGAAGGTAAACCTGCGCCCGGTGCGAGCGTGGTGACCATACCGGGTTCAGGAAAACTCGGGCGCCCCGATGCTTACCAATACACCAGAACCGATGAGAGTGGACACTTCGTCTTGCGCGGCATGAATCCGGGAGAATTTATGGTGCTGGCGTTTGAGGAAATGCAGAGCAACTACCGCACACCGGAGTTTGCGAAGAAGTATGAAGGCAAAGGAGAAAAAGTCGAGTTGGAGGAGGGCGGCAAGAAAAGCGTGGTTGTGAAGTTGATCATGGAAGAGGGGAATGGACCGTAGGAAGTTAGGCGACTGGGTCCGTTCACCAAGACCTACCCTAAACTGCCTCAGCCATGCCTAGATGCTAGACCAGTTCCTCCCAGTACCCATCTTGTACGATTTTAGCGTTAAGGAGTTGATCAAATAGCTCGTGCTAAGCGTTGTTTGCAACAGGTAGGATGGAGCGGTGATGATGCTAGAGCTGCTCGCGACTTTGGCCGCTGGCCTGTTCAGTGGCGCCTCGATCTACATCAATTTGGTGGAGCATCCCGCCCGAATCCAATGTGGCACCGCTCTAGCTGTTGCCCAGTGGGGCCCCAGTTACAAGAGGGCGACGGTAATGCAGGCAAGCCTAGCCGCAGTGGGATTTCTGAGCGCTACGGGCGCTTGGCTGCAGGGGTCGGGAGGCTTGTGGCTGATTGGCGGCATCCTACTGGGACTCGTGATTCCCTTTACGTTGATTGTGATTTTACCCACAAATCGAAAACTTCTTGCCCCGGACCTTGCCAAGGAATCCCTGGATGCTCGGCGACTACTAGATCGCTGGGCCAGATTACATGCGGTCAGAAGCGTTTTGAGCTCCAGTTCGTTCCTGGTTTTCCTGTTCTTGCTCGGTAGAAATCTTCGCTAATGTTACATCGCTAAGTTTGCGTACCGGACTTTTCCGGTTTCCGCAGTTTACCAGGACTTCCTATCCGCTCCTCAACTTCGGCGCTCTTAGGTCATACTTTGATTGCCGCTAAAGAATATGACCGATGAATCGCGTAGCGAAAAGGAAGTACCCCGATGGGTTCAAGTCTCCGTTGGGCTGGTTCTCTGTTCGTTCACGCTGCTTTGTGGATTTGCTTCGGTAGGTCTCTTGCTCGACGCCAACGTGAAGAACCCTATTCTCGCTAATGTCGTCGGATTTTTCCTTCTGGTTGGCTGCCTCTGGGTGCTCGAAAAGTGTTTTCGCTTGTTAACAGGCCGAAAGAACCGAGGCGGCCTGATGACCCCTACCGCGCTTCCTTATCGCCGGAATTACGGCAGGATTAGCGGCCTTCGTCAGAGTAATGATTTGAAGCCATAGCAGCAGGAATTTCAATACCCACCGCCGATGAAGCGAACGGACGGAGCAGACACTCTGCCACAGTAGCGGCGATTTATTGTGGTCTAGGTGGCGAAGCCCTATTTGGACCGTAGAATTTCACGGCCGTTCGTTGGCTGGATGGGTCGTGCATTCATTGGGTAAATCTTGGCAAATGCAGCCACTTGCTGCGGGGAGACTGTCGCGTAGCTCTTTAGGACATACCAGGATACCCCTTCACTGCAAGGGGGAGTAGTCAGCGAACCGGCATAAGTGAAGTAGCCGTGCTCGTTCGGGAGCAAATCGTGCACCTGGATGGAGGCTGAGGGGATGTCCTGAGGCTTCTCTTTCTCTGATGGAATGTTCTTCCACAAAGCATCGATTAGCGGATTGGCGCTTCCCAACTCGAAGAGGACGGCAACGACGGCCAAGTGCCCGTCGGCATCTGCATGCACAAGATGGGCGACCAGACGGAAGCCCTTGCCGTCCACGTGCTCTTCACTCGGATGGTGAAAATGAAATTGCTTCAGGGTGTAGATTTTTTCACCGACCGTGAGTGTGCTCCCGAGAGCATAATTGATCTGTATGGTATGACCATTGTCAATGATGCTCAGAGGGACGGAGTGGTAATCGAATTTGAGCGCCGGCAAGTCCGCCTTTCTTGCATCCTTGATGTCGATAGGTGACTGTGCGGCACCAATCGAGCAGGCGGCGTAACTTGAATCCAACTTGCCCCAATCTTTAGGCGCTTCCTTGCCCTCATATGCCCAGTGCGGCGAGTGAGCATCCTGAGCAGCGGTGACGGCGGGCAGGCCAACCAGGCTCAGGATAGAGGCAAACAGAACAGCCCTGCAGAATGAATGCGAACTCATCGAACATTCCTCTCGGAGCAATTCAGGCGGAATTCTCTCATTGATCTCGAAAACAGCACCCCAGTTCCCACTTTGCCGGCAAGCGCGTTTATGGTTAGGGATCGGCACTTGTCCTGTACTCTTGCCGGTGCGACTCTATCATTTGCACGAACTCCACCCTTCGGAGCAAGTGTTGTCTCAATTGTTCCCTCGCGAAGTCACGCAGGAGAAGATTCAATTGATTCAACTCGCC
>Ga0210405_10000374_pt1 | contig 61936 bp, 44 predicted proteins | sample IncBWH11MmetaG_FD_155492 | JGI IMG/M metagenome (GOLD analysis project Ga0210405, IMG submission 155492) | Forest soil microbial communities from Barre Woods Harvard Forest LTER site, Petersham, Massachusetts, United States - Inc-BW-H-11-M | ecosystem: Environmental > Terrestrial > Soil >...
TTTTGGTTTGGTGCTGATGATCGCATGCGCGAATGTCGCGAACTTGATGCTCGCCCGGGCCACGGCGCGCCAGAAGGAAATTGCAGTAAGACTCTCCGTGGGTGCGAGCCGGTGGAGGCTGATCCGGCAATTGCTAACCGAGAGCGTGATGTTGGCGCTGATGGGAGGCGCTCTTGGATCGGTTCTCGCCTTCTGGTCCTTTGAAGGAATTTCGCATTTCGTAATATCCCGTCTGCCGCACGGGTTCCCGCCGCTCGCCTTAAATCTGACGCCGGATATTCGCGTGTTGGGATACGCCTTGCTGCTTACCCTCATTACCGGAGTAGCGTTTGGTCTGGCGCCAGCGTTGCAAGCATCGCGAGCCGACTTGAACACCGCGTTGAAAGGCTTAGACGGTGGACTTGTTGGTCGCGCGGGCGGCGGGCTTCTGCGCCATTCGCTGGTTGCAGTGCAAGTAGCCGTTTGCATGATTTTGCTCATTGCAGCGGGATTGCTTTTGCACGGACTTTACTTTGCACAGACCGTCGATCCAGGTTTTGCGATGAATGGCATTTCGGTTGTGACTTTGGACCTGCGGGCGCAGGGATACAAAGAGAAGCCCGCAGCCGAGTTTGAACAGCGATTGAAGGAAAGAGTGGCGGCTTTGCCTGGTGTGGGCGGAATTGTGGAGGCGGCCCAGACCCCACTAAGCGACGATCATAACTACACAGGATTCTCCATTCCCGGCAAGCCCGCTGAGTATGAAGTCGAAGACAATGCCGTTTCGCAGGGATATTTTTCAATGCTGGGGATTCCCATCGTCCGCGGCCGCGACTTCACCGAAGAAGAAGTACGCGCCGGAGCGAAGGTGGCCATCGTCACGGAAGCGACGGCGAGAAGCCTCTGGCCTGGCGAAGATCCGATCGGAAAGATCTTGCGCGAAGGAAAAAACACCGACCTGCAAATTGTAGGCATTGCCAGAGACGCGCAGGTCTCGCACCTCGGCGATAAGGCGAAACTTTATGTCTATTTGCCTGCAGGACCGAAGGAACAATCGCAACTCCATCTGATGATTCACGGCGGCGGAGATTTTGCGGCGCTTGCCGCAGGTGTCCGCGGCGCAGCGAGCGCGTTGGATCCGGACGTCATGGTAGACGTGACCCGGCTCGAAGACAATCTGGAGGTTTGGCGCACGCCGGCACGCATCGTGGCGGCGCTTGCAGGCTCGCTAGGCGCTCTGGGATTGCTGCTCGCCTCCATCGGAGTTTATGGCGTGGTGTCCTACGCGGTGAGCCGCCGAACACGTGAGATTGGCATCCGCATGACGCTCGGAGCGGACGGACGAGACGTGATGAATCTGATGCTGCGGCAGAGCATGCGTCCCGTGCTGCTCGGCGGCGCGATTGGAATTGCTGGTTGCGCGGCAGTTTCCTGGGTTCTCTCGAGCATGTTGTTTGGAATCAGCGCACGCGATCCGATCGCCTTCGTGTTTGTGCCGGCCTTCCTGCTGGGCATCGCACTGCTGGCGAGTTACATCCCTGCGCGCCGAGCGACAAAAGTAAATCCTGTGGTGGCACTGCGCTATGAATAACGCTTTCCGAAGCGCGCAACGTTCGATGGGGAAAAACTCATGTTAATGCTGTGGCAAGACATTCGTTACGCGCTGCGTATGTTGTCAAAGTCGGCGGGCTTTAGCGCCGTAGTAATCCTCACGCTGGCGCTCGGCATTGGAGCGAACACCGCGATCTTCAGCGTGGTAAGCGCGGTCCTTCTGCGCCCGCTTCCCTTTTCTGGATCTGACCAGCTCGTTGCTCTTCGCGGAGTGGACTTGCGAACCGGTGAGACGGGCCGACCTCTGAGTTACCCGGACTTTTCGGACATGCGAGCACAGAGTCAATCGCTTGAGACGGCGTCAGCTTACGATTCAAGCACCTCTACGATTACAGGCAACGGCGAGCCCCTACACATCGATGTTGGAGTTGTTTCCGCGAACTTTCTGAGCGTCCTGCGCGCAAAGCCTACGCTGGGGCGCGAGTTTGCGGAGACGGAAGACAAGCCGGGAACGTATGTTGTTCTGTTAAGCCACCATTTGTGGAGAACACGCTTCGCAGGCGACCCCAAAATTATAGACAGACAAGTGGTGTTGGATGGGAAACCGTACGCCATCGCCGGAGTGATGCCGCCAGAATTTCAATTCCCGCTCGACTCACAGCCCATGGACCTTTGGATGACCATGGCCGTCGAGGGTGAATATCAAAAAGAGCGCGGCTCGCATTATCTGTCGGCGATTGGGCGTCTAAAAGGCGGCGCGACATTGGCAACTGCCAACGCGGAGGCAGCGGGAATCAGTGCGGGACTCGCAAAACAATATCCGGACACCGACGGGCATATGGGAATTACGCTGCAGCCCGAGAAAGAAGCTTTGGTTGGCAACGTGCGCCCCGCACTGCTGATGGTCCTCGGCGCCGTGGGATTTCTGCTGCTGATTGCTTGCGCAAACGCAGCCAACCTCTTGTTGGCACGGGCAGCAGGACGTCAACGCGAGATGGCCATTCGCGCTTCGCTGGGCGCAGGCAAGGGCCGAATCCTTCGACAGCTTCTGACAGAGAGCATGCTGCTTTCATTGGCAGGCGGGGCCCTCGGACTATTGCTGGCGGTCTGGGGAACGGCAGCTCTTGTAAATCTTCCATCGCTGAATATTCCGCGGCTCGCGTCTGCAGGAGTGGACCTGTGGGCCCTTGCGTTCACTCTCGGAGTTTCGGTCATTACAGGAATTCTCTTCGGTCTGGCACCGGCGCTGCACGCTTCGCGGTTTAATTTATTTGGATCATTGAAAGAAGGAGGCCGGACGGCCACGGGAGGAACAGGCCGTTCGCGGATGCGCAGCCTCCTGGTAATTTCTCAGGTGTCGCTTGCCGTAGTGCTGCTGATCGGCGCGAGCTTACTCATCGAAAGCATGTTCCACTTGTTGCACCAATCGCCCGGCTTTGACCCCAAAGGCGTGATGGCCTTCAATCTCGATTTGCCCGACGCCCGCTATGGCAAACCGGCGCAATCGGCTGATTTTTTCAAGAACTTGCTGGAGAAGGTCCGCGCGGTGCCAGGCGTGAAGAGCGCCAGCGCGGTCATGCCTCTACCCCTCACGAGTAATTCGCTTCGAACATCGTTTGAAATCGAAGGCCAGCCAATGGCGAAGAGCGACCTGCCTCGGACATTCATTCGCGCGGTTGGACTGGATTACTTTGGGACGATGCGCATTCCGCTGGTGGCGGGGCGCGAATTCAACGAGCGAGACGATCGCCACGCACCCCATGTCATCATCATCAACCAGACGCTGGCGCGAAAATTCTTTTCCGGCGAAAACCCAATCGGCAAGCACATGAAACCGGGAATGAATGCCGACAAATCCGACTCTATGTGCGAGATCGTCGGAGTTGTTGGCGACATAAAGCACAGGAGCCTTTGGCTGCCTCCCGACCCAGAGTCCTATGTTCCCTACGAGCAGAATTCCATTGGAGCCATGGACATTGTGGTTAGGTCCGAAGGGGATCCGATGACCTTGCTTCCGGCGATGCGTACGCAAGTGTTAGCGCTGGACGCGGAGCTCCCGATCTACAAAGCGCAACGTATGGAAGAATATGTTGCTTCGTCAGTTGCGCAGCGCCGATTCACCAGCCTGCTATGTACGATTTTCGCCGGAGTAGGATTGCTTCTGGCGGTAGTGGGGCTGTTCGGCGTGATGTCCTATAGCGTGGCCCAGCGCACTCACGAACTCGGCGTGCGCGTCGCGGTTGGGGCGGCGAAAACAGACATCTTGCAGCTCATTCTGAAGGAAGGAATGGGAATCACGGCCGTAGGAATCGTTGTCGGGCTGGGTGGAACGCTGGCAATATCGAGCATCCTGAAAAGCCAACTCTATGGAGTGAGCGAGCGGGATCCACTGACTTTTCTGGCAGTGATTTCAGTACTCGCCCTGGTGGCACTCGTGGCTTGTTACATCCCCGCGCGCAGAGCGACTCGAGTGGACCCAATGGTAGCGCTGCGGTATGAATAGCCGCATGATTTATGGCGAGAGGTGTCGATTGCCTAGTAGCAGGCGAGTTTGTCGGAATTTGGGAGAAGCCGTTCACGGGACGATTATTGGGGAACCATTGGGGGGCGCGTTGCGTATTCCCTGTTACACGGGTTTGAATCGATGGCATCAGAAGGGGTTTTGCGGCTGATGAAAGCCAGAGCCGAAATGAAACTGCTCCCACTAATCGCCCTAAACCGCCTGAATACGCCGGGAGTAGCCCATAATGGGACGCCGGGCCTGACCTATGGCGGCTTTGTACGTCAAATACGAGGAGTGTCGCGGGTTGCCATGTCTCGAGTTTGGTCTCCAGGTGGGAAATTGATGCCTTCGATGTCTTCGAACCGGTACCGGTACTCGGCTACTTCTTCGAAGGGCGCCTTTCTCGGGATGTTCAAGGCCGGCGCACCGCAATGCAAAGGCATGAACTCTAGGGTGGGCGCGTAATGCAGAATCTGTGGAAAGACATCACCTTCGGCTTGCGTATGCTGGCGAAGAGCCCTGGATTCACTGCGATAGCCGTAATCACCCTCGCTCTCGGCATCGGCGCGAATACCGCCATCTTTTCTCTCATGAATCAAGTCTTGCTGCGGCAACTACCCGTCAAGAATCCCAACGAATTGGTCCTGTTGCGCACGCCCGGGCCCCAGACGGGCCATGTCTCGACGGACGGCGATTCCACAGAGTCTTTTTCCTACCCGATGTACAAAGGACTGCGGGACACAAATTCTGTGTTCTCGGGAATACTGGCGCGGTATGGCTTTTCCGCCAGCGTTGCAAGCCGTGGCCAGACCGATAGAGCCACGGGAGAAGTCGTCTCCGGGAACTACTTTGAGGTTCTGGGTGTGCAGCCGGCGATCGGGCGCATGTTCAGTCAGGATGATGACAGGGTGCCATCTGCCGAGCCCTACGTGGTGTTGAGCTATTCCTATTGGAAGCGGCATTTTGGCGGCGACCCGAGCGTTTTGAATAAAGTGCTGCTCATTAACAATGTGGAGATGACCGTCGTGGGCGTGGCGCAGGCGGGATTCACCGGCGTGCAGGTAGGAAGAACGCCGGACCTATATGTGCCCATGATGATGACGCCGCTGATGACGGAGTACGGCGAGACGCTCGATGGCTGGAACGATTACTGGATGACGCTGCTGGCGAGGAGGAAGCGGGGCGTTTCCGAGAAGCAGGCGGAAGCAGGAATCAATGCCGCGTATAAGCCGCTGCTGGAAGAGCAACTGCCACAGATCAAATCGAACTGGACCGAGAAGAAGCGGCAGCTGTTTTTGGACAAGAAAATCGCATTAGCTGCCGGCGCCAACGGTCGAACGGTGCTGCAGCGCGACTCTGGCGGACAAATCATCACGCTGTTCGTGATGGTGGGCCTGGTGCTGCTGATCGCCTGCACGAATGTGGCAAATTTGCTGCTGGCGCGCGGCGCGGGACGGCAACGCGAATTTGCGATTCGAACGGCGATGGGCGCCAGCCGCGCCCGGATGATCCGGCAATTGCTGATAGAAAGTCTGCTCTGCGCCGTTGGCGGCGGTGCGATGGGCATTCTTCTGGGCACGTGGTTGATGAGGATTCTGACGCCCATCGTAGTGGCGAACGCGGGTATTCATGGGCTGAGCGACAGCCTGGACAAAGGTGTTTTAGGATTTGGGATTGCGGTGACGCTCATTTCAGGGATTTTCTTCGGACTCATCCCGGCGTGGCGCGTGACGCGCATGGGCATTTCCGACGTGATCAAGGACCAGGGCTCAACCTCTTCTGCCAGTATGTCGCACGTCGGCTTCCGCAAGCTGCTCGTAGCGGGACAAGTCGCGTTCACGATATTGCTGCTCACGGGCGCCGGGCTCTTCGTGCACTCGCTATGGAATCTGCGAAATCAGGATCTCGGCCTGAAACCGGATCATGTCATCACGTTCTCGATTCAGCCGGCGTTGAACGGGTATGACACGCCGCGCTCGATTGCGCTGTTTGATCAATTGCGTGCGCGGCTGGCCGCTATGCCGGGCGTGCATTCCGTTGGCACGGGCGACGTTCCCACTTTGACCGGTGACGACGAGGGCAGCAACATCACAGCCGAAGGCGGAATTCAGGCGCAGCTCCCCGAAGAGCTGCAAGACGTAGATCACATGGGCATCAGCCCGAACTATTTCTCGACTCTCGGCGTTCCACTGCTCGCTGGCCGCGAGCTGACGGAAGCGGATGGAACAACGGCGCCAAAAGTCGCGGTGGTCAGCGACGCTATGGCCAAGCGATTTTTCCCCAATCGAAACGCGGTTGGCCTGCACTTTGCGTTCGGCGGAGGAAACAAAGCCGTGCCCGACATTCTGATTGTTGGCGTGGTCAAGGACGTAAAGCAGGAGCATGTCAGCAGCCCGCCTCAACCGTACGCGTACATTCCCTATGCGCAGAGACCGAAGCTTAGGGAAATGACTTTTTACTTGCGTTCGGAACGCGATCCCCTTTTGCTGGCGTCGGGCCTGCAAGAAGTAGTGCGCCAGATGGACGCGAATCTGCCCGTGTTCGACCTCAAGACCATGGATCGCGTGGTGGAAGAAGATCTGTTTTCAGCACGAATGGTCGCGGTGCTCTTGGCGTGCTTCGCCGGTCTGGCATCGCTGCTCGCAGCACTGGGCATCTATGGCGTGCTGGCGTATGTTGTTGCACAGCGAACGCGGGAGATCGGTATCCGCATGGCGCTTGGCGCGCTGGCCAGCAATGTGCGTTTGCTGATCCTCAAGGAAGTCGGCTCGATGGTTCTGATCGGAGTAGCAGTGGGCTTGCCACTGACATACGTATTGGCGCGGTTCAGCGAATCGCTTTTGTTTGGCGTGCACGCGGGAGATCCCCTGGTCTATGCATTGGGGCTGGGATTGATCGCGTTTATCGCGCTTGCGGCGTGCTTCATCCCAGCGAGGCGTGCAACACGCGTCGATCCGCTAGTGGCGCTGCGTTATCAGTGAGTGAAACGGTTTTAAGTAGAAGGCATGGCAGTCGGGGCTCGGCAAAACGGATTTGCAGCATGAGTTTCAAGACTAAAACTGGTTAAGGAGACGAAATGTCAGACGCACCTACACTCATTAAAATGGAAGGCGTAAAGAAAGTTTTCTACACGGACGAAGTGGAGACCCACGCTCTCGAGGAGATCCACCTGGAGATCAAGAAAGGTACGTATATCTCCATCGCCGGACCTTCGGGTTGCGGCAAATCAACGCTGCTCTCGATTCTGGGCCTGCTCGATTCGCCGAGCGACGGAAGCTACATGCTGAACGGTCAGCCCGTCGGCAAGCTCACGATCAGCGAACGCACACGCATTCGGAATCGCGAGATCGGCTTCATCTTCCAGGCGTTTAACCTCATCGGCGACCTCACCGTGTACGAGAACGTCGAGCTACCGCTGACGTACCGTGGCACGAGCGCCGCCGAGCGCAAGCAGAAAGTTCAGAACGCGCTCGAACGCGTTGGAATGGCTCACCGTCTGCGGCACTATCCTTCGCAACTCTCTGGCGGTCAGCAACAGCGTGTAGCTGTGGCTCGCGCACTGGTTGGCGATCCCCTCATCCTGATGGCTGACGAGCCGACTGGTAACTTAGACTCGAAGAACGGCGAAGCTGTCATGGAACTTCTGCGCGATTTGCACCGCAACGGCGCGACGGTTTGCATGGTCACCCACGATCAGCGCTATGCAAACTTCGCCGATCGCACCATTCACCTGTTTGACGGCCGCATTGTCGAAGAAACAAAGGAAGCCGGCGTTAGCGCTTAAGGGCGTCCGGCCAAGGGGCGCTCCATGGGAACGATCGGTCAGGACATCCGTTATGGTGTGCGGATGCTCATCAAGCACCGGCTTACCACGTTGGTGTGCGTGCTGGCACTGGCGTTGGGCATCGGCGCAAACACGGCGATGTTCAGCTTGGCGGAAGCGTTCCTGCTTCACCCCGTTCCCTTTGAAAACGCAAACCGCCTTGTTGCGTTGGTGGATTCACGCACGGACGCGAATGGCATCAGTTTCGGTCAGGACCAGAGTCCCGTTGCGCCTGCGACTTACCTCGACTGGAAAAAAGAAGCGCGCTCCTTCGATGAAATGGCAGCGTACGCGTGGGGTGAGCTCAACCTGACGGGCAATCCCTCGCCTCAGAAAGTTCAATCCTTCCAGGTCTCCGCGAATTTTTTCGAGGCGGTAGGCGTTCACCCGCAACTTGGCCGTACATTTCTTCCCGAAGAGGAAGAACCGGGCAAGGATCAGGAAATCATTTTAGGCCACGCACTGTGGGAAGGGCGGTACGCCTCGGATCCGCATGTCGTGGGCAGGAATATCAAAGTAAACGGCAAGAGCTTCACGATCGTCGGCGTGATGTCCAAGGGGTTTGATTTTCCGAAACCCGCAGAGGCCTGGATACCGCTATCGCTCGACGTAAAGGGAAGATTGCAGCGAGATAGCCGCTGGCTGTTTGTCCTCGGTAGACTCAAACCGGGCGTTCCGTTCGCGCAGGGCGCCGCGGAAATGCAATCGATTGCCCAGCGCCAAGCCGAGGCCTATCCGGACACCAGTAAAGGCTTTCGCCTCTATCCACGGCCGCTCCAGGAATTCGTTACCGGCGACCTCACTCGGCAGTACACCTTCTTGCTGTTAGGCGCGGTTGGCTTCGTTTTGCTGATTGCTTGCGCGGATGTAGCCAACGTGCAGTTTGCGCGGGTGACGGGCCGAAGCAAGGAGCTTGCGGTGCGTACCGCCATGGGAGCGAGCCGCAGCCGGATCATTCGTCAATTGCTGACGGAAAGCATACTGCTTTCATTGGCGGGCGCCGCGCTTGGGCTCCTCCTCGCGTTGTGGTGGATTTCTTTGATTGTGAATCATATGCCCCCGGAAGTAGCCAGATTTATCGCCGGCTGGAGCACGATAAGCCTCGATGCCAATGCATTTTTATTTGCGCTGGGCATTGCCGTCGCCAGCGGGATTCTTTCCGGGATTGCTCCTTCCTGGATGCATTCGCAGACTCAAATCAGTGAGACGCTCAAAGAGAGCGGGCGTGGAGCGAGCACGGGTCGCTCGCGGCACCGTTTGCGAAGCGTACTTGTTGTCGCGGAAATTGCGCTCGCCCTGATTCTCCTCGTGGGAGCAGGGCTTCTCGTGAAGGGCTTTCGCGCGCTCATCGTCGTGCATGGGAATTACCATCCTCAATCCGTCCTCACTCTCACCCTGAGCTTGCCGGAGAATCAATACCGGCAAAAATCCGGGCGCGTGGCGTTCCACGAACAAGTGCTGCAACGGCTCGCCGCTATACCGCAGGTTCAATCCGCGGCCCTCGCCACCTACATACCTTACGCAAACGGTGGAGGCGCAGGCGAAACGGAGTTCTCCATCGAAGGACGCCCGCCGAAAGAACGAGGCGAGGTCATCAGCTCCGTAGTTGAAACGGTGAGCCCGAGTTATTTCCGGTTGATGAATATCGGCCTGCGCGACGGGCGCGAGTTAAAGGAATCGGATGCTGATACCACGCTGCCCGTCGCGGTCATAAGCCGGCTTCTGGCGACGCGCTTCTTCGCTGGAGAAAATCCGATTGGAAAGAAAATCAAAATTGGCAATGAAAATTCAGATAGTTCCTGGATGACGATTGTCGGAGTCGTGGACGATGTCCACTACACCTGGATCAACAAGCAGGAACTGCCGACGATTTATCGAACTTACCGCCAGGCGCCTCCCTTTTACGGTTTCTTGGTTTTGAGAACCGAAGGCAATCCGCTCGCGTTCGTTCCTGCCGTGCGAAGCGAGGTCGCCGCGGTGGATCCGGACCTGCCGCTCTACGACGTACTGGCGTTTGACAAAGTCATCACCAACTCGATCGTCGGGATCGCCTACGTTGCCGCGATGATGGCCATTCTTGGCCTTATCGCGCTGGTCCTCGCTTCCGTCGGCATTTACGGCGTTATGTCGTACTCCGTCGGCGAGCGCACGCACGAAATCGGCGTGCGCATGGCCATGGGCGCATCGTCGAAGGACGTGCTGAGGCTTATTCTGGGAAATGGCCTGTTCCTGACAGTGGTCGGCATGGGCATCGGGCTGCCAGTAGCTTTGGGGCTTGCCTATGCCCTTTCCAGCCTCCTCTTTGGAGTTAAGGTCGCCGATCCATTCGCCTTTGTGGGACTGCCGGTGCTTCTGGCTGCGGTTGCCACACTCGCCTGCTATCTCCCCGCGCGGCGCGCCGTGCGCATGGATCCACTCACCGCCTTGCGCTACGAATGAAGCCCGCCCAAGCCCTTGTACGGGCGGGGCTTGTTTACCCTGTAAGGGCCACGCCCGAGTAACCCGTGGCGGCCGCAGTTCACAAGTCCGGCAGTTTGACCCGTCCGCAGGCCTGCGAGCTAGGTGGATCCCGCCCGGCCGCAGCCCCGTGTGGATTTAAGTGTGATAGTCTCGAAACGGAAGATGTTTTCCGGCGTTATCTTAATATCGGCGCCGAAGGAGCGAGAGTGGAACCTCTGATTCAGTTGCGCAACATGGAAAAGGTCTACGAAGCGGGCGGCAGCAAGTTCTATGTTTTGCGCCGCGTATCGCTAGAAATCCAGCCCGGCGAGTTTGTCACCTTCATGGGCCCCTCGGGAGCTGGTAAGTCCACCCTCCTGAGCATTATCGGGATGCTCGACGGCTCCTGGACGGGCGAGTACTACTTCAACGGCGAGCCAGTCCACCGGCTCAACGTCAAAAAGCGCAACGAACTGCACAAAGCCAACATTGGCTTCGTCTTTCAAAGCTACCACCTGATCGACAACTTGACGGTCTTTGAAAACCTGGAAATCCCCCTTTCCTACAAGAATGTCCCTCACAAGGAGCGCGTCAGCCTCGTTTGCGACATTCTCGACCGCTTCAACATTGTCGGCAAAAAGGATCTGTTCCCCAATCAGCTCTCCGGAGGACAGCAACAGCTCGTCGGCGTCGCCCGCGCGGTCATTCAAAGCCCCAAGCTGATTCTGGCGGACGAGCCCACCGGCAATCTTCACTCCGCGCAAGGTGAAGAAATCATGGAGCTTTTCCGCAAGCTCAACGAAGCGGGCACCAGCATCATTCAGGTGACGCACTCCGAGCGGAACGCCGCCTACAGCCACCGTGTCATCCAGCTCAAAGACGGCTGGGTGGTCAGCGAAACCAGCAACGTGGCCAAAGTCGGCTGAGAGAGAGTCCGCAAAAGCGAACTTCGCGTTTTTCTAGGAGTTAGCTTCGCGCTGGGATTTAAACGGTTCTCACAAGTCAAGTGATTGGCCTTATTGGATATAAGTGGAGTTGTGCAACGGTTTCAGGGGAGTGCGTATTCAACTGGTTGGTTAAATACGACCTCACTTTGTATGGATATTAGCTTCCGACACGCATGAAAAACCCTACGATTCACCCCTATCGCGTCCTCGTGGCGGACGATCAGGCGGATATCCGCGACGCGCTGCGCCTGCTTCTCAAGCGGGAAAATTACGAGACCCAGCTAGCCGCCTCACCCGCCGAAGCGCTCGCGGCCATCGAATCGCGCGAGTTCGACGCCGTCATCATGGACCTAAACTATGCGCGCGACACGACTTCTGGCCAGGAGGGTCTCGACCTGCTGAGCCGCGTCCAAGCGGCGGATTCAACATTGCCCGTGGTAGTGATGACCGCCTGGAGCAGCGTGGAAGTCGCCGTGGAAGCCATGCGGCGCGGCGCTCGCGATTTCATACAAAAGCCCTGGGACAATGCGCGGCTGCTCACCATCCTGCGCACGCAGATTGATCTACGCAACGCGCTGCGCCAGGCTTCGCGCCTCGAGGCCGAGAATCGCCTGCTCCGGGCCGAATCGCGCCCGACACTCATCGCCGAGGCAGCCGTGATGCAGCCCGTACTCGACCTCATCGGTCGCGTAGGTCCGTCAGACGCCAGCGTGCTCATCACCGGGGAGCATGGCACCGGAAAAGAAGTTGTTGCGCAGACTTTGCACGCCCTTTCGCAACGTTCTGGAAAGCCGATGGTGACAGTTAACGCAGGTGGCCTTTCCGAAGGCCTCTTCGAGAGCGAGCTCTTCGGTCACGTCAAAGGCGCCTTCACCGACGCGCGCAACGATCGTGTCGGGCGCTTCGAACTTGCCGAAGGCAGCACTCTCTTTCTAGACGAGATCGCCAACGTTCCAATGAATTTGCAGGCGAAGCTTTTGCGGGTCCTCGAAACCGGCGAACTCGAGCGCGTCGGCTCCTCCTCAACACGGCGAGTAAACGTCCGCGTCTTGGCAGCCACCAACGCCGAGATAACTTCCGAGGCTGCGGCCGGACGTTTTCGCCAGGATTTGCTTTTCCGGCTGAACACCATTGAGATTCATCTTCCGCCGTTGCGCGAACGCCGCGAAGACATCGCTTTGCTCGCACACCACTTTCTCCGTGGCTATGCGCAACGCTATCGCAAGAGCATCTCCGGCTTCGACCCCGGCGCGACGCAGCTTCTCTTGGAGCATCCCTGGCCCGGCAATGTGCGCGAACTCGATCACGCCATCGAGCGCGGCGTCTTGCTCGCACAAGGACAATTGGTCCGCTCCGCCGATCTCGGCCTGCGCTCCGCCGCCGCGGGTGGCACCGTGCGGCTCGAGGAAATGAGTCTCGACGAAGTCGAGCGCCACCTGATTCAGCGCACGCTGTCCCGCCATGACGGAAACGTCAGCCAAGCAGCCAAGGCGCTGGGACTCAGCCGCAGCGCGATGTACCGGCGCCTGCAAAAACACGGATTGGAATGAGACGCCTCACGTACGAACGTCGTATCCAGCTTCTGGCGCTGGCGGCGGGATTACCCGGCTCGTTCATTTCCCTGATTCTCCTCTGGAACGGCCCCTATTCTTCGCGAACCGCCTGGACGCTGACGTTTCTAATCGTGACGCTCTGGTTAGGCTTCGCCCTTTCGTTGCGCCATCGCGTGGTCTTCTCCCTGCAAACGCTTTCGAATCTCCTCTCCGCGATGCGTGAACAGGATTTTTCTTTCCGCGCCCGCGATGCACGCTCCGACGATGCCCTCGGCGAAGTGATGATAGAAGTTAACGCGTTGAGTGAGACGCTTCGCTCGCAACGCCTGGGAGCTCTCGAAGCCACCGGCCTGCTCCGCGCCGTGATGGAGGAAATCGACGTCGCCATCTTCACCTTCGATAACTTGCGCCAGTTGCGGCTCGTCAATCGCGCCGGCGAGCGCCTTCTATCTAGGCCCAGTGAACGGCTTCTCGGTTTTACCGCCGCGGAGCTTGGGCTTGAAGCGTGCCTCGAAGGCGAAACGGCACGCACCATGGAGTTGAGTTTTCCAGGCGGCTCCGGCCGCTGGGGCGTGCGCCGTGGCTCTTTCCGCCAGGGTGGATTGCCGCACGATCTGATCGTGCTCAGCGATCTCAGCCGCACTCTGCGCGATGAAGAACGCCAAGCGTGGCAGCGGCTCATCCGCGTTCTCGGCCACGAACTCAACAATTCCCTCGCGCCGATCCAATCGGTGGCTCAAAGCTTGGAGAGCGGACTCGCTGGAACGGTGAACCTGCCAGAGCTGCAAGGTGGCGCGGCGGCATCCATGTTGGAGGACATGCGCCACGGCCTGAGCATCATTCGTTCGCGCACGGAAGCCCTGGGCCGCTTCATGGCTGCTTACGCGCGGCTCGCACGGCTCCCGCAGCCCACGCTCGCTCCCGTTAATGTGACGGAGTGGGTCACGCGCGTCGCCAATCTCGAAGCGCGCGCCAAAGTGCGCCTGGAAAAAGGTCCTCCACTGGTCATTTCCGCGGACGCCGATCAACTCGAGCAGCTTTTGATCAACCTCGTTCACAACGCCGCCGACGCCGCCCACGAAACCGGCGGCGGAGTAAAGGTAACTTGGTCCAGGTACAGCTCTTATATGGAAGTCTCGGTCCTCGACGAAGGCCCGGGTATCTCCAACACCGCAAACCTTTTCGTTCCCTTCTTCACCACAAAGCAAGGTGGTTCCGGCATCGGTCTCGTCCTTAGCCGCCAAATCGCAGAAGCCCACGGCGGCACATTGACTCTGCAAAACCGTCGCGACGGCCGTGGATGCGAAGCAAAATTGCGTTTGCCGATCTGAGAAGTCATCCTCGCTCCCGTAATTGCAAGTCACGCTAGCGGTCGCTTCTGGAAGGGCCAGCTTCCCACAAACTAATTCCATTTCGGAACTGTGCTTCGAATTTGTTTCGCTTTAGTGCCGGCGATCCTCCCGCAAGACCCAAGAACGCGCTCATAAGACACCGTTTAGCGAATATTTGAGTTTTCTTTTGAAATGGCCAGCCCTGTGCCTTTCTGCATTCATGAGGCGAGGAGCGCGCAAAGCACGGAAATGAACTCACGGAACATATTTTGTTGGCTCGTTGCGATCTGTTGCGTGACCGCTGCCATTTGCGGCACATGCCGAGCGCAGTCCCCTCCGCCAGAAAATCAACAGGATCCGCAGCGCGCCGAAAAGCCGGAACCTCTGCGCGCGGACAATCCAACCGAAGCGAAAGATTCGTCGAGCGTCCACCTACCCGAAGCCGCCCCACAAAATGAACTGGGGTTGGCCCTGCTCAAAAATCTCCTCAACGATCAGAAGGCCATCTGGACAAGCCCAGCCCACCTCCGCATGGGCGAGGCCACATGGCTGGTGCCGTTTGCAGGACTCACCGCAGGATTTTTGGTGACGGATCAAGACGCGAGTTCTCATTTATCTCACACGCCCTCCACGCTGCGTCACTACACAAACTTTTCCAACTACGGCCTTGCAGGAATGGCAGGTGCCGGCGCCGGTTTCTATCTCCTCGGAAAAGTCACGCATGACGAGCACAAACGCGAAACGGGATTCCTGAGTGGCGAAGCTGCGTTGGATGGCCTGTTTGTCTCCACAGCGGTTGGCGTGGCAACGGGCCGAGAGCGGCCTCCCGTCAACAACTTCCAAGGCAAATTCTGGCAGGCGGGCAATTCCTTTCCCTCCAGTCATGCCACCACCGCTTGGGCCATCGCCAGCGTCATTAGCCACGAATATCCGGGCCCACTCACAAAAATACTCGCCTACGGCGCCGCCACAGCCATCACCTACGCGCGCGTCCGCGGAGAGAAACACTTTCCTGCCGACGCCTTCGTCGGCACCGGAATCGGCTGGCTCACCGGCTGGCAAGTCTATCGCACGCACCACAACTCCGAACTAGGCGGAGGCATCGCCGAGAATCTCTCCGACAAACCGCCCGTGGAAACCGACCGCACACCTCGACAGATGGGATCTCCTTACATGCCGCTCGACAGCTGGGTCTATCCACTTTTCGATCGGCTGATCGCCACGGGCGCAATCAATGACGCCATCCTGGGCATGCGTCCGTGGACCAGGCTGGAATGCGCCAGGATGGTTGCCGAAGCCGGCGACCGCCTGCAGGATGCAAATCCCCATTCGATATCAGTGCGCCTTTACGACTCTCTCCGCCAAGAGTTTGCTCCCGAAATTGCGCTTCTAGCGGGTGGCAGCAATCACTCAATCCATCTCGAGTCTGTTTATACTCGAGTTACCGAAATTTCCGGGCCGCCTCTTACGGACGGTTATCATTTTGGCCAAACGATTTACAACGATTATGGCCGGCCTTTTCAGGAAGGCTTCAACAGCATCGCGGGATTTTCCGGCTGGGCCACGGCAGGCCGCTGGGTTGTTTACGCGCGCGGCGAATATCAACACGCCCCAGCAGGGCCAGAGAATACGCCCGAGGTCCAGTCGGTCCTCAACAACATCGACGACAACCCCGGCCTGCCATCTCGCACGCAGCCCACTCTCAATCAGGCGAGACTCCTCGATGCTTACGTCGGTCTGAGCCTCGCGGGATGGCAACTCTCCTACGGTCAAGAGAGCCAGTGGTGGGGCCCCGGCGAAAGCGGTCCTCTTCTCTTTTCCGACAATGCCTCACCGCTGCGAATGTTTCATATCGACCGCGTCTCGCCGTTTCGTTTGCCGTGGATTGGCCGATTCCTCGGGCCGATGCGCACGGACGCGTTTTTCGGCCAGGTTCAAGGAAACCTTCTTTCGCCTGCGCCCTATTTTCACGGTGAGAAAATCAGTTTCAAGCCAACTCCCAATCTAGAGTTTGGGTTCACGCGCACAGTCGAAGTCGGCGGCGAAGGAAGGCCGTTTACGCTGGACCGCCTTTTTCTTTCCTACTTCAGCGCGACTAGCTACCTTAACAAGCCGTCAAACAAAGACCCTGGAAAACGGGACGGCGGTTTTGACTTCAGCTATCGTGTTCCGTTCTTGCGAAAGTGGCTGACGATTTACAACGATTCCATTTCTGCCGATGATCCGTCTCCTCTGGCGGCTCCTCGCCGCGCCGGATTCAGCCCGGGCTTCTACCTCACGCAATTCCCCAAAATCCCGAAGCTGGATCTCCGCGTCGAAGCGCCTCTGAGCAACACCGTTGGCACCAACGTCCCTGGCCGCTACATCTACTGGGACAACTATTATCACGACCTCTACACCAATCGGAATTTCTTGATGGGCGATTGGGTGGGACGCGATGGAGCAGGCATTCAGGCATGGAGCCGCTATTGGCTTTCCCCGAAAAATTCCATCCAGCTCGGCTATCGTCACATCAAGGTTGATAACAAATTTATCCCGAATGGCGGCACGGTCAACGATGCGTCCGTGCGCGCCGATTATTGGATCAGACCTACTCTGGGCGCTTCCGCCTTTGTGCAATACGAGCAATGGAGATTTCCGCTGCTCGCCGCGGGGCTCCAGAAGAATGTAACAGCTTCACTTCAAATCACTTACTGGCCAGAAAGTCACAAACACTGACGAGCGGATTAGTAACAAGCGCAGTCCTCACTCCGTCTTCACAAAATACTTAGGTTCGTTTGACTATTCCCTAAGGCTCCCGGGGTATCCTAGGAACTCGCTTTGTACTCCGCGTGAAAAGCCTCGGCTGACCGTGGGCCGGTAGAGGAGCGTCGTGTGAGAGATTTGATTTTCACTTTAGTGACGATCGGCTTTTTCCTCGTCGCGGTTGGCTACTTGCGGGGCTGCGAACGGCTGAAGTAAGGCGGAGATTTCGATGCTAGAAAATGTCGTCCTCATTCTCATTAGCCTGCTTCTTTTTGGCTATTTGATGTACGCGCTGCTCAAACCGGAGAACTTCTAGGCATGACCGCGAATGGCTGGTTTCAGATCGGTCTTTACGTGCTGGTGCTGTTTCTCATCACAAAACCGATCGGCGTTTTTCTGGCGCGTGTATTTGAGCGCCAGAAAACATTTCTCGATCCGCTTTTGCGTCCGGTGGAACGAGTCGTCTACCGCCTCTGCGGTGTGGACGAAAACAAAGAGATGCGCTGGACGGAATACGGCACGACCGTGCTGTTCTTCAGCGCCGTTTCCTTGATTTTGCTTTATCTCCTGGAAAGGCTGCAGCAGTGGCTGCCTTTGAACCCGCAGCGATTTGCGAATGTGACTCCGGATCTTGCCTGGAACACTGCCGTATCGTTTACCACCAACACCAACTGGCAAGCCTACACGCCGGAAACCACGATGAGTTATCTGACGCAGATGGCCGGCTTGGCCTATCACAACTTTGCCTCCGCGGCTGTCGGCATTGCTCTGGCGATCGCGGTGATTCGCGGAGTTTCGCGGCATGAATCGAAAACTATCGGCAATTTTTGGGTGGATTTGACGCGATGTTTTCTCTGGGTCCTCTTACCCGTTTGCCTTGTCGGTTCCTTGGTACTGGTTTCGCAAGGTGTGGTCCAGAGCCTGAAGCCGTACACCACGGCGCAACTCGTCGAGCCGCAAACTATGCAAACTCAGGGGACGGACGGCAAAACGGTTTCGCAGACCGTCACCCAACAGGTGATTGCCACCGGCCCGACGGCATCCCAAGAAATTATCAAAATGTTCGGCACAAATGGCGGCGGGTTTTTCTACGCGAATAGCGCTCATCCCTACGAAAATCCGACGCCATTTACAAATTTTTTCGAGATGATTTTGATTTTTGCGATTCCGTCAGGCCTGACGTACACGCTGGGTCGAATGACGAAATCGCAGGGCCATGGATGGGCTGTCTGGAGCGCCATGACGGCGCTCTTCCTGGTTGGCCTGACCGCGGCGTACTGGGCGGAAGCGCGTGGGAACCCTCAGTTCGCGGGAGTGGACCAGACAGCAAGCGCAGTTCAGTCCGGCGGCAACATGGAAGGCAAAGAAGTCCGTTTCGGCATTGCGAACTCGGCCCTCTTCGCTACGGTCACCACGGATGCGAGCTGCGGCGCCGTGAACAGCATGCACGATTCCTTCACGCCGCTCGGCGGCATGGTGCCGCTTGTAAACATCATGCTGGGCGAAGTTATCTTTGGCGGCGTGGGCTCCGGGCTTTACGGGATCCTCGTCTTCGTCATCCTCGCTGTATTCATCGCCGGTTTGATGGTCGGCAGAACGCCGGAATACCTCGGCAAGAAAATTGAATCCTTCGACGTAAAGATGGCTATGCTGTCGGTGCTTATCTCTTCCCTGACGATTCTTGTGTTTGCCGCGATTGCGGTGGTTGCGAAATTTGGCACCTCGAGCATTTCGAATCCGGGCCCGCATGGCCTCTCGCAAATTCTCTACGCCTACACATCTTCTGTCGGGAACAATGGCTCGGCGTTTGGCGGATTAAACGCGAACACCACCTGGTACAACGCAAGCACCGCCATCGCTATGCTCCTGGGAAGATTTTTTGTAGTGATTCCGATACTCGCAATCGCTGGCAATCTCGCGCGAAAGAAAGTGGCTCCGGCATCTCTCGGCACTTTTCCTGTCACTGGGCCGCTCTTCACCGTTCTGCTCATCTGCACAATCTTGATCGTGGGCGCGCTCACTTTCTTTCCGGCACTGAGTCTTGGACCCATTCTTGAGCATTTGCTGATGCTCTCCGGCAAGGCATTTTGAGGAGCTTTCTTCCAAGGAAACCATGGACCGCGCATCCCAAGTAAAGTCGAAGGCACTGACGGACACCAATATCCTTAAGACCGCTATCGTGGATTCTTTTCGCAAACTGAATCCACGCACGATGATCAAGAACCCCGTCATGTTCGTCGTGGAAGTCGGCGCTCTTCTCACTTCGATTCAATTTGTGCGCGATGCTCTGCACCACAGCGGCGAGTTCGGCTTCGGCTTGCAGATTACATTGTGGCTATGGTTCACCGTGCTCTTCGCCAACTTTGCGGAAGCCATGGCTGAAGGACGCGGCAAAGCTCAGGCGGAAACTCTGCGGAAAGCCAGGGCGGAGACGGAAGCACGGCGCCTGCGCTCGGATGGTTGCACTGAAATTGTACCCAGCTCAAAACTGCGGACAGGCGACCAAGTACTCGTGGCCGCCGGGGAATTCGTTCCGGGAGATGGCGAAGTCGTCGAAGGTGTGGCCTCGGTCGACGAGTCCGCAATCACGGGAGAATCCGCACCCGTGATTCGCGAATCCGGCGGAGATCGCTCGGCTGTCACTGGCGGCACGCGTGTACTTTCCGATGAAATCCGCGTGCGCATCACCTCGAACCCCGGAGAAACTTTTCTCGACCGCATGATCAGCCTCGTGGAAGGCGCGTCGCGCCAGAAAACGCCGAATGAGATTGCGCTCAACATTCTTCTCGCCGGTCTGACCATCATCTTTCTCTTGGCCGTCGTGACGCTTCAACCCTTTGCCGTTTATGCCGGCGCTCCGCAAACCATTTTCGTGCTCGTATCTCTTCTCGTTTGCTTGATTCCCACGACCATCGGCGGCCTTCTCTCCGCGATCGGCATTGCGGGCATGGACCGTTTGATCCAGCGCAACGTAATCGCCATGTCGGGCCGTGCTGTGGAAGCATCTGGCGACGTCGACGTCCTACTTCTCGACAAAACCGGCACCATCACGCTTGGCAATCGTCAGGCGACCTCTTTTCACGCGTGCCCCAGCGTCACGGAAGTCGAACTCGCCAGCGCCGCGCAACTTGCCTCCTTTGCCGACGAAACGCCGGAGGGCCGCTCGATTGTCGTGCTGGCGAAAGAAAAATACGGACTCCGCGGTCGTGAACTCGCTCCGCACAATCCGGTTTTCATTCCGTTCTCCGCGCAGACGCGCATGTCCGGCGTGGATATGGACGGCAGCGAAGTTCGCAAAGGCGCACCGGAAGCCATCGACAAATACGTCGCCGAAAAGGGCCAGGTTGTTCCCGCCGAAATTAAACTCATCGTGCGCGAGATTGCGAATGGTGGAGGCACGCCGCTGCTCGTAACGCAGAATCGCCACGTACTCGGCGCCATCGCGCTGACCGACATCGTCAAAGGCGGGATGCGCGAGCGCTTCGAACATCTGCGCGCCATGGGTATTCGCACCATGATGATCACTGGCGACAATCCGCTTACGGCAGCCGCGATCGCCCGCCAGGCCGGCGTGGATGATTTTCTCGCCGAAGCCAAGCCCGAAGACAAGATGGCACTTATCAAGCGTGAACAAGCCAAGGGCAAACTTGTTGCGATGACGGGTGACGGCACCAACGATGCGCCAGCTCTCGCGCAAGCCGACGTCGGCGTCGCGATGAACACCGGAACGCAAGCAGCGAAAGAAGCCGGCAATATGGTCGACCTCGATTCGAATCCGACCAAGCTCATCGAAATCGTGGAAATCGGCAAACAGTTGCTCATCACGCGCGGTGCGCTCACGACGTTCTCTGTCGCCAACGACGTTGCAAAATATTTCGCGATTATTCCCGCGATGTTTGCCGCCGCGTTTCCGCAGCTCGAAGTTCTGAATGTGATGCGGCTCAGCACTCCCGAATCCGCGATTCTCTCAGCGGTAATCTTCAACGCGCTGATAATCATCGCGCTCATTCCGCTGGCGCTGCGCGGCGTGCGCTATCGGCCGCTCGGAGCCGCTGCCCTGCTCCGCCAGAACCTTCTCGTTTATGGCCTTGGCGGCGTGGTCGCGCCGTTTCTGGGGATCAAACTGATCGACATGGCGATCACCTACCTGCACTTAGCGCCAGGGAGAATTCTATGAAGCAACATCTGCGAATTGCGATCCTCATGACGCTTGTGACGACCGTGCTCTTTGGGCTGCTCTATCCTCTGGCAGTGACCGGTCTCGGCCAGCTCTTTTTTCCCGCGCAGGCCAACGGCGGAATGATCACGCAGCACAGCCAGATCGTTGGCTCCCGGCTTATCGGCCAGCCTTTTACAGCCGCGTGGTATTTTCATTCGCGTCCGTCTGGCGCAGGCAACGGCTACGACCCCGTTGCGCCAAGCGGTGGCGCAACCAATCTTGGTCCGACAAATCGCCAGCTAGTCGATCGCGTGAAAGGTGACGTGGAGAAGTTGCGAGCGGAGAATCCGGGCGCGGCGATCCCCGTGGATCTTGTCACCACATCGGGCTCGGGCCTCGATCCGGAGATCTCCCCTGCCGCCGCCGAGTTCCAGATTCCGCGCGTAGCGCGCGAGCGCCGCATGAGCGAAACAGATGTACGAGGGTTGGTCGCGAAACACACACTGGGGAGACAGTTCGGCCTGTTCGGTGAGCCTCGCGTCAACGTCGTCGAGCTGAATCTCGATCTCGACGCATCGCATCCCAAACAATAATTTCTAGCATTTTCGCGCGGAAGGCTTTGCGGAAGCGCCCTTCGGCGCCTGAAACCGGTAACCCACCCACGGCTCTGTCAAAATATATTTCGGACGCGCCGGATCGCTCTCTATTTTCTTACGCAGCTGATTGATTACCACGCGCAAATTTTCCGTTTCTTCCCCGTACTCGGGTCCCCACACGGATTGGAGCAACCGGCGATGCGACAACGGTTTTCCCAGATTGCCTACCAAGTGCTTCAAGACATCGAATTCTTTCGGCGTCAAATGCACGTCGCGCCCGCGCACCACCACCTGCCGGTTTTCGAAATCAATCGTCAAATCTTTTGTGGTAAACGTCGGAATCGCATCGCCGGGCGAGTATCGCCGCAAAGCCGCTCTGATTCGCGCAAGCAGTTCCTCAATCCCGAAAGGTTTGACCACGTAATCATCGGCGCCCGCATCGAGAGCGATGACCTTGTCGCGCTCCGCGTTCCGCACCGTCAACATGATGATCGGCGCATCGCTCATCTCGCGAATTTCGCGAGCCGCTTCAATGCCCCCAATACCCGGCATATTAACGTCGAGCAAAATCAGATCGGGACGCTCCTTGCGAACTGCATCGACCGCTTCTTCGCCTGTCGTAGCCTCCCGAATCACATACCCATGGCTGGAAAGCGTGGTGCGCATGACGCGCCGGATCTGCGGTTCATCATCCACCACAAGAATGGAGGCCGCGTTCATCGCATCTCCCCCGCATTGCGGTCCACAGGCAATGTAAACGAGAACACCGAACCATGACCGAGCTGACTGGTCACGGAGATGGTGCCTTTGTGCGCCGTGATAATCGCCTTCGCGATTGGCAAACCCATGCCCGTCCCCCGCACCAGATAACGCTGATCCTTGCCGCGATAAAACTTGTCGAAGATCATGCCCTGTTCGAAATCATCGATGCCTGGTCCGCGATCCGCTACGCTGGTGGTTACAATTTCGCCGGTGACCTCCGCGGAGATGGTGATCGGCTGATCCTTCGGCGAATAAATGTTGGCATTGTCAATCAAATGGACCAACGCATCTTTGATGCGGTTCAAATCGGCTCGCACCGGGGGAAGACTGGGACTCACGTTTAAATCTACGCGTCGACCCGCCAGCGCGGTGTTGCACTGTGCCAGAGCGGCCTCGATGATGTCCCCGATCCGTGTCGGAGCCAGATTCAGTTCAAACTCTCCAGCCTCAAGCCTCGACATCTCAGCCGCTTCTTCAACGAGCCGGTTCAACCGGTCGCACTCTTCATCAATGATCGTCAAGAGTTCACGCGTCTGCCCGCGATCTGCAATTTCCTCACCCAACAAGCTGGTCGTCGCCGCCTTAATCGACGTCAGCGGCGTCCTGAAATCATGCGCGATGGAATCCAACAGCGCAGACTTCAGCCGCTCGCCCTGGCGCTCCGCCTCCGTTTCTCCTAGCTTTTCAACTGCCCGCGCCCGTTCAATCGCAATCGCCACGAGGCTGCCCACGGCATCCAACGTCTGGCGCGAAAGCCGCGAGCCGGAAATCCCCAAACTCGCAATCGGACGAACGCCCATCCGCACCGGGATGAAGTACAACCCTTCTTGCGATTCGAATACTCCTTCATCGCGCAGAAACACAGACTTCATTTTCTCTTCATCCAGGTGCGCGGCGCCAAATCCAGACCTGTAAAACTTGTCTTTTTGAGGCAGAAAAAGCTCGGCCGCTCCTCCTTCGAAACTCTCCACGATGTAATTGGGAATCGCATTCATCAGCTGAATGACATTCCCTTCCGCCAAAAGTTTTTGACTGAACTTATACAGCCGTTCGATTTCACGGCGGCGTTGATGCGCTTCATCGGCTTCCTTCCGTATCCGCGCGGAAAGCTGGCTCCCCATGATGGAAGTCACCAGAAACGCGAGCAGCGCCACCCAGTTTTGCGGATCGGCAATCGTGAACGTTCCCACCGGCGGAAGGAAAAAATAATTGATCGTCAGCACTGCCGCGACAGACATAAAGACCGACACGGCCATCCCCCATACGGCCGAAACTGCTAGAATAGCCAGCAAAAAGGTAAGCGCGATCGTTGTCTGATTGACGTCGCGCGCGTGACGATAGAAAACAGTGATCCCCGCGACGGTGGCCAGCGACACGGCAAATCCGAAGGCGCGGCCGGCAAGCATTCTCTGCATCCTGCTATTCTATCGCATACGCCTCATTTGATAGGGAGAACCTGACACCTTGCCGAAGAAGCCCGAGGATTGGCTCGAAGTCGCCTCGCCGCCGCAGAAAGCGCGCGGCATATTTAAGCTTTTTCTCGGCTATGCTCCGGGCGTCGGCAAAACCTACAGCATGCTGAGCGAATCGCTTCGCCGCCGCAGCCGCGGCGAGGACGTGGTCATCGGTGTCGTCGAGACTCACGGCCGCAAAGGTATCGAAGAGCTTTCCTCGCAAATGGAATCCGTCCCGCGCAAAAAAATCGAATACAAGGGCACGGTCTTCGAAGAAATGGATGTGGACGCCATTCTCGCGCGCAAGCCGGAAGTGGTCCTCGTCGACGAACTGGCCCACACCAATATTCCCGGCAGCAAGCATCGCAAACGCTACGAAGATATTCAGGATCTGCTCGCCGCCAAGATCGACGTCGTTTCCACTCTAAATATTCAGCACATCGAAAGCATTGCCCCCGTGGTGCGCTCGATCACCGGCATCACCGTCCGAGAAACAGTTCCGGACTGGGTTCCTCTGACGGCCACGGAAACCGTCATGGTCGACCTAACTCCTGAAGCGCTGCACAACCGCATGAAGCGCGGCGACGTTTACAGCACCGAAAAAGTCGAACGCTCCCTCAAAAACTTTTTCCGCCGCGGCAATTTGATCGCTCTGCGCGAACTCGCCCTGCGCCAAGTCGCCGAACAGGTTGACCGCAGCCTCGAAACCTACATGGAAGACGAGGACATCCGCAAAAACTGGGGCGTCCGCGAACGCATGGCCATCTGCATTTCTGGAAATCCAGCTGGCCAGTATCTTGTCGCTCGCGGCGCGCGCATGGCTCGCCGCATGGATGCGGAGCTGTACGTCGTTCACGTTGACCGGGAAATTGGCCCAAAAGAATCCAATACCAGCGCGCTAGCCGCTAACTTGCGGTTTGCCGAAAGTCTGGGAGCAAAAGTAATTCGCTTGAAGGGGCGCAGCGTTGCCGATAGCGTCGCGGAATTCGTCCGCACCAAGCATATTACGCAGGTAATTTTTGGCCGCGCGCCGATTCACGACTGGCGCAAATACCTTTACCTCTCGGCGGTACATCGATTCCTCCGGGAATCTCCCCCGGTCGACGTTCACATCGTTACGCAGGAAGCCGAAGAGTAGCCCTCTTCACGGCGCGACGCCCTTTTGCAGCGTGCCGCCCAGTTCCAGCTCAATCTCCACCACGGGAGCCGCCTTCAGCAAAAACGTGTTCGGGCTCTTCAATCCCCACTGAATATAAGGCACGCTGAATTTTGCCGTACCTTTCCAATGGTCGCCCGTCAGCTCCGCATGTACTGGCACCGTCAAATCGTGTTCCGAGCCGTGCAGAAGAAGCTTTCCGTGTAATTGCACTTCAGACGTTCCCGCCACTGCAACCTTCCCTTCGATTTTCGTTGGCCGGAAAATCACCTCCGGATAGCGTGCACTCTCCAGAATCTCATCATGCATTTTTTTATCGCGAGAGTCGTTGCCGCTCTCGCCGCTCGTTGCATATGCGACGATTTCACCGCTGGCGCTGCCCGTGGCCGGATCAAAGTTCACAGTGCCACGCTTCAAATTAAATGTTCCATGAACGGTGTGCAGCGTACTGTCGAGCGTCCAGTGCAATTTGCTTTGCGCCACATCTAAATTCAGAGTTACGTCGGCCGGATTTGTCTGAGCCGCTGGCTGTGGTGTTTGTGGCCAAGAGCATGCCGCAACCAAAACGAGAAATCCGAAAATCCAAATTCGGCCGGCCGCAAGCACACCACGCCGTCTTTGTGTCATCTATCTCTCCGTCCGAATCAAGCCGCCAGAAATTGCCAGCCGAAAACCGCGCTAGCCGCAGCCAACTGCAGCGGCCGCGTCTCTCCCACATGGTAGGCAAGCATGCGTTCAAATAATTGCGGGGCTGCTTCGAGAGCTCGCATGGTGCGTTCACGCAAGCCGTTCCGCCGGTCCAGCAAAAGTAGCAGTTGTCCCATCAGACGTGGGCGCCGGAACAAACGACGATGCGCCGCGTGGTAACGTTCCAAATCCTCCGCTGACAGCGCATCGGCAAGTGCGGCGGCTTGCCGGAAACTGAGAGAAAGCCCTTCCCCAGTAATTGCGTCAACGCTGCCCGATGCATCTCCGATGAGTGCAACATTTCCCCGATACACCCTCTCGAGGTTGAACATTCCAGTCACCGCTCCGCGTTCGGGCCCCACATGTGCCACGCTTTTAAGCCGGCCACACAATATCGGAAATCCCTGGAGGGCTTCCTCAAAGCGCAAATTCGCTCCATTTGAGATCAGCACAACACATATTTCTTGCGAGCCCACTGCCGTCACGTAAGCCTGCGCCTCTATGCCCCAATGAATCTCCGTGAAATCGCTCCACGGCTCCAAACGGTAGTGGACTCGAAACGCAAACCTTCTTCTCTGTTCCAACAAACTCTCCAGGCCGCTCCACCGCCGTACGCGTGACTGGCTTCCGTCAGCTCCCACGACCCACCGTGCCCGTATTTTATTTCCGCCGGCCACCACTCCGTCTTCAAATAATCCCATCACCGGCGTATTCCACAGGAAAGAAACTCCGCAATCCTCGGCCCGCTCCACCATTCTTTGGTGAAGAATCTCCCTGCGCACTCCCAAGCCATGCCCTTCCGGAAAACGAGCGATCACCGACGAGCGTTCATCCTCGAATCGAATCCCCGCAAGCGCTGTGCCGTCGTCCTCGCGCAGTTCGACTCCCAGTTCACCGAGCGTCTTCAGCGCATCAGGTAACAAGCCTTCTCCACATGCTTTCGTGATGGGTGGTTTCGCGCCGTCCGCAAGGATAACTTGAAATCCGCGCCTCCGCGCCGCGATGGCCGCGGCAAGCCCCGCAGGCCCTCCGCCCACAACAAATACGTCTGTGTCCTGCCCCATTGGCCCCTGCCCTCTCAACGTGACCCGCCTGCGGTCTCCGTACTCTCTAAAGGTTGGATGTCATCAGCGGGTAGAAGATTGCCTGTCTGGCTCTTAAAACATTCCCATAGTGCGGCGAGCGACAGATTCCTGCATAAGCTCCGCTTATTCATAAGAACATAACTATTAATTGGACTGATTGACTTCCGAGCCTTCATCCTGTTATCTTCATGGCGGCTATTTATGATCCGCGTCGCCATCTCGAAGAGCCGGCCCGCCTCTGCATCGTTTTTGCAGAGCAGTGTAATTAGCGGCGTCGTGCGAATTATCCCTGTCATCGTACGGGGAGAAAAACAATAGATGATGGCCGCCTAGCACAGCAGCAAAAGAAAGTTTAGAGGCCATCATCAAAACCAAGATGATGGCCTCAAGTTTTTTGAGCGCGTAATCGCAAGGCAACGCTCTAGAAAGCCCGCTGAGGAGAAAGCAACTGTGACTGGATCTTTGTTGAAGTCTCGTAGCAGCGCCATTACTGACGGCCCACATCGCGCCGGAGCGCGCTCCATGCTTCGTGCATGCGGCCTTCGCGATGACGATTTCACCAAGCCTCTGATCGGTGTTGCAAATACCTGGATCGAGATCGGCCCGTGCAACTATCATCTCCGCGAACTCGCCGTACACGTCAAAGATGGCATCCGCGCCGCAGGTGGCACTCCTCTCGAATTCAACACGATTTCAATTTCCGACGGCATCACCATGGGCACGGAAGGCATGCGTGCCTCGCTGATTAGCCGCGAGGTCATTACCGACTCCATCGAACTCGTCACACGCGGCAATCTTTTCGACGCCCTCATCGTTCTTGTCGGCTGCGACAAAACCATTCCCGCTGGCATCATGGCTTTGGCGCGACTGAATATTCCCGGTCTCGTTCTCTATGGCGGCTCAATCGCTCCCGGAAAATTTGAAGGGCACTCTGTCACGATCCAGGACGTCTACGAAGCCATCGGCAGCCATGCGCATGGCGACATGTCCGACGCACGCCTCAAAGCACTTGAAGAAACCGCCTGCCCCGGAGCGGGCGCGTGCGGCGGCCAGTTTACCGCCAACACTATGGCTCTAGTCTGCGAATTTCTGGGCATTGCTCCGATGGGGCTCTCCAGCGTTCCCGCCACGGATTCCGGCAAAGCTCATGCAGGCCATCGCGCCGGCGAACTCGTTATGGACCTTTTGCGCGGCAACGTCACGCCCTCCAAAATCATCACCAAAACCGCCATTGAAAACGCCATCGCTGGAGTCGCTGCCACCGGTGGCTCGACAAATGCCGTGTTGCATCTGCTCGCCATCGCTAACGAAGCGCGCATCCCGCTGACCATCGACGACTTCGACCGCATCAGCGCTCGCGTCCCCATCATCGCCGACCTTAAACCGGGCGGCCGTTTCGTCGCCACCGATCTCTACGCTGCTGGCGGCACCGCTCTCGTAGCCAAACGCCTGATCGATGCGAAATTCCTTCGCGGCGATGCCATCACGGTTACCGGTCGCACCATCGCGGAAGAAGCCGCCGCTGCAAAAGAAACTCCCAATCAAGAAGTCGTGCGAAAAATCGACGCACCTCTGAAGCCAACCGGGGGCCTCGTCATTCTGAAAGGCAATCTCGCGCCCGAAGGCTGCGTCATAAAAGTTGCCGGCCACAATTACCAACATTTCCGCGGCCCAGCGCGCGTTTTCGACAACGAAGAACTTGCTTTCGCCGCCGTTGAGAAAAATCAAATTAAGTCTGGCGATGTAGTCGTGATTCGCTACGAAGGCCCGAAAGGTGGCCCTGGCATGCGCGAAATGCTTGCCGTCACTGCGGCACTTGTCGGTGCAGGTCTAAGCGATTCTGTCGCCCTGCTGACGGATGGACGTTTTTCGGGCGCCACACGCGGCTTTATGGTCGGCCACGTTGCGCCCGAAGCGGCAAACGGCGGTCCTATCGCCGCAATTGCCGATGGCGACATGGTTGTCTTCGACATTGCGACCCGCAAACTCGACGTCGAGCTAACCGACGCCGAAATTCAAAAGCGCCTCGCCTCGTGGAAACCGCCCGCTCCGCGTTTCACGAGCGGCGTGATGGCCAAATACGCTTTGCTCGTTTCTTCCGCGGCAATCGGCGCGGTCACCGTCGTACCAGCATCTTTTGCATCGCCAACTCAGCCTCAAACAGTTGCGCCGAATCCTACGCACGCGCAATTGGGAAGGACCCTATGAAACTCACTGGCGCAGAAATTCTCTGCGAATCGCTCACCAAGCTGGGCGTGAAGCATATTTTCGGATATCCAGGCGGCGCGATTCTCCCCGTCTACGACGCCCTCGGCAAATCCAAGCTGCATCACATCCTCGTTCGCCACGAACAAGGTGCCACGCATATGGCTGACGGCTATGCGCGCGCTACTGGCGGCGTCGGCGTTGCTATGGCCACCAGCGGCCCCGGCGCAACGAACATGGTCACTGGCATCGCCACTGCCATGCTCGATTCTTCTCCCGTCGTCTGCATCACCGGTCAGGTGAGCAGCAAACTGCTCGGCTCCGACGCTTTCCAGGAAATCGACATCACCGGCATCACCATGCCGATCACAAAACACAACGTCGTCGTCTCTCGCGCCGAAGATATCGCGCGCACCGTTCGCGAAGCTTTCGTTATCGCAAATACCGGACGCCCCGGCCCTGTTCTCGTCGACATCACCAAGGACGCGCAACAAGCCTCCTGCGAATTCGATTGGGAGGCCGCGACTCCAAAACTTCCCCAGAAGCGCGTCCGCAACGACCACAACCAGGCCGAATTCGATCGCGCCGTCGAATTGCTGAACAACGCCAAGCGCCCGATCATTCTCGCCGGCCGGGGCATCATGCTTTCCGGCGCGATGCGCGCCTTCGAGCAGTTCGTTCGCACCTGCGACATTCCCGTCGCCATGACGCTTCTCGGCATCGGCTGCTTCCCTGCTTCCGATCCGATGAATCTCGGCATGATGGGCATGCACGGCGAAGCCTGGGTCAATCACGCCATTCAGGAGTCCGACCTTCTTATAGCCGTCGGCATGCGCTTCGACGACCGCGTCACCGGCGACCTGCGCACTTACGCGAAGGGTGCCCGCAAGATTCACATCGAAATCGACCGCGCCGAAATCAACAAGAACGTCCAGGTCGACGCGGCTCTTATCGGCGATGCTCGCGAGACGCTCGAAAAGCTCATCCCTCACATCGTCAACCCCGACCGCGCTCCGTGGCTCGCCCATATCAAAGAACTGAAGGGCGACTCCGCCGTTCGCGACATTCAGAGCCTTCCCGACAACGGCCATCTCTACGCCGCTCACGTCATCAACGATCTCTGGAAAGAAACACGCGGCGAAGCCATCGTCGTCACCGACGTCGGCCAGCACCAGATGTGGGAAGCCCAGTATTACCACCACAATCAGCCACGCACCCTCATCACCTCTGGCGGCCTCGGCACCATGGGTTTCGCTCTGCCCGCTGCCATCGGTGCCAAATTCGCCAAGCCAGACTCCGAAGTCTGGGTCGTTGTCGGCGACGGCGGCTTTCAGATGACCATGTGCGAGCTCGCCACCATCGTCCAGGAAAAAATCAACATCAAGATCGCCATCATCAACAATGGCTTTCTCGGCATGGTTCGCCAGTGGCAGGAATTTTTCTACGACAAGCGCTACGTCGCCACGCCGCTCGTAGCACCGGATTTTGCCGCGCTGGCAAACGCTTTCGGCATCCGCGGCGAGCGCATCACAGCTCGCGGAGACGTGCTTCCCACGATTCGCTCCGCTCGCGAATCCAAGGAAACCGTTCTTATCGACTTCCGCGTCGAGCAGGAAGATTCCGTCTATCCGATGGTTCCCGCAGGCGCATCGCTCCACGAAATGATTCGCCGCCCCAACAATCCGCTCGTCGAAACGGCAACCGAGCCATAGAGGCTCCTCGCAAATTCATGAACAAAGAGGAAAGCACATGCAAACACTAGTCGCTTACGTCGAAAACAAACCGGGCGTGCTCAACCGCGTTTCTTCGCTGGCCCGCCGCCTCGCCATCAACATCGATTCGCTGACAGTTGGCCCGACGGACAACCCGCAGATCGCCCGCATGACTATCGTCGCCCACACCGACGAAAAGGGCGGCCACCGCCTCGAAGCCAGCCTCGAAAAACTCGTCGATGTTCTTCTTGCGGAAAACATCTCGGAACGCTCACTGCTCGAGCGCGACTTGGCCCTGATCAAAGTTCTCGCGGACCAGCAGTCCCGTCCGCATTTGATGGAGCTGATCAAAGTCTTTCGCGCCCGTGTCGTGGATGTCGCTCCAGAATCGCTGATCATCGAGGTCTCCGGCACCGTCGATAAAATCGACGGTCTCCTCGAAGTGCTGCGCCCCTTCGGCGTCCTCGAAATGGCACGCAGCGGCCGCATCAGCATGACCCGCGGCGGCGACCTGCTTCGTCCGCCGACCGCGACCGATGCCTCCGCGCGGAATTTGGTGACGAGCTAATCCCGTGCCAGGGCTCACAGTGAAGCTAAGTCCTTTATCAGCAACGCTTACAGAAAAAGTGGGGAGGGGTCTCAGATACCGTCCCTCAGAATTCAGCGGTAGTAACGAGTTCTAAATCCAGGCCGTAACCCGGCCCAAGAGGAAAAAATGGCAAATCTCTATTACGACGACTCCGCGGACCTCGCTCTCATCCAATCCAAAAAAGTCGCCATCATCGGCTACGGCTCCCAGGGCCATGCGCACTCTCTAAATCTCCGCGACAGCGGCGTCAGCGTCCGTGTCGGCCTGCCCGAAGGCAGCGCCTCTCGCGCCAAAGCGGAAAAAGAAGGCCTCACGGTGAACACTCCCGCGCAAGCCGCCGAATGGGCCGACGTCATCATGATCCTCGCGCCGGACACCAAGCAGCCGAAACTCTATCGCGAGCAAATCGAGCCGCATCTCCACAAAGGCAAAACGCTCATGTTCGCGCACGGCTTCAACATCCGTTTCGGCACCATTAAGCCTCCCGCGAGCGTCGACGTTTCCATGATCGCGCCGAAGGCCCCTGGCCATCGCGTCCGCGAAGTTTTCACGGAAGGCGGCGGCACGCCCGCTCTCATCGCCATTGAGCAAGACGCCAGCGGCAGCGCCAAAGCCCTCGCGCTCTCCTACGGCAAAGGCCTCGGCTGCACACGCGCCGGCGTCCTCGAAACAACTTTCACGGAAGAAACCGAAACCGATCTCTTCGGCGAACAAGCCGTCCTCTGCGGCGGCGTTAGCGAACTAATCAAAGCGGGCTTTGACACACTCGTCGCCGCCGGTTATCAACCCGAAGTCGCCTATTTCGAGTGCATGCACGAGCTCAAGCTCATCGTCGACCTCATCTACCGCGGCGGCCTCAGCTACATGCGCTATTCGGTCAGCGACACGGCCGAGCACGGTGACTACACCGCTGGCCCGCGGATCATCACGCAAAAAACGCGCGAAGAAATGCGCCAGATCCTCGCCGAAATTCGCGACGGCAGTTTTGCAAAAAAATGGATCGCGGAAAATGAAGCCGGCTGCCCGAACTTCCTGGCCACACGCAAGCGCGAACAAAGCAATCTTGTCGAGCAGCTCGGCCCCAAGCTTCGCGCTATGATGCCTTTTCTCCAGCCAGTCGTCGCTCCGGGCCTCGAAGAAAAAGCCGCAGCCTCAAAGAAATAATAGTGTAACGGATTCACCGGTCATTCCGTCTTTCTCGGTAGAGAGTGGATTCTGAATTTCACGCTATACGCAGGTTTATTGCGCAGCAGTAGGGCATATCGTTTGTTGCCGAAAATAGTTGTATCTTCAAATCGTTATCTCAATTAACTATTCACTTTAGTTGACACGACGGAGCTTTTAGGCAATTCTCTGGCGCCATGAAACGACCACCCGTTCCCCCTCAAGCCTCGGCTCCTTCGCTCGCCGAGCGCATCGAACTCCTTAGCGCCAAGCGCCAGGAGATTATTCGCCCGATTCTCGAGCATCCCCGCGACTACGTTCTCCTAAGCGTCCGCGCTATGGCCAAGCGCCTCAAGACCGACCCTGCCACTGTCGTTCGCATCGTCCGCGGCCTCGGCTTCGCCAGCTACCGCGATTTTCAGCGCCATCTCCACGACCTCTCCATCGCTTTCGCCACATCTCTCGACACCATGCAATCCACCGGGCGCGTCAGCAGCATGCCCACCTATGTTCGTGAAGCTCTCGAGCAGGACCTCAAGAATCTTCATGGCCTCAAGAACAGTCTCGATGCCCCGCGCCTCGTCTCTCTCGCCAAACGTTTCTACGACGCGCGCCGCATTGTCCTCCTCGCCGGCGATCTAGCCGCTATTCTCGCCGATTATTTGGAATATCAAATTACGCTGCTGGGCCTCCCAGTCTTCACCGGGACGTCCGCGGGTCGCATCGCCCACCTCGTCCGCACCGTAAACAAAAGCGATCTCGTCCTGGCCATCAGCTTTCGCCGCGGGCTGCGTCAAACGGTGGAAGGCGTTCACCTGGCGCGCTCGCGCAGCGCCTACTGTGTCGGCATCACAGACACTTATGTGTCCCCCCTCGCGCGCGAATGCGATGAAGTCTTCCTCGCCAGCGTCGAGTCCACTTCCTTCGGGGCCTCGTATTCCGCTCCAGTCACGCTTGTAAATGCCATCCTCGCCGCCTGCGGCCAATACCGCCGTCCGCAAACACTCGCCATCGTCAAGGAAATAGCCGAAGAGCAGCGCAAAGGCTTCCGCTGGTACACCGTCTGACCGATTTTTCTTGACCAGCGCAACAGTAGTGCAACAAACGTTTCTGTCCTCCATTGCGCAGGAGCTGCCAAAATCGCTACAGTTCTGCCGCTCTGGCGCCTCGCGGCTTTCGGCAATCTGAATCATTCACAGTCCGGCAACATTTGTATCTCGCGCAGATTCTGGTTCTCGGCTATTATGTCTCACCGCTTGTAGCAGACACCTTGATCGGACAAGGGACACGCAAATGCTTCGCAGCAAACCAGTCGCAACGATGAACACATCTGAAAAATCGCGACTTACGTTTCCCTTCCAACTATTGCCGCTGCTCCTTGCTGCCCTTTTGCTCTGGACCCCTGGCATCATCACCGGGCAATCTTCCGCATCTCTCGAAGCCGGCCCCAAGCCCGCCGATGTGCCCCTTGATTGGAAACAAATGGTAGGTATTTACGCAGACGAGGACTCGAAGCATTCTTTTGTATTGCTCGAGCAAAACGGAAAGTTGCTGTGGCAGGATGATAAGGGAAAAAACGAGCCGATTTCCCTGATGAATGGGCTTATTTTTCCTCCGAACGAAGGCGGCTCACGAATAGGCCATAGCATTTCACGCAATGCGGAAGGGGTAGCAACCGCTTTCTGTTATCTCAATTTTTGTTATTCCCGTACCGACGCCGGCAAAGACCCGTCCCATTTCTACCAAATCAGACCCTCTCGCCCTTTGGAGACGCTGCGCGCGGAAGCACTGGCCGCTTCACCGCCCCACGAGGATGGCACCTTTCGCAAGCCCGAACTCGTTGAGCTGACAGCGCTCGACCCAGCCATCCATCTCGATATTCGCTACGCGACTACAAACGATTTCCTTGGCACCCCAGTCTACACGCAGGCCCGAGCGTTTATGCAGCGCCCGGCCGCTGAGGCCCTAGTCCGCGCGCTCCACAAGCTCCAGCCGCTTGGCTATGGTTTGCTCATCCACGACGCTTATCGCCCGTGGTACGTCACCAAAATCTTCTGGGACGCCACACCCCCGGAAGGCAAAATCTTTGTCGCCGATCCGTCGCAAGGCTCGCGCCACAATCGCGGCTGCGCCGTTGACCTCACGCTCTACGAACTCGCCTCCGGCAAGCCCATCGAAATGCCCGGCACGTACGACGAAATGTCTCCGCGCTCGTTTCCCGATTATCCAGGCGGCACTTCCCTTCAGCGGTGGCACCGCGACCTGCTTCGCCGCGCGATGGAATCCGAGGGCTTCACCGTTTACGAGCACGAGTGGTGGCACTTCGATTACAAGGACTGGCACGAATATCCGATTTTGAATATCAAGTTTGAAGATTTGCATTCCGGCCAAGGACTTGCCAGCGCTCAGTAGCGCGCAGGTTCTGGCTATTTTTCTGGAGGATTCCAACTTGCACAGCAGAAGCCGCTTTTTCCAGCTCGCCGTTGCATTCTGTCTCACAATTCTATCTGTCTCGGCGCCGCAATCGCTTCGCGCGCAATCGACTGCTTCTCTCGCCGACCGCATTCAAAAGGTAATGGACCGCCCCGAATTCGCCCACGCGAATTTCGGCATCGAGTTCTACGACGTTGCCACCGGGAAAATCGTCTATTCGCTCAACGCCAACAAACTTTTCGTTCCTGCTTCCACGACCAAAACTCTCACCGAAGGCACTGTGCTCGCAAAACTTGGCGCCGACTACCGCTTCCACACCATCATCTATCGCACTGGCCCCGTCGATAAGAAAGGCACTCTCAAGGGCGATCTCGTCCTGGTCGCCAGCGGTGATCCCAATCTTTCCAATCGCATTCAACTCGACGGCACTCTTTCCTTTGTCGATGAAGATCACTCCTATGGCGGCCCAGCAGTTACAGGCGATCCTCTAGCCGTCATCAAGAAACTCGCCAAAGCCGTCGCCGCCAAAGGCATTCACAAGATCGAAGGCCGCGTACTCGTAGACGCCAGCCTCTTTCCCGATGGCGGCCGCGAAGGCGGCACCGGCGTCGTCATCTCGAGCATCGTCGTGAACGACAACGTCATCGACCTCGTCGCCGCTCCCGGCGTAAAGGCTGGCGATCCTGTTTCACTGAGCGTCTCCCCAAAAACAACTTACGCCAGCTTCGTAAATCTCCTAACGACGTCCGCCGCCGGTGCTAAACCCGATATCCAGGATCCAGCAACAGTCACAAACGCAAATGGCACGATCACCGTTACCCTGACTGGCTCGCTTCCAGTTGGCTCGCAACCAATCACCGCGCCTTATGCAGTCCCCTCTCCAACGAAATTTGCAGAGACAGTCCTCACCGAATCCCTAGTCGCCGCCGGCGTCGAAATCAAAACGCCTTCAAAATCCGTTGCGCCAGATTTCAAAGCATTCGCGCGCCTCTACACAGCCGACAACCAGGTCGCCGAGCACTTTTCCCTTCCTCTCGCGGAAGAAATCAAAGTCACTCTTAAAGTCAGCCAAAATCTTCACGCCAGCATGGGACCTTCTCTCCTCGGTACGCTCGTCGCGAAAAATTCCACTGATCCCGTCCACGCGGGCTTCAAAATCGAGCGAACGTTTCTTCAAGAAGCCAAACTCGATCTCTCCGGCGCTTCGCAAGGCGACGGCGAAGGCGGCGACTGGGCCGACCTCTTCAGCCCAGACTTCATCGCTCACTACATGGCTTATTGGAGCACGCGTCCCGACTTCCCCGTTTTCTTCAAAGCACTTCCGATTCTTGGCAAAGACGGTACGCTCGCCAAAATTCAAATCAACAATCCCGGCGCTGGCCACGTCTTCGCAAAAACCGGCACCTTCGGCTCGGAAGACAAGCTGAATGGCAAACTAATGCTCAACGGCAAAGGACTCGCTGGTTTTGTCATCACGGCAAGTGGCAGAAAACTCGCCCTCGCCGCGTACGTCAATCACGTTTCGCTCTCGCCCGACCCCGAAGCCGCACAAGAAGTAGGTGGTCAAGCCCTCGGGGAAATCGCCGCCGCAGCTTATGACGCCCCACTCGATGTTCCAGCTACATCAGCTTCCAAATCCGCATCGCCCTCCGCACCAGGAATCTACGACATCATCATCCGCAACGGTCACATCATCGACGGCACCGGCAATCCTTGGTATGCCGCCGACGTCGCCATCCAAGGCGACCGCATCGCCGCCATCGGCAACCTGAGCAACGCCACGGCCAAACGGGAAATCGATGCTAAGGGCCAAATCGTCTCCCCCGGATTCATCGACATGCTCGGCCAGTCCGAATCCGCGCTGCTCCTCGACAATCGTTCTCTTAGCAAACTCTCGCAAGGCATCACTTCCGAAATCACCGGCGAAGGCGGCTCCATCGCTCCTCAGAACGAAAAAACTCTCGCGCCGCTCAAACCATTCCTCGACCAATTTAAATTCAGAGTCGATTGGACCACGCTCGACGGCTATTTCCGCCGTCTCGAAAAGCAAGGGACGCCCATCAACATCGGCACTTACGTAGGCTCCGCGCAAGTCCGCGAAGCCGTCATCGGCGATGACGATCGCGCTCCCACGACTGCCGAACTCACCCAAATGGAGGCCCTGGTCGAGCAAGGCATGAAGGACGGCGCCTTCGGCGTCTCCAGCGCGCTCATCTACCCGCCCAACATCTACGCGAAGACTGACGAACTCATCGCACTAGCCAAAGTGGCCTCAAAATACGGCGGCCTTTACGCTACGCACATGCGCAGCGAAGGCGCTTCGGAAATGGAAGCGATGGCCGAAGCCATTCGCATCGGCCGCGAAGCCAATCTCCCCGTGGAAGTTTTTCATCTGAAAGTTAGCGGCAAAGTGCGCTGGGGCAATATGAAGAAAGTAGTGGCGGCCATTCAAGCCGCGCGCGATTCCGGCCTCGATATCGCGGCGAGTATGTATCCTTATCCCGCAGGCGGCACGGCGCTCGCCTCCGCTCTTCCGCCGTGGGTCGCCGACGGCGGCGCACAAAAACTCCTTGCGCGTCTTAAAGATCCCGCCGTGCGCGCACGCATCAAAGAAGAATTGAAGGGCGATCATCCCAACTGGGAAAATCTTTACTACGATTGCGGCGGTGGCGCTGGCGTTCTTCTCGCTTCCATCGAAAAGCCTGAACTAAAACAATTTGAAGGCAAAACCGTCGCTGACGTAGCCAAAGTCTGGAACAAATCTCCCGAAGACACGCTGATGGATTTCGTCATCGCCGATAACGCACAAACCGGCGCTCTCTATTTCATGGCCAGCGAAGAAGATATCCACACCGGCCTTGAACAGCGATGGACAAGCATCGGCCTCGACGCCAACGAAATGTCCCTCGACGGTCCTATCTTTGAACCGCACACGCACCCGCGCGCCTTCGGATCCATGCCGCGTTTCCTGGGCCATTACGTTCGCGACGAACAACTGATGCCTCTCGAAGCCGGCATCCGCAAAATCACTTCGTTCCCTGCTCAGCGCGAGCACCTCGAAAACCGCGGCATCTTAAAGCCCGGCTATTTCGCCGATATCACTATCTTCGATCCCGCGACGATCATCGATAAAGCCACTTTCGTCAGCCCCGCGCAGCTTTCCGAAGGTATTGCCTACACCATCGTCAACGGCCAAATCGAATACGATCATGGCAAACTGACTGGCGCGATGGCGGGCCGAGCCCTACGCGGCCGCGGCTACCAACCCGACGTACACTAGTAGTCGAGGAGCCGCCGTCTATGATGGGAAGAGTCTCTTGCGGAGTTTCAGGCTGGGCTTACGCAAAATGGAAACCAGATTTCTATCCACCGAAGCTCGCTTCCGCTAAGTTCTTGGGTTACTACTCCAGCCGTCTTAACTCAGTAGAAGTGAACTATACGTTTCGAAGCTTCCCTACCGAAAAATTGCTCGGAAATTGGATTGCCGCAACCCCTCCCGATTTTAAATTCGCCATAAAGGCACACCAAAGCATCACGCACATCAAGCGCCTTAAAAACGTAGCCGAGGCGACCGCAAAATTCATAGCCTCTCTAAAACCTCTGCAAGAAGCAAACAAACTTGGCCCTGTGCTGTTTCAACTCCCGCCCAATCTGAAATTTGATTTGAAACTCTTGCAGGACTTCCTCGCGGAACTACCAGATAAACCGCGCTGCACGATCGAATTCCGTAACGCATCGTGGTTTGTCGAGGATGTGTTCGCCGCTTTAACCAAGCGAAACGTTGCTCTCTGTCTCGCCGAAAGCGATGATCTAGTCACACCCGACAAGCGAACGGCCGATTTTTGCTATTTGCGTTTGCGAAAGGACGGATATTCAGCGAACGATCGTAATGCTATCGCGCATAGAGTGCGAAGCTTAGCTAAGCACGGCGAAGTCTTTGCTTACTACAAACACTTTGATGCGCCAGAATGCCCGCTACAAGCGGAGGAATTGCTCAACGCAACCAAATCAACTTAGCGAAGCCTTGCCCATCTCCGCCACGCGCCGCTCGTACGTCATTTCTGCCCAGCCATGCTTCCCGTAATAGCGCAGCACGATCTTATGTCCCGGTACGATCTTCGCCCGCGCTTTCGTCAACGAATCCGAAAGCGTCACCCACTGCCCATCCACGAGGTAGCTTCCTTCCCAGCCTCGCAGCTCAAAGTGCCCGTCATTCTTCAGGATCAGCGGCGCCGCCGTACAAGCCATTACTTTTCCTTGCACCGTCGCCTGAGTGCACTGGTAACTGCCGGAAACGTCCACTGCCTGCGCTCTTGCCGAAGGATTTACTACGATGCAGAACACTGAGAAGGAAACGTACCGCAAGAAGCTTTGCGCCACCCGTTCGAGTCCCATGGGGTCTCCGTACCAGGACGCGTTGCTGCGGGGCATCGTCCCTGGCCATTGGTACAGGTGCAACTGACAAGCCAACCCTATACCTCGTAATCCGCTCATAATAAACTACTTAAAGAAAACTCGGACCTGTACCTCGGGGCCGCCCGGGAACATTCGTTCCCCTTTTTCGCCCTCCAAGGGTGTTTCCCTCGAAAAACCTCTCGGTCTTCCCAACCCATTATAAATTACACATCAGTCACTCAATTGGTAACTCAGCCGCCGCCTGCCCATCCTTGCGCGGATCCGACGCCCCATAGTTCACGCCCGTCGCAAAATCCCTCAACACCGCCTGGCCGCCTCCCACGCGACTGGAAAATGTCCCCAGCACTTTGATCTGGTGCCCTTTGGCCGTCAATTCATCCCGTACCTTTCCGTTGATCCGGTTCTCCATCTCCACATCACACCCTGTAAATGTATATTTCGTGAATCGCGCCGCCTCGACCGCCGCCTGGATGTTCATTTTGAAATCCGCGATATTCGCGATGAACTGCGCGTGCGCCTGCGCCTGATTCCATCCGCCCATAATCCCGAACGCCATCCGCTTGTCGCCATTCTGCGCGAATCCCGGAATGATCGTGTGCCTCGGCCGCTTGTGTCCCGCCAATGCATTCGGGGACGACGCATCCAGCGTGAACAATCCTCCGCGATTGTGCATCACGAATCCCGCCCCCGCCGGAACGATTCCTGAACCAAACGCGGAGTAATTGCTCTGAATCAGCGACACTATGTTTCCGTCGCGGTCCACTACGCTCAAATAGGTCGTATCGCTTCCGCCCGCGATTTCTCCCGCCGAAACGTCGCACGCCGCTTTGTCGGGATCGATCAATTTCGCCCGCTCCACTGCCCACGCTTTCGAAAGCAAGGTCGCCGTCGGAATTCTCTGTCCTCGTGGGTCTGCTAGATACTTTGCCACGTCCGCATACGCCAGCTTCTTCGCCTCGATCATCGCGTGCAGCGCCTTCGTCGAACCGAATCCAAAATCCTTTTCTCCCAGCGGAAACGTCTCCATGATGTTCAACATCTCGAGCGCACCAATTCCCTGCCCGTTCGGCGGCATCTCGTACACCGTCCAATCGCGATACGTCGTCGAAATCGGCTCAACCCATTCGCTCGAATATTGCGCCAAATCTTGTTCCGTCATTGTCCCGTTGTGGCGCTTCATGGCGTCCAAAATCTTCTTCGAAATCTCCCCCTTATAAAACGCGTCGCGCCCGTGTTCTGCAATCTGCCCGAGCGATGCCGCCAGATCCGGGTTCTTGAAAACTTCCCCAACTTTCGGCGCATGATCCCCTGGCAAATACAGACTCGTCGCCGCATCGTCCGTCCGCAAGAGGTCTACTTCCGCCGCCCAATACGCCGCATCCCACTCCGGCACCGGAAAACCGTCCTGCGCGGTTCGAATCGCCGCCGCCAAATCCTCCTTCAATTTCTTTCTTCCAAACTTGTCTGCCAATTTTTGCCAACCATCCACCACACCCGGCACAGTTATGGAATGCACGCCTGTCTGTGGCATGCTCTTCAATCCCTGCTTCTCCAAAAACCCAATCGTCAATCCCTTTGGCGCCCACCCACTCGCGTTCAATCCATAGAGCTTGTTCGCCTTCGCGTCATACACAATCACAAACAAATCTCCACCGATCCCATTCATCATCGGCTCAACCACGCCCATCATCGCGTTCGCGGCAATCGCCGCGTCGACGGCGTTCCCGCCATGCTCCAAAATCCGCACACCAGCCTGCGAAGCCAGCGGCGACTCCGAAGCCACAATCCCGCCCTTCGAAATCACCATCGACCGCGTTTGACTCCGGTCTTGCCCATCCGTGTTCACCGCGAACATCGCCACCGCCCCCGTCGCCACCAGAAAGTAGACCGTCGTCCGCAGTCCAGCAAAAATCCGCCAACTAGAAAATCGCATAATCTCTTCGGCTCCCTCGCCCGACAACGCCCGCATCTTACTGTACTTTCCGAATCTCGCGCCATGCTCTCGTCGTATAAACCGACTTCGCGTTAAACGGCATGCCTCGCAGCGACTACTTCTTGGGCCGTGCAGGCGAAGCGCGCTACTCGTCGCTGGATTTTTTGGTGTTTGAGGTCTACTCTCAATTTCTTGGAGGGTCCCATGCGAAATCGCGCTTTTTATTTCGGTGTCATACCTTGCCTCTTCATAATACTTTTCTCTTACGTCGCGCAAGTCGGCGCTCAGTCGCGAATGAGCGACAAGGACGTCGTAAACATGATGAAAAATCTAGTCCAGGACACCAAGCAATTCCAATCACTCTTTAATTCGGCGATCTCCAAGAGCACAATTCGCAAAACCTCCCAGGAAAAAGACGCCAAAGCGACCGTCCAGAGCTTTCGAAATCAGGCAGGAAATATGCTCCAAGTATTCCAGTCCAAGAAAAAAGCCGACACTACACTTCCCAGCGTTTTGGATAGCTCTCAGAAAATCGACAAATGGCTGGCGGACGTCCCTCTCAAGAGTTCCGTGACGACGCAGTGGGCGAAAGTGAAAGCTGAGCTTGCAACTCTTTCGGATCAATTCAATGTTCCCGCACCCGCGCGCTAGGCGCTGAAGCCCCACACTTGGAACCACTCCATAAAACAGAACCTCCCCGGGCTAATTCTTGCCCCGGGGAGTTTTTTTGTTCCGCTCTTACAACGTCAGCAACTACCACCCATCGTGATGGTCATCGTGATCCGCAGACGGCGCAAATGCCACTCCGCGGAACACTTCTCCAGCCCGCGCAGAACGCACCGTCTGGAAAGTTCCCAGCCAGCCACCGGTAGGCGGTGTGGTTGCCGAGATTACGTCGGTCACTCTCACCAGCTTGTTCGGATCCGCTCCGTTGTCGCCATTCGCGCTCACCGTTGATGTGATGGCCCAAACGGTCACCGTGCCGTCGTGATTCACGCGGCCGGCGATGTTTCGGCAGCCACCGGTCGCTGGATTAATCGAAGCCGGATAGTGATCCACGCTGTATTGCACACCGATGTTCAGGCCACTCTGCAGAACGTAAATCATGGTCCAGACGCCGTTCTGCAGCACCCACTTCTGCAAACCCGCCGTCGCCTGTGACTGTGCATCCGCGACGTTGCTGCCGTTCACCGGCGGCACGAATGTTCCATCGCCCTCATCGCAGACATACAGCGTGCTCGCATTGGCAAAAAACATCCCGAATGGAAAATTCGTGCCCGTGCTTGCTTCCGTGTTCGGGAAGCCGGGCAGAATCGTCAGCGGTACCGTGGCCAATTCCGCTGCGGTGCCCGTTGGCAACGTGCCTGCCGTCCCCTCTTGGAACACCGAGTTGATTCCATTGCCTCCGCTGCCTTTGCTGACGTACACCGTGTTGTTGAAAATGGTTATGCCGCGGAAATTTGTGTCTTTGCCCTGCTTGTCGCCCGACAAAAATTCCAACCTCCCAATCATGTCGATGCCGAGGCTCGGAGGGGCAGGGGGCACTGGCGGCGCCAGTCCTGGAATCAATAGTTCTGCGCCCGTCGCGTTGATCAGTTCAAACCCCGGGATCGTAAGGGGAAGCTGCTTTTTCCCGATGTTCCCGCTGTTGTCGTTGCCCACCATGTAGTAGACGCCATTGCTGCCCTTGATTGCGGCACGCCCGTTGTCACCGCTGTAGGCATTCCCGTCTGTGATGCTCAAGTGACCATGCCCATCCACTTCCGCCACCGCGCGACAGTAGGCGGTGATGGTGCTTGGCGAACTTTGCAAGCTCGAGCTAACCGGATTCGTCGGATCGCAGATTGCCGGCGTATTGGAAGCCGAAACGTCAATCAGATTTGGCGCCGTCGGAGAAACGTCCGTGCCGCCACATCCGATTCCGCCGTGATAGCCCATAAATGTCAGTGACTTGCCGTCCGCGGAAAGGTTCAGCGCCAGCTCCGATTTCGAGCTGAAGCTCGTCACGATCTTATCGCTTGGGATTGGCAGCGTGCCCAACACCCAGCCATCCTCGGTTATGTTTTCCAGAAAAATCGGTGAGGTGATTCCAAAGCTGCCGTCGCTGCCGGAGTTATTCCAGACGTTGTGCGTGTCCTGATCGTTGGGAGCCTCGCCGTTATCGCTGGCAAACCCGCACGGAACCGCCACGGGTGTAGTGCCTCCCGCGATCAATGGCACTTGCACCGTCAATCCGGTTGCACCGCCCATGCATCCCGGCGGCAAAGCTTCGCCTGCGATCACCGTCGAAGCGTTCCCCACATACACGCTCTTGCTCAACACCAGACTATCCTCTGCAAATCGAAAATGCCGATCGTGATGACCGTCATCGTCTGCAGCCATCTTGCTCACAAACAGTCCTCCCGCCAATCCAAACGCTGTTGCCACTGCCAAAATTGCCAAAGTACGCCGTTTTTTCACAAGTGTAGCCCTCCAGGGCGCACGAATAGTCCCACGCCTAATCGAATAGAGGTTTGGCGCTATGTTAAGAATTCATGAACGCTGAGTTGCAAGTACTGATAGCTGTAGTATGGCGCGCGCCGCCCTCATCGCTACATGCGCGTGCCCTTTCTTCTCGAACTATCCCTTGCTTACTACCACGGCTTTATATGAGCATCCGAGTCATACAGGTGATGCGTAACGTATTCGATATTTCCTACGTCTTGTTACAAGGAGTCCACCAATGACGCGCTACAAGATCATTTTCTCTGCCGCGTTGTTAACACTCGTCTGCGCCGGTGCTTTACGAGGGCAGATCGCTGCCGCCCCCACTGACGCTGCCCAGGCGCAGAAGGCTCCGGTTGCGCTAACTTGGAATTATTATCCGCAGGCAAAGACACTGGTCTTGCACCTCACCAACAATTCAGGCAGGGACATCAACGCATTCAGCATTGCGGGCAAAAAGACGTACACAGATGGACGGAGCGACGACTTGCGTCAGATCTTCAACATATTGAGCCGCCTTGTCGAGATTCAAACGGCAAAGGACCAAGCCCTCGCGGAGCGCAGAGACGGGGAGAGCGGCAACGGTATCTTCCTCGCGGGCACAACGCGCGACGTAGTCCTCCCCGAACCGGCAAACACTAAAGACATCTCCAATGTAAAAGCCGTTGTGGACGTTGCTTTTTATTCCGATGGCTCATTTGAAGAACAAAACAGAGACACCTTCAAGATCATGTTGGCCGACCGGCAGCGACAACTACTGATAGATAAGGAAGTCATCCAGGCCATTGACAACGCTCTGGCAGATAAGACGGACGACCATCCGGGCACAACAGCTTTGGCGGAACTGACGAAGATCGCGATCGATCAGACCGTTAAATACTCACGCTATCAAGAGGGTGCCCAGTACGATCCCGAGAAAGGTCAGCAATATCACTTGCAAATGGATATTGGGAACCTGCAATCCAACTTGCAGCAGGAGCAAAAGGCCACGACCGAACGCGACAGGCTCGCGGACTACCGCGAATATCTGAGTAAAGTGGTCGAAGTGCTCACGCCGCAATGCCACCTCGAAATTGCGCCCTCACAATATGGGAAATAAAATGAGGCTGTCCCACCCTCTCACAGCTCAACTTTCCTGCGCGCCATGCCAAATCGTACTGATGACCACGCGCCGTCCTCGCACTCGGTAGAGTATGGAGCGGGGCGTTCCGCCGATAACCAGCTCACGAATTCCAGGCTCCGCTCCAACTCGTCCCAGATGAGGGTGCATCCTCAAAGTCTGGACCACCGCGACAATTCTTGTGGCCAAATGTCTGGCGGCTTCGGGTTTGTCCAGCGCGACGAAGGCATGAATTTCCCGCAACCTTACCCGCGCCAGCGGCGACCGGACGAAGTCTACTGGCACAGCGCCTCGTCATCGTGATCTTTCCCGCAAACGCATTTCGGCGGCGGCAATTCACGCTCTGTGCCCCAGGAGAGTAGCCAGGCTTTCATGTCGTCTTGCCTAACGTAGTGGCCGGATTTTACCTGCCGATCCGCTTGGCGCATTTCTGCCAGCATTCTTTCCTGGTCGGCAACATAGGCTTCGACGGCATCGGAGATCAGAAAGTTGGAGCTGCGTCGCGAAGATTTGGCGAGCTTCGCCAACCGCTTCTTGATCTTCAGCTTTAGCCTCATACTCGAGGTCACGCTTCGTGTGTTCGCCATAAACACATTCTACGATGCCGTCTACATAGCATCTATAGGAGCGCCGTTTGGCACCCAACTCACATTTCCACCAACTCACTACCCCCTACTCACGCCCCACTGTAAACTGTACACTTCCTCAGCTACCCGCTTCGTTGGAACGCTGCGGAGCAAAGCCCCATGCCTGAAGACAACAAGTCAGCGGCGATCCCGCAGGCGAGCGCCTCTGCGCCAGCGAAGAATGCGCGGATGGATGACCAGTTGAACGCTCAGATAAATGCCGTGCTCGCCGGGCGTTGCGCCGATCCTTTCGCATTGCTCGGGCCGCATCCCGTGTGGCCGCCGGCGGGCCATGGTTGGACCGTTCGCTTCTTCCGTCCCGGCGCGGCTGACGCCAGCGTTTTGCTACAAGGGGTGTCCGAGCCGATTCCTGCACGCAGGCTTCGCCCCGAAGGTTTTTTTGAAGCCACGTTACCTGATTCTCAGCAGACTGCTCCCGCTCCGTCCTCCTATCGCATTCGGTATCGCACCGGCTATGGTGAAACCGTCGAAACTTTTGATCCCTACGCGTTCCCCTACCTTCTCAGCGAGTTCGATCTTCACCTGATGGGCGAGGGGCGCCACTACGACACGTACGAAAAACTCGGCTCGCATCTGAAAACGTTGGAAGGCGTCCGCGGCGTACATTTTGCCGTCTGGGCGCCGAGCGCGAAGCGGGTTAGCATCGTCGGCGACTTCAACCGCTGGGATGGCCGCGTCAATCCCATGCGCGCGCGTGGATCTTCTGGAATCTGGGAACTCTTCATTCCAGAGCTTGGCGAAGGCGCTATCTACAAATACGAAATCATCGGCGCACAGGGCGCAATGCTTCCGCTTAAAGCGGACCCATACGCCTTTCGAGGCGAGCTTCGCCCAAATACTGGCTCCGTCGTCGTAAACCTCGACACCTATCAATGGACCGACACCGATTGGATCAGCCATCGCTCAGAAAAAAAATGGCTCGAATCACCAATTTCTGTTTACGAAGTCCATCTCGGCTCGTGGCGGCGCGTTCCCGAGGAAAGCAATCGCTGGCTGACCTACCGCGAGCTCGGCGATCAGCTCATTCCGTATGTAAAGGATCTCGGCTACACGCACATCGAACTGCTTCCCATCATGGAGCATCCCTTTGATGGCTCCTGGGGCTACCAAACCATCGGCTACTTCGCCGCCACAAGCCGCTACGGCTCTCCCGCTGAATTCATGGAGTTTATCGACCGCTGCCACCACGCGGGCATCGGCGTTCTTCTCGATTGGACTCCCGCGCACTTCCCGCGCGACACGTTTGGTCTCGCGGAGTTTGATGGCACTCATCTCTACGAGCATTCCGACCCGCGACAAGGCACGCATCCCGACTGGGGCACGCTCGTCTACAATTACGGCCGCAACGAAGTTCAAAACTACCTCATTTCCAATGCTTTATTCTGGCTCGACAAATACCACATCGATGGCCTTCGCGTGGATGCTGTCGCTTCCATGCTCTATCTCGATTATTCTCGCAAAGCCGGCGAGTGGATACCCAACGAGTTCGGCGGCCGCGAAAATCTCCACGCCATCTCTTTCATCAAACGTATGAATGAAGTCGCTCATGGCCGCTTCCCCGGCGTTCTCACCATCGCCGAAGAATCAACGTCCTGGCCTAGCGTCTCGCGTCCCACATATCTCGGCGGCCTCGGCTTCAGTCTCAAATGGAACATGGGTTGGATGAACGACACGCTGAAATATTTTTCCACGAATCCTATCCATCGCAAATACGAACACAACAAAATGACGTTCTCGATGCTCTACGCCTTCAGCGAGAATTTCATGCTTCCCTTCTCCCACGACGAGGTCGTCCACGGGAAAAATTCTCTTTTGCACAAAATGCCTGGGGATTTATGGCAGCAGTTTGCAAATCTTCGTCTCTTATTCGCCTATCAGTGCGCTCACCCAGGAAAAAAGCTTCTTTTCATGGGCCAGGAAATCGCCCAGCGCAGCGAGTGGAGCGAAGCGCGTAGCCTGGACTGGCACCTGCTCCAACACGAATCGCACCGCGGGGTCCAAAATCTTGTCCGCGATCTAAATAAGCTGCTCGCTTCGCAGCCCGCACTTCATGCTGTCGATTTCAACTGGCAAGGTTTCGAGTGGATTGACGCCAACGACGCCGACAACAGCGTTTTCGCCTTCGCTCGCCACGGCAAAAAGCCCGAGGATTTGCTGATCGTAATTCTCAACGCAACGCCGGTAGTCCGCGAAGGCTATCGCATCGGCGTTCCTCAACCAGGCTTTTACACGGAGATTCTGAACACCGACGCCGCCACCTACGGCGGCTCAAACGTCGGCAATCTCGGCGGTCAAAACGCGTCGAACCACCCGTCGCAAGGCCGCGCGCACTCTCTCTGCCTAACTCTTCCGCCGCTCGCAGCAGTTTTCCTCAAGTGGCAAGCAATCTAAGGCAACCATGCATTCGCGCTTGGCAGGTCTTCGCCCTCGCAGAGGCGCGGCACGCCGCGCCTTGGTCGAGCGAGCCGGCCGGCTCTGCGGACGAAGTTGCCTGGTCGGCCTCGGTCTTCCGCTCAAAACGAAAAGGTTGTTAATCCCGGAACTTTTCCGGCGTCTTCCTCGTATGTATCGACAAATGCCTAAAGGAGGCATCCCGCGATGAGCACTCGCACCCGGCACCTTCTACCTGTAGTGGCTTTTCTGGCGGCCACATTCCTTTATGCCCCGTTGAACACGCAAGCTCAAACAAGTACAAGCCAATCAAGCACATCGGCTCATGGAGAGCGCTGGCTGCACGTCCGAGTGATCAGCACCAATTCGAAAGGCGAGACTGTTCGCGTGAACGTTCCGCTCGACTTGGCGGAAAAGGTTTTGCCGGCCATCGACCACGATCGGCTTCACAACGGCAAAGTACGCATCGGGTGCATGGATTGCGATGGGGTGGACGTTCGAACGCTCTTTGAGGCGGTCCGAACGGCAAAAGACGGCGAATACGTGACGGTGCAGAGCAATGATGCGGATGTCAGCGTCATGAAGAAGGATGGGCAGATGCTGGTGCACGTCCACGACAAGAACAAGTCCAAGGATTCTCGGATCGAGGTCAAAGTTCCTATGAAGGTCGTCGAGGCGCTGCTATCCGGATCGAAAGATGAGCTGGATATCGCGGCTGGTCTGCATGCACTGGCATCGCAAGGCGATGTGGAACTGGTCTCGGTGAAGGATGAGGACAACACGATTCGCGTGTGGCTGGATTCGAAGAACGTGACGGACTAGGCGGAAAGATTCACAGTTTCAGACTCGAGATGGTCTCGCGCAGGAAGCGGGAGACGAGAAAGGATAAGAGAAATGGTACTGCTCGCGAAAATCGCTCTGGGTTTTGGGGCCACAGTCGTAATGGCGGGGGCCTATACCTTTCGCGAAGGACTGATCCGCGTCGATGTCGACGAGACCAGCGGTGAGGAACACCACGTCCATGTCTGGGTGCCTGCGGCCATGGTTCCAATGGCGATGCACTTCGTCCCCCGAAGCCAGATGCTGAGAGCCGGAGAGCAGAGTGAGAAATTCATGCCCTTGGTGCACGCAGTGGCAAAAGAGCTGCAAAATTATCCCGAGGCCGAACTGGTTGAGGTCCACGACGGGGAACAATACGTGCGGATTCGCACGCATAACGGAAATTTGATGATTGATGCGGAAGAGCCTGGCCAGACCGTCCACGTGTCTTGCCCGCTGGCTACTATCGACGACGTCTCACGAGAGCTTGCGACCCTCGCGCCGGCATCCTGAAGCGTACCCACAGCTGAAAAAGAATTGCTGCAGGCACTCTCCTGCCCTTTCCATTCTATCTTTAACTGAACAGCGTCTTGGCTTCTGCTCAGTTGATCTAAACCCTTATTGCGGGTTCTGCTGTTGCTGCTTCTGCATCATCTGGCGTTTCATTGCTTCGGGGTCGAATTTCGTGGGCGTCCCGGTGATATGGTCTTTGGCATCGGTAGTCACTTTCACGAGGACCATAGAATTCGTCGGCGTAACCTCCTTCACCAAACTCATGGGTGTGATTTTGGAGCTGGCCCAAACATCGCCTTTTCCGTCGTCTTTGGCCCAGTGTTCGCAAAGGAAAGTGCCGGCCGGGACCGTGATGGTCTCCGTGCCGACTTTGTGCCACTTCTCCATCTCATCGGTCATTTGAGACTTCTGGCGAGGATTCATGTTCATCGGCAATTCCATGGGCGGTTGGCCAGGCTGTTGAAAAATCATGCGATGAAACTGGAAGTCATCCTTGGTGACCAGCATTTTCCCGTAAGCCATCCCGCCGGTCCTTGGATCGGAGTGTCCAAACTCGAGCCAGTAGGCCTCTTTTCCGTCGACGGCTTCCTGCGCGACCACGGACATTTCTATGGTGCTTTTCTTTTGATCCCGTTCGGTTTCATATACGGCGCCACTTCCGACTACGGGCTTGAAGATATCGGCAATCGCCGGCTTCTTGAACATTTCCATGCCCATTTGGGCGCGGGCAGCGGTTCCGATTGCCAGGCAGAGGCCTGCGGCTACCAGCAGTACGTGAAGTCGCTTCATCGAGGAGCTCCTTATTCGAACAGCTTGTTGAACAGCGCCGCCCGGAAGGCGCAAATCTCAAGCGCAGAATGGCTGGAGAGTGGACCAAAATTATCAGGTCGGCGAAGGCGAAGCAATCGGCACAGAGCCGTTTGGTGGCCAAAAGGAAAAGGGGTCGGATTGGGGAAAGTGGGCTTACTTTGAGTGAACTGACAGGTGAGAAAGAATTTATTCGTAAGCCAGAGCGACAACCGGATCGTAACTGGCGGCACGGAGCGCCGGATAGATGGCACCGATAGAGGCGCCGACAAGAGCGAGGAGAGCGGAGGAAATGACCCATTGGGTGGTAATCAAGATCATGAGGCTGGGGTTTGTCTCTTGCAGGATTGCCTGAAAGGCAAACGTAAGCGCAATTCCCAGGACGCAGCCGAAGACGGTGAGAAGTAGAGTCTCACCGAGCAACATACGAAGAATTCCAAACCTGGAAAGACCTAATGCTTTGAGGATGCCGATCTCCCGAGTGCGTTCCATGACCATGGTGTGCATATTAAGGAGGACGACGAGGAAGCTGATGACAAGTCCCAGGCCGACCATGCTGCGCGTAAATGGTCTCAATTGAGGAAGATTCGAGGAACTCATGAGGGTGACGAGTTCGTAGGTGGTGCGCACACTGTCCAATGGAGAGAGCGCAACAATTTGCGCGCGCGCGGCTTCGGTGTCGCCCTTGCTGCGAACGTAAAACATGGAGACACGTTTTTCCGCGCCGGCGATCTCCTGCGCGGTCTTCAGCGGGATAAAGTAACGCGCGCCTTTGCCGTGGGCCACGATTCCGCAAACCGTAAACGTATGATTCAAAAGAGTGATCTGCTGTCCGACCTTCAAGTGTTTGGTTTGAGCGATGATATCGTCGGCGATGACTTCCTCGGAAGATTCGAATGGGCGTCCGGCACGGAATAAGAATCCGCGGCTGAGGGCATTGAAGCGTTTGTAGTCAATGCCGTAGACGAGGGTCAAGCTCTTTGGTTCCGTGAGGATTAGTGTGGGAGCCACTTCATCGACGCCAGGGAGCGCTGCAATTTTGTCGGCCAAGGATTCCTGCATGACGGCGCTGGAGAAGGCGAAGAAAATGGAGGAGTTGGGAGGCTGAACGAGAAGATCGGCGCCGACTCCTTCGACGCGTTTTCCCCACTCGGAAATAATTCCCGAAGTGAAACCCACAATGAGCAGAACCAAAATGACTTGAATAGCGATGGCGATCACGCTGAGACAGCTGCGAAGTGGGCGAGCGACGATATTGCCCCACAACATTTGCAAGAGTGAGAAAGTTCCGTCAAAAGTTTCATTCATCAGGAGAGCCGATGAGCAACTCTAACATTTACGTTCAGCGGCGGTCAAAAACGGGAAATGTGCGGCAGGCAAGAGTTGGGCCGAACTATAAGAAAAATATTTCTGAACGATTAAGTTTTCAACACAATTGTTGATAAGTGTGTGGAAAATCAGGTCTCGCCCGCAGCTAACTGCACTTTCTTCAACGTCCTGCTCCTGTTTGCACCATTCCAGGGCAGCTTAGTATTTCCGCGGCGGGATTTTTTACGACGCGAGCGCGGCTGCGCGGCGCAAAGCTCCTGAAATCAGATCGCTGCGAGGATTGAAGAAGAAAGTTTTCGCGGAGCTGCCACGTTTACCCGGACATTTTTGCTGGTTGAAACAAATTAGTACCACTTCGGGGGTCGTTCGAGGCGCACTTTGATGATCTGGTGAGGATCGGTGATGTCGTACCAGCGTCCGTACGTCTTCCAACCTTCGGCAATAATTTGAACGAGAGCGCGACCGAGAGGAGCTTCGGCAACATGCGCGATGCCTGCGCGGTTGGTTTTGACATTTAATTCGACTTTCTTGTCCTTCTTCATGACGTGCTCTTCGACGTACTTCACGTAGACGCTGGCGTTTTCAACGGGGACAGCGTTCGCACCGCCGGTAACTTCGATCGTCAACCGGTTGGGTTCATCCGATTGCGCGGGGGCCTTTGGCGGAGGCGCTGACGGGTCTTGAGCGGCGAAACAAACCGCAGTTGCAGCCATCAGAGTGAGAAGAAGAATGCTCAATCTTGACCTAGTACGTTTCATGAGCCTGTGGACCCCATCCGTCACGGAAATATGCTATGGCCCCAAGTTACTCCGCTGAAGGCTAAGATGCAAATGCGCGGGCGTGTGCTGCCCGGTCAATACGCCTGGGCAAAGTGCGGACGGGGCGAGCCCCGCCCCTACAGAGTTTACGCCGGAGCAGAGGGCGCGACGTGGCGGGAGACACGCGAGGCCGGAGGACGCGACGGTTCAGAGGGTTTTGTAAAATCGGTGGCATTATGAACGCAGGGCAATGTGTTCCAGGCAACAGCTTGTGGCGGCGGAATTGACTGACTGGATTTGGTCCTGTAACTTCGGAAGAATCTGCCCTGCAGGTAGTTGAAAGCCGCAAGCGCAGCGATGGACCCGTAGTCCCGTAACTTCCACATTGCAGGGGAACCGCAGCAGATTTTTTGCGCTGTGAGAGGCTCGCCGCAGAGGGCTACGGCTCGCGAACCAAGAGGAGATCACCATGGGATTTGCCACGAACGCGATTCACGTCGGACAGGAGCCTGATCCAGCGACGGGGGCGATCGTTGCGCCGATCTATCAGACGTCGACGTACGTCTACGAGGAGCTGGGCAAACACAAGGGTTATGACTACGCGCGGTCGAATCATCCGAACCGGAAGGCGTTGGAACGCACCGTTGCGAAACTGGAAGGCGGCCACAGTGCGTACGTATTCACTTCGGGAATGGCGGCGATCGACGCGGTGTTCCGTCTGTACCGGCCGGGCGACCACATTGTGCTGTCGGAAGCTGTGTACGGGGGCGTGTACCGGCTGTCGACGCAGCTGTTGGTGCACTTTGGATTGGAATTCAGCTTTGTGGATACTTCGATTCCGGCTTGCGTGCTGGCGGCCTTGCGGCCGAATACCAAACTGATTTACATCGAGACGCCTACGAACCCGACTTTGCGTGTGACGGATATCGGAGCCATCGCGAAATTGGCTAACGAGCGGAATGTGACGCTGGCGGTGGATAATACGTTTCTGAGTCCCTATTTGCAGCGGCCCATCGAGCTTGGCGCGCAGATTGTCGTGCACTCAATGACGAAGTATTTGAACGGGCATAGCGATTGCACTGGCGGAGCAGTGGTGCTGACGCGGCCAGAGGATGCAGAGAAGATTTATTTTATTCAGAGGTCGGCGGGCTCGGGGTTGGCGCCGATGGATTGCTTTTTAATTTCGCGGGGGTTGAAGACACTGGCGATACGGATGTTGCAGCATAACGCCAACGGAATCACCGTGGCGCGGCATTTGGATGCGCATCCGAAGGTTCGCAAGACGCATTACCCGGGGTTGCCAACGCATCCGCAGCACGATATTGCGCGGCGGCAGCAAAAAGGGCCGGGAGCTATGTTGGCGATGGACTTGGGTTCTTTGGAAGCGGCGCGGCGATTTTTGAATCAGTTGAAGCTTTGCTCGCTGGCGGAGAGTTTGGGTGGAGTGGAGACATTGGTTTCTTTGCCCTCGCAGATGACGCATGCTTCGATGCCGGCGGAAGTGCGGGAGCGGATCGGGATTACGGACGGGTTGGTGAGGATTTCGGTGGGGATCGAGGACGTGGAAGATATTATGGCGGATTTGGATCAGGCGTTGTTGTACGTGTGAGGGGGAGTGAGTGGTGAGAAGTGAATAGTGAGTAGGAAGGACGCCTACCCACTCCAAGGCCGCCCCAACGAGGACGAGCAGAGTCTGATTTAATCAGCCATGACGCCTACCCAGAAAAACGAAGTTAGCGGGCATCGATCAACTGGGTTTTTGAGTTCGTACTTCGCGGCTTGGGCGCTTTTCCTATTTGTGTCGCTGAGGTTCGTTTTTGAGCCAGTACAGACCTTCCTTCTTGTTTGCTGGACTTACGGAAGAGATGGTTATTTCCACCGAGGAATACGGCTGATGCCAATTAAGCCTCCGCGATTCACGGATGGGAACCTGGTGCCAACATACATGGACTTCCTCACGGGAATGGCTACATTCATCCTCACCACATCGGCTCTGACGGCGCTGTTCATTCTCTTCGCACGATTGTGGGACAAATATCTCAAGAATGGCATAGCGATGCGGCGAGGTTCTGTTTCTTAGCTGACAGAATCGCTGAGCCAACTAAAGTATCGCTCCGAGCCGGCGATGATGGGTAGGGCGATGAATTCGGGGACTTCGTAGCTGTGCAGGCGCTTTACTTCCCTTTCCAGGCCGCCTAGTTTTCTTTCGGTGGTTTTGATCAGAAGAATGTACTCGCGGGCTTTTTCCACTTTGTCTTTCCAACGATAGTAGGAGTCGACGGGGCTGCGGAGGATGTTGACGCAGGCGGCTACGCGTTTTTCGACGACGCTGCGGGCGATGAGTTTTGCCTGGATGGGATTGGCGCAGGTGACTAGAACCAAGCGGTAAGTGTCGGCGGGCTTCATGGGGCGGTCTCCAATCAGTGAATCTGGTGGATGCGGTACAGCGGGAGGGGTCCTTCGGAACTTACTTCGTTCCTCAGGGTAAACAAGCCCCGTCCCTGCAATCGTCGTCGCCCGGACATCGTGGGCATTGCCTAACCCATGTATGGGTCCTTCCGAATTGGAAAAACTCGGATAGAATACGACGCTATGAGCGCTTCGCCTACATGGAATGCATCGCCCATCAAGTTCGGTACGTCCGGATGGCGCGGGTTGATTGCCGACGATTTTACGTTTGCGAATGTGCGGCTGGCGGTGACGGCGATTGCAGAGCACGTGAACAGCAAGGTGAAGAATCCGACGATTTTGGTGGGGTACGATACGCGGTTTTATTCGGAGGAGTTTTCGCAGCTGGCGGTGGCGATTCTGCAGGAGCACAAGATTCGGACTTTGCTTTGCGAAACGTTTACGCCGACGCCGGCGGTGGCGTTCGAAATTCAGCGGTCGAAGCTCGATGGGGCGATCAACTTCACGGCTAGCCATAATCCCGCGCAATACCATGGTTTGAAATTTTCTTCGGCGGATGCGGGGCCGGCACTGCCGGAGGTGACGAAGGACATTGAGGCGCGCGTGGCGAGGATCATCGCCAAGGATGGCGCGTATCCTACTTCGCCGGCTGTGCCTTCGGGTGGAGTGAAGACGGAGACGGTGAATCTTCGCGAGAATTATTTGAAGCGGCTGGGAGAATTGGTGCGGTTCGACGTGCTGCAGAGGGCAAAGGTCTCCTTTGTGACAGACGCGCTGCACGGTTGTGGGGCAGGATATTTGGATCGAGCGCTGGCCGAGCATGGCGTTGCAGTGCAGGCGATGCGGACGAATCGTGATTGTTTGTTTGATGGGACGGGGCCGGACGTTAGCGAAGAGAATCTTGCGCCGCTGCGTAAAACGGTGGTGGATTCGGGCGCGGCGGCGGGGCTGGCTACCGACGGCGACGCGGACCGGTTTGGGGTGATCGACCGCGACGGGACTTGGATTCAGCCGAATCACATTCTGGCGTTGGTGTACGACTACATCGTGGAGACGCGCGGATGGATGATGGGGGCGGCGCGGAGCGTGGCGACGTCGCAGTTGATTGATGCGGCGGCGGCGGCTCACGGGCAGAAAACGTATCAGACGCCGGTGGGCTTCAAATATATCGGGCAACTGATTCGCGAGGACAAGATTGCGCTGGGCGGAGAAGAGAGCGCGGGGTTGACGATTCGCGGGCATGTGCCGGAGAAGGACGGAATCCTGGCGTGTCTTTTGGTGGCAGAGATGATTGCGGCGCGCGGGGCTTCGCTGGGGGAGCAGGTGAAGCAGCTCTTCAAGAAAGTGGGGCGCGAATTCTGGCCGGTGCGCGAGAATTTGCACTTGAACGACGAACAAAAGGCAAACGCGGTGAAGAAGGTGGCGGTGGACGCTTCGACACTGATAGGGCGGAAAGTTGTATCGATTGACCGCACAGACGGCGCAAAATTCAGTTTCGAGGACGGTTCGTGGATGTTGTTGCGGCTGTCTGGGACGGAACCGCTGTTGCGCTTGTACGTGGAGGCCAATAGCGCTGCGGCTTCCGCGAAATTGACTGGCGAGGCGACGAAGTGGGTATTGGAAAGTTGAAGAAAAAATTGAAGAGGGTGCCGATCGAAGAGAAGCTTCGCTCGATGATACAGCAGTATGGGCGCGGGCTTTTGGGCTTGTTGATGCTGGTAATGATCGTGCATGACGTTTTTGGAACGCATGGATTTTTGGCGATGCGGCGGACGCAGAACGAGATCACGAAAGTGAAGGCGGATCTGGATCAATTGCGCAAAGAGAATGCGGAGCTGGCGCAGGAAGTGAAGGATCTGAATAGCGATCCGCGATTGATTGAGAAGATTGCGCGGGACGATCTGGGTTTGGCGCGGCCTGGCGAGATTATTATCAGGATTCCGCAGGGGCAGCAGTTAGAACAGAATCCAGCTGCAAATCGCTAGGATTTTTCTTCGGTTCGGCTTAATTTCCCGCTGACTTATTCCCTGCTGAATCATTCCTTACTGAAAATTTATTTTTATTAGGCTGCCCTGTTAGGTGGATGCAGGGGCAGTGGCTGGCTTTTGTGCTTTCGCGCGGCGGCTCTTCCAATTGGTGCGCAGCAGCGAGAGGACTAGCATGGCGAGAAAAATGATGACTAGACCTGCGCTGGCTTGCAGGACGGTGCATTTGTGTTTGGGCAGGATGGAGAGGTGACCGTATACGAATTCGATGTGGACCCAGTAGACGAGGAGCGAAGTTTTGCCTAGCTGGATGATGGGACTGAATCCTAATTGGGCTACGCCCCAGCGGCACCAGGCGTAGACGCAGAAGAGAATGATCAGGAGAATGCCGCAGCGCATCAGGAAAAAATTTGGGCTGGTGTGCCAGTAGTCGTAGACGGAATAGAGTTGCAGGCGGGACTCATCGAGCTTGATGGAGAGGAGACAGGCAAGAATGCCTGTCCCACCCAGGGCTGCAAAGATTGCGCCTTCGTAGCGCTTGGCGATGTTTGTGAAAAGGAAGAAGCCGACGGCCAATCCGACGAATGCAAAGGCTGACCAGGGGAAAAGTGGGAAGAGCCAGGGTTGTGGATGACCGAAGATGTGGACGCCGTTGATGTAGGATTCGAGCGGCCAAGGGAGATGGCTGGGGCGATAGGTGGTCCAGAGGGGCGGGGTCGCTAGGGCTACAAGTGTCGCGGCGAGCAGGCCAGCAAAGATTCCGCGCGTTCGCGAGCGTGCGACGGTTTGCGGCAGGGCGGGGGTATTGGCCGAGCGGCGACCGACGCTGAGCCAGCAGAGGACGCCCATCAGCATCATGGAGAGGCCGAGAATGTTGAGGACGTCGACGCGCAAGAGATCGGTCCAAGGAGAGAAGCCGTAACCTAGGACGTATTCCTGAATGCGAAAGAGCAGACCCAGGCCGAAAATCTCGGCGCCACGGCGGATCGTTGTTTTTGCGATATCTAAGCCGGAGGCGCCTTTTTCGCGTAGACGTTCGGTGACTAGCGCGAAGGAAATGCCGGAAAGAAAGATGAAGAGCGGGGCGGGGAGAGTACCGAGGAGTTGTGACCAGACGAACGTGGGGGAGTTTCGAGCTGCGGGGCTGAGCCAGGAGTCATAGCAGTGCGTTTGAAACATCAGGACGCAGGCGAGGCCGCGCATCCAGTCGATGTAGGCGAGGCGCTTCATCGCTCGCGGCCGTCGCGCAGCAAAATCATTTCACAAAAACGCATGGTGCCAAGCGTGGAGGTCGGTTGGATTTGGGATGCCATGTGTCTGCGCTACAATCTTCTCTTTCATTTTGAAAGTTGAGCAGCCATTTTGCCAGCGACGCGCCAACTCGGTGTGCTTCCCATGCTCGGCCTGTGGGCCGGGTTGTGCCTTACGGGAACGTTTTATGCCACCTGGCACGGCTATGGTGGTCGCGAGTTCGCGGCCACCTTGACGGCATTTGCGTTCTTGTTTCTGGTAATGCTGCTTTTCGCGGCGCGCGGTGTTGCCGACGGTGTTGCGGCGCGCTTTGGCCCCGGCGGAGGCATTGCGTTAGGCGCCGCCGCGTTCCTTGCATACCTGATTTATGGGCTGGGTACAAATACTTTTACTTTGGCGCGTGCTGGAGCGGTGGGATGTCTCGTGTTTGCGCCGATGGCGCTGACAGCGTCGGCGGAGCGGAAGCCGGGCGGAACTTGGCAGGATTTTTTAACGCTTGCGGGCGTTTGGGCGGCGGTAAAGTTTGGCCCCTCGCATTGGCTGTGGCCTTATCCGGATGGGCGACTCGCTTATGTATTCACGGTCCTGCTGACGTTGAACGTTGCGCTGGCGGTGTTCGTTCTGCTGCGGCGCTTGGATGGGATCGGTTATTCGATCGTGTGGGGGCGTAATTGGGGATTATACGTGCTTGGCAGCTTTGCGGTTTTTGGATGCATTGCCATTCCGCTTGGGACAGTGATGCATTTCATCGCGTTCGCGCCGCAATGGCACGCTTGGTCCTCCTTGCTGTTCACTTCACTGGGAATTTTCTTTTTTACGGCGTGGCCGGAAGAATTTTTATTTCGCGGATTGCTGCAAAATATGCTGTCGCGGTCGAGTAAGAGCGACTTGGCGGGGTGGTGGACAGCGTCGGTGCTGTTTGGCTTTTCGCACATTACGAACATGGGCTTTCCGAATTGGCGGTACGTGATTCTGGCGTCGATCGCGGGTATTTTTTATGGCTGGACGTGGCGAAAAACGGGGTCGATTTTTGCGTCGGCCATTGTGCATGCGATGGTGGATGTGACATGGCACTTCTTGTTTCGGACGGGGTGAGCTGGAGCCGAGGGAAACGAAGGCACGTTTGGGCCGTCTGTTCTCATTAGAGTTTCAGAAGCCCGGAACATAAGTCCTATTCAAACGTACATATAGCCAGCGGAGGCTTTCGATGGGAACGTTGCGGCAGGACATCCAGTTTGCGCTGCGGATGATGCGGAAAAACCTGGGGTTCACGACGGCAGCGGTGCTGTGCCTGATGCTGGGGATTGGCGCTACTACGGGGATTTTTACGGTCGTAAACGCCGTATTGCTTCAACCGCTTCCCTACTCGCATCCTGAGCAGTTGGTTCGCGTGTACACCGAGTTTCCGACGTTTCCGAATGGCGGGCTGCATCGGTTCTGGACGTCCGGGCCGGAATTTATTGATTTGAAGCGCGACACGCACTCCTGGGCATCGCTGGATGCTTGGGTTGCCGGCGGCGCGAATCTGGCCGGCAAGGCGCAGCCCGTAAGAGTCACAGCGGCCTATTTGAGCGGCGGACTTTTGGAAACTCTGGGCGTTTCGCCGATTCACGGGCGTTTGATTTCACAATCGGACGATGTGCCGGGGGCCGCAGTGGTTGCGGACATTTCCTATGGGACTTGGCAAAGCACATTCGCTGGAGATCCAAACATTGTGGGCCGCGAAACACGGCTGGACGGGCTGAAGTGCACGATCATCGGCGTGATGCCCAAGGGTTTTCAGTTTCCGCCAGGGGAACAAGATCCACCGCAGGTTTGGACGGCGTTGCAGCTCGACCCAGCGAAGCCTGGCGGGCGGGGTTCGCACAACTACTATATGTTGGGCCGCGTAAAGCCTGGCGTATCCGCAGCGCAGGCCCAGGGCGAACTGGCGGCGTTAGTGCAGTCTTATGGGGAACACAAGGCCCCAAAGACGCACAGCTTTGATCCTAAGAATCACACGATCGTGAGTTTTCCTTTGCAAGCGGAGGTCGTTTCGAGCGTGCGACCGGCTTTGCTGGTACTGCTGGGAGCAGTGGCATTTGTTCTGCTGATCGCCAGCGTGAATGTGGCGAATCTGTTGTTGGCGCGGGCCGAGGCGAGGCGCAGAGAAATTGCCATTCGAGGAGCCCTGGGGGCGAGCCTGGCTCGCCTGGCGCGGCAATTTGTGACAGAAGGAATTTTGCTTTCGTTCTGCGGGGGGGTGCTTGGCGTTGCGCTGGCGTTTGCGGGAGTGCGGCTGGTTCAGCTGACAAATGCGGGAGGGATACCGCGGGCCGATGAAATCGCGATGGACTGGCGAGTACTCTTATTTACTTTAGTGATGAGCCTGGTCACTGGAGTGTTCTTTGGCTTGGCGCCGCTGGCTCCGCTGATGATAAGCGGAATTTCCGAATCGTTGAAAGACACGGCGGGAAGCACGACGGCTGCGGGCGGCGCACAGCTATTCCGCCGTGCGCTGGTCGCCGGCGAGTTGGCGATGGCTTTGGTGTTGTTGATCGGCTGCGGGTTGATGCTGCGTGCTTTTTGGAAGCTGCAAGAGGTGCACACCGGACTGCGCCCCGACAACGTAATTACAATGCGCGTGTCGCTGCCCAGCGGCACGTATACCGATAATGCAAAAATCGCGGATTTTTGGACACGGTTGGATGCAAGACTGACAGGCCTGCCTGGAGTGCAATCTGCGGCATTGGTCTCCGGATTGGCGCCGATGCGGCCGCCGAATATGAACGACACGGACATCGAAGGATTTGTGATGACGAAGGATGGGCCGATCCAAAACGTGGATTTTTATCAGGCCGTGAGCAAGGACTATTTCGCGACGATGGGAATCCGGCTGATGGATGGCCGTCTGTTTGACGACCGCGATGGAAAGGATGCGCCGCAAGTCGTCATAATCAATAAGGCGATGGCTGCTACTTTTTGGCCGAACCAAAACCCCATAGGGCGCCGCATCCGTCCAGGAGGAACTAAAGAATGGTGCCCTGTGATCGGAATCGTGGACGATGTGAAGAATGCCGGACTCGACCGGCCAGCAGGAACAGAGTTGTATTTGCCGTACCAACAGCCTGCTGGACAAGGCAGTACGGACATGTTCGTTGTAATGCGAGCGCAGGGAGGCGATCCACGATCCTTGGCGGGAGAAGTGCGCCAGCGGATGAATGAGATCGACCCGTCGCTGCCACTTGCGGATGTTCGGTTAATGGAAGATGTGCTTTCGAGGGCGCAGGCGCGGCCAAGATTTCTCACGCTTTTGCTGACGCTATTCTCCGCGGTCGCGCTGGCGATTGCAACGGTGGGGATCTACGGAGTAGTTTCGTATTCGGTGGCGCGACGGACGAAAGAATTTGGATTGCGCATGGTGCTGGGCGCACAAACGGGCGATGTGCTCGGGCTGGTGATGAAACAGGGCGCGGGGATGATCGCGATAGGAATTGCGTTCGGCCTACTCTTCGCGATTTTCTTCACACGACTGATGGCGAGCCTGCTCTTCGGAGTGACACCCACCGATCTTGCGACATTTGCAAGTGTGACCGCCGTGCTCTTCGGGGTCGCCCTGGCCGCCTGCTATATACCGGCGAGGCGAGCGACGAAAGTGGATCCGATTCAGACGCTTCGGTATGAATGAACGTGGGATTCTTCTGACCGGACTGGGACCGGTTGAAGCGCTGGTTTCAGGAGATTGCGAAGGCCAAACTGCTGTATGAATCCGGACAATCCTAGTTCAAGCGCACGGCCACTGGCCTGATAAGAACGGCGAAAACCCCAGAAGCGCGAGTCGCAATCGTCACAGCGATAGGGCCAAACAAATGCGCAGCGGAACCAGACTCGCTCGACGAAACCTTTTCTCATGGACCTGCGAACCGACGAGCTTTCGCACTCTGGGCATTCGCTGATTCTTTTGGCAAAAGTGAGATGCATGGAAATCGACCGTCCTTCGTTTGTCCGCAAACAATTATGAGGAGGGGATGCCTCTTATCGATGGATGGAACAGCGGTGTTGTGTGCTGCTGATATCCTGACCGTACGAACAGTTATGGCCAGCTGCATAGTACGAAAAGGGTACTAGAAGGACTTTCGGATGCACGATGAAACGGGTTGTGGGATAGTGCATCCAAGGGAGGCCGAAGCGGCCCACCTCGACGGTTACAAGAGAGGAACAG
>Ga0210405_10000375_pt1 | contig 61822 bp, 55 predicted proteins | sample IncBWH11MmetaG_FD_155492 | JGI IMG/M metagenome (GOLD analysis project Ga0210405, IMG submission 155492) | Forest soil microbial communities from Barre Woods Harvard Forest LTER site, Petersham, Massachusetts, United States - Inc-BW-H-11-M | ecosystem: Environmental > Terrestrial > Soil >...
GCAGCGAGCTTCGGACGGTGGTTCGACGGCCGCCGGCACCTGCCACTCGAAGCCGAGTTTCCGCTCGCCGCGGGAGCAAGCGCCTCGCCCGAGATCGCCACTCTCGCCAACGGCTCGTTCCTGCTCGTGTGGGCCGATCCCGAGGAGCTCTTTGCCTCGGGAGCATGGGCGCGCCTGGTCGCTCCCCCGGCGCCACCGGGCGCGCCGCAGACACCGGCGGAGGTCCTCTGCTCCAGCCACCGGCTGGCGGCCACGCTGGCCGGGCTACGAGTCGAAGGCGAGCCCGCAGAGATGAGCCTCGCGCCAACTTCCTCGGGCGCCATCTGGAGGGCGGCCTTTCCCGCGCTCCCCGGTACCGGCAGACCCGAGGCGCCCGCACAAGTCTCCTCCCCCACGCTCATCGAAGACCAGGTCGAAGGGGCGGCCACAGCCGGCGCTCCCCCTTGCGCGCCCCCGGCTGTCGATCGGGAGGACGAGGAGCGCGCGGTCTGGCTGGCAGAGCACCTCCGGCCGGTCGGGGACGCACCCGTGACCGCCATGACCTTTTTCCGCGGCGAAGGAGTCGATACGTTCCGATCGGACCTGTACCTCGCCGCAGCCACAGACCCTGCGCATCCCGAACCGGCCCGAGCCCAGCGGGTGGCGATGGCCACCCATCTCGCGATCGAGATGCACCTCGACTGCGGCCCAGGCGGCGAGCCGGCGCGCTTGCGGCTGCGTGCCCTGCCGCCTTGTGGTGAAGCATCGAGAGAGGGCGGCCCCTCCGCTGGCTGCTCCGATCTGTCCCGCAGCTACGACGTCACCTGGATAGTCCGAGACGAGACGAGCGCTGTGTCCAGCCGCAGGTTGCGGCCCTGGCGGCCGGAGCTCGGCGAGATCTGGATCGACCTTGGCGGGAACGCGCCGCTCCCGGTGACTGGAGGCGCGACCCAACCCAAGCCGGCGGCGCCGGGTGGTTTGTGCCCATCTAAGGTTACGAAGCACCTGTAGGCCAGGGCCTGAGCGCGGCGGCCAGTCCGCCCGAGGCTCGCCCTCTCGGCCTACATTAACCCCGGAGGTTGCTATTGGCAGCGACCAGAACTTGCGGCAACATTGGCGACTCGCCGAGATCCTCTTTCGGCACCTTTATCCTCAACACTGGCCGCCGGGGGGCGTCGAGAGACCGCGGGTAGTACGATGTCACAACCCCTAAACCCCTCATCGCCATTGTGCGGTGCGTTGATCAACGATCTCAACAAATAGCGTAGCCGACACTGCGCACAGCGCAAAGACAAACAAGCCAGCGAACATTGACGGCACATCATACAATCCAGCGGCCCGCTGAATAAAATGGCCGAGCCCGTCATTCGAACTTATCCATTCCGCTACGAACGCGCCCACAAAGGGCGAGGCTCGGCCTCAATGTGTTCGGCCGCTTGGTAAGTAGCAATAAGAACAACGAATAAAACCGACAACGCGACAACGACAATCTTACCAACCAGACCAACCCCAAACCAGAACACGAGCAGCGGCGCCACCGCGAAAACAGGAACAGACGCTAGGCCGATGGCCATACCGATGCGGTCAACCCGCAAAAGCTGCAACTTATGGAGATCAGCAAATAGTGACTACGCCCCGAAGATATAGCGCCCCGGGGCCTCCTGAAGAGTGAAGTCCACGATGCCGGCAAAGCTTCGGGCGCTGATGCGTCCATGCGGCGTGAAGCTCAGCTTCGCGAGCGATGGGATCCATGGCAGGCAGCACCATCTCTCTCCAGAGCCGCGCGGCGCAGCGCCCCTAGGGTGGGCAAGGACTAGGCCTATCCTTCTCGTCGTAGTGGTTCCCGTTACAGGAACCACTTTGCAGGATGACGTCGAAACCGTCCTTGGGACCGTGGAGCACGATGGGCACTTCGCTTCCCTTGTCACTTGATTCTATATTGCATTGCTTATGGACGCGATAGACGCAGTTGCCAGAGGTTGTTCCTACATTGAATGCGACTGTCCATAAGTCGGACCCCCCTGCCCCAGACAAGACCGAAAACGCTTTCGACTGTCCGTTGTTCAGGGAGACGCCAGGAGGGACAGGCGTTTCTTCCTGGGCTGGGGTGTCTCCTGTCCACCTGTGCTGCACTTGCGTCAGCTGGATGGAGCCGCCGGTCTCGTTAGTCACCTTGCATTGGAAACCGGCGCGCCAGTTACAACCACTCAGGGCCAAGAGTGGCAGGGCAAGGACAGCTGTAGCTTTCCAGTTTGATCTCGCAGCTTCAAGATAGGTCCTCCAGACGATCTCCAATAGGCGAATTGCTCCCATAGTGACACTCCTCCGCGCCCGCCAAGGTGCGCACCCCAATGACATTTGCATTAGTTTACCACATTCGTAACCCAGTCGAGTCACCGCAAGAGCCGGATCGCCTGGCGGGCCTTCTCGAACCGGTGTCGCTCACGACCGCGCGCCGGGCTCCTCGGCCGTCTTTTCGGGCAGGGTCTCGCGCGATGCGGTCCAAGCCAGGAAGGCATCCAAAACCGGACACAGCGCCTGTCCCCAGTCCGTCAGGCAGTAGTCAACCCGCGGTGGAACTTGGCGGTGGACACTGCGCCGTACGATGCCGTCGGCCTCCATCTGCCGGAGCTGCTGGACCAGCATCTTCTGGGAGATCGCCGGGATCGCCCGTTCCAGGTCGGAGAAGCGCAGCACCCTGCCACCGAAGAGATGGAACAGGATCTCCAGCTTCCACCGGCCCTCGAGGACCCTGAGTGCGTCCTCGACGCCGCGGGCGGCCGAGCTCGGCGTCAGGCCCTCGGGCTTACCTTCAGGTGAGTAACTTACTTTTTCGTGCGTACTTGTCATTTTAGGAGGTTACTCCCATGATGGCTCGAGCGCCAGGGATTGCGCGTGGCGCGATGTGGGTGCCGTTCCCGGAGCACAGAGAGGGATGAACATGCGCACCAGGAAGCTCCCGGCAGCGATCGCCAGCTACCTGACGGCGGCGAACGAGCAGGACATCGAGGCGGTTGCGGCCTGCTTCGATCAGGATGCGGTCGTGCGGGACGAGGGGATGAGCCGACGTGGCATCGCCGCGGTCCGGGAATGGGCACAGGAGGTGAGCGAGAAGTATCGTCCGGCGGTCGAGGTCATCGACGTCACGGACACGGACAGTGGCACGATCGTCACCGCCCGGGTGGCGGGTGATTTCCCGGGCAGTCCAGTCGACCTGCGGTACGCCTTCACCCTGCATCAGGGGAAGATCGTGCGCCTGGAGATCTCATGATGGATCCGGCGTTGCGGTTTTCGTTTGACCCTGCGGAGCTGGACGGCAAACGGGTCCTGGTCTCGGGCGGCACCCAGGGCATGGGAGAGGCCATCGTACGGCGGCTGGCCCGCGGCGGCGCAAGGGTCGCGACGACCGCTCGCTCGCCCCTGCCGGCAGGGCAGAAGGTGGACCTGTTCGTGCAGGCCGATGTCAGCACCCGCCGCGGCGTGGACCAGGTGACCGAGGAGACGCTGCGGGCTTTCGGCGGTCTCGACATCCTGGTCGACAACGTGGGCGGCTCGAGCTCTCCGGGCGGCGGCGTGCTCGCGTTGACCGACGACCACTGGCGGGACGAGATCGACCTGAACCTGCTGGCGGCGATCCGTCTGGATCGCGCCTTCCTCCCTGGGATGCTGCGGCAACGCTCCGGCGTCATCGTCCATATCTCATCCATCCAACGCCGGCTGCCGCTGTTCGAGGCGACGCTCGCCTATGCGGCCGCCAAGTCCGCACTGACGACCTACAGCAAGGGACTGTCGAAGGAGGTGGGCCCCAGGGGCATTCGGGTGAACTCGGTCGCGCCCGGCTTCATTGAGACGGCAGCCGCACGCCGTCTGATCGCTCGGCTCGCCACGGAGGCCGGTTCCGGCGAGGAGGCGGCTCGTCAGGGCCTCATGGATTCGCTCGGCGGCATCCCGATCGGACGTCCCGGTCGTCCGGAGGAGGTGGCGGAGCTGGTTGCCTTCCTGGTCTCGGAACGCGCAGCATCCATTCACGGCAGTGAGTACGTGATCGACGGCGGCACCGTGCCGGCGATCTGAGGCGCCGCGGTGACCACGGCCTGCTCGTGGGAAGGGTCCGGCCGGGAACTGGCGGTGTGAGGGTTGGTTTGGCGGCGAGCCTCCGCGGAGCATGGGTTCGCCAGTGCCGAAGCCGTGGCACAGCCACACCCTACTCTTGTGGCTGGACTTGCCTCTCAAGGGTTATCTGCTTCCAAGCACCCCCTTCCTTTAACAGTTCGAACTCGTAACCTTTCAGGATGGACCCATCCTTGAAGGTAAGATCGACAGTAACACCAGCAGCCTCGCCAACGATATTTTCCTTCACGACCACCACCTTCGTGATGGATCCATTCTTCGTAATCTGGTCGCAGATTCCCCTGAAACCAAATCCAAGCGCTTCTCGGGACGGAAGGGGTTGTAGCACAGGGCCTCCGTCCCCCCGCCCTCCGTTGACATAGACGTACCTGGCGCCCTCGGACAACATCTCTTGAGCGTCGGAGTAGCGTTCCTCGTTGGCCGCAGCCAAGAAAGCTTTAACGAGCGCAGAAGGAGACTCTCCAAGCATCGGCGTCGCCGGCGCCGGGTACACCGCTGACGATCGGCTGCCACAGGATACAAGGATGATCCCCAGAACGAGGGAACAAATAATGACAATCGGCAGACCAGACGCGGCTCTGCGCACTAGCATTAGCGCCAGTCCTTTCCCTTTGGACGGGTGAAACCCATCATTTATTCAATGATTACAGACTGCGGGACGCGGCGTCAAGGAAATTTCCCTCAGATTTCATCGGCGGACAAAGCACTTCCCCCACTCATGCTCCTCGGGACTCTGTCTGCCATCCCCGGCGCCGGCGCGAGCACCGCTTGGGCACTCCAACAGGCGCTGCTGCGACAGAGAAGTGGGGGATTCGGTCGAGCGCTCGCCGAGACGGCGAGCGCCAAAATCGGAGTCGAGCGATGAACCATCCGACTGAAGGTACGGTGCCCGCCCGGGTCGTCCACTGTAAGCGAGATCGTTACGATGTCTATATTGGGCGCCCATCGAAGTGGGGAAATCCCTACGTCATAGGGCGTGACGGTACGCGCGAGCAGGTCATTGCCAAGTACCGGGTCTGGGTGCTGAGCCGCCCGGAGTTCGTGGCGGCATTACCTGAGTTGCGGGGCAAGACCCTGGGTTGCTGGTGCGCGCCGCAACCCTGTCACGGCGATGTCCTGGCCGAACTCGCCCAATCCGCTCCAGAGAGCACGAAACCGTAGCCTCCTCGCACCGGGGCGTCGTTGCGGGCGCGCGGCCGTCTCAAACACCGGTGCCGATGTATCGGGTCTCGAGCCCGGCCACCGGAGTCGATTTCTTCTCCCAGGCATGGTTGAGGCTCAAGGGATTCTGGCCGGAGGCGGTGCACTCTCGATCCCCACAGCCTTGCGCCGTCGGCCCTTCCCCAACTAACGCTCCTCGGGACTCGTGTCCGCCATCGCCGGCGCCTGCGCGAGCACCGCCTGGTCGACCAAGGTCACCTTCTCGGGGACGGTCATGGCTCCGATCGCCTCAAGAAGAGCTTCCGGATCGACTCCGTCGGCCGCGGTGACTTCCAAGAACTCGGCAGATCTGCGGAGAAAGCCCTCCAAGGTCTCGATCTCATAGGGCTTGAGCGTCCAAGGCTCCGGCAAGCGCCGCACCAGCGCTGTGTGCATTGCCTCCGGAAATCCGCGCGTCTTCCGCGGATCCGTCCATTTGAGGTAGAGGCCGAGCCCATCGAGAGCCCGCTCAACCACGGCGCTACGACTGAAGACGGAGCCGCCGCGATGCGATCGCGCCCCGCGCTTCTCAAGGAATCGTCGGTGCGCGGCTGTCATCTGGATCGAGGTGGCCTTACCCCGCATACAGCCCTCCCCCTTCTAAGCTCGGGGCTCATCTTACCGCTCCAACCCCCCTGGCGCTGGCCGGCGAGAGATGGCCGCCGAGACCGGTTTCCAAGTGCGATGTCACCCTCAGAGGACAGAACAGCAGACCAGGCCATTCCTGCAGCTCCAGAATCGCGGCGAGCGCCTCTGCCGAATCCGCCTCGACCAACGGGGGGAGACCCTGCCAGAGCACGTGCTGGACAGCCGAGAGCGGCGGGCCGCAAAGGCATCCCTCCTCCATTGGCAGACGGGCCGAGCTCGTCGCCACCATCTCGGCCACGTGATCCTCATCGACCTCGATCCAAGCTGAACCTGCCGAAACCGGCCCCGACCCGACGCAAAGGCCACCTCCCATCGCTCGATCGTTGAGAAAGCAGACTGCCTCTCACCGGCGGGGGTGAGGGGAGGAGGGGCTTGGGGTTGGAGCGCTCGCCGCAGCGGCGAGCGCCACTCCTCCGAGGAGGCCCCACCGATGGAGCCGCTGACCCCCTACCGCCTACCGGTCGTCACCGAGGTGAAACCCGACCGCGAGGGTTGCAAGAGCCGGATTTTTCGCGCCGAGCTCCTCTGCTTCGTCACCGCGAACCGACTCTGGGAGCTCGGCGCATCCGCCAAGGAGGGCATCCTCCGCCCGGTTCTCCTGGCCTACGCGGCGACCGACCAGGAAGCGCGCGCCTTCACCGCCAACCTCAGAACAGGCCGCCCGATCGTCGAGGACACCAGGAGCTCGAGCACGCTTCGGTTCGAGCTGCCGCGCTCGGCCGGCTTCCAACTCGAAACCCACACCCGAGACGGCGGGACCCTCACCGTCGCCTATCTCCGCTCCGCCTTTGCGCTCGAACCGAACCTCCTCGAGAGCGACCGTATCGAGTTCCTGTGCATGCCGCCGTCCTGGTGGACCGTACGCGAGGCGGCAACTCTTGCCGAATTCGGCCGAGACGCCGCCGAGGTCGCTCGCGCCTCGTACTTCATCGCCTACCTCGACGCCCGGTCCCCTCTCCCGATCGCCAACGATCACCGCTTCCATCTCGAGCTCTACCACGCCGCCCTGGCCACGGACTGGTGTCAGCGGCCGACTGACTCGCCCTGGGCAAGCGCCGGCTTCACCGCCCTGGGATGCGCAGCCCTGGGGTTCGAGCCGCCGCTCCTCGTCTCGGTCAGTCAGAAAGAGTTCTCGGCCTTCTTGGCCAAGCAAACAGCAAAGCATCTGCAGCACGCACCCCAGGAGACCCAGGACCATGGCAAGACCCGAGTCCGTCGCCCTCGCCGGCTACTATCCCACGCCGCCCGCCGTGCTCCCCAGCCTCGCCTCGCTCCTTGAGTTCGAGCCCGCGAAGGCGAGGAGGAACCACGTCCTCGTCGATCCCTGCGCCGGTGAGGGCGAGGCGATCCACGAGCTGGCGGGCCGCTGGTTTCCGCCGACGGCCACGGCGAGCTGCCAGATCTACGGCATCGAGCTCGAGGCGGGCCGCTACGCCAAGCTGCTGGCGCGGCTCGGATTCGCCCACGCCTTTCACGGCGACGCTTTCTCCTTCGCGATCCGCGGCGCCGACGCCCCCGGCATGGGCGCATCGCTGCTCTTTCTCAACCCTCCCTACGACGTCGACCGGATCCACCGCCGGCTCGAGCAGCGATTCCTCGCCCGCTGGACGGACTGCCTCGCTCCGGGAGCTGGTCTCCTCGTCTTGCTCGTCCCCCACTACGCACTGGCCGCGAGCGCCGAACACCTCTCGCGCCATTTCCAAGATGCTCGCGCCTGGCGCTTTCCCGGCGCCCACTTCGATTCCTATCGCCAGTGCTGTCTCGTCGCCCGGCGCCGCGCGGTCGCCGCTCCCGCCAACGACCTCCTGCGCCACCGCATCGAACGCTGGGCCGCCGACGCCTCCGAGATGCCCGAGCTCGAAACCCTCGCAAGGCCCCTCTACCAGATCCGCCTCGGCTTCCCACAGCTCCACCTCGAGGCCACCAGGCTCGACGTGGCACGCCTCCTCGCCGGCTTCGAGCCGTGGCGCGACTCGCCGCTCGTCGCCGCTCATCGCACCGTCGGCGAGATGATCGGAGCCAAGCATCCGGTCGCGCTCCCGCCGCGGGCCGCCCACATCGCGCTCGTGCTCGCCGCGGGCCTGCTCAACGGCAAGCAGATCACCGCCAATCACCCGGGCCTTCCCTCTCTCCTCATCAAAGGCTGGTTGCGCCGCGAATTCGTCACCACCGAGGAGCGCTTCAACCGCGAGGGCGAGCGGATCGGCAGCGTCCAGGTGCAGCGCCCACGTCTCGCCCTCCACGTCCTGCGACTCGATACGCTCGAGTTCCACGCGCTCCGGCCGGGAACGCAGCCCTCGGGCACCAACCACCTTCCGGACTTCAACACCGCTGATCTCGTCAAGCACTACGGGCTGAGCTTGGGCCGGCTCATGCACGAGCAGCTCCCAGCCCTGCACGACCCCTCGAACCCAGCCCATGCGATCGCTCTGCCTCGTCTCGCACGGCGCCCTTTCCGCCGGCAGCGCGATCTCATCTGCGCGGGCCTCAAGCTCTTTGCCTCGGGCGAGAACGCGGTCGCCGCCGCCGAGGTGGGGACCGGCAAGACGACGGTCGCCCTCGCGATCGCCGGCGCGCTTGCCCCGCAACATTTCAGGCAGACGACCGCGGAGCTCCGCCGCGTCGGATTCGAGACCAAGCGCCTCCGCCCCGTCCGGCGCATCCTCGTCCTCTGCCCACCGCACCTTCTGGGCACCTGGCGGACCGAGGCCGCAGCCGTCCTGCCGCTCCACCGCGTCGTGGTCGTCAAGTCGATCGCCGATCTCGACGAGCCAGGCGAGATCGTCTTGCTCAGCCGCGAGATGGCAAAGCTTGGCCATGGCGTTGCGGGCATCGTCGAGGAGCGCTGTCCGCGATGCGGCGCGGACAGCGAGGTCGAACCCGCAGACCTCGCCCGTAAGCGAGCCCGGTGCCAGCACGTCGAGCGCGCCCCAGGCGACCGGATCGCTCGCCTCGCCGAGCGGCTCGCCGCGGCGCTCCGTCACGCCTACCCCCACGAGCCCCAGGTCCGCCATCTGCTCTCGCATCGGCGCATGCTTCGCCTCGCCCTGCCGCCACTCCCAGACGAAGGCGATTCGCCGGCGCCCTTGCCCCCACCAGAGCCCACTGCCCTCAGGCCGCTGGTTTTCGAGCTTGCCGCGCTCGTCGAGGAGTCCCTCCGCACCACCCACTGCTACCCGCTCGTGACCGCCCTCCACCGGCTCTGCCTCGCCGCCTCGATGCAGCAAGAGATCCACGACTGGCTCCTCTCCAGGGCCACGGCCGCGGCCACCCGCCACGGTTCGGAGGCCGCCGGCTCTACAAGCGCTCGCCTGAAGCGCCTCGCAACCGAGATCCTGCAACCACGTCCGGCCTATCGGGACGATCCCGATGCCATGGCCTGCCTTGAGATCCTTTCTGAAAACGGCCACTGGACAGAGACCAATCCCTGCGGCGAGCCCCTGTTCCAGGCCACACCTTCTCCGCGGCGCTTTCCCCTCGCTCGCATCATCTTGCGACGCCACCGCTTTGACTTCGATCTGCTCGTCCTCGACGAGGCTCACGAGCTCTCGGGCACAGGCTCCGCCCAGGAAAAGGCCGGACACCGGCTGGTCGAGCTGCCTGGGATCCCGACGATCGCGCTCTCCGGATCTCTCATGGGCGGCTATGCGAGCTCGCTTTTCTCCAATTTCTGGTCCCTATGCCGCAGCTTCCGCAAGGAATTCCGCCGCGACGAACGGCAAGCCTTCATCAACCGTTATGGGCTGCGACGCATCTACGTCCCGCTCGCCGAGCAGCCGCCACCCGAAGTCGTTGCCTACGGGGCGGTCAGCGACCGCGAGCAGCTCCGCGAAGCGCCCGCGGTGCGCCAGCTCGGAGAAGCCCCTGGGATCTTGCCCACGTTCCTCCTCAGGTACCTGCTCCGGGTCGGGCTCATCATGCACAAGGAGGATCTCGAGGAGGAGCTTCCTCGCTACGACGAGATCCCCATCCCTCTCGAGCTGGCGGACGGAGATCCCACCGCCGCGCAGCTCGCGGCCGAATACGGCCGCCTGATGCGCGAGCTGACGAAAAGGATTCGGAAGGATCGCTTCACGCCACTTGCCGGCAAGCTCTGGGGGGCCATGTCCCAGATGCCCTCCTATCTCGATCGCGCAACCGACGACCTGCCGCCGTTTGTCCTGCGCTATCCAGACTCGGTGGGCGGTGCTCGCATCGCGACCGCCAGGAGCTTTCCCGCCGCCTGGCTCAGCCCCAAGGAACGCTGGGTCTTCGAGCGTCTCCGCGCACACCTCCGAGACGACTGCAACATCTTGATCCTTCTCAGGCACACCGGCAAGTGCGGCTTGGCCAGGCGCTATCTCAAGAACGTTCGCCTCCATCTCGGCTTGGACGCGATCTTTCTTGACGCAGCGAAGGTACGGCCCGTCCAACGCGAGGAGTGGCTCAACGCTCACGTCATCCGGCCAGGATGCCGAGTTCTCGTCACGAACCCGAAGACTATCGCCACCGGACTCAACAACCTCGTGTATTTCTCCCGCGTCCTCTGGCCCGAAGGAGTCGATTACGACGCACGCCTGATCCGCCAGGCCAACGGTCGCGTTCACCGGATCGGCCAAACCCGGGAGGTGCTGGTCAAGGTGCCCTACTACAAAGCCACCGCCCAGCAGCATGCCTTCGAGCTCGTGGCGCGCAAGGTCACCGCCTCCGTCCAGGTCGACGGGCTCTCGATCGAAGGAGCCCTCGAGAGCGCCGGTGCGGGCGACGACGACGAGAGCGCTCTTGCCGCCATGAGCATCGGCCAGGCGATCTACGAGGCCTGGCTCGCACGCCCCGAAACCGACTCCTGAGAAGGAGTCTTGCCGCAAGGCCATGGCCCGACCCTTCGGCCCATCCCGCCCTGGGCGGGAACCGGCCTTGCCAGCGAGGACCGAAATGCGAAGCCTCCACACGATCGACCGATCCGAGCTCGAGGAGCTGGTCCGCGCACTCGCCGACGCTCTCTACGGTCCAGACGATCCTGATTCGATTCTCGCTGCCGACCATGGCACCGGCGCTCCCGCGGCCGTGCACGAGGTCTTCGTCGCCCACGGACTCGCGCCCGCGACGATCCTGCCCCGAGAGTTTCGACCGCCCAAAGGGGTCGGCGTCGCCATCGCTCTCGACGATCAGGCCCGACCCATCGCCACGGTGACGTTCGAGCACATGGTCGTCACCCTTCACGAATCGCTCGTCACACCGGACGCCCTCAATATCGAAATCGACACCGAAGGCGCCGCTCTGATCGTGCACGTCGACGACACCGAGGTTTTCCGCTGCGAGGCGTGCCCATCCGACGATGTCAGCGAGGATGCATGAACCCCCGTCTCGCGCTTGTCGAGGCTCCTCTTGGAACCTACCGGCCACGGCCGACCTCAAGGAAGGCAACTCGACCATGGCCGACACCCACCCTGCCGGTGCCATCCGGCCCTCCCCTTTTTCTCCTAGGAGATACGCCATGTCCGATCCCGTCGCTGACCTCAAAGAGGCTCTCACCCTCGCGAGACAAGTACGATTCTTGCTCCGTCGCGCGGGGGCACCCCGCTCGCACCAGAAGGCCGTGCGCCTCTGCACCTCGATCGGAGGCGCAGTCCGCCACGCGCTCCGAATCGCCTACCGCCACACCGATGAGCTGAAGGAAAGCGCAACGACCCACAGCTCCCAGCAAACCTTGGGAGAACGCCGGGGCTGAGGAAAAACATTCGACTTGCCCAACTCCGGCTTGAAGGACCTCCCCCGACCAGGGGCTCCACCTGTCGATAACACAGAGCGGCTTTCCGAAGCGAGGGGTTCTGCACCGGAGGTGCTTCCCGCGACATTGCGTGAACCCCCGTCTTGAACCCTCCGCGGCTTTTTCTTGGCCCACCTTCCGTCTTGCTCCCAGGTCGTCTCGGCCGCCAACGAGAGCCGAGGGGACGTGAGGGGCAAGAGGCCCTGACGGGCCTCTCCCGCGAATCGGGGTGTCCCCCGACCGCTGGCCGCCTCGCCGAGGGGCTCGCCCCTCCGGTCCGCTCGAGGACCAGGCGGAAACCGCCGGTTCGCTGCCGCGGTCCGGCACCAGGAGGCTCTTCGCCATGCCACGAAGGAAGGAGAAACTCAAGACGCCCGATCCGCCGCCATCCCCGCACCACGCGGCGTCGAGCGGCCCCGATTCCGAAACCCGCACGATGGTGCCAATCGCTGCGATCGATCCCAACACCTGGAACTCGCGACGCCGCCATCCCAAGGGTCCCAATCCCGAGGACCAGAGCCTCACCCAGAGCATCCGCCAGCATGGCGTGCTCGAAAACCTCCTCGTCCGGCCGCGGCCCGACGGCCGTTTCGAGCTGATCTTCGGCGAGCGGCGCCTGCGGTGTGCCAAGGCCGCCGGCCTCCTCGAGGTCCCGGCGAGCATCCGCGAGCTCGACGACCACGAGGCCCGAGTGCTCACGGTCACCGAAAACCTCCACCGCCAGCAGCTCCATTTCCTCGATGAAGCCGCGGGCGTGGCAGCGCTGTTTGAGGAGCACCTGACCATCGACATGATCGCCGGGAAGCTCAACAAGCCGCGCTCCTGGGTCGCCCGACGCCAGCGCCTCCTCAACCTCACGCCCGAGTGGCGCGAGCTTGCCGAGTCCCAGGACGGGTGGACCGCGCGCTGGCGCGACCAGCACTTCGAGCAGATCGCGTTGCTCGAGCCCTCCGCCCAAGAGGATCTCCTGGAACGCGGCCGCTGGGAGCTCGAGGGCTGTGAAACCGTCCGCGACCTCGCCCGCCTGATTGCCTCCCGCACCCGCGACCTCGCGAGCTTCCCCTGGTCGCTCGACGATGCGGAGCTCGATCCGATCGCCGGCGCCTGCAGCGCCTGTCCCTGCCGCAGCAGCCATCACCCCGGGCTCTTCGACGACCAGGAAGCTGACGTCGAGCTGCCAGGGAAAACGTCCCGGAAGGCCCGACGCCGGAGCACCGGCACGGGCAAGGATCAGTGCCTCAACTCGCTCTGCGCCGAAAACAAGGGGCGCCTCTTCGTCGAGCGCACCAGGGCCGCGCTCGCCGCCCGTCATCCCCACGTCGTGCTCCTCCAGGATGGCTATGGCGAGAGGCCGATTCCCGGAACGCTCCGCAACCATCAGGTCGAGCCCGCCAAGAAGGGCGCTCCTGGCGCCGTGCCGGCAGTCATCGCAGCCGGTTCTCGCATGGGACAGATCCGGTGGGTCAAGCCCTACTCCGAGGCCACCCCTGCCGCCTCACGCCACACACCGGGAGCGCCGGGCGAGCGCAAGTCCCTCGCCGAGCGAGAGGACCAGCGATGGCGCCAGCGCAAGGTGCACGCCATCGACCTCATCAGGGCGGCTCTGCTCGGGCAGCCGCCGCCCGCTCTCGACACGATCGTCCGCCTGGCGGTCGTCTTTGGCACGAGCCACACGTATGCCTCCTCCGCGCGCGGCTTCGATCTCACGCTGCCCCGCGTCGGTCCGAGCGTCGACGGCGCCCAAGAGTGCCGCCGCCTGCTCGGCCGGCACGCCCGGGCCGGCGCGAGCGAGAGCGCACCCAACGAGACCGTCCCGGACAGTCTCCCCGAGCCCCTCGACCCCACCGCCAATGCCACCGATTCGCCGGAGCACCGTGAAACGACCCTCTGGGAAGCCTTCGATGCTCTCGAGGGCGAAAGCGCAGCATCAACCGCCTATCTCTGGGCGCGCACCCTCGGCGTGCTCCTCGACCGCATGACGCCCAACGGCGATTGGCGCCACGTCGAGACCGCCTGGCATGAAGCCGAGCGCGTTGCCGGCCTCGCCGGGCTCAAGGCGCAGGACTTCCTCGACCGTGCTGCCGCCGCCTTGCCCGATCCCAAGAGCTGGGCCAAGGAGCGGCAAACGGCATCGGCCGCGGCGCCGACACCACCTGCCGCTCCCGCCGGCGACGACCAGCCGCCGGCTCCGCTCCAGATCGCGGACCACGTAGCGCGCCGCAGGCAGAAGCTTCGTCCCGTCTCCACGCCGCGACACCGGGCCGCCCGGCGCCTTCCCCGCTAGCCGATCCCCAGCCGAGCCTGACCCGGCCGCCAGAGGGCTCGCCGGGGCGGGCTCGGCGCATCCGTGCCTCGCGCGTGGCTCGGTGGCGGCCCGCGCGAGCGACACGGATCGGTGCCCGGACCGTCGATGACGTAGCCGCCGACAGGGGACTTGCCCATGAGAGACATCACCCGCGTTTCGCGCCATGCACTCGAGGAGATCGTGCGCCAGACGATCGATCGGCTCTATCTCGACATCAACCCGCCCGGGTGTCCGCGGGAGCGCCGCGACCACGAGCTCTACAACCCGGACAAGGACTGGGACATCGACGACCTTGCCTTCATCGCGGAGCTGCTGCGAGCCGAGGATCTTGCTCCCGAGTTCGTGGGCGACGAGCCCGACGAAGCGTAGGAAGGCGCTCTTGAGGGCAGCGTCTCGCCCACCAGGTCCGAGACGAAGGAGATCCGGATCGAGCGCTCGCCGTGCCGGCGAGCGCCAGACCCGAGGAGACCGCCGATGCCGACCCCCAGCGACCCCGCGGCAAGCCAGGCCATGACTCCCGCCGCCGCCCAGGAGATCCTCCGCAAGACGATCCCTGCCGGCCTTCCCGTCCTGCTCCTCGGTGCGCCCGGCGTTGGCAAGACCGCCATCGTCGGGCAACTCGCCCAGGAGCTCGACCGCCCTCTCGTCGTCTCCCACCCGGTCACCAGCGATCCCACCGACTACCGCGGCCTCCCGTGGATGGTCGAGGGCCGGGCGAGCTTTTTGCCGATCGGCGATCTCGCACGCCTCGCGGAGCTCGAGAATCGGCCCGGTATCTGGCTCATCGACGACCTCGGGCAGGCCCTCGCCGCAACCCAGGCCGCCGTCATGCAGCTCGTCCACCAAGACGGCAGAGCCCTCAACGGCTTCAGGCTCCCCGACGGCGTCGCCATCATCGCCTGCAGCAACCGTCCCCAGGATCGCGCAGGGGTCGGCCCCTTCCTCGCGCCCCTCGTCTCTCGCTTTGCCACCGTGCTCACGGTCGAACCGGAGCCGGTTTCTTTCGTCCAGTGGGCGATCTGCCGCGGCGGCTTCAACCCTCTCGTCGCCTCGTTCATCCGCTGGAAGCCCGACTACCTCCTCGACGGCAGACGGCCCGCGCACAGCCTCGAGCCGCAGTGCTCACCGAGAACCTGGGAGCACGTCTCGCAGCTGCTCGAGCTGGGCTTCACCGACAGCCGGCTGATGCACCTGATCCGCGGTGCGATCACGCCGGCGATCGCCACGGAGTTCCTCGCCTACTTGCAGGTCTACAAGCACCTGCCGAACGCCGACCTCGTGCGCGCCGATCCCGACCATGCGCCGGTGCCCCAGACCCCCGACGCGGCCTACGCCACCGCAGTCCACCTCGCCGTCGCGGCCACCGCCGCCGACTTCCCGCTCTTCTGCCGCTTCATGGACCGCCTGGCTGCCGAATACCAATTGCTCTTCATGCTCACGGCCATCACCAAGAAGCCTGAGCTCGCCCACACCGCGGCCTACATCAAGTGGGCCAGCCGACCCGACAACGTCGCCCTCGTCAACTAACCGCAAGGAGCCACGACCATGGTCAATACGATCGCCGTCACCTCTGCCAAGCTCACTGAGCGCGCCCTACTCGTTGCCCTCAACATCAGCGAGTGGCGCGCTCGCCGTCGAGACCGGGAGGTCACTGCCAAGGTCGCCCGCGAGCACGGTGCCGACCACGACGCCGGCTGCTACACCAAGGTCTTGCTGCCGAAAAGCTTTCTTGCCCGCATCGGCCAGGTCCGGACCCAGGCCCGCGCCTGCCACCACGAGCTCACGCTGCCCTGGTGCGACGACGGCTTCCGCATCCTCCCGGTCGATCTCCACCTGGCCTACATGGACCGGCTCCGCGAGCTCCGGACCCGCTTCGAGGAGGCGGTCGCCGATTTCCTCGCCACCTACGACGACCGCGCCGAGGCAGACGCCAGGCACAAGCTCGGCTCGCTCTACCGCAAAGCCGACTACCCGAGCTCTCAGCGCCTCCGCCGCGCCTTCGCCTTCGAGGTCAAGCTCCAGCCCCTTCCCGACGGCCACGACTGGCGGATCGACCTGCCGGAGGCCACGGTCGAACGCATCCGGCGCGACCTGGCCTCGCACCTCGAGGATGCACAGCGGCTCGCGCTCGCGGACCTCTACCACCGTCTCTCCTCCGTAGTCTCGCGCATGGCCACAACCTTAAGCGACCCCGAGAAGGTCTTCAGGAACTCGCTCGTTGGCAACGTCCGCGAGCTCTGCCAACTCCTCCCCCACCTCAACGTCGCCCGCGACCAAGACCTCAACGCCTTGAACCGCGAGATCGAAGCAAGGCTCGGACGCCTCGAACCCGACACCCTCCGTATCGACCCAGCGAGCCGTCAGAGCGCCGCGGTCGACGCCGCCGCCCTACTTGCAACCATCGAGTCCCGGCTCGCCTCCTACACCGGTCCGACCTAGAGGCGATCCCCAAGGCGCCGCTTTGCGCGACCACCCTCAGTGTCCGGCATCCGGCCTTCGCCAAGGAGCCATCCATGAGCCAACCCGACCTCCATCAGCGCACCCTCGCGAGCCTCACCTTGCGGCATCCGTTCCTCGCCAACCTCGCCCTTCGGCTGGAACGCATCGAGGATCCCGCCACCGACACTGCCTGGACGGATGGCGTGACGCTCGCCGTCAATCCCGCCTGGTTCGCCCAGCTCTCCGACGATCATCGGCTTACCCTCTGGGCCCACGAGTGCTTCCACGTCGCCCTCGGCCATCACCTCCGGCGCGGCTCCCGCGAGGCCGCTCGCTGGAACCGCGCCTGCGACTACGCCGTCAACGCGCTCCTCGTGCAAGACGGCTTGACGCTCTGGCCTGATGCTCTCTACGACCCGGCCTTCGGGGATGCAAGCGCCGAGGCGATCTACAACCGCCTCCCGCCGTCCTCCAAATCTCCGGAGACGGCACCCGGGGGCACCGGCGGGCCGCCGACGCCGAGCGGAGAACCAAGCGGTGGGACCCCGTCCCCGACCGCGCCCGAGATGATCGGCGAGGTCCGCGACCAGCCGTTCTCGACGCCCCCGACGCCCGGCGAACGCGAAACGCTCCTTGCGCAGCACGCGATCCTCGTCACGGCTCTCGCGCAACAGGCACGGGCCATGGGCAAAGACAGCGCCGGCGCACGGCGGGCCGCTGCGATCGCCACCCACCGCTCCTCGGTGGACTGGCGCGCGCTGCTCGTCGAGTTCCTGTCCTCACGTCATGCACAGGACTACTCCTGGCGACGACCGAACTTCCGCTACGTCAGCCTCGGCATCTACTACCCGGTCCTCGAGGCCGCCTCGCCGGGCAAGATCGCGTTCGTCCTCGACACCTCGGGGTCTGTGCCGAAAGACGCCCTCGAGGCGGTGGCCGGCGAGCTCGAGGCCTATCTCCTCGCCTTCCCCGCAACCACCCTCGAGGTCGTCTACGCCGACGCCAAGGTCACCGGACGCGCCTGCTTCACCGCCGCCGACCTGCCGCTGCGCCTCGAGCCCGTGGGCGGCGGCGGCACCGACTTCGCTCCCGCGCTAGGCGCCCTGGCCGACGACGAGGAGCCCCCTGCCTGCGTCGTCTACCTGACTGACCTCCGAGGCCGCTTCCCGGCCGAGCCGCCGCCGATGCCGATCCTCTGGATGGTCTTCGGACAACCGCTTGTCCTTCCGGATCCTCCCTTCGGCAGGCTCGCCCTCCTCCCCTACTGACAAGCCGGCGGCCACGACCTCCGACCCGACGACCGAGACGAGGGTGACCCGGGCGAACGCTCGCCGCTTTCGGCGAGCGTCGCGACAAGGAGGCCGCATGCTTCGCACCCAACCCCTCGCGGTCCGCTCCCGGCGACGCACAGTGTCGCCCCCCACCGTCGAGCCCGATCTGCCGCGCGAGCTCCTCCTCGACGACCAGGCCAGCCGCCTGTCGAACTCCGAGCTCGTCGCCGTGCTCGCCGGCCGTCGAGGCCCAGCCGGCATCGGCCTTGCGACACGACTCCTCGTCGACGACTGCCTTGGACGCCTCATCCCGAGCCGGGCACTCGAGCTTCGCAGCCAGGGTGTGACCAAGCGCGGTGCCGCGACGCTGCTCGCCGCCTACGAGGTGGCGCGCAGGCTCGCTGCTCAAGGGATCGATGCGCTTCCGGACTGCCTCGCCACACCGTCACAGGTCGCGCACTACCTCCGGCTCCACCACGTGTCGGTCGATCAAGAACTCCTCGGTGCTCTTTACCTCGACGTCCGCAGACGCCCGATCGCGAGCGCCGAGCTCTACCGCGGCACCCTCCACCGCGCCGCCGTCGAACCGCGCGGCATGATCAAGGAAGCCCTCTTGCTCGGGGCCGCAAGCCTCCTGATGTTTCACACCCATCCGAGCGGCGATCCAACGCCGAGCGTCACGGACTGCCTCTTGACCGACCGCCTACGATCTGCTTGCGCCATCGTCGGCCTCGAGCTCATCGATCATCTCATCGTCACCTTCCAAGGTGCCTGGATCTCGATGCGGGAGCGCATGCCATGGACCTAGGCGAGCGCGGACCTTGCCGCGCGGCGACTCTCGAGTCGTCAGATCCCGGCGCCCACGGTGGCGAGATCTCTCCGTGTCGCTGCCGTTGACACATTGGCGACTCTCACCTAGCTTCGAGACGTCGAGTCCTTGCGGGGCGGCCCCCAATTCCCCGCAACGGAGTGCCGCAAGCGCTCAGGCGTTGCCCTGTGACGTTGACGGGAGATGCGTATGCAGATCATCGGCCTTGCCAATCACAAGGGCGGAGTCGCCAAGACGACCACGGCGGTCAACCTAGGCGCCTGCCTCGCCAGTATGGGCCGCTCCGTCCTCCTCATCGACTGCGATCCACAGGCCTCGGCGAGCCGCTGGCTCGGTGCCGCACCCGCCCCCGGCCGCCCCTTCCTCGACGATGTATTTGCCGGAGATGCGACTCTGCTCGACGCCATCTATCCGACTGGCATCGAGCGCCTCTCGCTCGTTCCTTCCTCCGCGCAGCTCGCCGTCCAGGATCGCCTCCTCGCCGGCAAGCCTGCCCCCGCTGCGGTGCTTCTCCGGGCGCTGCGAGCTGTCCCCGCAAGCGCCTTCGATCACATCCTCCTCGACTCGCCGCCGCAGCTTGGCCTCCTCGCCTGCAACGTCCTCGCCGCGTCCCAAGACCTGCTGATCCCGCTGTCGCCCGATCCGCTCTCGGCCGCCGTCCTCGACGAGCTTTTCGCGTCCGTCAACACCATCCGCGAGTGGGTCAACCCGGACCTTCGCATCCTCGGCATCCTGCTCGTGCGGGTGCGCAGCCGCACGCTCCTGGCTCGCGAGATCTCGGCTGCCTTGACCACTCGCTACGCCGAGCTGATCCTCCCCGTGCAAGTGCGCGAGACGATTCGCGCGGCTGAAGCGCCTGCTCGCCACCTGCCGCTCGCCGCGCACTGCCCGGGATGCCCTGCCGCCGAGGACTACCGCCGACTTGCGGAGCTGCTGCTGCAACGCGAGCCGCCCCGCCCGGCAGGCCCTGCCGACCCGGTGCCTGCCGCTCGGTGATGCACCATCGTGCGGCGCGCACGCTCCGCACGCCTCTCGTGGATCTCCACATCTCAGCCACGCCCCGACCGTCGCCGCGGAAACGGAGATAAGGCAAGGAGGCCGAGGGCCGCGGCAAGCGCGGCCCGCAAGAGACAAGGAGATCGCGATGAACAAGCTGATCCAGAGAGGCAACCTCGGTGGCAGCCCGGTGCTCAAGACCGCGGGTGACGTCGTCTACGCGCGCTTCAGCTACGCCGTCAACGTCCTGGATCGCGACGGCAATCGGACACCCCAGTGGTGGTCCGCCGTCGCGTTCGGCAAGCTCGCGCAGACCCTCGGCAAGCTCCAGAAGGGCGACGAGATCCTCGTCGAGGGCGAGCCCCGCGAGACTCGCTACACCAAAGACGGCGTCAATCACCGCGTCTTCGAGGTCAGGGTCCAGAGGGTCGAGTTCCTCCGCCTCAAGCCTCGCGAGAACGGCGAGCCCTCAGCTCCGCCTCAGGAGGACGCGCACGATCCCGACGGGGGCGACGATGGTCCCTCCCATCTCGACCCCGAGCCCGACCCGCACTCCGAGTTCCAGCCCGAGCCTGAGCCGCATCCCGACAACGAGCCGCCATCCGACCCTGCGGCGGCCACGCCCGACCAAGAACGCCCGCGCTCCCGGTGGCGGAGACACGCGGCTTAGGCCCCTGACCGGGCGGGCTGGGCTTCCCCGCTCGGGACGCCCCGCCCGCCCGGTCCGATTGCCGTCGCATCGGAATCGGTGGCCGCCTTCAGCCCGGAAGGGTGGCCGCCTTGACAGTCGGAATCCCTGGCTGGATTCGACCAGCATACGCACCTTCTCCTGCAAAGCCCCGTTGCCAAAGCGGGCGCTCGTCCGCTCCCGGAGGCGCCCATTCGCGAGCTTGCGGACGCCCATCGAGGCACCGCCATGCCATCCCAGGCAACGGCCGGCCCCCCTCTTGCCATGCTGGCACCCTCGCACGAGCGCGGGCCGCACTAATCGGCCGCTCGCCCCCAACAGCCCATCGTCGCGTAGTTCCCAACACAGGATCGAAGCGCGCCACGCTCGCGCCCTACAGCTTCTCCTCTGGCCACGCCATTTCGCCGGTTTCTCCTGTCCAATCGAGCGACACATGGGCCGTCGCTTCTTCGAGCTTCGCGAGTCTGCCCGTTTTCTCACTTCACTCTCTCCACAGAAGGCCGCGCTCCTGGGTCTGGCGGACCACGCAACCTGACAGAAACCTTTGGCTTCGATCACCAGCTGCTCCTGCCCGGGCCTCCTTTTTTCGGGGTTTTGTGGCTCCCAAGGCCCAGGACAGGCTAAGGCCAGAGCCAGGCTAACCTCCAAGTTTCCGGACTTCGTCCTTCAGCCGCTCCGCCCGGCAACGGGGCGGCTGCGCCGCCACGTTGCCGGCTCCGCCGGCACCTTGGAGGCGCCCGGACTCTGGCCTTTTCACGCTCTGCCTGTGCCTAGGGAGCCACAAAAGCCAACCCCGAAAAAAGGAGGCCCGGTCATGAGCAGCTTGGTTACACTCGTCGGTTATCTTGGTAAGGATCGCGTGGTCCACCAGACCCAGGAGCGCACCTTCACAGCATCGCGTTTCAATCGGATCGCAGAAATGGACGAGCAGTACGAGGTCAGGATTCGACCGCGGGACTTCATCCGGATGTCTCTCGCCACCCGCAGCGCCTACGATTCCGCTCCCACCTGGCATCAATTGGTCGTCTGGTCTCCCGATCACAGAGGATTCCGCAGCGTCCGCCTCGCCCGCAAGGGCGACCTGGTCAAGGTCACCGGCCGTCTCGACACCTTCCGGTACAACGACAGGACCGGCGATCACGAGCTCCACCAAATCGTCGTCGAGACCTTCCAGCTCCTCAGGCTCAAGATCCGCCACCAGGATTCATAGACCCTCCGGGGGCCCCGCCCCTCCCTCGGGAGGCGGCTGGCGCTCCCTCTGGGCGCTCCAGTCCCGCCCGCGCTCACGCCCTCCGACGCTGGCCTCCACCTCGCCCGGGGCCGAGGATCGATCCTCTACGAATCCCGGACGTAGGTCGAGGAGCGGACTCGGCCCGCCGCTCCGAGGCTCGAAGCACCGAATGGATAAGGCGCAAGTTCGCGCGTGCTCGCGCACGCACATCACAATCACACAATTTGATGGAGAGTGGCCTTAGCCGTAGAAACGAGGCCTCGCTCCGCTCCGCGGAGCATCGATTCCAACCTCACATCGATCTGCATCGAGGGCGCGATTCCTCTCGCTTCCGTATACCCTCGCGCGTGCTCACGCACGCGCATCGCCCAAGTCGCCACTCACGCTCGCTCCGCTCCGCGGAGCTGCGCCTACCAGCGTCCCACCCGACTCGCAGAACGCCACCGCCACCGCCTCTCCTCGCCCCAGCTCACCTGCCCCTATACCCATCCTCCTTCCGATCCACTCGGCGTCGGCGCCACTGCCAGACCAAGCCTCCTCCAAACTTGCCTCGCCGTTTCGTGAAACAGACCTCGCTCGGCTACGCCGAGCTGCGTCCTACCACCCTCGGCCATCAACGACCGTGAACAAGTCATTATCAACTAGCGTGGCCCCTCTCACCCAGGACGGATCGGCCAAATCTCTCGCGGGCTAAAGCCCGCGATTCGTTTCTTACGATCGAGCTTCGAGACTAGACACATGCCCAATGTGGGTCGTGACCCTCAAGGACCGACGTTCCCGACGTTGGCAATGGCGCTCCGCCAAGAGCTCGCGCGCGCTCCGCACGCGCTGCGCTGACTCCATCGCAGGTGAGCAACACCCGCCAATTGGCTTCATGAAACTCGTGCGCGCTGATGCGCGCACATCGTGGCCAAGAAGCATCCAAGCGGCATGCCTGGTTCCCGCGCACGCGGCTCACGCACAAACGGATCTCGTTGAAGAGATCATCGACCCGCATCGCACCCCCCTCGCATTGATTTCTCCAGTAAGCCCGCACCAAACTCGCTCCGCTTCGCGGAGCTGCGTCTACCAGCCTCCCGCCCGGCTCGCAGAACGCCGCGACCACCGCCACTCCTCGCCCATCTCGCGGCTGCCCTACACCCGTCCTCCATCCGATCCACTCAGCTCCAGACGCACCACACGACCGAGCATTCTCCAACTCTGCGTTGCCGTGTTGTGAAACAGGCCTCGCTCGGCTGCGCCGAGCTGCGTCCTGCAAATTCTGCCTGCGCTAAAAACGTTGTCGCGGCCAGGGGATGCCGCGATCCGCAATTTGCAACACCAAAGGGAGCGAAAGGCCATACGGTCGCGGATCTCGTCCGATGCTTCGCTAACGGTCGTGCCAGTCTTGCTGTCGAGCCGACCACTGGCGTCCAGAGACAAGCCTCGCTTCGTTTCACGAAGCATCGCAGGTCATTGCCCGATGCATTCACCGCTCTTGCTACCCTGAAGGGGCGCGCTTGCCTCGCCCAAAGCCGTAGAAAAGAAGCCTCGCTCCGCTGCGCGGAGCATCGATTCCAACCTCACGTCGATCTGCATCGAAAGCGCGATCCCTCTAGCTTCCGTATGCCCTCGCGCGTGCTCACGCACGCGCTTCGCCCTACCCACGATACCCAGAACCTCCGATCCCTCCTCACGGAGGGGGTCGCGCGGTACGAGGCACGAAGCATCAAGCTGCTTCCCGGAAGGGTGTCCCCCGCCTCGTCTTGCGTTCGCCGGCCCGGCCGGCGCGGACGCACGCCACATCTCAGCGACCAGAGGCTGACGGCCCCCGCTACAACTGACGTCCAAAGCCTGGCTCCGCTTCGCGGAGCAGCGGCTTCAAGACGCCCGCCCTGATTGCATCCCAGCCGCCAGCCTCGAGCCTCTGGCTCATCAGGAGCGAGCGGGAGCAGTCATAAGCCACCTCGACGACCGGGAGCAGGCTTGGGCGCGAAGACGCGCGCTCGATCCTCTCGCGAGTTCGTCGCAGGTCGGCGGAACACCCTTGAAGCATCGGCTTCTGTCCGCCTCGGAATCGTCATCGCTGCGAGAGAAGAGGAGATAAAAGGAACGTCTAGATCGACCTGCCAGGCCAAAGGAGAGAGCGGAGGGCGTTGAGAGGCAACAGCGGGAGCCCATCACCACAGCCTCGCGGGCGGCACCCACGAGCATTCAATCGATCTCCTTGCGGTCGCGTTGACCTCAGGCGGGGTGAAGGTCAACGCGACCGCAAGGAGATCGATATGAGCGTTTTGAGCAAGAGGGAAGGTGGAATCGGCCGCATGCGCACTACGGTGGAACCAGCCGGCCCTTGCGTTGCCGTCGTGGGCTCGCGGGACTTCGCCGATCTCGATCGCGTCCGGAGGTACATCGCGTCGCTCCCCTCCAGCATCGTCGTCCTCTCGGGTGGCGCCCGGGGAGTCGACCGCTGTGCCGTGGATGCCGCGCGGTCCCGCGGCCTGCGCTGGCTCGAGTATCTCGCGGACTGGGATCGGGATGGCCGGCACCTGGCGGGTCGCATCCGCAATCAGCGAGTCGCCGAGCGCTGCGATCGCATGGTGGCTTTCTGGGACGGCAAGAGCACCGGCACGCAAGACGCCTTCACCCGAGCTATCGCACTCGGCCGGCAGGTGGTGGTCTACCGCCTGCGAGTCGTCGCCTTGGTGGGAACGCTTACTTGCGCGCCCGCCGTCGAACCCAACGCCGCCCGTACCGAGCTGACCCTCGATGTGCGTTCGACGGGCAGCAACGACCAGCCGATCAGCAAGATCTATCGAATCGCGGCCGACGCCGACATTGCGGCAGCCGTCGCCCAGCTCCAGGTCGGTAGGCGCCTGCGGGTCCGCGCCACCTGCCGCCAGGTGTTCTGCACCGACGAGGCGGGGGTGCTCCGGCAGCACCGCAGCGCGACGTATGAGGCGCGCTGCATCAAGCGCCTCCCCGGCAAGGGCCGGTCAGCGTAGCCGTCGCCGGCCGCCCGCCGCGACGATCCAAACGTGCGCGACGGATCGGGGACCACCGCTGCCCGGACGACGGTCCTCACGGTAGACGCCAAGAAAAGAGAAGGGGGTGCGTGCTTGAAGCCCGCGACGCATAGCGGGCTCTCGCACAAGGAGAAAGCCGATGCCTAAATGGGCGCCAGCAGAGCTGCAGCGAATTCGCGAGAGGATCGAGCAAGCGCGTCTTCGCGCCCAAGCCTCCCGCCCCAAATATGTGCTGCCGCAGCCTCCCCCTATATACGACGAGGTCTACTTTAGAGGGGTCGCATGGCTCAATTCCCTGTCCTATTCCGACACCTGGGATGCACCGGAGACTTGAGCTGTTCGTAGACCTGCGCCCTTACCACGCCTACTTGCTCAGCACCTGCCAATACCATCTGCGCCCCTCCGGCCACCCGCCCGCACTCGTGGCGCCATTTAGGCGTCCGCGCGCGGGACGCCGATCCTCGCGCGCCAGCAGCACCAACCGTGCGAGGCAGGCTCAGAGCCAATGCCGCGAGGCAACGCCTTTGCCGTCGCCAGGGCGCGCTCGCCTCGGCTCCATCCACGCGCCGCGCAGGCCCAACCCGGTCCGGATTTTCCAGGACGCCTCGCGCGTGCTGCCGCACGCGCATCGCCGGTTCCACTCTTACACCAACCGGCTTCCGTTCCCTTCTCGAGCGATCGATGCCAGCCGCCAACGCATGCAGATCGCTCTTCCTGACAATCGCTCGTTAAACCAGGTAGAAGGCAACGCTTCGTGAGGCCCGCGGATGCTCCGCGGGCGCTCCAACAGGGAGGCGCCCGGAATGGATGCCAAGGAACTTGAGAGGCTCAGGAGGCGGGTCAGAAAGGCACTCCGAGCAAAGCAGAAGGCTAAGATGCGATACCTCCCCATCGAGGTCGACATCGACGAGCTCAACGAGATCTACGACTGCCTCGAAGCATCCGCGCGCGATCCCCACGAATGGGACTGAGCCGTCCTGTCGGGCGCCCCATGGGGGCGTCCACCAAGCTCCATCGGCCGGCGCCCCCCTCGCGCGCCGGGGGCGCGCTTGAGTCGCCCTGATCCCGCGCCCCGCCCGCGCCCCCACCCCTCAAGACCGTGCCTCCGTGCTGCCATCCCGAGGTGGAGTCATGCGTGCTCACGCACGCATTTGATAGGAAGCCCGCCCCGCTACGCGGTGCGTTGACACGTCACGCCGCTCGCGGCTCATTTTGCCTTGATTCTATGCGGGTTTGATTAGGCCACAATTGTGGCCTGTCTTCGTAAGTGACTCTCCCGAAATGACTTCCAGTGTGGCATGAAGCCACACTCGCTTCGATCCATGCTTTGAGGGTCGGACAACACTGTTTTCACTATTTCCTTATTCTCTCGGCACCCCATTAAATATATTTAACGGGGTCCCGCGCGAATAAGAAAACTCGGCACGGTCTCATGGCCCAAATCGGCCAACCGAAACACCTTGAGGTGCCCAATGTCGCTTCCGCGTTCGTCGTCTCCTGTACCGGCTGAAGGCCGGAGGAGGCACCACGGAGCGGCCCAACGGTTATGCCCAGAACCGTCTGTACGCCACGAGCCGGTTCAATCTCGCCAAATCGCTCATTGCCACGCTGGCCGCAAAAATCGCTCACCGGTGTTCGGCGTCGCGTATCTTTAGGTCATGTCAAACCGGTTCTACAACAGGCCCGCTCGCACGAGGCCCGATCCGGCTACGGAGGTTCGTCTCGCTTGGCAATTCTGCCGCGAGACTTTTCACGCTCAGGAGGCCGCAGATGAAGAAGTGCACCATCATCGCGAAGCTGCAGGACCAGCTGGGGCAGGAGATCAAGCAGGCCAACCTCGGCTTGATCGCCGCCGGGAGGATCACGATCTGTGGAAGCGGCGGCAGCGTCCACGCCATCTCGGGGGACATGGCCGCCTGAGGCCCGGCCCTGGCGCGCAAGCTTCCAACCCCACCCTCGCGAGCCGGCAGGACCCCGCGTCCTGCCGGCTCCGTTCGTGCTTGGAGCATTGCGCGTGACACCCTCCGTGCTGATCCTCTCCTGCCCCCAAGACCTGCATGCTCATGCGGCCTGCGAAGCGATCGAGCGCAAGGGCTACCGGGCGCTGATCCTCTACACCCCGGACTTTCCCTCCCGCGCGGGACTGACCATCGTTCCTGACGGCCACCACTCGACGTTGACCTGGCAGGCCACAGAGAAGTGGCGTCTCGGACGCGACTTCGTCTCGGTCTGGGTCCGCCGCACCTTCTTTGCCACAACGCCCGCGGAGTTTGATGAACGGGATCGTCTGACGATCGAGCGCGAGTGCGGAGAGATGCGCCGGGCGTTCCTGAGCCTTTTGTGCCCCAGGGCGATGTGGGTCAACCCGCTGCGTTGCGAGTCCTGCAAGGCGGCCCAGCTAGCCGCCGCAGCTCGCTTGGGGTTTCAGATCCCGCCGACTCTCGTGAGTAACAACCCGACAGAGATCCTGGCCTTCGTGAAGCGCGCTCGCACCGAAGTCGTCTTCAAGACCTTCGGCGCTCTGGTGCCGACGACGATCGTTACACCGGAGCTCCTCGCCGATCCTGAACTCCTGCGCTGGACCCCCGGGATCTACCAGCACTATGTACCCAAGGCGTATGAACTGCGGGCGACGGTCATCGGCCGGCGGATCTTCGCGGTCAAGATCAATTCCCAAGAGACTCTGCGCGGACGGATCGACTGGCGAGAGGCACAGCGGCGGCCTCGCGGGCAAGCGGGCGATCTCACCTTCGAGGCGGCGATCCTTCCGGCAGCGGTCGCGGAGCGGTGCCTCCACCTCATGCAGGTCTTGGGTCTTGTCTACGGCGCCATCGACCTCATCGTGACGCCCGCGCTCGAGTACGTTTTCTTGGAGGTCAATCCGGCGGGCCAGTTCCTTTGGGCCGAATCCGAGACCGGCCTGCCGCTTCTCGATGCGCTCTCAACCATGCTTATCGAAGGTCGGCCCGATTACGGCGCCAGACTCTCCGCTCCCACCGTACGCTTCGATCAGGCGCTCGAGCGCGCTGCTGAGGCACGACAGCGCCACGGCATGCAGCACCATGTCTGCGATCTACGGTGCCGGTGAGGCACTGAAGCCAAGGCCCATGTCCAGAGAGGTCATCCTCCGCACCCGTGTCGAGGGCAGCACGGCGGCCCTGGCGCGCGTCCATGCCGAGCGCGCACAGATGACGACCAGCGAATGGATCGCTAGCATCATTCGGCGGGAGATTTCGAGAGCCGGGGCCGCGGACGCCCTCGCGCTCCGGTCTTACGAGATGGTCGTCACCCTCGGCTACATGCTTCGCTCGCTGATGGTCGACGCCATGGGCGCCGAACCGACGGAGACCGCCGTTGAGGAGGCGTCCGCGCAAGCCGCGGACGAGGCTGCCGAGGAACTGCGGCGCGGCATGGAGCGCGCGTGATGTTTCACGGGAGCAAGCCCCTCACGGTCGGCCAGGCGAGTACCTACTACGCTCGCGAGTACCTCCTGGGCGACTACTACACCACCGGCGCAACGAGTGAATCCGCCGGCGTTTGGCGCGGCCAATCGGCGACCGACCTTGGCCTCGAAGGCACCGTAGACCGGGAGCGGTTTCACGATCTTCTCTCCGGCCACTCCGGCCCGAGCCAGCTCGTGGCACCCGAAACCTCGAGCGGCATCCATCGCGCGGCCTGGGACTTTCAGGTCGCGCCCGACAAGACCGTGTCGCTCGTCGCGCTCGTGGGCGGCGACGAGCGCGTCGCCCAAGCGCATCTCACGGCCGCCGAACGCGGCTTTGCAGTGCTCGAAAGCTTCGCCGCGACCCGCAACCGCGACCGGGAGCTCATCACCACGGGAAAGCTCGTTGCGGCCCGCTTTGACCACGATGCCAGCCGGTCGCTCGACCCCCAGGTCCACTCCCACTACGTAATCTTCAACATGACGCAGCGGCCGGACGGCGCCTGGCGCGCGCTTGAGAGCCGATCGCTCTTCAAAGTGCAAGTCCTGGCAACCGCCACCTATCACGCCGAGCTCGCGCGTGAGTTGCAGAAGCTCGGCTATGCCATCGAGGTCAACGGTCGCGGTTTCGTCCGGATCGTGGGGATTCCAGACCAGGCGCGAGACCATTTCAGCAAGCGGCGCCGCGAGATCCTGGTGGAGATCGCCCGTCAGCGAGGAGTCAAGGACGCTGAAAAGGCGGCGCTCCGAACCCGCCGCCCCAAAGACCACGCGATCGACCGAGAAGGGCTTCGCCGCGCGTGGGTCGCCGCCGCGCAGAACCTCGGCCTCGATTTCGAGGCCCTCAAGCGCGAAGCGGCCCAGCGCCTGGCACTCGGCCGACAGCAGGCGCCGCCCGATCCCGGCTTCGAGGCGCGGCGCTCGGTTGCCTGGGCCGTGGACCACCTGAGCGAGCGGCAAGCCATCTTTTCCTCGCTGCAGCTCGAGGTGACGGCGCTCCGGCACGCCACAGGTCGCGGCCCCGGCGGCTCGGAACTACGCGACGCGGTCCTTACGCATGACGGCGTTGTCCGTGGCGCCGATGGCCGGCTGACGACGCCCGCAGCACTCCGCATCGAGAGCGGCAACCTCGAGCTCATGCGCAACGCGCTTTCGGCTCGCCGGCCACCGGTCGTGTCGGGGCGCTTCGAGGCCGAGGGTCTTTCGGCCGGTCAGCTTCGAGTCGCCCGCCACATCCTCGAGAGTCCTCTGCAGCTCCTGGCTGTCGAGGGCAAGCCCGGGACCGGCAAGACCTTCACGCTCGCGCGCGTGCGAGAGGCCGCGGAGCGGCAAGGCTGGACAGTGCGCGGCTTCGCGGTGACGACCGGCGCCGTCGAGGAGCTCCGCAAGGTAGGCCTTACCGCCGCCACCCTCAAACACCTCGAGCACCAGCCCCAGCCAGTCGAGGCAATGCCGCGTCAGCTGTGGATCATCGACGAGGCGGGACTGCTCAGCAACCGAGATGCCCGGATGCTGCTCTTGCGCGCACAGGCCGAGGGAGCGCGCACGGTCCTCGTCGGCGACCGGCGCCAGCATCACGCGATCGATGCCGGGAAGCCCTTCGTGGACCTCCAGAAGGCAGGGCTCAAGGCAGTCCACCTCGATACGATCCGCCGGCAGAAAAATCCCGAGATCTTGGCGGCGGTCCAGCTCACCTCGGCTGGTCGGGGCCGCCAGGCTATCGACTCGCTCCTCCGACAGGGCTACGTCACGGAGGTGCCGGCGGCGTCCAAGCGCCACGAGCAAATGGTCCACGCCTTCCTGACCGCGCCCTCCGAGACGTTGATGATCGCGCCCAGCCGCGCCGAACGAGCCGAGCTCAACGAGCTGGCGCGCAAGGCCCTAGTCGGCCAGGGCCGCATCGCGCCACAGGCCGCCGTCTTCGAGATCGCCGTCAGCAAGCACTTGACCCAGGCTGAACGAGCCGACGTGCGCAAATATCAGGCGGGCGACCTGGTCACCTACCACCACAAAGCTCCGAGGTACGGACTCACCGCGGGTGAGGCCGCGCGCGTCGTCGCCGTCGACCCTCACCGTCACACGGTGAGGGTTGAACGCCTCCAAGGCGGCACCGGGGTCGAGTACGACCCTCGCCAGCTCCGGGGCGTTGACGTGGCTCGCGTCGAGCGGCGCGAATTTGCACCGGGCGACACCGTCGTCTTCCGCAAGCCCTCCCGCTCGCCAGCGATCGCCAACGGCACTGCCGCACGGGTCACCCGAATTGGCCCCGACGGCACTCTCGAGCTGGCGCTCGCAGGCCGGCCAGAGCGGACGGTCATCCTCGACTCCCGCACGGGACCTCTCGCGATCGATCACGGTTACGCTGTCACGTCTTATGCGGCCCAGGGCCGCACCGTCCGCAGGGTGTTGACGACGATCGACGTCAAGCACCCGCCGGAGCTCGTCAACCGCAAGCAGTTCCACGTCACCCTGTCTCGCGCGACGCACGAGCTCCGCATCTACACCAACGACCGCTCGGCGCTCCCGGCCGCCGTCGACCGTCAGCCGCCGAAGACCAGCGCCCTCGAGCTTTCCCGTCTGGAAGGGAGTCCTGCCCGTGCCCCTGGCCAAAGCCTCGCAACCAGCCGCCACGCCTCAGAGTCAACCCAACGACCCTCAGTCGGCCGACGCGCCGGCCAGCCAGACCGTGAGCGAGCTTCGGCTCTCCGTCCAGGAGCTTCTGAGCGCGGCCGAACAGAGCCAGCGGTCCTCGCAAGAGCTCCTCGTGCGGACCGACGCCCTGATCCAGGGCTTCAGCCGCGCCGTCGAGCGCTTCACGCGGCACAACCGCCGCGAAGCGCTCTCCGCGGTGCTGGTCGCGGCGCTGCTCTCAGCGGCGGCCGCGACCCTCGCGACGTTGTTGACCCTCGCCGCGATGGCTCCCAAGCTCGGCTTCGTGGGAATCCTGCGAGCCCTCCTCCGCCACGGCTGAAGGAGCGCCTCGCAGAGCTTTACGCACGCTGGGAAGTCTGGCGAAGCGAACGCGAAGCGCTCCTCACCGAGCAGCAGGCGCTCAAGGTCGCCCTCGTCCGCCTGCGCGCCACGCCACGGGGAGCCGCCCTCCCGGAGCTCCCGAAGGCACTCGCCAGGTTGGCCGTCGTCAAAAGCCGTCTCGCCGCGCTGACCCGCTCGAGAAACCCCGAGGAGCTCCTGGCGCGCACGATCCGGCAACTCGGCGTCTCCAAGGCGCTCGCCCTCCTCCCCCGCGGCGCCGCGGCTCCCATCCTCGCCCTGCGGGTCGGAACGAGACTCCTGACCAGCCTGGTTCACGAGCGCTGAGGACCCTCGCGTGCTCCGACTTGCCCTGCGCGCCCATGGATTCCTTCGGCCACTCGCACGGCTCGCTCCGAGCCCCTCGTCGGGCGCGCTCGCCCTTCTCACGCTCGCAGGAGCAGCGCTCATCCTCCGCTTCCCCGAATCCCCCAAGCTTCTCTGGCTGATCTTCGTCCTCGTGGGCGCCGCGACCGGCGTCGGACTCAGGCGACGGGACCGCGCACACCGCACAAGGCTCCGCTCGACGGCCCACGGCTCCGCGCGCTGGGGCGATCCGACGCGCCTGCTGCGCTCGCATGGGCTCATCGTGGGCGAAGCCGAAGGAGAGCTCTTGCGCTTCGACGGCGAGACGCATCTTCTTTCGATCGCGCCAACCGGTGGCGGCAAGGGCCTCGGAACGGTCTTCCCCAACTTGCTCGACTATCCCGGAGGGGTCGTCTGCACCGACATCAAGGGGGAGAACTTCGCGGTGACCGCCGCCTATCGAGCCAACGCTCTCGGCCAGCGCGTCGAAGCGATCGACCCGTTTGGCTTGGTCGGCGGAACTGGACGCTACAACCCGCTCGATCTGATCGATCCAGCGCGCACCGACGCCTACGACCTCGCCCGCCTCATCGGCTCGATGCTCGTCGTGCCGGAGCCGGAGCGCCACGAACCTTTCTGGGAAGACGAGGCATCGAGCCTCATCTCCGCGATGATCCTCTATGTCGCCTTGACCGCCGAGCCGGAACATCGACACCTGGGGACCGTGCGTCACAATCTCACGCTCTCGGACAAGGCGTTCGGCGCGTTGCTCAAACAGATGGCCGCCACCGAGGCCTGCTTTGGTCTCATCCGCCGCGCCGCAAACCGCATTCGGCAGAAGGAGACTCGCCTGCTCTCGGGGATCCTGGCATCGACGAACCGCCACACGGAACTCCTCGACTCGCCAAGCCTCCTCGCGACACTCACCTCGAGCACCTTCCGCATGGAAGACCTCAAGGTCCGCCCACACTCGATCTACCTGGTGCTGCCGCCCCATCACCTGAGGACGCACGGCCGCTGGCTGCGCCTGCTCGTTGCCTCGGCTCTACGAGTGCTGACCGCGACCCCGGGCCAGCCGCCCTGCAAGGTCCTGTTACTGCTCGATGAGTTCCCAGTGCTCGGCAGAATGGAGGTCGTCGAGGAGGCAATCGCCTACGCCCGGTCCTACGGCATCTCGATCTGGATGCTCGTCCAGGATCTCGCGCAGCTGCGCGAGGTCTACCGGAACTCGTGGGAGACGCTCCTGGCCAACACCCGCGTCAAACAGGCCTTTGCGACCGCCGACGAGGCCACGGCCGAATACCTCTCGCGCTTGACCGGGCAAGCCACGGTCCGAGTCGAGTCCTTCAACCAGTCCCGCGGCACGTCGTCGGGCCGCGACTGGCTTCCCAACCGCCAACACGGCTCGTCCCAAAACTTCGGCGAAACCGGTCGCCGCCTACTCTTGCCCGACGAGGTGAGGCGCCTACCCGCCGACCGCCAGCTCCTCTTCATCTCGGGCCAGCTCCCACTTCTCACCTCGCGGGTCGACTACCTGCGCCGCCCGGATCTCGCCGCGCGGGCCAGACCCAACCCGATCTATCGCGGCGCCACTGGCAACCCAGTCCTCGATGCGCGACACGCATTGGAAATGAATTCGCAACTTGGCTCTCGCGCGAACCTTTGCTAGATCCGGAGCCTCGTGCACGCCGGCTTATTTCTGTCTCCCCGCTGCCGACGCACCAACCTGGGATCGAGGTGACTCCAAACCGTTATGGAATCGAGGATTCTTCGACGGTTGAACTCATGAGCCGCTTTTCGGCTACCCATTGTTAAACTGACTTCATGTATCAGCAAAGCACCGCATTTCGGCCACCTCTTGATTTGAGAACGCTCTGTGCTTTAGAGTGCGCTTCGCCGATGGGCGATGCGACTGGCACATGACATCCCAAGTCCTCGACCCACCCCGGAGTACCTCTCCTAGCAGCTCCGTCGACGGGATCGGCGCCCTCCTACCCAGCGTGCGCAGACCGTTGAGCAAGATCTTTCATCACTACCGCATTGCCCCCGCCGACGCCGAGGACCTCATTCAGGATTCGCTTCTGATCCTCCTCAACCAGTGGGACAAGGTCAAGCACCCGACCAGGTATCTGTTCGGCACGGTGAGATTACGGATCTTCAACTATCTGAGACGCCGAGCCCTAGAGCAGGCGAAAATGGTCTGCGGCGACCTTGACGAGGTCGCCGCGGACGAGGTGCTGAGCTTCCTCGAACTCCGGTGGGACACCCGGCGACTGCTCGCGCGGCTCTCGCCGGTGGCGCAGAGAGTCATTGCGCTGCGCTTTGTCGGCAACCTAAGGCACAGGGACATCGCGATACGCCTGGGCCAATCCGAAGCCAGCGTTCGCCAGATCCTCTGCCGCAGCCTCCAGCGCCTCAAACGCGACTTCGAGGCGTCCAAGCCGCTCTAGACGGTCGGACCGGCTCCGCCGCCCGCACGAAGGCATGTGGCACAGCACCGCTCGGATCTCGACCAGGGCCAGCTCGGCATGCTGCAGACGGCGCCCCCCAAGCGGCCACCCAAGATGGTTCTCGTGGCCGTCTTGGGCGCCGTCCTCGCCGCGCTGGTCGTCGGCTGCCTGATTCCGCTTCGGATCAACACCAGCCCGAGCCTGCCTCGCGGTCTCTACCTGTTGGAGCCCGCTGGCAACGCCCCGTACCCGGGGGAGATCGTCCTGGCCTGTCCGCCTCCGGCGGCCGCTGCCGTCGCGCTCGCGCGCCGCTATCTCGACCCGGGACCCTGCCCCGGCGGCACCAAGCCCCTGGGCAAGCTCGTGTTGGCTGCCGGCGGTGACCGAGTCGAGCTGTCGGCGACCGGGATCGTCCTCAACCACTGCACCCTGGTGCTGACCGCGTCCCCGACAACCGATACCGGAGGTCGGCGTCTACCCCGGTATCCCGCCGGCGCCTACCGGGTCGGAGCCCAAGAGCTCTGGCTCTTCTCCCCTCACCGCCGCTCCTTTGACAGTCGTTGCTTCGGGCCGGTCTCCACCCAGAGCGTGATCGGAGCGTTGCGCCCCCTCCTCGTTCTCCCTTCGCTACCCATCGGGCGCTGGACCGCCATCCTCAAGTCCTGCGCTCCGAGATCCTGAGCGCCTTGCTCAGGCCCGCGGTGCGCGCCTCGCGAGACCAGCGCGGACCCGTGAACGGCCTAACAAGCCATTGTGCGTCAGCTACATAGACTGTCAGTCCCTTCCCCCGGCTCAACCCCCAGAGGATGGCTGAGGGCCATCGCCTAGCCCATCGCTCCACACGATCGATTTGCAAAAACCAAAGTTGGTTCAATCTTGGTGCTACAGTCATCCAACTCGAAAGGAGGCGGCCTATGACGACTGCCCAAGCCACCGCCAGTCCGGCGGAAGAGAGTGCACGGCAATTCCGCGATTCGCTCTGTCGCGCCCTAGGTACAGCCGTCCTCGAGGCCTTCTCGAATCCCGACGTGACCGAGATCTACGTCAATCCGTCGGGCCATGTCTATCTCGACACCCGTTCGGTTGGCAGGGTCGCGGCCGGAAGCCGGCTCAGCTCCGAGCAGATCCTCCGGTTCCTCAACCTGATCGGCTCGCGCGTGCCCATGGTGCTCAATGCCGCCCGCCCCCAGATCCAGGCGGAGCTCCCCAGCGAGGGCTTTCTCGGCGCGCGCCTCCAAGGCTTCATCCCGCCCCTCGTCTCGGCGCCTTCCTTCAACCTGAGAAAGCCTCCCACGACCGTCTACTCGCTCGCCGACTACGAAACCGCCGGCATCCTTTCGCCGCGGCATCGTGAAGCGGTCGCGGCAGCGGTCGTCGCCCGCCGCAACATCCTCGTCGCCGGCGGCACCGCGAGTGGCAAGACGACGCTCGTCAACGCCGTCCTACTCGAGATCACCACGGCGTGTCCGCGGGACCGCATCGTCGTGCTCGAGGATACGGTCGAGCTCCGCTGCGCCGCGCCCGACCATCTCGCGCTGCGGACGACTGACGGCGTCCGGCTGCGCGACCTCGTCAAGGCGTCGCTCCGCACCTCGCCTGACCGCATCGTCGTCGGCGAGGTCCGTGACGATGCGGCCCTGGACCTCTTGGATGCCTGGGAGACTGGCCATCCGGGCGGTTGCGCGACCCTCCACGCCAACGACTCTCTCGCAGCGCTCTACCGCCTCGACCGGCTGGCTCAGCGCGCCAACGCCGGACCGCAGGCCCACCTCGTGGGCGACGCGATCGATCTCGTCGTGATGATCGCCGGCGGCAGCCAACGCCGCCGCGTCACCGAGGTCACCGAAGTCCACCGTTTCAACGGCTCGGTCTACGAGCTGCGTCCCATCCCAGAGAGCTGAAAGGTCCTGACCCACCTCGAAAGGAGGCTCATGATGGCCCTGCGCTATCGCTATCTCCTCGCCCTTGCACGACCGCTGCCGCAGTTTCTGCTGCTCCTCGCGGTCGCTCCCGCCGCTGCCCATGCCGGCACCGGCGGCTCCGACCTCCCGTGGAATCACCCCCTGCAGGTCGTCACCGACAACCTAACCGGACCCACGGCGAAAACGGTCGCCGCTCTGGCCTTCGTTCTCGGCGGAGCGATGTGGATGTTCACCAGCCACGAGCAGGGTGCCAAGCGCTTCGGCCAGGCGCTGTTCGGCGTCGCCGTCGTGCTCGGCGCCGTGAACCTCGTCGATGCGCTCGGTTTCCAGGGCGCGACCTTCTGACCCGACCCTTCGCCGCCCGCACGCTCATGCCGACACAGAAGACGCCGATCCATCCCTCCCTCTGCCGACCCGTGCTCTTCGCCGGCGTGGCCGCAGGGTTTCTCTTCTTCGAGGTGTCCGCCGTCTTCCTCCTGCTCTTCGAGGCCGGCATTCACCTCGTGACGATCGGCCTCGCGCTCTTCTACGGCCTCTGTTTCCACCCCCTGGCCGTTCACCTCTGCGCCAAGGATCCGCAAATCGTCGACCTCTACATCCGGAGCCTCCGCAACGCCGACTACTACGAGGCTTCTCCTTCCGTCCGTGCGCCCGTGCGGCCGATCGACCCGGCACTTGTGGGAGGCGCCTGATCGTGGATCTCGCCTCACCTCTCCTCGCCTTCGTCTCCGGAGCCGGCGCGCTGTCGCTGCTCGAGCGCCTGCGGGAACACCGCAGTCGCCCCCAGGGCCTGCCCGACCTCTTGGGGTGGCTCCATCTCATTGCGCCCGGGACGCTGCTACAAAAAAACGGTTCCTTTCTCACCGGCTGGCGCTACCGCGGTCCCGATCTCGCCTCAGCCACGCCCGAGGAGCTCGACAACCTGGCGCGTCACCTCAACGATGCGCTCCTGCCCTACGGCGACGGCTGGATGTTCCATGTCGACTTCATTCGCCGACCGGCCGCCGGATACGCACCTCTCGGCGCCTTCCCCGACCCGGTCACACGTGCCATCGACGAGGAACGGCGCGCTGCCTACGAAGCCTCGCATGCGCACTTCGTGAGCGAGAGTTTCCTCGCGGCGACCTACCTGCCACCCAAAGAGATCTATTCGCGCCTGGCCCGCCTCTTCGTCCAGGGGCGCTCGCGCGGCTCCTCGGCTTGGACCTCCCTGCACAGCACCTTCGAGGAGCAGGCTGCGCAGCTCGAGCGGCGGCTCTCGACCCAGCTCAAGATCTCCCGGCTCACTTCGGGTGAGCTTCTCACGCATCTCCATGGTTGCTTGACGGGGCTCGAGCACCCGGTCGTCCCACCGCGCAGCGGCGCCTATGTCGATTCTCTGCTCGCCGATCGCTCTCTCGTCGGCGGCTGGTCACCGCGGATTGGCGATCGCGAGCTGCGCCTGGTCGCCATTCACAGCTTTCCGCATGAATCGTTTCCCGGCATCCTCGACTTCTTGGGCGGGCTCGGGTTTCCGTTCCGCGCCTCGCACCGCATCATCCCGCTCTCGCAGCAGACCGCGGCGCGGCAGATCGGCCGCGTCCGCCTCTCGTGGTTCAAGAAGCGCCGCGGCGCCTCCTCGTGGCTCCGCGAGATGACAGGCGACAACCAGTCCCGCGGCGCCTCGCGCGAACGAGACGACGAGCTCTTCTTGGACCACGACGCGGCCTCGATGGCGCGAGACGCGGCGGCCGCCGTGGCTGAGAACGCCTCGGGCCGTATCCGCTTCTGCCTCTACACCCCCCTCATCCTGGTCTCCGACACCGACCCGGAACGCGCCGATCGCCAAGCCGGAGAAGTCCTCAAGGCCCTCAACGACCGCGGTTTCACCGCCCGCATCGAGGACCTCAATGCGCTGGAAGCCTTTCGCGGTTCCCTGCCCGGCCACGGCTGGGCGAACCTGCGCCGTCCCATCGTCTCGACCCGCAACCTGGCCGACCTGCTCCCCTCGACGAGCGTCTGGCCGGGCCTTGCGCACAACCCATCGCCGCTCTTTCCGGCGGCAAGCCCAGCTCTCCTCTGGGCCGCGACGACTGGCGCCACTCCCTTCTGGCTCAACCTCCACGACGACGACGTGGGCCACACCCTCGTCGTCGGTGGCACCGGCGCCGGCAAGAGCACACTCCTAAACCTTCTCATTGCGCAATTTCTCCGCTACCCGCGCGCGCAGGTCTTCGGATTCGACGTCGGCTATTCGGGCTGGCTCCTGGCGCACGCCGCGGGCGCCCGGCACTACGACCTGGTCAACGAAGCCGTGTCTCTCCAACCGCTGGCGCAGGTCGATCAACCGACCGAGCGCCTCTGGGCTCTCGAGTGGCTTGAGACCGTCCTCACCCTAAACGGTGTCGCGGTCACGCCCTCGGCCCGCCAAGCGCTCGACGCAGCGCTCGTGTTGCTCGCAACCGAGCCCCCGCGCCATCGTCGGCTTTCGGACTACCTCCCCCAGCTGCAGGACCGCGAGCTCGTCTCGGCGCTCTCGGCCTACGCCGAAGGCAGTCTCCGCCATCTGCTCGATGCCGATCACGACGACCTGACGGACGGCCCTTACCAGGCATTCGAGCTCAAGCGCCTCGCCGATATGGAGGATCGCGTGCTCGTGCCCGTCTTGCTCTACCTCTTCCACCGGGTCGAGCAGCGACTCGAGCAGGGCCGGCCTTCGCTCATCGTGATCGAAGAAGCGTGGCTCCCGCTCATGAAAGGCATCTTTGCGGCACGCATCAAGCAGTGGCTTTTGACCCTTCGCAAGCAAAACACCGCCGTCCTGCTGGCGACCCAGAGCCTCGCCCAGCTCTATGAAAGCCCCAACCGCGCGATCCTCCTCGAAAGTTGCCCAACCAAGATCCTCTTGCCAAACCCCGAGGCGACCGCGCCCGGCAACATTGGGCTCTACCGCGACCTGGGACTCAACGACACCGAGATCGAGCTTCTCGCTCGCGCGAGACGCAAGCGCGACTACTACTTCAAGAGTCCTCGTGGCTCGCGCCTGTTCGAGCTCGGCTTAGGACCCGTCGCGCTTGCCTTCGTCGGCACGCCCGAAGGCCTCTCGCTTGCCGAGGCGATTGCCGAAGCCCGCCCACTGATCGCCCGCGACGGCTCGGCTTGGCCCCGCGAGTGGCTGCTCCGCCGCGGCATCACCCTTCCACCCGCGCTCGCCACCGAACCGACTCTCCATGGGAGACCGACATGAACTCCAGCTCTGGACGCAACCGGCACCGCCGACTCGCGGCGGCCCTCGTTCTGAGTCTCGCCCTGGCTCTTTTCGCGAGTCCACCAGCGTCGCCGCTGATTCCGGTCACCGACGCCGCGCACATCGCAGTCAACACCTACTGGCACTATGTCCACTACGTTCAGTTTGCCTTCCAGATCTATCAGCACTTCCAGCAGATCGCGAACCAGGTTCGCCAGATCGACGCGCAGCTGCGCGCGCTCGCGAAACTCCGTGATCCGAACTGGCGAGAGATTCAGACCCTGCTCTCAGAGCTCGACTCTCTGATGCGCTCAGGGCGCGCCCTGGGCTATCCCATGGCTGACATCGGCGGGCAATTCCGCCAGGTCTACCCCGGCTGGAGCCCTTGGTTTGATCCCGGTGCCCCACAGGTCCAGGCCGAACGCGCGCTCGACACGATGCGGGCGGGTCTCGCCACCACCTCGCAGCAGGCCCAGAGCTTCGCTCCGGGCGAGGACCTTCTCGCTCGCGTCCGCGACCAGATGACAAGGACGGACGGACACCAACAGGCGCTCGAGCAACTCACAACGCTCTCGGCCTTCAGCGCGCAAGAGCAGCTCCTGACCCGGCAGTCCCTGGCGGTCGCCAACAACCAGGCAGCGGTTGCCCAGGGCTATTGGCTCAACCGCCAAGCGCAAGGCGACGCGAGCTTTTCAGCTTTGATGACCGAAACCTCGCTCGGCATCTACCAGAACACCTCGCCCGGCTGGACCTTCACGCCCTCGTGGATGCTGCCTTGAGCGCAACGTCGATGCCCGCACCCCTCCCTCGTCCGCTCCGCTCCGTCGCCCGCCGATGGCAGGCCACCTCGGCACTGTGCGTCCTCGCGCTCGCCGCGACGCTGGGCCTCGCCTGTGATCCACCCACGACTGGCGGCAAGGACCCGCTTGCCTCGCTGGCCTCCTCCGTTTCGTCGGAGATCTTCGACATCACGTTCTGGGTTCAGCAGCAGAGCGCCCGCACGGACATCTGGCGAAAGGCCTCGGCTTTCTGCCGCTTTCATGCCGAGCTCCCCAACTGCCGCACGGTCCGCCTCGCCACCTGGTGGGGCACTCCCCCGCCGCCGACGCCCGAGGCACACCAGACCGCGCCGGTGTCGCGGCAGTCCTCGACCTCGCCCGAAAGGAGCCGTCCATGAACACCAGCAAGGAAAGCGAAGCGAAAGCTCCGGCCGACGATCCCTCAACTGCCCTGGCACCTCGTGCTCGCAGCGGCGGCGCTCACCATCGCGCTCGCAGGCTCCCGCTGCGCAAGGCAACGCGCCTCGCGCTCCTTGCCTTGCTTGCGCTGTTTTTCGCCGTCCCAGCCTTGTCCCATGCGCAGCCGCCCCCATCGGACGGCATCCTCGATGGGCTCGTCCGCGGTTATCAGGATCTCTCGGCCTCGTGGCTCGAGCGGATCCAGCCCCTCGCGCAACGCACCTTCGCCCTCTTGGCAACCCTCGAGCTTGCAGTCTCGGGCCTCTTCTGGGCGATCGGACGCGAGGGCTTGGACGCCATCGCAGCGTCCCTGCTAAAGAAATTCATTGTCCTCGCGTTCCTCTACTCCCTGCTCACTCTCTTTCCCTTCTGGATCCCGGCGATCACCAACGGCTTCCAGGCCGCCGGCCAAGCGGCTTCGCAAACCTCCGCCGTCAACCCCTCGCAGGTCCTGGACCTCGGCGGCACCATCGCCAGCAAGATGCTCCTGTCGTTCGGCAGCTTGGGGTTCATGGTCAATCCGGTGGGCGTGCTCTTGGCGAGCTTCACGTCGTTTTTCGTCGTGATCTCGTTTGGCCTGATCGCCGCGCAGATCTGTCTTACGCTCATCGAAACCTACCTCGTCTTGACCGGCGGCGCTCTCTTCTTGGGGTTTGCCGGCTTCCGCGCAACAGCACCTCTCGCCGAGGGCTATCTCGTCTACGCCTTCCAGGTGGGAGCAAAGATCTACCTGCTCTACCTCCTGCTCGGCGTGGGCATGGGAATCGCGAGGCTGTGGGCAACGCTCGACTTCTCGCCCGGCTTCGATTTCGCGCCCCCTACGCTCGTCGGCCATTTCCAGGTGATGTGCGGCTCGATGATCTTTTGCATTCTCGTCTGGTACATCCCCCGCACCATCGCAAGCCGACTCGTTCAGGGTGTTTCGTTCCACCTTGCCGAGGCAATTCGCTGAAAACCGCGAAGCGATGCCGCGCGAACGAAACCCCTACCTCCGCGCCCGCGAGGAGTTCATGTCCACCTACGCCGACCTGGCCAAGGGCAAACGCAACTGGCAGCTCTGCGCCTTTGGACTCCTCGTCTTGCTGGGCGCCGTCCTCGCCGCATACCTGCGCCTGGCAAGCACTTCGAGGATCACGCCGTACATCGTGGAGGTCGACCGGCTGGGCCAGCCCGCGGTCTTTGGCCCCGCGGAAACTCTGCGGCCGAAGGACACGCGCCTCTATATCTACACGCTCTCCTCTTTCATCCGGAACCTCCGCACCGTCTCCTCGGATGCCGATACGCAGCGTGAGCTCCTGTTTGCCGGCTACGCCTACGCCGCTGGCGCGGCGCGCGCAACGCTCGACGAGTACTTCGTTCACCCGGCGCACGACCCGCGTGTCCTTGGCCGCAGCATGACCCGGCAGGTCGACATCACCTCCGTTCTCTCCGTGCCGAAGACAAAAACCTGGAAGGTCAGCTGGCGCGAGACCGAAAGACCCCGCCTCGCAGGCCCCGTTCGCATCGTCGCCTGGGAGGCCTACCTGACGATCGCGCTCAACCCACCCACCTCGACCGAGGGGTTGCTCAAAAACCCTCTCGGACTCTACATCACCGACCTCAGCTGGTCTGAGGTCGCAACCGGAGATCTCAAATGACCCCTATGCGCTCCCGGCTCGTCTTCTCATCGCTCGCTGTGCTGCTCCTGGTCCACGGCCCCGGAAGGGCGGCCTTTGCCGCCCGATTCGAACCTGGGCCGACTCCGTCCGAGGCCGCCGCATCGCCCGGAGGCTCAGCTGACCCCGCCGCTACAGCCGACGTCGCGACGTCTCCCTCGGCGGAGACAGCGCGGCCAACTTCCGGGCTCGCCACCTCCACTGCCGAGCCAGGGAGCGGAGCTGCTCCGCCCTCGGGCGCAGGGTCCCAGCCAACCGAGCCCGGGACGCAAGCAGCGACGGACTCCTCGCCGCAGGCGCCGTCGAGTGCTTCCACGGCGGTCCCATCCCGCGAGGGCTTCCATCTCGGCCCGGCCGACGGAGAAGCACTGGCACGCGCCTACCGACGTACCGGCACCGCACCCTCGGTCGAGCGCGCCACGGACTCCCTCTTTGCTTTCGGTCACGTGCGCCCGGTGCTGCGCTGCGCTCCTCTCCGGGCCTGCGCGGTCGAGCTCGAGGCGGGCGAGTTGGTGCTCGCCACCTCTCTGGGCGATAGCGAACGGTGGCTCCTCCAAGCCGCCTCCTCCGGCCCGGGTGCACGCACGCCGATCCTGGTCGTCAAGCCGACCGCGTGCGACCTCTCGACGAACCTCGTCGTGTCCACCGATCGCCGGATCTACGAGATCGCCCTCGACTCGCCACCTTGCAAGAACGCCGACTCCGGGGAGGCAACCTACAACCCCCGGCTCCAATACACCGGCGTCGCAAGGTTCTACTACCCGGACGACCTCGTCCGCCGCTGGTCCGACGAAGAGCAGGCCGCCCGTGAGGGCGCCGAGCGCCTCGCCCAGGGCACAACGCCCCTGGCCCCGGTAGCACGCCTGGCCCATCTCAACTTCGACTATTCCTGGGACCGCAGCCGGCGCTGGCCCTGGGTCCCAAACCAGGTCTTCGACGACGGCGAGCACACCTTTATCGGCCTCTCTCCCGCGGCGCGCCTCGCCGAGATGCCGCTGCTCTTCTCCCTCGGCCAGCACGGCGAGCTCGCCATCCTCAACTACCACCTCGAGGGCCAGACCCTCGTCGCTGACCGTGTCCTCGAACGCGCCGTCCTCGTCGTCGGAAGCGCCAAGAAGAAAGACGAGCAGCGCCTCGAAATCGTCAACCGCAGCTTCGGGCAGCGCCGCTGAGGCCGAGCATGCCGACCGATCCTCTCGCGACTCCTCCCTCGCCGCAGGTCGAGCGCTTGAACCGCTCGGTCCTGCTCGTCGCGGCGCTCATCGTCATGGGGACGCTCCTCGTCGTCGCGTTCCTGGTGTCGCCGCGGCCCCCTTCGCATCCAGCACAGCAGGCGCAGCCTGCGCTCGCGGCGGGTGCTCCTGGCTTCCTCAACCGGCCGCCGGGAAGCCTCCCGCCATCGCCACGCCCACCGCAGACCGACCAGGACTATCTCCGCAGCCTGCTCGAGCAGGCGCAGTCCGCCGAGCCACAGCCGACGCAGCCGCTGCCGGCATCTCCTGGGCCTGCCCCTCTGCCGCAACCACCGTCGCTCTCGTCCTCCTCGGCAGCGCCGACCGCGCCTCCGGCGCCGCCTCGCGATGCCCGGCACGAGGAGTTCTTGCGCGCACTTCGCGCACCTCTGGCCGAGCCGCTGCCGCCGCCGGCTCTCCCCAATCACCCTCCCGACCTCGGGACGCTTCACCTACCGCCCGATCTACCGGCTTCGGCGCCCGCTGAGCAGAGCGATCCGCATCCGACAGACAGGGCGCAGCCCACCTCGACCGGCTCTCCGGCACCGCTCCCTGCGGACCTGAACCCCGCGCCCATCCAGCCGGTGCCGGTCTCCCAGCCGCTCCCGCCCCAAGCAGCCCAGGCCCTCTCTCCCCGGGCGCCCCGCGAAGCGCCTGCAGCAGGCCTCGCGACCGCACGTGCGTCGGGCGCTCCGCCCCCGGCTTTCCATCCTCCCGCGGCAGGCACCACGGTTGCCGCCGGCACGCTCATTCCGGCCCTCCTCGAAACCGAGGTCAACTCCGACCTGCCCGGTCCGCTCCTCGCGCAGGTCAGCCGGGATGTCTACGACCTCCACCAGCAGTCGATCCTCGTGCCTCGAGGCACCCGACTCCTCGGCCGCTACGACAACCAAGTCGCCGTCGGCCAGCAGCGGATGCTCGTCGTCTGGACGCGCCTCACCTTCCCCGACGGCTCGGGCTTCGATCTGCCCGGTCTGCCGACCAGCGATTCCGGCGGCGCCGCCGGTTTGGGAGCCCATGTCGAGAACCATCTCCTACGGCTCTTCGGTGACGCCCTCCTGCTTTCGGTGCTCGCCGCCGGCGCCGATCTCTCCGAGCCCCAATCTCGCAATCTCGCACTGGCACCTTCGGCCGGAAGCGTCGCCTCGGCCGCTGTCGGCCAGGAGCTTGCCAACGTCGGCCTCCAGCTCCTGAGGCGCGACCTTTCGATCCAGCCCACCTTGCGACTCCCGGCCGGCATGCCGTTCGTCGTCTTCGTCAACGGCGATCTGCCCCTCAACCGCACCGCCAGGGGCCGCCGCCCATGAACGCGCGCGCCGGCAAGCCCGAGATCGAGCCGATGGCCCACCAACCGCTCCTCGTACCTCATGCGGCCCTCGCACCCGATCCCCAGCAGCCGCGGAGGACCGGCGCCGACCGGGGCCTCGAGAGTCTGGTCGAGAGCATTCGGGTCCGCGGCATCATCCAGCCGATCCTGGTGCGGCCCCATCCCGAGCCGGGCGCCCGCGCCACGACGCCTTACATGATCGTCGTCGGCGAACGCCGCTGGCGCGCTGCCGCCCGCGCCGGACGCGACGAGGTGCCCGTCTTCTTCCTCGACAAGGAGCTCTCGGCGGCCGAGCTCCTCATGCTGCAGCTCGAGGAAAACGATGGCGAGAACCGCCAGGAGCTCACTCTTTTCGACCTCGCCCGGGCTGTCGCGCGTGCCTTCCAACTCGAAGGGGTTTCACAGGCGCAGTTCGCCCAACGCCACCGCAAAAGCGTCTCCTGGATCTCGTACCTCGTGTCCTTGTCGCGTGCCGAAGGACCGACGGCCGAAGCCATACGAGAAGGCCACCTGCGCGGCATCATCGTCGCCAAGACCTTCCAACGCCTGGCCCCCGACCAGCAGCAGGAGCTTCTCGCCCGCGCACGGAGAGACGGCGGCCCCATCTCTCTCGCTGCGGCCGAGAAGATGGCGGGCAGAAGCGATCGTCGGCCGCGGAGCGCCTCCTCCGTATCCGAACGCCAACCGCAATCCGCCGGGGCCGAGCCTGCTCCGCCTGAACCTTCCTCCGCCGCGGACTCCGTGGCTCCCGTGCTCGTCTATCGCAGCGCTGCGATACCTTCCCCGGCGACTTCCTCGGCCGCCGGATCTTCCTCCCGTACTGCCGCCCCGGACGGCTCGCGACCGCCCGGGGCGGCCCCTTCGCCGCGAGAAGCACCCACCCCTCTTCTCCCCCGGCCGACCCGGTCCGCTGCCGCAGGGCTCCTGGCCGCCGCGGAGCCGATCACCCTTCCAGGAGAACCCGCCGAACCGGGCTCGTCCCCCAAGGGAGAAACGTCGATCACGATCGAGCTCTCTTTCGGCCAGCTCAGAACTCTCCTGCGCCTTCTCGGTCAGGAGCCCGCAGCGACACCGCGGGCTCTCGTCGACCAGCTCATGACCTGCCTCTGACCGGAGACCCTTCCATGCGCCACGTGAAGACTAGAGCTCCCGCTCTGCCGCTCACCCTGTCGATGACCGACGCCGCGCAGGCCTTGCCCATCCGTATGACCACGTCTGGCGCGGGCAACCGCGACGGACACTAACGTGGAGGGAGTTTCTCTCATGACGACTTACCCCAAGAGGATCGCATGGACGATCCTGTTCGCGCTGCTCGGGGCAGTGGGTAGCAGCCAGCCGGCAAGCGCACAAAACAACCTGCGGACATTCAATGTCTTCATCACGGGCTTCGACGACACGAATGGGAACGGGGTTCTCGACTGCGGTGAACCGGTGGACATCGAAGTCGGGTACGCAGACTCACCGAATGATACGGCGCAGCCGCCGTTCACGGGCGAGTTCGTTTCGCTGTACGCGGGGTCCACGAATCTTTCGTTTCTCCATGGGAGCGTGGCGCAGGACGAGACTCTGAGGGCAGGGAGCTGCTCGGGGACGATCACCACCGGCAACGATCAGAGCGACGTGGAGGCGACGCTTGACTATGGTTGTACGACGACACCCATGCCGATTCAAGGCAACGCGATTGCGTGGAAGTTCAAGGCGCTCTTCGTAGGCACGACGCCCTCGGTGACGGCTACCGCGCATGCAACGACTTCGGACGGGGTGAATCTGACGCTGTCGGCGACGAAGACCACGCAGTTCGGCACGATGTGCTCGACACCGCCGCCATCGGTGACGGTGACGAAATCAGCGGCGGGCAGCGGCAAGCCGGGGAGTACGCTCCTGTATACGTTGACCGCGACGGACATGTCCGGTCTCGGCTTGGGCGGGGTGCAGTTTACGGATGTGATCCCCGACAACACGGTCTTCGATGCTGCGGCCTCCGACCCTGGCTGGCTGTGCCCCGGTAACACGGCGGGCAATTTGTGTCGGTTGGCGGCAGGCAACATCAACCCCAATGGCACGATCACCCGGTTCTTTGCAGTGGACATCGTTTCGCCGCTGCCGGCTGGGGTGTCGAACGTCGCCAACACGGCGTGCCTGCGTTCGGGACCGAGCACCATCGTGGGCTGCGCCAGTGTGTCGACGCCGACCTCCGCCGCGCCGGTGCTCCAGATGACCAAGACGTTGGCGAGCGGAAGCGGAACGCCGGGGGCGACCCTGGTCTACAACCTCGGAGTGATGAACACCGGGAACCAGAATGCCGGCCTGGTGACTCTCAAAGAAATTGTACCGGCCAACACGACCCTTGTTGCGGGCTCCTCGTCGCCAGGTTGGAGCTGCTCGGGGGTGAGCGCGGGGGCGACGTGCACGCTGTCCATCGGATCGCTGGCAGCGGGCAGCAGTGCAAGCGCAACGTTTGCCGTGCAGGTGACTCCTACGTTGCCGGCGGGGACCACACGCATCGGCAACACCGCGTGCGCGGCCACAAGCGGTGCAACGGAGAGTTGCTCGACGGTGACGACGCCAACGAACGGAATGCCGATGCTGTCGCTCAAGAAAACGGCGGCGGGCAACGGCGCTCCGGGAAGCAACGAGACCTATGGGTTGTCGCTGCAGAACACCGGGACCGAAGGCACGACGAACGTCACTGTGACGGAGACGGAGCCCGCGAATACCACCTACGTTGCGTCGGGAAGCTCCACGTGGAGCTGCTCTGGGGTGAGCGCGGGGGCGACGTGCACGATTCTTGTGCCGAGTCTTGCTGCAGGTTCCACCGTCAACCTGACGTTCGTCGTCCAGATCGTCAATCCGCTGCCGGCGGGCGTCACGAGCGTGACCAATACGGCGTGCGCCGCGGCAAGTGGACTGAGCGACTCGTGTTCGACGGTCACGACGCCGACGACGGGCAACCCGGCGCTGGTGGTGACGAAGAGTTACACAGGCGGTCCCGTGCTTCCGGGGGCGACATTGACGTTTTCGGTCAGCGTGAGCAACAGCGGTAACCAAGACGCGGGGCCGACGACGCTGACCGACACGGTGCCTCCGAACAGTACGTTCGATGCGGCTGACAGTTCACCCTCATGGAGCTGCGGCGGAGTGGTGGCGGGATCGACGTGCACCATCAATCTCGCAAACGTGGCGGCGGGCGCGGCGCCGGTGACGTTCGTGTTTGCGGTCAAGGCAGCGAACGTGCTACCGCCTTCGACGGTCATCGGCAACACAGCGTGCGCGCAGGCGGGCCAGAATCGCGCGTGCGGGTCGGTGTCAACGCCGGCGGCGCTGGCCACGGACACTCTCCTCTCTGCATCGATCGATCATACATTGCCGGCGCTGTCTGGCGATCGCATCCACTACACCCTGACGATTCCGAACACCAGTGGTAGCGCCTTCACAGGAGTGGTGACCACGGGAGCGCTCGACACGAACACGACGCTGGTCGTAGGTTCGGTGATGACGGATCACGGTGTGGTGACGACCGGCAATGGGGCGGGAGACACGACCGTCGTCGTGACGATTGGGAGCCTGGCAGCCGGGAACACGGCGACGGTGAAGTTTGACGTAACGGTCAACACGCCGATTCCGACTGGACTGACGTTCGTCGCGGCGCAGTTCTCGACCTCCGGAACGAACATCCCCACCGACCCGTCGGACGACCCATCGACACCGGCGGTCGACGACCCGACCGAAACGCCAGTCATGTCGAGTTCGGGTCCGCCACCGGCGCAGGCAATTCCGACTCTCGGTCAGTGGGGCCTGATCCTGCTGATGGTGGGTCTCGCCGGTGCGGGCGTCGTGATGCAGCGCCGGCGGGGCGTAGCGAAGTTGTCATAGGCGTGCACCAACGGGTTGCCGGCGCTCGCCGGCGGCCCGTTGGGAATGCCGGCGAGCTCCTCCGGGACGCTCCCGTAAGAGCTGTGATGGAGGCTCAATGCCGTGAAAACCCTGCGGTGTCTCAAAGCAGTGGTCCTCGCCGCCGCCCTTTCCGGCGCACCCACCGCTGCTGCCGATCCATCAGCTCGTCCCGGTACAGGTGATCGGCAAACCGATCCTGCGTCAACCTCCACGCAACAGAATCCCGTGGTCGTGTTTACGGCGCCCGGCCTCCAGACGGTTACGCTGACCACCTGCAACACCTCGGGATGCTCGACCGTCACCAAGCAAGTCTTGGTCCTGCAGCCGCCGGCGCTGACCCTAGTTTCGATGACCGTGGCGCCGGCTCGCGCCGAGGTCGGACAGCAAGTGGTCCTCGAGGCTGTGGCCAACGGTCGAACCCCAATCACCTATTCCTGGCAGGTTCTGCAAGCCGGCTGGCCTGTGGTCGAAGCCCAAGGGCCAACCGCGGTCTGGGCCACGGGAGGCCTCGACCCTGGCGCCTATACCGTCCTCCTGACGATTGCGAACGCGGACGGCACCGCCACCGCACAGCGCGAAGTCCTCCTGCTTCCGCGAGCACCAAACCGTTTCTTTACCGTCGCACCCTGCCGGGTGCTCGACACTCGGAACACCGGCGGGCCGCTCCTGGCGGGCGCGCCGCCTCGACTGGTACCAATCGCCGGCGCCTGCGGCGTTCCAGCCGCCGCACGCGCCGTCGCACTCAACGTCACGGCCGTCGCCCCGACTGCATCGGGGTATCTCTCGGTCTATCCGGCCGACTACCCCGGCCCCCTCACCAGCTCCGTCAACTTCGCGTCCGGCGCAACTCGGGCTGCAAGCACCGTGATGCCGCTCGCCACCGACGGCAGTGGCGCACTCGCCGTCAGCGCGTCCCTGTTAGCCGGCGCCGGCTTATCCCCAAGAGTCAACCTGCTCCTCGACGTCAGCGGGTATTTCGCACCGGCAGCAGGCGCTGCGCCACAAGCCGTCGAGCTTGAGCCCCAACCCTGCGTGCTTGGCTTCTGCGAGTTTGCCGCTGGAACTCCCGTGTGGTTCTCCGAGGCTTTCACCGGAACCATCGCGCAATACCGCTACGACTGGACCGGCACGGGAGTCTTTACCGAGGAGTCAGCTCAGCCCGTGCTCTCGCACACCTACTCGGCGCCAGGCTTCTATCTTCCCGCCGTTGAGGTCTTGAGCTCGAGCGGAGCTTCCGGCACCCTCGCGGCAAGCTCGCCGATCTACGTGGTGCCCGCGGATCCTTCCGGCGTGCCGTCCCCGCCGGCTTCGGTTACAGCTACCTTCGCTGGATTCGTCAGCCTCTCCGCGCTCGACCCGACACTCGGAGGTAGCGGGCAGCTTCTGCCAAGCTTCGCGCTCAGCGTGACCGGTGCGCCCCAGAACATCACTGGCTACGATGTCTATCTCTCGAAGTCGAGCGGCCCCTACACCCTTGCTGCGGCCTTGCCGCCGGATCTCACCAGCACCGAGCCGCTCGTCTTGGCACCGATCGCACCTGGCGAGACGGTCCGGCTCGAACTTGCGCCGCTCAACTACGCCGGCGCCGGAGCCCGATCCGCTCCGATCGTGTTGCAGGCACCATGACCAGGGAACCCTCGCGCGAATCCCCTGTGGCCGATGGAACCGCCCGCGAAACCATCGGATCGGGCCGGCTCACGATACCCAGGATCGAGGCGCCATGAGGCGGAAGGCCCTCAACCCAACGGCCCCCGCCAGGAGCGGTCCAACCGCCTCCGCCCGCGAGGACCGCCGTGTCCTCGCCAGCTTGGAAGCTACAGGACCGGCCCGGGCCGCGCAGGGCCAAACGGCGCAAGCTTGGCCGACCCATTCGGCGTTGGCGAAGCTCCGACCTCGTCGGACCGGACCTACGCAGCTCCCTCCGCGGGAAAGAGACGATAGGCGATGACGAACCTCAAGCAAGGCCTTGACCTGCCGGGCCGACCGGACGCCGAAGAGCCCGATATGACCGAGCACGAGTTGGCCGCCCGTGAGCGCGTTACGGTCCGCACCGTCCGAGAGTGGCGCCAGAAGGGGACCGGACCCAAGTTCCGAAAGCTCGGACCTGGCCGCGGCGCCCTGGTCCGCTACCGGTGGGTGGACTACCTGGCCTGGCGCGAGGAGACCGTAACCTCGAGCACGGCGCCGCGCATGCGCCGGCGGGATCTCAAGTGAGGCTGCAGCAAGATGTACGAAATGTGTACGAAGGGCCAGCGAGGGGAATGTGCCGTTCCCAGCCACCTCTCGAACTTATTGATTTTATTGGGCTTACTGGTCGGGACGCCGGGATTTGAACCCGGGACCCCCTGAACCCCATTCAGGTACGCTACCAGACTGCGCCACGTCCCGACCGGACTGCTTACTGCGGGGAGCTCGAATCAAGGAGGGCGAGGATCTCCCGGGCGTTCTCGAGAGCCCTGTGTATCCCCTTGCGGACGGTTTCTATCTGCTTGACGGCGTCGGTGTCAAGCGCGCTGCCTGAGCTGGCGAGTGCAGGCGCCGGTTCGGCAGGAACGGCCGGCCCGGCGCCCTGGTCGGCGGCCTCGACGGCGTTCGCGACGCCGGGGGCCCTGGTCGGACCAACCCGGCGAGAACCGGCGCGAGCGCCTTCCGCGACCGGTGCCGGCACCGGCGGCGCCCCCCCCGCCGACATCGGCGGGACCAGGGGCAGCGTCGGCCGGCTCTCGTGGAGATCTCGTGGAGGCTCGGTAGCCGCCGCCACGTTAGACTCCATCGCCTCCGCCGTCGCCACCCCAACCTCCCGGACCTCCGGCACCGGTACCGCCGCCAGACCAAAAGGCCCCGGCACTGCCGACATGGCCGCCGGAATCGGATCAGTGTCTTCCGAGGTCCCCGCCGGTGCCCCCGCCTTCGGCGCCGGCGGCGCCGCCGGCACGGCAAGTCCGGTCGTCGACTCCCCCGCCACCCCGGCCACGCTCGCCGAACTCGCCGGCACCAGACCAGGCACATGCCCCGTCTCCGGCACACCCGGCGCCGTTACCGCCGTCACCACCGGTGCCTCCGGCGCCCGCGGCACGAGCGGCAGCGGCACGGCCCGCGGGGTCCCGGCGGCACCGCCACCCACCGCACCGCCATCGCCGACCGACTTGCCCCCGCCACGGCCAGAGCCAGAACCAACACCATAGGCCGCATCGACTCCCCGTACCCCATCGACCGCCGGCACCGCCGACGACGCCGGCAAATCGGCAGGAGCCCTCGCGGCGGCTGGCGCAGCCTGGACCGCTGGAGCCACCGGCGCTACCGGCGCCGCAGCCGCCACGGGAGGCACCACCAGCGCCCCGGGCGTCGCCAGGCTCCCCGGCCCCCCGGCACCGCCCGGCTCGCCCAGGACGCCGGCCGCCAGCTCTCCTTCGAGCTTCTTCTTGGCACCGGCGATGGTGTAGCCCTCGTCGTAGAGGAGCTGCTTGATGCGCCGGATGACCTCGAGCTCTTTCTCGCTGTAGACGCGCTGCCCCGAGCGGCTCTTGCTCGGGCTCAAGGCCGGAAACTCGGTTTCCCAATAGCGCAGGACGTAAGGCTGGATGCCGAGCGCCTTGCAGGCCTCGCCGATCTTGTAGTAAAGGCGCTTTTGGACGCGGGCCTTGGGGGCCATCTAGGGCTAGTCCCGCTCCGCGGGCGCGCCGCCCCGAACATCCTTGAGACGCCGGGACGGACGGAAGCTCAGGCCCCGATGCGGCGGGATGAAGATCCGCTCGCCACTGACCGGATTGACGCCCGCCCGGCCTGGGCGGTTGGTGATCTCGAAGGTACCGAAGTTCTTGATGCGCACCGTCCGCCCGCCGCCCAACGAGGTCTTCACCGTCTTGAAGATGGCCTCGACGATCTCCGCCGCCTCGATCTTGGTCAAACCCCCGTGACGGTCATAGACCACGTCGACCAGGTCGGCCTTGGTCATCCCCGGGTTTGGTGTCTTCTTCGGCGCCATGTGGTCCGCACCCCTGAAGCGTGCTATCTACCTTATAACGCTGCTAAAAACCGTGTCGCGAAGTATATGGGCTTCGACGATCCGCGACAAGTGCCGCGCCTCGCCCCGCCGCGTCTCCCCCGGGACTGGCCACCCGATTCGCCACGGCCTCGCCACGGTCCCCTCCCTCACCCTGCCAGAACCAGCTCGTAGGCCTCCCGATGGCGCACCGCCACCGCCTCCCAGGTGAGCTCCGACTCGGCCTTGCGCCTCCCCTTCTCCCCCATCCGGCGCGCCTCCTGCCCACCCGCGAGCAGCCGCCGCAACGCCACCCCGAGAGCCCCCACGTCCCTCTCCGGCACCAACAGGCCGTTGACCTCGTCCTCGACGGCAAGCGGGATGCCGGAGATCCCCGAGGCGACCACCGGCAGGCCGCTGGCCATCGCCTCCAGGATTACGTTTGGCAGGCCGTCGACGTTGCCCTTCTCGTCGTGCACCGCCGGCAGCACGAAGACGTCGGCGGCGCGAAACAGGTCCGGCAGGGTGTCGCGCAGCACCGCCCCGGGAAGGTGCACACGCTCCCGCCATGAGGCGGTCGCCGCCGCCAGCTCCGGCAGCAGGTCGCCGTCCCCGGCCAGCACCACGTGCAGCTCCGGCAGCGCCCCGAGCAGCGCCGGCAGCGCCGCGGCCAGCACGCCAAAGCCCTTCTTCGCCGCCATCCGCCCGACCCCGAGCAGCACCGGCGCGCTGTCGCCGATGCCCAGCCGTTCCCGCCACAGCCGCCGCCGCCCGCGGTCGGGCGAGAAGCGCCCGGTATCGACGCCGTAAGGGATCACCCGCGACCGCGCCGCCGGGAAGCCCAGGGCGCACATCCGTTCGACCAGCTCCGGCGAGCTGCCGGTGAGCAGGCCCGTCCGCCCCAGCGCCCAGCGCGCCAGCCCCCGCACGCCGCGCTTCTCGGCCAGGAAGACGTCGCTGCCGTGGAGGCCGATGGCCATCGCCGGCGCCCCCGCACCGCGCGGCAGCGCCGCCGCCGCCGCGATGCCGTTGGGGACGATCCAGTGCGCGTGCACCAGGTCGAAGCGCCGCCGGCGCAGCTGCCGGACCACCGCCCGCCGCGCCGCCGCGGCATAGAGCGGCGCCACCACCGCCGCCCCGGCGCGCACCCGGACATCGGCCGCCAGCGAGCGGCCGTAGCCCAGCACCTCGGCCGCCTCCGGGGCGTAGCGAAAGGTGACCACCTCGACGCCGCCCGCCTCCCAGCAGGGAGCCAAACCGGTTGCATGCGGCGCCAGCACCGTGACGCGATGGCCCTGCCGCACCAGCGCGCGCGCCAGCTCCTCGATGAAGGGGCCGGCGATGTCGCCGGCATGGCGGGGATACGTCTGAGTCAGGAAGAGGAGGTCGAGCGCGGCCGCCCGCGGTGCCGCACCCTGCCGGCCGGCGACCGCCGGGGTCCCCGGGCTCAGTCCAGGACCTCTTTGACCGAGTAGCTGTCCGGGCGGCGGAAGTTCTTGAAGGTGATCATCTCCCCCAGCAGGCCGGTGGTCAGCACCTGGATGCCGAGCAGCATCAGCAGCACGCCGAGCAGCAGCAACGGGCGGTTGGAGAGCGTGGCGCCGCCCAGCCACCGGATGGCCAGGTAGAGGTCGATGCCGAAGCCGGCGACCAGGAACACCAGACCGAAGGCGCCGAACAGGTGCAGCGGCCGCCGCGTGTAGCGGGTGATGAACAGCACGGTGATCAGGTCGAGCAACCCCTTGTAGAAACGGTCCCAGCCGTACTTGCTGACCCCGTGGCGGCGGGGGTGGTGGGTGACCGGCGCCTCGCCCACCGCGAAGCCGCGCCGGCTCGCCAAGACCGGGATGTAGCGGTGCAGCTCGCCGTAGACCGCGATCTGGTCGAGCACCTCGCGGCGATAGACCTTGAAGCCGGAGTTGAAGTCGTGCAGCTCGACGCCGGCCAGCCGCCGGGTCACCCAGTTGAACAGGCGCGACGGCAGGCGCTTGGCGGCCGGGTCGCGACGCTCCCGCTTCCAGCCCGAAACCAGATCGAGGTCCTCCGCCTCCAGCATCGCGAGCAGCCGCGGGATCTCGTCCGGATCGTCCTGCAGGTCGCCGTCCATGGTGACGACGATGCGGCCGCGCGAGTGCTCGAACCCGGCCGACAGCGCCGCCGCCTTGCCGAAGTTCCGCCGCAGCCGCACCAGCTTGACGCGGGGATCGCGGCCGTGCGCCGCCCGCACCCGCGCGGCGGTGCCGTCGCGCGAGCCATCGTCGACGAAGATGATCTCGAAGCGCGAGCCCAGGCCGTCGAGCACCGCCACCACCCGCGCGCCCAGCTCCTCCACGGTCTCCGCCTCGTCGAGCACCGGCACCAGCACGCTGATGTCGAGCTCCTCGCCGACCGCGGCCGAACCGCCCAAAGCGGCCGATGCCCCCCCGGCCGCCGCGGTCGCCCTGGCCGCCGCGGTCGCCGCCGGCGAGGCCGGCGCCGGCGGCCCTTCCCGCGCTGCCGTGGGCGCCGCCACCGCCGAGCCGGCGGCCGCCGGAGCCGCGATCTGCACCCTCATGCGAACGATTGTAACAGCAGGACTTGCCCGTGGCGGGAGACGCACCGGCACGCGGCCGCGGCGGGCGGCAACCTGGCCCCTCCCCCGGCGGCCGCCCGGCGCCGCGGCTCGCGCTCCGGTCAGCTCCCGGCGGGCCCGGTGCCGGCGCCGGCCGGCGCCAACCGCCGCGAGGCGACGATCGCTTCGGCGGCGGTCTTGCCGCTGCGCATCGAATGGTCCATGTTGAAGTACTGCCACTCGCCGAAGCGGCCGACGTTCCAGATGCCGTGCTCCCGCAGCCAGGCGGTGATCAGCGCGACGTTCTGACGATGGTGGAGGTCGTAGATGACGTAGGCGGGCAGGATCTCTTCGGTGTGCACCAGCTCGATGCGGTCGTCGGCGTGCAGGATGCCGGCCTCGCGCAGCGCGCCGATCGTCCGCTCGACCGCGGTCTCGCGGTCCAGCGGCCGCTCGCGCGAGAACGCCACCTCGGTGGCGATCGAGCTCTTCCCCGGCGGCACCGTATCGGGGCTGAAGGTGGCCGGAAACGACAGCCGGTGGAACGGGAACGGGTCTTCGTAGAAGTAGACCCAGTGCATGTCGGAGATGTCCGGCCGGTCGATGCCCAGGTTGACGCAGTAGATGCCCTGGTAGCGCAGGCCCAGGCAGGCCCTCTCCACCTCCGGCGGCACGCCGCTGAACAGCCGCGGGATGGCGGAGAGCGGCAGCGAATACACCAGGCGGTCGAAGGGCACCACCTCGCCGTCGGCGAAGACCACGCGCTTGCCGGGCAGCTCCACCCGCGCCGCGGTGCGCTCCAGGTGCACGTTGGCGGCGTCGAGCCGCGCCCCCAGCGCCCGCGGCAGCGGCTCGATGGCGCCGCGGCGCGGGTACCAGAAGAGAGCCGTGGCCCCGATCTGCGCCACGTCGTCGGTGAGGGCGCCGGCGATGATGCGCTCGAAGTCCGGGGTCGGCACCCGCCGCCCGATCCAGCTGAACTCCATCTCCCGCGGCTCCACCGTCCAGAGCTTGCGCGCATACGGGATCATCAGGTGGTCGGCGATGCCGTCGCCGAAGAAGCCGCGCATCCAGTCCTCGTAGTTGGCGGGGTGGAACTCCCCCCGCTCCTGGCGCTGGATGGCCCGCACCAACCCCACCAGGCAGTCGCGCACCACCGGCACCGGCAGGCCGAAGAGGTGGGCCTGGAAGGGAAACCGGGTGTAGCGCCGGCAGGCGTGGTGGTAGATGTACGCCCGGCGCTCCTGGGCGTGGAAGTTGTCGCCCAGCAGGTCGCGCACCAGCGCCTCGATCTCGGCGTCGATGGTGAACAGGATGTGCGGTCCGTGGTCGAACAGGTAGCCGTCCACGGCCGTCGAGCGCGCCAGCCCGCCGAGGCGCGACTCTCGCTCATACAGCTGCCACCAGTCCTCGCCAGCCCGCCGCAAGGTATAGGCGGCGGTCATGCCGGATAGACCGCCCCCGAGGATCACGTCCTGTCGTTCACGCACCGTGGCCTGGACCTTTCCCGAAGCCGCCATGCTAGTGCACTGCGTCGCAGCACACTAGCTCATCAGGCGGTGGTACTCCTGCACCGTCTCCGGCAGCGGCTCGACTCCGAGCTCGTCGAGCAGCAGCGTGCACAGGCGTTCGTACTGGCGGCGCACCAGGTCGCGCCGCCCCTGGCCGGCATAGAGGCGCATCACCGCCAGGTGCGTGCGCTCCTGCAGCGGGTCCTCGAGCAGCACGGCGCGGAAGGCGTCGAGCGCGTCCTCGCCGCGCTCGAGCCGCACCGCGAGGCCTCCCAGCTCGCGCAGCAGCTCGACGTAGGCCTGCTGGCACTCCTCGCGCCGTGCCGTCACCCAGGCCTGGTAGTAGCCCTGCATGAAGGGCCCGCGGTAGAGCTTCCAGGCACCCAGCCAGGTGTCGGCCGCGGCGCGCTCCTCGCCGCGCGCGACCAGCTCGCGCCCGGCCGCCGCCCGGCGATTGAACTCCTGCAGGTCGATCTGCCACTCGATCTCCGGGTTGAGCCGGTAGATGCCGCCGCGGAACAGCAGCGGCGGCGGCACCGAGCCGCGCCCCTGCCGCTCGAGCGCCCGCCGCAGGTGGCTCAGGGTGGGATGGAAGTTGCGGTCGATGGTGCGCTCGCCGTCCGAGGGCCAGACCGCCTCTTCGAGCTCCTCGCGGCCCGCCTCGAGATCCGGCGACGACGCGAGGAAGGCAAGCACCTGGAACGACCGGCGCAGCTTCCAGCCCACCTCGCGCTCCCCCTCCGCGACCAGCTGGCGCACCGCCGGTCCGCCGAAGAGCCGCACCGCGTAGGCCGGCGGCGCCGTCGCGGCGCCGTCGTCCGAGCCGTCCTCGCCACCGGCCGCGGCCCCGCCATCCTCCGCGGCCCCACCACCCGCGCCGGTCCTGTCCCCGCCCGCGGCGCCATGGTCCCCACCCCCGCCATCGACCTCGCCGCCATCCCCGCCGACGAATCGCCGCGCCGCACCGGCGTGCGGCGACGCGCTGTGAGTTGCATGGTTCGGCCGCCGGCGTCGCCGCTCACGCTCCAGGCTGGCGGCCAGCAGCGCGGGCAAGCGATCGCGGTCCGCCCCCTCCACCCACAGGCCCAGCTCGTCGACGACCCGCCAGGCAGCGGTTGACACGCCGCCGGCAGCGCCGCCGGCAGCGGCCTCCCGCGTGGCCTCGCGCTCGTCGTGTGGGCGCTCCCGCGGCGCCGCCAGCAGCCGGTCGCGCTCCGGCGCCGGCAGCGCATCCAGGACCTCGTGGCGGAGGAAGAGCCGCACCGCGGGGATCTCCAGCAGCTGCTCGGCGGTCGCCGCCTCGAGTCCGGTGCCGCCGGTCGCCTCGAGCGCCAGACGCAGCGGCCAGAACCAGCCGTCGCTGGCCCGCCAGAGCGCCTGGGCCGTGCTGGAGCCCGGCTCCCGGCCGCAGACCAGGTGCCAGAGCCGCGCCACCTCGGCAGGGTTGAGCAGCAGCTCTTGCGGCGGCACGAGTGCCAGGGCCAGAGCCGCCGAGCTTCGCCGGCGGCGGCTGGCGAAGACCGCCTGCTGGCCCGGGCGCAGCCAGCTCGCCAGCTCGTCCAGCCGCTCCCCGGGATCTCCCGTTAGGACCAGCCAGCGCGCCTCGGCCGCCGCCGCGAGGACGGCGCGGGCCGCATCCACCGAGGCCAGGTCGGCGATCGTCAGGCCGGCCACGTCGTGACCCGCCTGCAGCGCCTGCAGCACGGCCGAGCTGCCGCTGCCCGGCCAGCCCCAGAGCTGCACCAGCGGCAGCCCGAGCCCGTCGAGGCGCCGCAGCAGCCGCCCGGCCTGCGGCACGAGATGCGCCGCCTCTCTCATTGCCTTGACGACATTACCGCCGGCGCGGGCGCGGCGACCTCGCGGGCTCGAGGACCTGCAGCAGCCGCGAGGCAGGCGCCGGCGCCTGGCGGCCGGCAGTCACGGTATCCACCGCCGCTCCGTCGGCACGCTCCGCCGCGGCCGGCGAGCTCGCCACGGCGAGGCCGATCGGCGGCGGCGCACCGGCGTCGGCGTCGACCATCACGCGCGCCAGCGCCGCCAGGCAGCGATTGGTGACCTTGCCGATGCTCGAATCGCTATAGCCCAGCCGGCGCGCCACCTCGGCCGGGCCGTAGCCCAGCTGGAAGCGGAGCTCGAGCAGCGAGCGGCACCGCCGCGGCAGCCGCTCGATCATGTGCCGCAGATCGTAGAGCAGGTCGGCGCGCTCCTGGGGCGGCGCCATCGGCTCCGAGAGCCATTCGAGCAGAGTGCTGTCCACCGCCAGATACAACCGGCGCCGGTGGTTGCGCCAGTACATGCAGCAGAGCCGCCGCAAGGTGCCGAGCAACCAGCTCTCCGGGTCGCGGACCTCGTCCCACTGATGGATCAGTGCCAGCAGCGCCTCATGCAGGACGTCTTCCGCATCCTCGAACGGGATGTGGTTGGCCGCCAGGACGCGCTTGAGCTTCGGCCCCATTTCCTTCAAGAACCGTTCGAAGGAAGCAGCGGTCGACGCCACGTTGTCGTGGGACATGAAGTATGTTAAGCCCGCATGCCACAGCTGTCAAGAAGGAACCCCTGCCGGGTATCACGCGAGGCCGGCCGGCGCCAGAACCGATCGCGCCTCCCGCGGACCTGCCCCGGCGCCGCGGTTCGGACGAAGGTGGCCTTCCGCATCCGCCCGCGGGCGCTCAGCCCGCACCGCGCAGCCGGTCGCGGACCAGCTGCATGTCCTCCCAGGTCGGGCGCTTGAGGGCAGGATTGCGCAGCAGGGCCGCCGGGTGGTAGGTCACCATCAACGGCACTCCCTGCAGCTGGAACCACTGCCCGCGCATGCGGCCGATCGGCAGGTCGTTGCCGAGCAGCGTCTGTGCCGCGATGCGCCCCAGCGCCACCAGCAGCCGTGGGCGCACCAGGGCGATCTGGCGCTCGAGGTAGCCGCGGCAGGCGGCGACCTCGTCCGGCTGGGGATCGCGGTTGCCCGGCGGGCGGCACTTGACGATGTTGGCGATGTAGACCTGGTCGCGGGTCATGCCGATCGCCTCGACGATCTTGGTCAGCAGCTCGCCGGCGCGGCCGACGAAAGGCAGCCCCTGGCGGTCCTCTTCGGCCCCGGGCCCCTCGCCGATGAACATGAGATCGGCGTCCGGGTCGCCCGAGCCGAAGACCGTCTTCTGGCGCCCCTCGCACAGCCGGCACCGCCGGCAGGCCGCCACCACCTCCCCGACCGCCGCCAGGGCCGCGGCCCTCGCCGCCGGCTCGTCGCCGGCGTTCGCCACCGGCTCGACCCGCGATACCGACTCTGGACGGTCCCCCGCGACCGCGCTCCCTGCGCGCGCGGCCGCGGCCAGCTCGCCGACCGCTCGCGCCTCCACGCCGCCGCCGGACCCGGCGTCCATCCCGTCTGCCGCGGCTGCCGCCGCGGCGATCGTCTGAGCCGGCCGCCGCAGGTAGAGCTCGCCATAGCCAATCTCGCCAAGGTAGCCGAGCAGATCGGCCAGCGCCTCGGGATCGTCGTTGGGAATCAGCGGCATATGCCAGGGTAACACGAGGCCCCTGCCGCCATGCGGACGATCACCCTCCCAGGCTCTCGATTCTCAGGCGGGCGTTCTCAATCTGCTTGCGCAGCGCGAAGAGCTGGGCAGGATCGGCGGCACTGGCTTCCTGCACTTCGAGGAAATCGAGTTTCTCATGCCATACGGCCAGGGCGCTTCCCGCAGGCGGCGCACCACCCGGATAGGAAGCGGCGGGCTGAGCGGTCGCCGGACCAGGCCCGGCGGCAGGCGCGACGCTCGGGGAAGGCGCGGACGCTCGCACCGCGCCGGCAGTGGCCGCCGCTCCCGGGAAGGCGATCTCCCGCAAGGGCTTCACCCGCTCCTGATCCGAGACGGCGGCCAGCAGAATGGCCTTGGCCTCCTCGGCGCCGAGGCCGACCAGATCGGCGTAGATGAGAGGTTGCAGCAGGCCGGCCGGCGAACAGCTTGCGACCCGCACCGGGATCAGCTTGCGCAGCTCGCCGCGGGGGTCCTGGGCGAAGGCAGCCGCCCATTCGGGCTGGGTGTACTCGGCCCGCAGATAGGAGTCGGACAGGACGATCAGGGTCTTGCGGGTGCCCGTCGCGGCCTTCTGCATTTCGAGCACGAAATTGCCTCCGGGCAAGAAATCCCAGGCTTGGATGATCGCCGTGTAGCCCGCCGCCTCGACGGTCCAGGCGATCCATTCGCCCCAGGATCGGTCGGCGTGGTTGTAGCTGACGAAGAAGTCTTTCATCGCAACCTCCGCGGGCTCGGGCGGGAGGGCCGCGAGCCGTCGCTCCAGATAGCTCACCTCCCGCTCGCGCCGGCCGTAACCGGTCTCACGGACGAGCTGCGCCGCCTTGGCGAGGTGCTCCTTGGCCACCTTGCCATGTCCACCTTGCTGGAGCAGGAGCCGGGTCCACTCGAGGTGAGCATCGCATTCGGCGAGCCGCATGGAGTCTCGGGTGGCGATCTCGATTGCCTCCCTAAGATCTGCTTCGGCATCCGCATCGCCGGATCGAAGCCTGCGAAAGGCGGCACGGGCAACGAGGCCGACGCTCAGATACCATTGATCCGCCCTCTGCAGCCCATCGATCGACCGATCGAAATACTGTGACGCCTGCCGGAGCAGCGTATCCTTGTCATCGCCTGGCGCGGCAGGATGGGGAATGGTCAGCGCCAGCCCGAGATGGGCGCGACCCAAGGAGAGGCAGTCCAACGCTACGTCAAGCAGCCAGGCTTCCCCTACCGAGATCGCGAGCGCCTGCTCTGCGCGTTCCACCACCTCGAGACATGAGCGCCGGTACAGCTGCGCGCCTTCCGCGGAGCTGGAGAGGCCATCCAGGCCAGACCCGTCCTCCACCTCCCCTTTGCTCAGGAGCAGATCACAGTATTGAAATCCTCTTACCGAGTAGAGCAACCGCCGGCCTTCGTGTCGCGTCTGCTCCTCCTCGGCCTCCATGAAGGCCGGAAGGCTCTCTTCCCACCTGCCAGCCTGGAACAAAGCGTAGCCCAGATTCGCCTTCTGCCATGCGATTTGAGACCCGTCAGCGCCGCGTTCAGCGAGCGCAACACTCTGTTCGCTGTACGATACGGCGCGTCCTACCTCCCCCATGGACAGCATCAGCTCGGAAAGCGCGCCAGCGGCCAGGGCAGCTCTGGTCCAGGCCTCCGCCACGACGCGCATCTCCAGGCTTCCGAGAAATGGCTTTTCCGCCTCCCGCAACCTGCCCAGGCAACGCAGAGCAAAGCCTGCTGAGTTCAGCAAGAACATCCGGTCGGAGAGGTTGACTTTCTCGGTGGGCTGATCCCAGAGCCGGTCGAAAAAGCCGGCGAGTGCGGTCAGGCTAGAACCATAGGCCCCCAGCCGATAGGTGCTGAACATTTTTCCGCGTTCGATTCGATCATTCAGGATCTCGTCCAACGCCTCCTGCTGCTTTCCCGCCCGGCAGCCATGGACAACCGCGGCGTAGAGCGGCTGCATCGTCTCCAGCGAGTCGGGGAACTCCGGCGCTATCCGCCTCAGGTGCTCATAGAGCCGCAGGTTTCCAGCTTGCCATGCGCCCGGCCGATGCTGCCGCAGGTCCTCCG
>Ga0210405_10000377_pt1 | contig 61414 bp, 67 predicted proteins | sample IncBWH11MmetaG_FD_155492 | JGI IMG/M metagenome (GOLD analysis project Ga0210405, IMG submission 155492) | Forest soil microbial communities from Barre Woods Harvard Forest LTER site, Petersham, Massachusetts, United States - Inc-BW-H-11-M | ecosystem: Environmental > Terrestrial > Soil >...
GCCACTTGACTCAGGTAGAACAAAATAGGAACATCATCGCCGCCGCCAACCCTTGGGGATTTCGTCATGTCCGAACCTGCCTCGTTGTCCGAGATCGATCGTTACGAACAGGCCTGCGACCAGGCGATTGCGATGTGCGACGGAAACCTGCGCAGCACGATCAAGGCGCTCATCATGGCGAACGAGTATCTGGAGATCGAATTGAAGGAATTGCAGGCGGCGGTCCCGACCGAACACGCTCCGGCCCGGCGGCCGCGAGCAAGCGGCGAGGCTGCTGCCTGATCGAACAGGACGGGAGCAATGCAAATGGCCGATGTCACCTATTACGTCGCAATGCCGTTTCTGCAGGATGAAACCGGCTCGCCGGTCGCGGGCGCCGCGGAAGAATGCCAGAGTTCGTCAGGCGCGTTGCGGCGCGCGGAAGCCTTGTCGCGGGCCGCCGGCAGCATCGGTGCGGTCGCTTTCAGCCGCACCGGCGATCCAATGATCGGCGAATTCGGCGATGCGAAATTGCTCAGGAAGTTCGGCCATGTGCCGGACGATCTGGGCGGGCTTTAGCGCGTTCCCGCAGCAACCGCTCACCGCAATTCCCTGAAAAAGGCGCGCACCTCGGAGGCCAGCGACTGCGGCTGTTCGAGGGCGGCGAAATGTCCCCCCTTCTCCATGACGCTCCAGCGGCGAATGTCCTTGAATACGCGCGATGCGACGTTGCGCGGTGGTTTGAGGATTTCGCGCGGGAATTGCGCGTAGCCGGTGGGCACCGCGATGGTCTCGCCGGCGGGCAGGATAGCCGAGCCATGAAGTCTCGCATAATACGGCCAAAACGAAGAGCCGATCGCTCCTGTAAACCAGTAAAGCGAAATGTCGGCGAGCATGCGGTCGCGGCCGATCGCGCGCTCGACGTCGCCGCCGCAATCGGACCATGCACGGAATTTCTCCACGATCCATGCCGCAAGGCCGGCAGGTGAATCCGTCAAGGCGAAGGCGAGCGTCTGCGGACGTGTGCCCTGGATCCACTGATAACCGGTCTCTTCGCGCAGCCAATGCGCGAGTTCGCCGAGGTAACGCTGCTCCTCCTCGGTCGGATTGGGAAAGGCTTTGGGGTCGCGACCCGCAGCCATCATCAGATTGATGTGGATGCCGATCATCCGGTCGGCATGCGCATAGCCGAGCCGACTGGTGACCCCGGCGCCCCAGTCGCCGCCCTGCGCGCCGAACCGGTCAAAGCCGAGCACGTCGTGCATCAGGGCTGAGACACAATCCGCCATTTCGGGCACTCCGTACCGTTTCTGGCCCGGCTGGAACGAAAGCCCGTATCCCGGCAGGGACGGCGCCACCACGGTGAAGGCGTCGCGGGGATCGCCCCCAAAGCGCGCAGGATCAGTGAGGCGCGGGATGAAGTCGAGGAATTCGAATACCGAGCCGGGCCAGCCGTGCAGCAAAAGCAGCGGCATGGGGTCCGGACCGACGCCGGGCACATGCAGATAGTGCAGATCGAGGCCCTCGAGCGGAACGCGAAATTGCGGAAACGCATTCAGCGCCGCCTCCTCCGCCCTCCAGTCAAAGCCGTTGCGCCAATATTCCACGAGCCCGCGCAGATAGGCGACATCGGTGCCATAGGCCCATGGCTCGCCGGGAGCCTGGTCGGGAAAGCGTGAACGGGCCAGACGGTCGCGCAGATCGGCGATGTCGGCGTCCGGAATCCGAAGCGTGAACGGCGTGGGCTTGATCATGATCATGCTCGGCTGGTTGGAGGGAGGAGCGGCGGCGAAGTCCGGTGACTGAGCAATTGCACGTCAGGTTTCGTGGCGCCGTTGCGCCTTGCGCACATACATCGCGCAATCGGCTTGTTCCAGCGCCCGGGCTGCGTCGGCATTCGGGCCAAGAACGGCGATGCCGGCGGAGGCACCCGCGCAGACGGTGCGGCCGCCGAACACGAAGCTGAGGCGGTCGACAGCCTGCTCCAGTGCCGCCGCCTTGGCGTGCGCGTCGGTCTCGGTGAGATTCCACAACAGCAGCGCGAACTCATCGCCGCCCAGCCGCCCGATCACGTCGGACGAGCGGATCTGGCGCGTCAGCTCAGCCACGACGGCTTTCAATACCTCGTCGCCCGCGGCGTGCCCGAAGGCATCGTTGATCGGTTTGAGGCGATCGACGTCGAGCACGACCAGCGCGCCGCTCGCGCGATAGCGCTTGATGTACGCGATCGCGCGGTTGAGCTCTCGCTCGAAACCGCGCCGGTTCGGAATTTCCAGCAGGAAATCGGTATCGGCCGATGCCTGCAACTGATCGATGCGCGCCAGGGCCTGCGCCAACTCTGTCTTGAGCCGCCGAATCTCGGCCTTGCCGCCGGACGCCACCGACGGCCCGGGCAGCGACGCAGACGTGGAACGCCGCGGCACAGGTTTGCGGTTTGCCGCGACGCCTTTGCGGCGTTTCGCTGCCCTTGGTACCGCGCTCCTGGGCTTCTTCCTCATGAGCCTCTCTGGGGTCTGATCCGGCCGCAATCAAACCTTCGCTTGTTTTTTGCCGGAGCATGAACATTTTCCGAAGGTCGGCATCCGCGCTTTGCGTTTACGCGGCCCCTCGGTTTGGGATCATGCTGTAAGAAGGCTTGCCGGCGGTTACCAAGACAGGATAGTCCATTCCGACCCCCTTTTGCCACGCCTTGCCGAAGCCAGGGCCGATCTTATAATCCGGCCTATGTTTTGGATTCCCGAAAAGAATTGATCGCATGCGCGCCCCGATAGCCATCATCATGGGAAGCCAGTCGGACTGGGACACCATGCGCCACGCCGCTGAAACCCTGGATATGCTCGGCATCGGCAGCGAGAGACACATCATCTCCGCCCATCGCACCCCGGCCCGGCTGTTCGCCTTTGCCAAGGGCGCGAAGGCGGCCGGCGTCAAGATCATCATCGCCGGTGCCGGAGGTGCTGCGCACCTGCCGGGCATGGCGGCGTCGTTGACGGAACTTCCGGTGTTTGGCGTCCCCATTGAATCGAAGGCACTGTCCGGGATCGATTCGCTCTATTCCATCGTACAGATGCCGGCAGGCGTCCCGGTCGGAACCCTGGCGATCGGCAAGCCCGGCGCCGTCAACGCGGCGCTGCTTGCTGCAAGCGTGCTGGCGCTGAGCGACAAGGCGCTGTCGGAAAGATTGGCGGCCTGGCGCAAGCAGCAGACCGAGGCGGTAGCCGAGCGTCCGGAGGAATCTGCGTGACGGCGGCAAATCAGGTGAAGCTGAAGCCCGGCGACACCATCGGAATTCTCGGCGGCGGACAATTGGGCCGAATGCTGGCGATGGCCGCAGCACGGCTTGGCCTGCGATGCCAGGTGTTTTCACCGGATCCTGATTCGCCGGCATTCGATGTCGTGCTGAATGCGACCTGCGCCGAATATGCCGATGTCGAGGCGCTCGAGCTGTTCGCCAACGATGTCGACGTCATCACCTACGAATTTGAAAACGTGCCCGCCGCCTCGGCGATGATCCTGGCGGCGCGCCGTCCGGTGCTGCCCGATCGGGTGATCCTGGAGACGACGCAGGATCGGCTCATCGAAAAGGATTTTGTAAAGCGGCTGGGCATCGGCACCGCCGACTACGCCGAGGTATCCTCGGCAGCCGGTCTGCGCGCCGCGATCGGGAAAATCGGCCTCCCCGCCGTGCTCAAGACCCGCCGCTTCGGCTATGACGGCAAGGGCCAGGCGATCATCCGCGATGGCGACGACCCCGACCAGGTCTGGCAGGACCTCGGCACGCGATCCGCGATCCTCGAGGCCTTCGTTCCGTTCGAGCGCGAGATCTCGGTGATCGCCGCGCGCTCCGCCGACGGCCAGGTCGAATGCTTCGACGTCACCGAAAATGAACACAGCGATCACATCCTGAAAATCTCGCGCGCGCCGGCCGCGATCCCCGACACACTGTCGGCGCAGGCGCGCACGATCGCGCAGCGGATCGCCACCGCGCTGAACTATGTCGGCGTGCTCGCGGTCGAGATGTTCGTGGTGCAGGGTGACGGCGGATCGAAGGTCCTGGTCAACGAGATTGCGCCCCGGGTGCATAATTCCGGGCACTGGACGTTGGACGGCGCGTCGATCTCGCAGTTCGAACAGCACATCCGCGCCATCGCCGGATGGCCGCTGGGCAAACCGGTCCGGCACGGCCCGGTCACCATGACCAATCTGATCGGGGACGACATCCTTGGCTATGAGCAATGGCTGACGGTGCCGGGCGCTACCGTCCACCTTTACGGCAAGGGCGCGCCGCGGCCGGGCCGCAAGATGGGGCACGTGACCCAGGTGCACGTACCCAAGTCCGCATAGCCGTGGTTGGGGCGCCGCCAAAAACCGCCTGATCGGTACCCTGAGACGGCATTTGGCCGGTTTCGGCGCACGTATTTGCGCTTCTGCCGGTGGACATTCGCGGCTTTGTCTGATACATCCGCGCGCTCAAGGTCAAGAGCTGGGCCCTTTGCCGGTCCTTTGACTTTACCAGAATCCAATCCGATCAATGGAAAGAGGATGCCGCGTGCAGGTTCTCGTTCGCGATAACAATGTCGATCAAGCCCTCAAGGCGCTGAAGAAGAAGATGCAGCGCGAGGGGATTTTCCGCGAGATGAAGCTCCGCGGTCATTATGAAAAGCCCTCCGAGAAGAAGGCCCGCGAAAAGGCCGAAGCCGTGCGCCGTGCGCGCAAGCTCGCCCGCAAGAAGTTGCAGCGTGAAGGCCTGCTGCCGATGAAGCCGAAGCCGGTGTTCGGCGCGGGCCCTGGCGCCGAGCGCGGCGGTCCCGGTGGCGGCCGTGGCGGTCCCGGCGCGGGACCACGCGGGTCGCGCTGACCAGTCGAATTGCGGGATTTGAATCCGATGACGCGGGCCTTGTGCCCGCGTTGTTGTTTTCAGGGGCATCGTTTCGGCGGAGTAATCCGCGCGCCCCGAACGGATTGCCTTGGCGCGACGCCGAGCAAGCACGGCAAGGGACCATTGCCAATACAACCATTTTCACCGATGCATTTCGCTCCGCCGCAGGCTACCAGTATTGCGCAAACGCCTGAGTGTTCTGCATTATGGCCATCCCGGTTGCTGATGTCTTTTCCGGAGCTCCGCGCGCGTCCGTGCCGGTCGCCTTGATCGCCATCGCGCTCGGCGGCTGTTCGATGACGCTGGGGTCGCTGACGACCTCTTCGGAGCCGAAGCAAGAACCGGCGCAGCTGGCCGCCTCGAGCAACATCGCGTCGCTGACCGAGACCGTCAAAAGCAACCCCAGCGATCCGCAGGCCTACAATATGCGCGGCTCGGTGCTGGCGCAGGCCGGAAAAACCGAGGAGGCGCTTGCCGATTTCAACAAGGCGATCAGCCTCGATCCCAATTACGGCCAGGCGTTCGCCAACCGTGGCCTGATCTACCGCAAGACCAAGCGGCTCGATCAGGCGATGGCCGACTACGAGCGCGCGCTGGCGCTCGATCCCAATTACGCCCCGGCCTGGCTCGGCCGCGGCATGGTCTACAAGGCGCGGAACCAGCCGCCGGAAGCGCTTGCGGATTTCAACAAGGCGATCAGCCTTCGCCCCGATGACGCCGAAGCCTACTATAATCGCGGCCTGCTTTATCAAAACGAAAAACAGCACCAGTTCGCGATCGACGATTTCACGGCGGCGAGCGGTCTGATGCCGCAGCAGGCCGAGCCGCTATTGGGCCGCGCGCTCAGCAACCTCGCTTTGGGAAAGGCCAAGGAGGCGACCGCCGATCTCGACGAGGCGGTGCAGTCCGACCCGCAGAACGCTCAAATCTGGATGACCCGGGGCCTTGCCTATGAACGGCTTGGCGACAAGACCAAGGCTGCCGGCTCGTACGGTCGCGCCATCAACCTGCGTCCGAAGGATGATGCGGCACGAACTGGTTTTGCCCGTGTCGGCGGCAAGCCTGGCCAAAGCTACGATACGTTCTAACCAGAAGCGTTCACACGAAAGTGCCGGCCCCGGACTAAAGCGAGATGACATTTCTTCGAATCGTCATCTCGCTCTATCTTTTTGTGCGCGCATGATCTTTTCGGAAAACCGGTACCCACTTTTCCGGATCATGCTCTAGATCCGCAGCGGGCGACGACCGGCGCGAACGGGCTATTTCGGTATCACCGAGTGGAACGCCGACTTCGCCGCCGACAATATGTCTTCGGCAACGGACGTGCGTTCCCGGGGCGGGGAGTCCACCGCGTCAGCCCGCAGATCGAGCGGCCGCGGGTCCGGAATATCGGCCGGCGGCGTCGGGCGATGCGGATCGTCCACCCGCGCCGTGGGCGGGTAAGCCGGTTTCGCCGGCGGCTCGGCCGGCGGGGTGGAAACAAGGATTGGCGGCGGCAGCGGCTGAACTGCCGGTGTGGCGACCGGTGCCGGGACCGGCGCGGCCACCACACGGGGCGCTTCATGGGGCACGTCGGGTACGCGCGCCGCTTCACGGGGAGTTTCCTGGGCCCGCGGCGAAGCCTCGGGCGTGCTGCCGCGCAGGCGTTCGATAGCCGCGCGCGCCAAATCGTTGGCGTCCGGAGCGCTCGCGGTTTCGGCCGGCGGAACGGTATTTGGTTTGGCGATCACCGGCTCGGCCGGCGGCGCCGGTATCGTCGCCGGCGCGGTACGGGCGGCGGACTTTTCGCGCGTCGGCTGATGGCGGCGGGGTTCCGAGGGCGGGTTTGTGGGCGTGCTGGCCGGAATACTTGCAGTGTCGGCCGGCTTGTCGGCCGGCTTCTCTGCGGGCTTTTCGGCGGCCGATTTGTCGATAATGGCCTTCTCGGAGATACCCTTCGCCCTTACCCCGGGCTCAGGCATGTTGCCGAGGTCGGCAGATTTCTCGACCGGCTTGGCGTCGCCTCTCGGATGGGCCTTTTTCGGGTCGGCCGAGGACACCGCGGCGGCGGTGGCCGCGGCGTCCGCGCCCGGCTTGATGTTGATGTAATGATTGACGATATAGGCGCCGACGATGGTCGCAATCACCGACGGCAAGATGTCCATCGTAAATTTGGAGACCAATTTCAGCATGCCGACCACTCCCGCGCAGATTCTGATGCCGGAGCTTTGAGGCAGATCGGTGGCAATTCGGTAAACGGCGGGGTTATGGCTTCAACTCCACTTCCAGAAAGACGATTTCGCTGGCGCTTTCGTTAAGCACGTTGTGTTCCACCCCGGCTTTCCGGAAATAGGACTTGCCGGGCCCGAGCTGCGCCTTGGAGCGGTCCCCATTGGGCGCCACGATGGTCATTTCGCCGGCGGTCACGGGAACGATGACGTAGTCCATGCCATGAATGTGATGTCCGGTGGCGCTGCCCGGCGCCAACCGCCATTCGGTGACGCGGACTTCCGGCGTATCAACCTGAACGTCGGATTTGGCGCTGATCATAGTGGGCTTTCTCCTGCCGGTCAGGGCACGAACACCAGGAACATGAATACCGCAAATACCACGAGGTGGACCAGCCCGAAAAGGATGTTGGTGCGGCCGGTGCCAAGCGTCAGCATGCCGAGCACGAGTGTCAACGCCAGGAGCACCATATCCCGGGCGGGAAGCCCCAGCACCAGCTGCATGTCCAGCGCGTAAGCGGCGACCGCCACCGCCGGGATCGTCAGGCCGATGGTTGCAAGCGAGGAGCCGAGCGCGAGATTGATACTCTTCTGCAGCTCGTTCTTGCGCGCGGCACCCACCGCCGCGACGCTCTCCGGCAGCAGGATCAGGAGCGCCACCAGAATTCCGGCAAAGGCCGGTGGCGCGCCGATCACCGCAGCACCGGCGTCGACCACCTGCGAGAACTTCTTCGCCAACAGCACCACGGCCAACAGCGAAACCAGCAGCAGCCCGGCGCTGAGCCATATGGTGCGATTCGACGCATGCGTCTTGTCCTCCGCAGTGCCGGTCAATTCATTGACGAAATAGTTCCGGTGCCGGACGGTCTGGGTATAGAGAAACACGCCATAAAGCAGGACGGTGACGACACTGACGAAGTCGAGCTGGCCCGCCGAATAGACCGGTCCCGGCGTCGTCAGCGTATAATTGGGCAGGATCAGGGTGATCGTCGCCAATACCGCCAGAACACTGAGATAAAGGTTCGATCCGGCCACCTGAACGTCCTGTTCGCGGTAACGCAGGCCACCGACCAGGATACAGATGCCGACCAGCCCGTTGCAGACGATCATCACCACCGCAAATACGGTATCGCGCGCCAGCGTGGTGAGGGTTTTCTCGCCCAGCATGATGGTGGCGATCAGCGCCACCTCGATGATGGTGACGGCCAGCGTCAACAGCAGCGTGCCATAGGGTTCGCCGATCCGCTCGGCGATCACCTCGGCATGATGAACGGCTGCGAACACCGTGCCGAACAAGATCACCAGCAGCACCGCCGCGAACACGAACCCTGCGGCCGACGGCGCGAAGGCGTAGCCGAGCGCGGTGACGCCCGCAAAGAGCAGGACAGAAAGCGCTGGAAAAATCCATGCCGATCGCGGCATCGGTCCGTGCGTGCCCATGGGTCTCTATCCAATCACAGCAGCAGGCCAGGCGCCATATGACAGCAGCCCGTCAGCGGCTCGAAGCTTCGATAAAATGTCGCGCCGTTTCGATGGCGCCATAACCGCCGAGATTGTTATGAGCGCCTTCGGGAAAGCGGACGAATTGCTTCGGCTCACGGGCGAGTGCGAACAGCCGCTCGCCGAAATTAATTCGAATGGTGGCATCGTGAGCACCATGCATCATCAGGAGAGGAGCCGTCACACGCGAAATGCGCCGGTCGGAGCGAAATTGATCCCTGACCAGCCAGCGCACCGGCAGAAACGGGAACGCTGCAGCGGCAACATCCATGATCGAGGTATAAGGGGCTTCGAGGATGAGCTTTCCGATCGGCTGATCTGCCGCCAACGCGACGGCGACCCCGCTTCCCAGCGAAAAGCCCCAGACCACAATCCGGTCGGCGCTGTATCGCGCTGATGCGAACGCGTAGGCCGCCGCGGCATCCAAAAGGAGCCCCTGCTCGTCTGGCCGTCCGCTCGAGCCGGCATAACCTCGATATGACAGCGCGACGAGCCCGGTCCCATCCGCGGTGATGTCCCAAAAGCGGCCGACGAGCCCCGCCAGGAAATCGCCGTTGCCGTGAAAATAAAGCACGACCGCATGGCCCGGCTTTGCCGGCACGTGCCAGACAATGATCGTCTCGCCATCCGCGGTGGTCAGGAGATGTTCTTCAGCCGCGCCAAAGCCGGCAGCTTCGGGCGCGGTGCGTGCGGTTTGCGGAACAGGATAGATGAACGACCGCTGCGCGAAGAACAGCACGACAAGACCACCGAGATATCCGACCGATGCAAGAACGACGAGCCATTTCAGGACGGTCATGGGTTCTCGGCAGGTGGTCTACATCCCCTTGACGATATTCTCGGTCATCTTCTTGGCATCGCCCAGCAGCATCATGGTGTTGTCGCGGTAGAACAGAGGATTGTCGATACCGGCATAACCCGACGCCAGCGAGCGCTTGATGAACATCACGGTGCCGGCCTTCCAGACCTGCAGCACCGGCATGCCGTAGATCGGCGATTTCGGATCGTCCTCGGCGGCCGGATTGGTGACGTCGTTGGCGCCGATCACAAAGGCGACGTCGGCCTGCGCGAATTCCGAATTGATGTCCTCGAGCTCGAACACCTCGTCATAGGGCACGTTGGCTTCGGCCAGCAGCACGTTCATGTGGCCGGGCATGCGGCCCGCCACCGGGTGAATGGCGTATTTCACCTCGACGCCCTCCTTCTTGAGCTGGTCGGCCATCTCGCGCAGCGCATGTTGCGCCTGCGCCACCGCCATGCCGTAGCCGGGCACGATGATCACCTTCTGCGCATTCTTCATGATGAAGGCAGCATCATCCGCCGAGCCGAGTTTCACGGGCCGCGCTTCGGCGGCAGCCCCACCCACGGCCGCGGTCTCGCCGCCAAAGCCGCCGAGGATGACCGAGATGAAGGAGCGGTTCATCGCGTGGCACATGATGTAGGACAGGATCGCGCCCGAGGATCCCACCAGCGCGCCGGTGATGATCAGCGCCGAATTGCCGAGGGTAAAACCGATGCCGGCGGCGGCCCAGCCGGAATAGGAGTTCAGCATCGAGATCACGACCGGCATGTCGGCGCCGCCGATCGGAATGATCATGAGGACACCAAGCGTGAGCGCGATGATGGTGATGAGCCAGAAGTCGACCGCGCTGCCGAACATCACGAGCCTGACGATGAACACCACCAGCGCGACGCCGAGCGCGATGTTGACGATGTGACGCGCGGGCAGGATGATCGGCGCGCCGCTCATGCGGGCCGACAATTTCAGGAATGCGATCACCGAGCCGGTGAATGTCAGCGCGCCGATGGCGACGCCGAGCGACATTTCGACGAGACTCTGCGGATGGATATGGCCGGGTGTGCCGATGTCGAAGGCCTCCGGCGCATAGAAGGCGCCGGCCGCCACCAGCACCGCGGCCATGCCGACCAGCGAGTGGAACGCCGCGACCAGTTCCGGCATCGATGTCATCGGCACGCGACGGGCGATGACCGCGCCGATGGTGCCGCCGATCACGACGCCCAGGATCACCAGCACCCAGGCGATGCTGTCGGCCGGCGGATGCGCGGCCAGCGTGGTCGCAACCGCGATCGCCATACCGATCATGCCGAGGAAATTGCCGCGGCGGCTCGATGCCGGGCTCGACAGACCGCGCAGCGACAGAATGAAAAGGACCCCTGCGACGAGGTATAAAACTGCGGACAGATTGGCGTTCATCGACGAGCCCCCTCCCCTGTCATCATCCGCGAAAGCGGATGATCCAGTAACCCGAAATCCTCGTGACTTGACGAACCGTCACGGCGTACTGGATGCCCCGCTTGCGCGGGGCATGACGACATAATTTTGTGAATCTTCACGCCACTCACTTGGTCTTCTTCTTGTACATCGCGAGCATGCGCTGCGTGACCAGGAAGCCGCCGAAGATATTCACGCAGGCGAAAACCAGCGCGACGAAGCCGAAGCCGCGCGCCCAGCCGCTGCCGCTGGAGATCATCCCGACGCCGACCGCGAGCAGCGCGCCGACCACGATCACCGAGGAGATCGCATTGGTCACCGACATCAGCGGCGTATGCAGCGCAGGCGTCACCGACCACACCACGAAATAGCCGACGAACACGGCGAGCACGAAAATCGACAGCCGGAACACAAAGGGATCGACGGCTTGGGCGACATGATCCATGGCGGCTCTCCTTATGCCTTCGGCTGGAAATTCGGGTGAATGACGGCGCCGTCCCTGGTGAGGGCGGTGGCCTTCACCAGTTCGTCGTCCCACTTCACCGCGAGCGCCTTGGTCGATTTGTCGACCAGCGTCTCGATGAAGGAATATAGATTGCGCGCATAGAGGCTCGAAGCCGAGGCCGCGACGCGCCCCGCCACATTGGTGAAGCCGACGATCTTGATGCCACCGACATCGGCGACTTCGTCGGCCAGCGCACCCTCGACATTGCCTCCACGCTCGACCGCGAGATCGACCAGCACCGAGCCCGGTTTCATCGACTTCACCATCTCGGCGGTGACGAGGCGAGGCGCCGGCCGGCCCGGGATCAGCGCGGTGGTGATGATGATGTCCTGCTTCTTGATGTGCTCGGCGGTGAGCGCCGCTTGCTTGGCCTGATACTCCTTCGACATTTCCTTGGCGTAGCCGCCGGCGGTTTCGGCCTGCTTGAACTCTTCATCCTCGACTGCGAGGAATTTGGCTCCCAGGCTTTCGACCTGCTCCTTCACCGCGGGCCGCACGTCGGTGGCGGTGACGACGGCACCAAGCCGCCGCGCGGTCGCGATCGCCTGCAGGCCGGCGACGCCCACGCCCATCACAAAGACCTTCGCGGCCGGGATCGTGCCCGCCGCCGTCATCATCATCGGAAAGGCGCGGCCGAAGGCCTCGGCCGCTTCGATCACCGCCCGGTAGCCGGCGAGATTGGCCTGGCTCGACAACACGTCCATCACCTGGGCGCGCGTGATGCGCGGCATCAATTCCATCGCGAAGGCCGCGATTCCGGCATCGGCCATCGCCTTGAGCGCGGCTTCGTTGCCGTAGGGGTCCATGATGGCGATAACCAATGCGCCGCGCTTGAATTGGCCAAGCTCGCTGGCTTCCGGCCGCTTCACCTTGATGACGATGTCGGCGTCCTTGACCGCATCGGCGCTGACAGTGGCGCCGGCCGCGGTGAATTCCGAATCCGGCAAACCAGACTTGATGCCCGCGCCAGGCTCGACAGCGACGTCGACGCCCAATGCCTTGAATTTTTTCACCGTATCGGGCGAAGCGGCGACCCGCGGCTCGGACGGATCGATTTCCTTGGCGACGGCAATCTTCATGGGGCCTCCGGCGGCGCAGGAAGCGCGCGCGCAACCAGCGCTAACTTCGCAAGGATGGAACCGGTCTTGCAACCGGAATGTGGTGAGCTGCTTTAAAGCCGCGCGCCAGTTTGCTGCGCGAGCATCGATAAATCAGGTCAGGAAAATCGCCATCAAGATGAGGATGACGACCACGGTGCCAGTGCCGTACTTCACCAGCTTGATGAAGCCCTCATAGGTCTGCTCGTGGGCCAGATAATCGTTGCCGTCAGCGGTCGTGTAGGCCATCTCGTTATGCTCTGCCATCGGTCTTCCCCAGTTTCGGTTCTGGCGTGGAATTACCGCAATCCCGTTGGCAGGGCAACGCCGCAACTGCCGCTTTTGCCCTGCTTATCGGGTCATTCGGAAGGCCAATTGTCCTTGATCCAGCGCGTGAGGCCCTCTTCGTTTACCTCTCCGGCAGCAAGCGCGAGGATCATGGCCGTGGCGGTTTCCGGCGGCACAAGAAAATCTATATCGTTGAGACCCAGAAATACGATGATCGCACCGAAAGCAGCGCGCTTGTTGCCATCGACAAACGGATGATTTCGGGCAATGCCGAACGCGTACGCTGCTGCAAGCGCAGCAAGATCCGTTTCGCCATAGGTGAATTTGTTGAGGGGACGGCCGAGGGCAGATTCCAGCATACCTTGATCACGAATGCCGTCAGGGCCTCCGAACAGAGCGAGCTGCTCGGCGTGGAGATCAACCATGATCTCCACATCCAGCCAGATCGGCTCGTTCATTTTGCGAGAGCCTTATAGGTGTCCGCATAGGTGCTGAAGGAACGCCGGGCGATTTCCATCGCTTTGGCATGCTTCGGATTGTACGGCGACAGTTTAATGCCGCGCTCGGTCTGTTCGACGATATGAAGCTTGTCGCCTTCTTTCAGCCTGAGGCGAGAAAGGAGGTCTTTCGACAAGATGAGACCCAACGAATTCCCGATCTTCTTGATCTGGATGAATTCACCTTCAGCGGTATCCCGTTGCATCTCGTTCATGACTAAACTCCGTTATACGAAACGTATAACACGACTTTTCAAATTGTTCAACAAATGTTTTACGCTTGTTTCGGCCTCAGCCCATCGCCTCCAGCTCGTCGATCATGCCTGCGATCACCGACAGACCCCCGTCCCAGAATTTGGGGTCCTTGGCGTCGAGCCCGAACGGCTTGAGCAACTCGGAATAATGCCTGGTGCCGCCGGCCGAAAGCATCGCCAGATAGCGCTCGGCGAAACCTTGCTGCGCATTCTCGTAGACCGCATAGAGCGAGTTCACCAGGCAATCGCCGAAGGCATAGGCGTAGACGTAGAACGGAGAATGGATGAAGTGGGGGATATACATCCAGAAGTTCTCATATCCGGGGCGGATGTCGATCGCGGGACCGAGGCTCTCGCCCTGCACGCTGAGCCATATCTCGCCGATGCGCTTGGCGGTCAATTCGCCGTTCTTCCGCTCGGTGTGGACGGCGCGCTCGAAAGTATAGAACGCAATCTGGCGAACCACCGTGTTGATCATATCCTCGACCTTGCCTGCGAGCAGCGCCTGACGCTGCTTTGCGCTCCTGGTTTGCGCCAATAGCCGCTTGAAGGTCAGCATCTCGCCGAACACGCTGGCGGTTTCCGCAAGCGTCAGCGGCGTCGGCGCCATCAGCGCGCCGTTCTTCGCCGCCAGCACCTGATGCACGCCGTGGCCGAGTTCATGGGCAAGCGTCATCACATCGCGCGGCTTGCCCTGATAATTCATCAACACGTAAGGGTGCGCCGACGGCGTCGTCGGGTGCGAGAAGGCGCCCGGCGCCTTGCCCGGCCGCACCGGCGCATCGATCCAGCGATCGGTGAAGAAGCGCTCGGCAATGCTGGCCATTTCCGGCGAAAATCCGCGATAGGCCGTCAGCACCATGTTCTTGGCCTCAGGCCAGGCGATGCTGCCGGTGGCGGCAAACGGCAGCGGCGCGTTGCGATCCCAATGCGGAAGCTTCTTCTTTTTGAACCAGCCTGCCTTCAGCCGGTAGTAGCGATGCGACAGTTTCGGATAGGCCGCGCGGACCGAGCCGACCAGTGCATCGACGACTTCGCGCTCGACGCGGTTGTTCAGATGGCGGGAATCCGCGACATCCTGGAAACCGCGCCAGCGATCGGAAATCTCCTTGTCCTTGGCAAGGGTATTGGTGATCAATGCAAAGGTCCGCTCGTTGGCCTTGAAGGTCCCGGCCAGCGCCTGCGCCGCGGCTTTTCGCTTTTCACCCGCACGATCCTGCAGCAGGGTTAGCGTCGGCTCGATGGCGAGCTGCCTGGTCCCGACCTTGAAGCGCAGGCCGGAGATCGTCTGATCGAACAGCCTGTTCCAGGCGGTGTAACCGCTCTGGGATTTCTCATGGAACAGTTGCTCGACGCGGTCCTCAAGCTGATACGGCTTGTCCTTGCGCAGGTCCTCGATCCACGGGCGATAATGCCCCAGTTCGGGCGTCTGCATGGCGCGATCGATGACGGCATCCTCGATACGATTGAGTTCGAGCGCGAAGAACAACAGATGCACCGACGCATTCGTCAGCCGTTCGGAAACGTCGCCATAAAATTTGGAGATCGCGGGATCGACGCTGTCGCCGGCATGAACGAGGCCGGCATATGACCCGAGGCGCCCGGTGAGATCGTCGATCGCCTCATAGCGCCTGACCGCCTCGGCGAGCCATTTGCCACCGCCCTCAGCCGCCGTCCCCTCTGCCAGCTTGCCCTTGTAGTCGGTCTCAAACGCGACGCATTCGGCATCCATCCTTTCCAGATCGCGCGTGACCTCCGGCGCGTCGATCCCGGAATAGAGGTCGGAAAGGTTCCATTCCGGCAGCTTCGCCGCTCGTGGCGTGGCAACGGATTTCTTCGGGCTCGATTTGCGCTGGACGGTCGATTTGTGAAGAGCGGACGAGGAGCGCGAGGTCGAGGTCATCTTGCTGGAAACCCGTGTTCAGGCAGAACGGCTGCGGATGCAAAGCAAAAACGGAACGTCAAGGTTTAAGCGGGCGTTAATCGGCATCGGCCAGAGTGCCCCGATTCGAGACAGATAGTTGTAAAGAGCGGGGAACGCCATGGCTGCCAGCATTTTGATCGCCGACGACGATGCGGTGCAACGTCGCGTGGTGGAAAATATGGTGCAAAAATGCGGCTATGAGACCATCGTCGTCGACTCCGGCGACGCCGCGATCGCCCTGCTGACCGCCCCCGACGCACCCGTGATCGATGCCCTGGTGCTCGACCTTGTGATGCCCGGCCTCGACGGCATGGGCGTGCTGGCCAAAATCCGCGATGCCGGTCTTTCGATCCCCGTGGTGGTCCAGACCGCCCATGGCGGCATCGACAATGTGGTGTCGGCGATGCGCGCCGGCGCGCAGGATTTTGTCGTCAAACCGGTCGGCATCGAACGGTTGCAGGTCTCGCTGCGCAATGCGCTCGATGCCAGCGCGCTGAAGGGCGAGCTGCAGCGCATCCGCCATAGTCGCGAAGGCAGGCTGACCTTCGCCGATATCATCACCCGCAGCGAAGCCATGGCCGGCGTGATGCGCACCGCGCAGAAGGCGGCCGCCTCCACCATCCCGGTCTTGATCGAGGGTGAGTCCGGCGTCGGCAAGGAATTGTTCGCACGCGCCATCCATGGCAGCGGTGAACGAAAGGCAAAACCGTTCGTTGCTGTTAACTGCGGAGCGATCCCCGACAATCTGGTGGAGTCGATCCTGTTCGGCCATGAGAAAGGCGCCTTTACCGGCGCCACCGAACGCCACACCGGAAAATTCGTCGAGGCCTCGGGCGGCACGCTGTTCCTCGACGAAGTCTCGGAATTGCCGCTCGCAGCCCAGGTGAAACTGCTGCGCGCGCTGCAGGAAGGCGCGGTCGAAGCGGTCGGCGGGCGAAAGCCTGTGAAAGTCGACGTCCGGATCATCTCCGCAACCAACCGCAAATTGCTCGATCGCGTCAAAAGCGGACATTTCCGCGAGGATTTGTTTTATCGCCTGCACGTGCTGCCGCTGACGATCCCGCCGTTGCGGATGCGCCGCGAGGACATCCCCCATCTGCTGCGGCACTTTCTGGTGCGATTCTGCGCCGAAGAAAACCGCCACATCACAGGCATCGGGGGCGAGGCGATGGCGCAGCTGTCGCAACTGGAATGGCCGGGCAATATCCGGCAACTGGAGAATGCGGTCTATCGCGCCGTGGTCATGAGCGAAGGCGACCAGCTTGGGCTGTCAGATTTTCCACAAGCCGCCAGCGTGCCATCGCCGCCGATGTCGGCAGCGCAGGTCGAACCGCTGATCGTCGGGCCGGCGTTTCATTCAACCGTGCCTACAATGGTCTCCGGTAATGAAATACCTATCGCACCCCTGCCTTTGGCGGGAATGCTGGCGATGTTGACCAACGCGGGAGAAATGCGGCCGCTCGAAGAGCTGGAGAGCGAGATCATCCGCTTCGCGATTTCGCATTATCGGGGCCAGATGTCGGAGGTGGCGCGCCGGCTCAAGATCGGTCGCTCGACGCTCTATCGCAAGCTCGACGAGGCCGCCGCCGATCCGTCAGCCAGCGGAACGGATGAGGCCAGCTAAAGATTAAACCGGTCGTGGCGCTCCGGTGCCGCATCGCCGAGTTGGCTGAAGACAGGCCGTTTCGGAACATTTGAACCGTTGCCGGGAGGTAACAGACAAACGCAGACGCGCGTGGCAAAAGCAGGATCGTTCGATGCAAGAGGTCAGTTTGTCGTGAGTAGCCCCCGTGGCGCTGGCTGCATGAGGGGGGCGCGTGTATCGTCTGCGTATGAATCAATGCGGCAGGCGTGCCAAATTTGGAGATTTGCAGCACATTTTTACCTGAATGTGCTTCAGAATCCGACCAGGCCGGCGCTTTCGCGAAAACGATGACGGACCAACCAAAGCTGCTCCATGGCGGGGCAGCTCACCCAAGGGGTGTGATGATGCGAGACTGTTGGAAGAACCGTGCTGGATATGACCGCGTATTGATGGCCGTCGCGGCGACGTTCCTCACGGTGTCGGCGACTTCGGCATTGGCGCAGGGCGATCAGGTACGCAACAGCGCCGCGGAACTCGCGATCGACGCGGCGATTCCGCGCCCCGAACCCGCCAACCTGCCGCCTCCGACCGTCAACGACTTCAAGCTGGACAGCTCGGCGTCGGTGCCCGACGTGGCGAAATTGACAGAAACGGCCGCGCCAGAGCCAAAACCTGCGCCAAAGCCCGCCGACGTGGTCGCAGTTCCGATCTCCGAGCCGGCCAAAAACGACACCGCGACCGCTGCCCCCACGCAGGCTCCGGCTGCGGCCACGGCCACTTCGACGCCCGAGCCCGCCAATGAGCCGGTGAAGGCGGCCAGCAATGTCGCGCCAGCCGATCAGCCGGTTGCCGACAAATTGCGCGACATGATGGGCGCCAAATCGCTGCGCTATTTCGACCGCAAGGCCGAACGGGCGGCGGTGGAGAAATTCTACACCGCGCGGGAATTTGCCCCGCTGTGGACCAACGGCGGCGTCGTCACCGACAGCGGCAAGGGCGTCATCGCGCGCCTGAAGGACTCGGCCTCCGAGGGCTTGAACGCATCGGATTATCCGGTGCCGGATTTCGCGCTCGCGACCACGCCGGATGCGCTGGCGGAAGCCGACTTGAAGCTGACCGCCAGCATGCTCGACTACGCGCGCCAGGCCCAAAGCGGCCGGATACATTGGTCGCAGGTCTCAGCCGACATCCAATACCCGGAGCATCCGACCGACCCTGCGGAAGTGCTGACGAAGGTCACGACCGCCAAGGATGCCTCCGCGGCGCTGGACAGCTACAACCCGCCGCACAAGCTCTATCGTGAACTGAAGGCAAAGCTTGCCGAACTGCGCGGAGGCAATGGACCAGTCAGCCAGATCGCCGACGGGCCCGTGCTCAAATTCACGCCGGCACGCGGCAAGAACCAGCCTGCGGTCGCAATGGAAGACGAGCGCGTGCCGCAACTGCGCGCCAAGCTTGGCATCGCTGAAAACGCCGGTGACACCCATTACGATGCCAAGGTCGCCGAGGCTGTGCGTAAATTCCAGGCCGCCGCCGAACTCAAGCCGACCGGCGTCCTGGATGAACGGACCCTCAGGGCGATCAACAGCCCGAAGCGCGACCGCCAGATCGATGCTGTGATCGTCAACATGGAGCGGTGGCGGTGGCTGCCGCGCGATTTGGGTGCGCCCTCGATCGGCGACGCCTATGTCATCCTCAACATCCCCGATTACACGCTCAAGGTGATGCAGCATGGCGCGACGGTCTGGACCACCAAGGTCGTGACCGGCCAGCCCGGCGTTCATGCGACCCCGCTTTTGACGGAGACGATGAAGTTCATCACGGTCAATCCGACCTGGAACGTGCCGCCGTCGATCATCTACAACGAATACCTTCCGGCGCTGCAGCAGGACCCGACCGTGCTGGAGCGGATGGGATTGAGGCTCGAGCACGCGCGCGACGGCAGCATCCATATTTCGCAGCCGCCCGGCGAAAGAAACGCGCTCGGCCGCATCCGCTTCAATTTCCCGAACAAATTCCTGGTGTATCAGCATGACACCCCGGACAAGCATCTGTTCGCCAGGGAAGAACGTCCCTTCAGCCATGGCTGCATGCGGGTGCAGAATCCGGATCAATATGCCGCGATCCTGCTCAACATGACCGACCCGAACGGACGTTACACGCCGGAAAAGATCCGCAGCATGTACGGGCAGAGCGAGATCGATCTGAAATTCCCGACGCCTATTCCGGTCAACATCACCTACCAGACGGCGTTCGTGGACGAAGCCGGCACGCTCCAGCTCCGCAAGGATGTCTACGGCCGCGACGCCACCATGCTGTCGCTGCTTCGGTCCGGCAGGAACAGGGACATGGAGAATGTGATCGCGCATTCCCAGCCGAACTACGTCCGGCCGCCCGGCAACGTGCCGGATGGCGTCAGATTTGCCAGCGACAACTCGTGGTCTTCCTCGCCGCCGTCGTTCTTCGAACGGCTGTTTGGCGGGCCGATGCCCCCTCCTGGCCCCCCAAGCCGGCGGCAGCAGCGGCGCCTGTATGACCGGTAGTTGACCGACGCGGCCAAGCGATCTGGATTGTTAAGCAAAATCAAGGGCCTCGTCCGTTCGGACGGGGCCCTCTGCATTAACCATTCTCCACCGCGACTTAACCAAAGGGCTATTTTTCGCCACACTCGACGGGTTAGCTTCGATTTAGGGGGAAGGTGTTAACTCGTTTAATCCTTCCGCGTTAAGACTACATTTACCCTCTTTCGCCACACGGGGTAGCGGAAGAGTTCGTCTATCGGTCGTCTGGGTGGGCTCATACGTGCTGGCTGGTTTCGCACGCCAATTCAATTTGTCGTCTTTGCCAAGGACCGGATTTCAATTCGGGGTGACATCCTTGTTGCTCCTCGCCGGGGCCGGCTCGGTCCACGACGCCACCGCCCTGAACGAGACGCGCACCCTTTCGTTCCACCACACCCATTCCGACGAAGATCTCACCGTCACCTTCAAGCGCGACGGCCGCTACGACGAAGAGGCGCTGAGGCAGCTCAACCATTTCCTCCGCGACTGGCGCAGCCAGGAACAGACGACGATGGATCGTCACCTGTTCGACATCCTCTGGGAGGTCTATCGCGACGTCGACGGCAAGAAGCCGATCCAGATCATCTCCTCCTACCGCTCCCCCGCCACCAACGCCATGCTGCGCCGCCGCTCGGCGGGGGTGGCACGCTTCAGCCAGCATATGCTCGGCCATGCGATGGACTTCTTCATTCCGGACGTTCCGCTCGAGCAGATTCGCTACGCCGGCCTTCGGCTGCAACGTGGCGGTGTCGGTTTCTACCCGACATCGGGATCGCCTTTCGTCCATCTCGACACCGGCAGCATTCGTCACTGGCCGCGTATGACCCACGATCAGCTGGCCCGCGTCTTCCCGGACGGGCGCACGGTGCATATTCCCACCGATGGTAACCCGCTAAAGGGGTATGAGCTGGCCCGCGCCGACATCGAGAAGCGCGGCAACGGTGACGATGCTTCGACGGTGAGCAAGCTGAGCCTGCTCGCCCGCTTGTTCGGGAGCAAATCGAACGACGAAGAGGACGAAGGCCCGGCGGCCCCCGTTGCCAGGGAAAAAGCGGCTCCCGTCGTCGCGGCCGCCAAATCCACCGAGCCGGTGCCGATGCCGCGCTCGAAGCCGGTGGCCTCGACCATCCAGTTGGCCTCGGCCGACGTGCAGATCGTGCAGCCCGGAAGATCGAAACCGGCAGCCGCCGAAAAGGCTGAGGAGAAACCTCAGACCCCCGCTGACATCATCAATGCCCGCGGCTTCTGGGGCGATACGCCCGCGACGCCGAAGCAAGCCACGCCCGCGCAAGTCGACGCCATCAATGCGCGCCAGGCCGTCGTCCCGACCGATCCGCAATCGACGGCCAGCGTTTCCTCCGTATGGCAGGCGATGGCCTACGCACCGGCCGACCCCTCGTCGGTTGACCGCGCCAATATCGTCGCGGCCAGCGCACCTGTTCCCCGCAGCGCCCGGCCGGCAGCCGCAACCCACAATCCCATGGCTATCACCAATATCACCACGGTGGTCGCCAAGGGCGCGCACGGTGAGGGTGGTGTAGTGGCTTCGGCGCGGATCGCTGCCTCCAGTGGCAACGACGTCTGGATGCGCGTCATGGTGCTGGCGCCGAGCGCCAGCACGTCGATGTCCGCAACCGTGCTCGGCGATGCCGATATGAGCCTGCTCAGCGTGCATTTCGTCAAGCCGAGGGCTGTCGTCGCGATGGGCTTCTCGGACGATCCGCTGATGGGCCTGAGCTGCGATCGATATAGCGGAGCGGCCATCGCAACGCTCGCCACGCAATCCTTCGTGCTACGGACGGCGTCGCTGCACTAATCCCACCTACCCTCATGGTGAGGAGCGCGCAAAGCGCGCGTCTCGAACCATGACTTAATGGCAGCGGCCTCATCCTTCGAGAGAGCGCCTCCTCATCAGGATGAGGGGCTCGCTCACAGCATCCCCAGCGCCTGCATATAGGTCTCGAGGATGGTCTCCGCCTCGGCCCGCTCGTTGGCGTCCTGCTTGCGCAGGCGCACGATGGTGCGCAGCGCCTTGACGTCGAAACCGTTGCCCTTGGCCTCGGCATAGACGTCGCGGATGTCGTCGGAGATGGTCTTCTTTTCCTCTTCAAGCCGTTCGATGCGCTCGATGATGGCCTTGAGCTGGTCTTTGGCAAATTTCGTCGCGGGCGCTTCCTTGACGGCGGCGGCAGAGGTGGCCATCGGGTACTCCTGAATGAACTTAAGGGTTGGGGGGAGGAAGCGCCGCACGCTTCATCACGCACCGCATCCTTGAAAAGGACCCTCAAGAGTGGCGCGCTTTCCGTCAAGGCAACATCGCTGCTCATCCACAGCGCGCCCACAGGAGAAAGCGTTCCTCCTCATGAACGAGGCGCTTGCACGAAAATGTAGGTGGCAAAGCCGACAGGTTGCGCGCGCATGCCCCGATGACGGGATTTGCGTGCCCACCAATTCAAAATAGCGATCGGGTTAGGTGGTGGGCGCAATGCAGATGCGCGTTTGCCGACCCTCCAGAGAGACTCAATGCCCCGGATGGGTCTTTTTCATCGTCGCGAGCTGCTCGGAACTGGCTGTTCCCTGATGGGTGGCCTTCCAGGTCTCGTAGGGCATGCCATAGACGGCCTCGCGGCTCTCGTCCTTGCTCATGGGCGCGCCTTTGGCGTCGGCCGCTTCCTTAAGCCAGTTCGACAGGCAGTTGCGGCAGAAACCCGCCAGATTCATCAACTCGATGTTCTGAACGTCGGTGCGGGAGCGCAGATGCTCGACAAGGCGCCGAAAGACGGCGGCTTCAAGTTCCGTTCTGGTTTTGTCGTCAATCGTCATGATCTGGTCTCGCTAGTTTGCGGCATGATCCGGAGCCGAAGGGCCGCGCGACGTGGATAGCGTTTTTGCGGAAACGTCATGCTTAAAACAGAGAATACCGCTATTAGGTGGGGAACTGTCACAGATTTTTCCATATCGCGACCCAAACATAACCTCAAGCAGCGCGGCTCGGGCTCCCCCTGGGCCTGAAAGTGCCGCCGGGCCGTTGACAGCCCCGGTGCGCTCACGCGAAATCGTCAATCATTTGATATAGCTTCCCTGAATGGCCCCAGAAGATTCTCATCGTCCCGCCCGATCCTCGAGACGCGTGGCCGCCGGATTGCTGCCGGCGCTGGCGCTCGCGGTGGCGTGCCTGTGGAACGGCCCGGCGGCCGCAGATTTTCGTCTCTGCAACAACACATCCAGCCGGGTCGGGATTGCGCTCGGCTACAAGGATGCCGACGGCTGGACCACCGAAGGATGGTGGAATGTGTCCTCGCGAAGCTGCGAGACGCTGCTGCGCGGCACGCTGGTCGCGCGGTTCTATTATATCTACGCCCTCGATTACGACCGCGGCGGCGAATGGTCGGGACAAGCCTTCATGTGCTCACGCGACAAGGAATTCACCATCAGAGGCGCCGATAACTGCCTGGCGCGCGGCTTTGACCGGACCGGCTTCTTTGAGGTCGACACCGGCGAACAGCGCGCCTGGACCGTTCAGCTCACCGAATCCAATGAACAGCCTCCGCAGCGGGTACCGGGCATTCCGGGCACGATCGGACCAGGCGGAGCCGGAAACATTCCCGGCATCTCCAATTCGCCGGGCGGATTACCCCCGGGCGCCTCAGGTCTGCCGCCAGCGCCCGGAACCAAGCCATGAGACGTCTGCGTCGTATCAAGATTCTTGCAACGCTCGGCCCGGCCTCGTCCGACAGCGCCATGATCCGGCGCCTGTTCGAGGCCGGCGCGGACGTCTTCCGCATCAATATGAGTCACACCCCGCACGACAAGATGCGGGAATTGGTCAAGACCATTCGCAGTGTCGAATCGAGCTACGGGCGCCCGATCGGCATTCTGGTCGACCTGCAAGGGCCGAAACTCCGGCTTGGGTCGTTCGTCGAAGGCGCGGTTCAACTCAATAACGGCCAGAGCTTCGTGCTCGATTCCGACAAGGCGCCAGGCGACAACACCCGCGTCCAGCTTCCGCATCCCGAAATCCTCGCCGCGCTGAAGCCCGGCCACGCACTCCTGCTCGACGACGGCAAGGTGCGCCTGATCGCAGAGGAAACCTCCCCGGAACGCGCCGTCACCCGGGTGGTGATCGGCGGGCGGATGTCGGATCGCAAGGGTGTCAGCCTGCCCGATACCGACCTGCCCGTCTCCGCGATGACGCCAAAGGACCGCGCCGACCTTGAAGCGGCGCTCGTGACCGGGGTCGACTGGATCGCGCTCTCCTTCGTGCAGCGCGCCGAGGATGTGGTCGAAGCCAAGAAACTGATCCGCGGCCGCGCCGCCGTGATGGCCAAGATCGAAAAGCCGCAGGCGATCGACCGCCTCCCCGAAATCATCGAGGCCTCCGACGCGCTGATGGTGGCGCGTGGCGATCTCGGCGTCGAGCTGCCGCTGGAGCGAGTGCCGAGCCTGCAGAAGCAAATGACGCGGCTGGCGCGACGCGCCGGCAAGCCGGTGGTGGTCGCGACCCAAATGCTGGAATCCATGATCCAGTCGCCGGTGCCGACGCGCGCCGAGGTTTCCGACGTCGCGACCGCGGTCTATGAGGGCGCCGACGCCATCATGCTGTCGGCGGAATCGGCGGCCGGCAAATTTCCCGTTGAGGCGGTCTCGACCATGAACCGCATCGGCGAGGAGGTCGAGCGCGACCCGACCTATCGCGGCGTGCTCAATGCGCAGCGCGCCGAACCGGAGCCGACCGTCGGCGACGCGATTGCGGACGCCGCGCGGCAAATCGCCGAAACGCTCGACCTAAGCGCGATCATCTGCTGGACCAGTTCGGGATCCACCGCATTGCGGGTGGCGCGCGAACGCCCCAAGCCGCCGGTGGTGGCGATCACGCCAAATCTCTCCACCGGACGCAAGCTGTCCGCGGTCTGGGGCGTGCATTGCGTGGTGGCCGAAGACGCAAAGGATCTCGACGACATGGTCAGCCGCGCCGGCAGCATTGCCTTCCGCGACGGATTTGCCAAAGCCGGACAGCGCATCATCATCGTCGCCGGCGTGCCGCTCCGCGCTCCCGGCACGACCAACATGCTGCGCATCGCCTCCGTTGGCCCGGACGGCGACGCGGATATGTGAGCTCTTCCTTACCACTCTCCACCAAAGGGAGAGGGAGCGCACCGCCGCTTGCCGAACTAGATCAATTTCGCGTCCAGCGTGATCTTGGTATTCAAGAGCTTCGACACCGGACATCCGGCCTTGGCCAGCCCTGCGAGTTCCTGAAATTTCGCATTGTCCGCGCCGGGGATCTTGGCGTTCAGCGTTAGATTTACGGAGGTGATGGCAAAACCATCGCCGACCTTTTCGAGCGTGACGTCGGCCCTGGTTTCCATCTGCTCGGCAGTGAGCTTGGCCTCGCCGAGGATCAGCGACAGCGCCATGGTGAAGCAGGCGGCATGCGCCGCGCCAATCAGCTCTTCCGGGTTCGAGCCCGGCTTACCCTCGAAGCGGCTGGCGAAGCCGTATGGATAGTCCTTGAGCGCGCCGCTCTTGGTCGAGATCGCGCCCTTGCCGTCCCTGATGCCGCCTTGCCATTTGGCCGATCCGAATGTTGTTGACATGCGAAGCTCCATAGCTGGGGTTGAACGATGGCGGCTTACTAACCGATCAATGCGGCGGAATCTGTCACTGCACGAGGGGGACATGAGGCCGAGGTCGGTGCGAGCCTCGGATAGCGTGAAACTCTACGCGCCGACCAGCGCCTTCGCAGGCAGGACCGCCTGCACCACGAGGCCGCGGGCGCGGGCATCCATCACGCCCACGGCGCGCAACGCGAGCAGCGTCACGGTTTGAACGGCGTCGCGCAATTTGCCCGGATCGTCCATGTTGTCCGGCGCCAACGGGCCGACCAGCGATTCATGCAGCGCGCCCAACAGCGCCGTCGCGGCCAATCCGGTGTCCTGGGCAGGGAGATGACCCGCACGGACCGCGGCGTCGATCCGGCTTGCGATCTCGCCGGCGATCTCGCGGCGGCTCGCCAGCCGCGAAGCCGTAACGTCGACATCCACCGGTTCAGCCAGGATGCCCCAGGCGAGCTTGCGCTGCGACAGCACATGCACCGCGACCGTGGTGACGGCGGCCGCCAGCGCCGACGACGGCCCGGGGGCTGCGTCCGCGGCACGACGAATCGCGGCCAGCTCGTCGCGCGAGACTTCCGCGATCAGCTCCGAAATCAGATCGGCCTTGGAGGGGAAATAACGGTACACGGTGCCGGCGGCGACATTGGCCCGGACCGCGATCGGCGCGATCTGCACCGCGGCCATGCCGCCCTCGGCGGCGGCGTCCCGCGCGGCCTCCAGGATGGTGCTACGGCGCGCCGCGAGACGTTTTACAACTTGATGGGTCCGCCGATAGACCATTGGCGTTTCTGCTCCCTCACACGCCGTCGGACCCAAGGGCTCGTTAAAGCGCGAATTCAGTTTTTGGGCGATTGCTCAGATCGCCTTGAAGAACTGAACAATAATTCAGGCCTGATGACAAGGTGCAAATGGGATGACTTGGAGCCCGCTAACCTGCTTCCGCGACGGCCAACACCGGCGCCGGTTCGCCTCGCCACCACGGACCGACGCGGCGTGCGATCAACGCGGTCACGACGAGCGTTGCGCCGAAGCCGGTTGGCGCGCCCAGCAGTGGAAAGATCATCAGAAGTACTGCGACCAGCGCGAGCGCCGGCAATTCGCCCCGCGCAAAACCCTGGTCCAATCCGATGCGGACGAGGAACGCTACCGGTATCGCCAGCACCATCAGATCGTAAAGAAAGAGATAGGGTGTGATCAGTAGCGCGCCGGCCGCCAGGCTTGCGGCCTTCAACGGATAGCTGATAACGCGGCTCCGCCACATCAGCGCCAGCACGACCGCGACCGCGCCACTCATGATCCACTGGAATACCCAGGCCAGTTGTTCGGTGCCGCCGAAATACCGCACCAGCGCGAAGATGCTTTGCATCTTGCCCCAGGGCGCGCGTCCCTCGGTCAGGAATGCCTGGCTGAACATCGGCATCCAGTGAAAGAAGGCTTGCCAGCTTTCGCTGCCGAAGGCGAGCCATGACAGCGAGGCCATCAAGATCGTGACTGAGCCCGCCGTGAAAAACACCTTCCATTGCGAGACGGCGATCAGCAAGAGCGGAAACAGCAATCCGTATTGCGGCTTGTAACTCAAAAGCCCGAGACAAATGCCTGACAGCACCGGCCGGGTCGGCATCAGATAAAGCGTGCCGCCGATCAGCGACGCCGTGAGGAAACCATTCTGCCCAACCAGCGCATTGGTGAATACCACGGGAAACGCCAGCGCCAGCAACAGGCCAAAGCTGCGGCCGACGATCGCTCGCATGACGGCGAGATAGGGAACGAGACTGGCCGCGGCCCATCCGACATAGGCCACGGCGTAAGGAAAATGCGCCAGCACGGCTGCGACGAACAAGAAAGGCGGCGGATAATGCCAGGCGAAGTTGCCGTCATAGCTCTGGCCGAGCACGGCGACCTGAACCTGCTTCTGGATATCCCAGTCATAGGCCTGTGCGGGATGGCCATCGAGCACGAGGCGGCCGGCGGACCAGACGTTGACGAAATCGGTTGGGATGCCGAGACCCTTTTCGTCGAGGATCCACCAATGGGCGGAGTACCCGGTCTGAAGCAGCGATGCGTTGATGACGCACAACACAAAACACACGATCAATAGCGCGGGAGGGATCGCGCTGCGCTCCGAGGCAGCCGTCGGGGCAGATGTCGGCGTGGCCATGCGAGGTCCTTGTCGCGCGCCGTCGTGGGGCGCGCGTCCTCCAGCAATAGGCCGGACAGGCTTGAGGAAATCTTAAGGGCCGCCGCCTCTCCGGCCAGATTTTCGTGGCGAAACCGCCTGATATCGATGACATTTCGGCATGCCTACCCCCTTGGCGAAACGGCGCCTTAGGCGACGACGCTGGGCTGCGACAAGGCCGGCGCCTCGCGGCGGCGCATCAGCGCCGTGTACAACAACGCCCCGAGGGAAGCGCCGATCAGCCATCCCCAATCCCCGATCTGGGTAATCACCCTGTAGGCGCCGAGCAGCGACAGTCCGATCGACGTCGAGCCAGCGATTGCCAGCGCGATCAGCGCCATCCGGTTCCAGCCGCGCTCGAAATAGAGCGACCGGTCCGGCGACATCGTATAGAGATCTTCGATGGTGACATGCTGGTGCTTCACCACATAATAGTCAGCCACCATAATGCCGAACATCGGGCCGAGCGCGGCGCCGAAGATGCTGACGAAAATCGTGATCGCCTGCGGGCTTGAGACGAAAATCCACGGGCACACCAGCACCGACAGGATCGAGGTGATCAGGCCGCCGAGCCGGAAGTTGATCTTCTCCGGATAGAGGTTCGAAATATCGTAGGCCGGCGAAACAAAGTTGGCGACGATATTGATGCCCATGGTAGCGACGATGAAGGTGATGGAGCCCAGCGCCACCACCCAGGGATTGCCAATGCGCTCGACGATGGCGACAGGGTCCATTATCGCTTCGCCGAACACGTTGACGGTGCCGGCCGTGACGATGACGGTGATGATGGCGAAGACGATGAAGTTGACCGGCAGCCCCAGGAAGTTGCCGACCTTCATCGCCCTCCCGTCCTTTGCGAAACGGGAGAAGTCGCCGAAATTGAGCAGGAGTGCCGCGAAATAGGCAATGATCAGCATCGCCGCATTCGCCATATGACCGATGGCCGAGCCTTCCATTCGCGGGCTGAGCTGCAGCGACAGGCTCGACGTGCCGGTCTGCGCCAAAATCCATATCGCCAGAGCGAACATCACGATGTAGACGGCGGGCCCGCAAAAATCGATGAACTTGCGGATCGTCTCCATGCCGTTGAGGAAAATCAGAAGCTGGAACAGCCACATGAACAGGAAGGAAAACCACCCCAACGCGGAGAGCCCGAAAAAGCCCGAATGCGTGAATGCTTCCGCAGCCGGATAAAAGGTCAGCACCAGCACCTGCACGGCCTTGGACGCGAAATAGGTTTGCACGCCGTACCAGACGATACCGACGATACCGCGCAGGCTGGCGGCGATGTTCGCTCCCATCACACCGAACGACATCCGCGCCACCACCGGGAAAGGCGTGCCGTATTTCAACGAGGGACGCCCGATCAGGTTCATCAGGAAGTAGACGGCGGTGATGCCGACCACCATCGCCAGCAGCACTTCCCATCCGGTCAATCCAAGGAAGAAAAGGCTCGCCGCGAAAGTATAGCCGCCGACGGAATGGACGTCCGACATCCACATCGCGAAGATGCTGAAGACACCCCAGGTGCGCCCCGCAGGCGCCACGGGCGCCAGATCATGGTTATAAAGCCGCGGGTCGGCGCCTGGTATGGCAATGGCGGGCGAGACGTTCGAATGATCTGGCATCGGCGGCTCCCTGACTGAACAAGGCAGACTTGCAGATTTCTTCAAGCAAGTCCCGCGCCAAAAGGCAGAGGGGGCGGCCTATATGCCACTCGTCATTCCGGGCGCTTGGCCGGCCTTTTGGTCGTACCCGGCCGAGCGCCGGTTCGCTGGTCTTTCGGAATCACGAATTTCAATCCGGACCAGGTGTCGTCGATCGCGCAGACCTTGATATCGACGAGACCAAGCGAAAGGGCCGTGTCGCGAACCACGTTTTCGGTCACATCGGTCGAGACGCCGGAAGATTTCTTCGGCCACGACACCCAGATCATGCCGTCCGGCGTGATGGCGGCGCGGTAGCCGCGCAGCTTGCCGGCGAGCCCGGCAGCTTCCCTGACAAATACATGCACCATGTCGAGCGGCGCTTTCGGCCCGGCCGCGATCTTCACATCGGCCGGCAGTTTGCCGACGATGCCGTCATAGGGAGCCAATGCGTCGTCGACAAAAATACAAAAGCCCGGCTGGATGCCGAGCTTTTGCACTAATGGTTTGCCGGAATACCCAGCCATCGTTGCTGCGGCATCAAGCCTGCGGTTGCGGCTCCAGTCCGGGATCCGGATCGGGACGCGGGCGGGGCTTGCCCGCCGGCGGCACCGCCGAGGTGCGCGGCGTGGTCGGCTCCAGCACCGACTCGCGGTTCGGCTTCTTGCCTTTGAGCAGGTCGATGATTTCGTCGCCGCTCAGGGTCTCATATTCAAGCAGGCCCTTTGCCAGCACCTCGAGGTCGGCACGCTTCTCGGTCAGTATCCTGGTCGCCTGGTTGTAACCTTCCTCGACCAGACGCCTGATCTCGCTGTCGATCTTCTGCACGGTCGCCTCGGAGGCATTCTGCGTGCGCGAGACCGACATGCCCAGGAACACCTCGTCCTGGTTCTCGCCATAGGACACGGTGCCGAGCTCTTCGGAAAGACCCCAGCGCGTCACCATCATCCGGGCGAGGCGGGTCGCCTGCTCGATGTCGGAGGCCGCACCGGAGGTCACCTTTTCGCGGCCGAATATCAGTTCCTCGGCGACGCGGCCACCCATCATGATGGCAAGCCGCGAGGTCATCTGCTCGAGCGACATCGACAGCTTGTCGCGTTCGGGCAGCTGCATCACCATGCCCAGCGCACGGCCGCGCGGAATGATGGTGGCCTTGTGGATCGGATCGGTCGCGATCACGTTGAGGCCGACGATCGCATGGCCACCCTCGTGATAGGCGGTCAGCATCTTCTCTTCCTCGGTCATGACCAGCGACTTGCGCTCGGCGCCCATCATGACCTTGTCTTTTGCTTCCTCGAACTCGGCCTGCGTCACCATGCGCTTGTTGCGCCGTGCGGCCGTCAATGCCGCCTCGTTGACGAGGTTCATCAGGTCGGCACCGGAGAATCCCGGCGTGCCGCGGGCAATGGTCTTGAGGTTGATATCCGGCGCCAGCGGCACCTTGCGGACATGAACCTTGAGGATCTGTTCGCGGCCGACGACATCCGGGTTAGGCACCACCACCTGGCGGTCGAAGCGGCCGGGGCGCAGCAGCGCCGGGTCGAGCACGTCGGGGCGGTTGGTCGCCGCGATCAGGATCACGCCTTCATTGGCCTCGAAGCCGTCCATCTCGACCAGCAACTGGTTCAGCGTCTGCTCGCGCTCGTCATTTCCGCCGCCGAGGCCGGCGCCGCGATGCCGGCCGACTGCGTCGATTTCGTCGATGAAGATGATGCAGGGCGCATTCTTCTTGGCCTGTTCGAACATGTCGCGGACACGCGAGGCGCCGACGCCGACGAACATCTCGACGAAGTCCGAACCCGAGATCGTGAAGAACGGAACGTTGGCTTCGCCGGCGACCGCACGCGCGATCAGCGTCTTGCCGGTGCCGGGAGGGCCGACCAGCAGCACGCCGCGCGGAATTCGTCCGCCCAGCCGCTGATACTTTCCGGGGTCGCGCAGGAATTCGACGATCTCCTGCAAATCCTGCTTGGCCTCATCGACGCCGGCGACATCCTCAAAGGTGACACGGCCGTGCGCCTCGGTCAGCATCTTGGCGCGAGATTTGCCGAAGCCCATGGCCTTGCCGGCACCGCCCTGCATCTGACGCGACAGGAAGATCCAAACGCCGATCAGCGCGATGAACGGCAGCCAGGAGACCAGCAGCGACACGAACCACGGCACGTTGTCGCCCGGCGGTTTCGCGGTGATCGAGACCTTGCCGTTATACAGACGCGAGACCAGCGTCGGGTCATTCGGCGCATAGGTCTGGAAGCTCGAACCGTTGGTGAAGGTGCCGTGAATCTCCGGCCCCTGGATGACGACGTCGCGAACGTGATTCTGGTCGACCTCGGTCAGAAGCTGCGAGAACGAGATGTCCTGCGAGGACGCGCGCTGACCAGGGTTCTGGAAAAGCGTGAACAATGCCAATAACAGCAAGACAATAATGACCCAGAGGGCGAAATTGCGCAGATTGGCGTTCATCGATCATCCTTCGTGGTCGCGCGGATCGCGGCCTTATGTCCTTGGGTAGGCGCGAGGGAATCCCCCGGTCGTCTGCTGCGCTACAATCTAGGTGTCGACACGGTCGCTGCCAAGGGAACCACATAGGACTATTTGGCCCATCTTAGCGTGATTCCGGCTCAAATCATGGCGCCGATATGGGTGTTTTCCGAGGTGGTTAAGCCGCAAGGTGGATTTGGACTCGCTGCCGCCCTCAATCCGCCCGGCGGCGGCGGGCCGGCGCCGGCGCGATCGTGATCCGATCGTCGATCAGGCTGACCAGGGCGCCCGCCAGGGTTTGCTTGAATCTCGGTCGGCGCCGCGGATTTGAGTCCGCCATTGCCCGTTCCAAAACCGACAACAGGGCTTCAACCTTGCCGAGTTCCGCCGGCCCCTCGTGACCGAACCGGTCGAGCGCACGCCGCAGCAGCCGAAGCCGGATTTCCTCCGGCATCGCGGCAAAGGCCTTGGCGTCAAAGCCCTTGGTAGCGAAGGTCTTGGCAGCGAAGTTCCTGGCAGCGAAGGTCTCGCCGTCGAAGGTCCCGGCATCGAATGCCTTGGTGCCGGTCCCCGACGCTGACGCTGCACGGCGATCCCCGAGCGCGAGATACCGCTCCGCGCCGTCGACCAGTATTTCAATCGCGGTATTGGCGCGCGCCAGCCGCGACGCCAGCCGCGCCAGATTGCGCGCGTCGCCCCCCTCGGCGGCAAGAAGAGGCATCACCGCGCGGATGCGTGGCCGGGTAAAATTCGTGTCGCGGTTGGTTGGATCGTCGGCGAAGGCGATCTTCGCCTTTCGCAGGGTCGCGATGAGCTGCGATTTCGAAACATTCAGAAACGGACGGGCCAGGAGCACGCCCTCGCGCTCGGTGACCGGCGCCATCGCCGCGAGACCCGCGATGCCACTGCCGCGGAGCAGGCGCATCAGAAGGGTTTCGGCCTGGTCGTCGCGGGTATGCGCGGTGAGGATATGGGTGGCGCCGCTCTCTTGTGCGGCGCGGGCGAGCAGGCGGTAGCGCGCCTCCCGCGCCGCGGCCGGCAAGCCGGATTTTGGCTTGGCGCCGCTCCAGCGCATCGTGCGATGCGGCAGATCGAGTTCGCGCGCCAGGCGCTTGACGTCGCGCGCCTCGCGTGCGGCCTCCGCGCGCAAGCCATGATCGACGGTGACGGCCATCAGGCGCGGCCCGCGCGAAAGCGCGCGGCGCCAGCGGGCCGCGAGCCACATCAACGCGATCGAATCGGGACCACCGGAAACCGCAAGAACGATGGCGGGCGCGCCCTTCCAGTCCGCGAACAGACTTTTCGCATGCCGCGTCGAGATCGGGGAGTTGTCATCGTCAGGCATGGCGCCGCCGGCTCATGTCGAAGGGACCCGCGCAACACTGACGCGCTCTCAAGGCGCTTATGATACTCCGGCGTCATGCAGCGCGAAGAAAAAATTCGCGCTTCCGCCCGGGGGGCACGCATCGGCAGATCATGCTCAGCACTTCACCCGCTTCTCCTCGCGGCCCACGGCCTGTTTGACGCTACCCGAGGCGTGGGGATATTTCCGCGTCACTTCGCCGAACGCAGCGCAGGCGGCCTCCCTCTCCTTCAGGGCCGCCAGCGACTGGCCAAGCCGCAGCAACGCATCCGGGGCTTTCCCCGACCGATCGAACTTGGTTGTCACCGCAAGAAAGGATTCGGCCGCGTCACGATAGAGTTGGCGCTGGAAAAAACTCTCCCCCAGCCAATATTGCGCATCCGCCATCAGGGGATCGCTCGGATATTTTTTCGCGAAGTTGCGCATGGTTTCTTCGGCCAGCGCATAGTCCTTGCGCTGGATATAGCCGACCCCGAGATCGAATTCGTCCCTCGGGGTTGCCGACGGCGGCAAGGTAGTGAGCGCCCCGGTCGCGTTCGGATTGCGCGGCGGCGGTGCCGGCAAGGATCCCGGCGGATTGCCGGCCCCGGCGGTATTGGCAAGGTCGAGCGGCTCGCCCGCGCCTCGTCCGCCGGGAGCGCCGATCGGCGCTTCCGCAGGTATCGGCAGCTGGCCGCCGCCGAGGGCACGCGGCGCGCCGGGTGCGTTCGGGTTCTGGTTGGGATCGAAGGCGTCGCCACGGCGGCGGCCTTGCGGCGGTACCCCCGCAGGCATGCCTGCTGGTTCCTGGGCGATCGGCGCCGGGGCGGCGATCTGCGGCTCGTAGCCCACCTGCGGTTGGGGCTGGCGGGGAGCCGGATTTGGCTGCACCGACGGCATTGCTCCGGTATTGGGCAAGCCGGCGACCGGCTGACCTCCCGGGGCCGCCTGCGCACCCCCCTGAAGCAGCCGCAGGCGCTCCTCCAGCTGCCGGTTACGGTATTGCAGCTCCTCGTTCTGCCCGGTGAGTTGCCGCAGCTGATTTTCAAGCTGCTGGATCCGGATCTCCGGGTCGACATCATCGGATTGCGCGAAGGCTTGCGAACCCAACGCCAGCATCGCGGACAACGCCGCGGCGCGCGTAACTTTATGAAATCTGGATGACATTTTGGCCTGACGAAATCGACGTGAGATCGAAAGCGGATCACCTTGAAAGACGGAGTACGCCAAAAATGTGACTGAGACAAATTCGTCGCAGGCCCCGGAAAGGAGGCCGATGACGCAGCGCCCAGATACCCCGCGCCCAGATACCCAAAGCAAAACCGGCGCCCAGATGGCGCCGGCGACAAACCTCTTCTGGAATGGACGCCTCAGGAGCTGGCGTTCAGCACCGTGACCGCGCGGCGGTTCTGCGACCAGCACGAGATATCGTTGCAAACCGCGACCGGCCGCTCCTTGCCGTAAGAGATCGTCCGCATCCTCGAGGGATCGATACCGCGCGAGGCGAGGAAGGTACGTACCGACTGGGCGCGCCGCGCACCGAGCGCGATGTTGTATTCGCGGGTGCCGCGCTCGTCGGCATGGCCTTCGATGGTGAAGGCATAGCGATTGTAGGTCTGCAGCCACTGGGCCTGCTTTTCCAGGGTCACGATCGCCTGCGGCGACAAATCGGTCTGGTCGCTCTCGAAGAATACGCGGTCACCAACGTTGACCACGAAATCCTGCTGGCTGCCCGGAGTGGCGGCACTTGCCATCGCGCCATCGGCGAGCGGGTTTTTCGCGCAGGCGCCCATCGACAGCGCCACCGCGAGCACCGCGGCGAGCTTCAGTCCCTGGAGGATACGCATCTGGTGTTTCATTCGGGAGCCTCCACGCTCACGTTTTCGACTGTTATCCGGTCTACAGGGCGATGGTTAAGCGAACGTTCCGTCAACCTTGACGGGGTGTTGCCGAACCCGATCAAATGCCACCCAGCGGCGAAAAGCAACCGCCATAGTTAATGGGTTGTAAATGTGGCACGAGGGTGAAGGCAAGCGTGAAAGGGGCTGAAATCGCAGGTTTCCCCCGCGACAGACACCTATTCGCAACACCCCGGGGACGCAAGGTGCTTCCCCACAGCGCTATCGCCAACGCCGGGACCATGTTGTCAGGGAAGCGGGACGATCGAGGCGCGTTCGAAAGGGAAATCCGGCAGCATCACCACGGGCGACTGCTCGCTGCTGCGCTCGAACAGCCTCCGCCGCTCTCGCGCGCTCGAGCGCATCAAGGGAAATCTGTCGAACACCTTCTCCCGGATGCTCAGATAGTCCGCCGCCATCAGACACAACGGTTTGGTCAGGGTCGGATAGGGACGCGGCTTGCATAGCGATTTTTGAAAGAACAAGCGGCGATAGAACGCCTGGTGTTCGGCGCGAACGGTCGCCGTGCCGATGTCGGCATTGAAGTAACCGCAGGCGACGTAACCGAGGCGAACCGTCAGATAGGGAAGCTCCGGATATTTGGTTCTGCTCAGGGGATCGGCGACGAAACGATTGGGGTCGACGATAACCTTGCCCCGTGCGAGTTCGGGTTCGAGCAAATCACGAAAGGCATTGACCGCCGGCGTGTCGTCATTGTCAGGCGTTGCCACGCTGACGCGAAGCGAACTTCTCAACTCGCCATCCAGGTAAACGCCGAAAATCCAGGAGTTTGGCAGATCGTCGAAGCGGTCGGTCAATCGCTGGTCAGCACGCGGCTCGATAGCGCCCTCTTGCAGATAGGCGCTGTATCGCAAGCGGTAGATGGCCTCTTTTTCAGCTTCCGTCTCAGCCAGCCGATAGTCAACTTGATCTAGCAATTCAACTCCGCGCTTCAGTGTCCAGTTTACTGTTTCTTGAGTTCGAGAACTCATGGGGCTTCCTACGCGGCGAGTTGCGCATCTCGTCGACAATTTAGGGGTTAATACTTTCCTACCGCAAGCGCAAAGACGTCGAGCAAATAGGGTTAATCGCAAACCCGTAAAAATACGCTTTGTTGGAAGCGAAGAAAAACATGCCCCAGAGAGGGCAATTATCGCCGAAAAATGATTTTCAAGCGATCGACCGCGATGGAGCAGGAGAAAAATCTTCGTCCGCACGGCGGCCGTGGGATGCGTTCAACAACTGGCGAACCCGCACCGCCGGCACCGGCCGGCTGAACAGATAGCCCTGGGCTTCGGTCACCGTGCCGTCGGCGTTGATCAATTCCAGTTGCTCGTTGGTCTCGATGCCTTCGACCACGACCGACATGCCGAGATCCGCGCTGAGCCGCGCCACGCCGCGCAACAGCGTCAGCGGGCGATCGGTATCGATGCCCTCCAGGAACGAGCGATCGATCTTCACCTTCTGCAGCGGGAAATTATGCAGATAGCTGAGGCTTGAATAGCCGGTGCCAAAGTCGTCCAGTGAAATTCGCACGCCAAGCTCGCGCAATTGGGACAGCACATCGTGGGTCAGTTGCGTGTTGCGCAACAGCGAGGATTCGGTGATCTCGATTTCGAGGCGATTGGCCGGCAAGCCGGAAACCTCGAGCGCATAGCGAATCTCGCTCAACACGTCGCGCTGATGGAATTGCTGCGGCGAAAAATTCACCGCGACGCTGACGGCTTCCGGCCATTGCATACATTCGATGCACGCCTTGCGCAGAATCCAGCGCCCGAGGTCGACGATCAGCCCCATGTCCTCGGCGACGGGAATGATGTCGATCGGCGAGACCGTGCCGCGCACCGGATGATTCCATCGCAGCAGCGCCTCGCAGGTCGCTATCCGCCCCGATCGGAGGGTGACGAGCGGCTGATAGAACAGCTCGAATTCCTCGTTCGCCAGCGCCCTGCGCAGGTCGAGCTCGAGAATGCGGCGGGCCTCGACGGTTTGCGCCATCTCGTCGCGGAAAAAGCAGAAAGTGCCGCGGCCGTCTGCCTTGGCTCGGTAGAGCGCCATGTCCGCGTTCTTCAAAAGCGTGTCTGCGCTGACGCTACCCGGCGAGGTCATCGCGATCCCGACGCTGGCGCCGATCTCGACCAGGTGATTGTCGACCTTGTAACGCTCGCTCAGATGATCGACGATGCGGCGGGCGAGGCTCGCCGCCTCGTCGGTCGATTTGATGTTCTGCTGGAACACCACGAATTCGTCGCCGCCGAACCGCGCCACGAAATCCTCCGGGCGCAGCATGGCGCGCAACCGTTCGGCGACGGCGCATAGCAGCTGGTCGCCACAGGGATGACCCAGGGTGTCGTTGACCTGCTTGAATTGGTCGAGGTCGACAAACAGCAATGCCGACAATTGCCCGCCGGTATGCGGGACCGCCAGGAGATGCTCGATTTCGTCGCGGAAATTGACCCGATTGGGAAGCCCGGTCAGTTCGTCGTAACGCGCCAAATGGGTAATTCTGGCTTCCGCATTGCGCCGTTCGGTAACGTCCTCCAGCAGTATGACGGCGCCGCCGCCGACCATCGGCTGGAATGTCCATGACAGCGAGCGGCCTCTGACGGCGTTGGGATCGGTGGTGATGATATCCTTTGCCTGCGAATTCTCGATTTCCGAGAGGATCATGTTTCCGCTCGCCATCGAGATCGCTCCGGCGTTGACGCAGGCGGAGATGATGTCGGACGCGCCCACTCCGCGATGCACCAGGTCATCCGGAAGGTTCATCATCGCGCTGAAACGATGATTCATCACCGCAAGACGCCCCTCGACATCCAGCATGCAGAGCCCGTGCGGCATGTTGTTGAGCGCGGTGTCGAACTGGTTGGCGATCGATGCGATGGTCTCGCCGGCGATCAAGGCCTTGACGTGAACCTGATGAAGATCAAGCGTGATCCGCTTGAGGGCAATGAAGAACAGGGCGTTCAGCAAGCCCAGAGAGATGTAGTAAACTCCGCCGTGCAGGAACAGCGCCAGACACATAGGCCCGCAGGCATAGAAAACCTGCTGATGGGCGATCGACGGGCGTCCGTAATTTCGCCCGGTACCGGCTGCGATGTAGCCGATGGTCACGGACAGACATAGCAATTGCGCGACCGGATCGTCGTTCTCAAGCAGGGTTATCCAGCACCATATACCCAGGGCCGCAGCATAAAGCACCGCGCCAGTCCTGTAGCGCCGTTCCCACTGGATCGCCGTTTCCGGAGTCAGCGGTGCCGTGCAGCTTTCGTAAGCGTACATGTCGTAGGCGCGCGCCGCGCCAACCGCGATGATGAAAATGGCGCACGGCCACAGCAGAACCGTGCCGGTCTTCCACGCTGTCAGCAATGCTGCGATCGCGGCGCAGACCGTGCCTGCGAAAGACGCCAGATAGTTTTGAAATAGCGAATGCACCAACGCGATATAAATCGCCGGCGGTAACGCCGTGGAAGGTCCGCCTCGCCGAAATCCCAGCAGGTTCATTGATGTCTCGTGCAACGCCGTCGGCCACGCTTTTTTTACGCACGAGGCGTGAAGTATTCCTAAGCCAACATCGTTAGCAAATCATTGGAGCCGCTGGCATTTCCGTAGGCACCGCGGGGATTTCCTTGCCGATGACGCGCTGCGCGCGCACGCCCAAGGTTTGGCCTCAGGCCTTAACCACGCGTTAAAATTTGAGCTTAATCCCGGGTTAACGGCTATTGGTAAAGTCCCTCGGCAGCGGTAGATTTTCCCACGACTGGTTTGGCGTTCAGGAGCTACCGATGGCCGAGAAGATAGTGGCGCGCTCTGCAAGAATGGGCGACGCATGCGTACGGGATATCCCGCGTCTTCTGACCAAGGAAGAAATTCGCGACCTGTCGCAGATCGATAGCGTGAAATTCACCGCCGCCGCCGTGCTCGAGTTTGGCCTGATCGCCGCAGCGGTCTGGATCAGCCAGACCTGGTGGAATCCCTTGGTGTATGCCGCAGCGGTGATCGTCATCGGCTCGCGGATCAATGGTCTGGGCGGATTGATGCATGAGGCCGCGCATTATCGCGCCTACGCCAACCGGACTATCAATGACATCGCCGGTGAGGTCGTCGCATTTCTGACCACGGCTTCCATGGCCGGGTATCGCAACAGTCATTTTGCCCATCATCGCGAATTGAACAGCGAGATGGATCCGGATTGGACGCGGAACATTGGGCTTCAGGAGTTCGAGTTTCCAGCCCCCCGCAGCAGCGTGCTCATGCACACGGCGCAGTATATGTTCGGTCTCAAGGTCGCGACGGCGCTGGGCGGGTTCCACAAGAACAAGGATACCCGCGATATTCCGGCCGTCGTCAGCCGCGGGCGCCTGATCTTCATGGCCGTGCTGCTGGTAACTTCAATCGTGTTCGGGTTCTGGAAGCTCTTGATGCTGTACTGGATGGTTCCGGTGATGACGGTGTTCCTCGGCATCCGCTACATCCGCAACGTGGCGGAACATTACGCGGTCGAGCACGAAAGCATCCTGAGCGAGAGCCGCACGGTGATCGCGCCGTTCTGGCAACTCTGGCTGATCGCGCCCTGGGGACTGAATTATCATCTTGAACACCATTTGTTTCCCGGCGTGCCCTGTTTCCGGCTCGCGGAGCTCCATCAGCTGCTGATGACGCGCAATCCGTTTCCTCAAATCGCGCACATCACCCACGGCTATTTTGGCGGGTTGCTGCGCGACTGCGAGTCGGTGCTTCCTGCCGAAATCGCGACCTCCGAACCTTAAGGCTGCGCCGACCCGGCCGCAATGATGGGTGCGTCGCGGCCATCAACCACGACTTGCCTTACCTGCCCACGATCATTGCAATCATGACAGCAGTGGGGACCACGCCGGATCGGACGCGAATCCGGGGGTCGGCACCCGCTGTTCATTGCGTCCGGAAATATCCACCGTGTACAGCGACGGCCCGCCATTGCCGCCGGGATCGCGGAAGAACATCAGCACCCGACCGTTGGGCGCAAATGTCGGTCCTTCGTTGTGGAATCCGGAGGTCAGAATCCGCTCACCCGAACCATCGGGCTTCATGATGCCGATGGAAAACTGTCCGCTGCCCTGCTTGGTGAAGGCGATGTAGTCGCCGCGCGGCGACCACACCGGTGTCGAATAGCTGCCTTCGCCGAAAGATATCCGTTGCGCGGGTCCGCCGGCCGCCGGCATCACATAAACCTGCGGCTTTCCGCCACGGTCGGATTCGAAACACAAGCGTGTTCCGTCGGGCGCATAGGACGGCGAGGTATCGATCGCGGGCGTGTCGGTGAGGCGCATCGTCGATTTCGACCTCAAGTCCATCACGAACAGGTTCGAATTGCCACCCTGTTGCAGGCTCATGATCACGCGCTGCCCGTCGGGCGAAAAGCGCGGCGAGAACGACATGCCCGGAAAATTGCCGACGATCTCGCGCTGCCCGGTCTCGATATTGAGCAGATAGACGCGCGGATCACCCTGGCCGAATTCCATATAGGTGATTTCCTGGGTCGAGGGCGAGAAGCGCGGCGTCAGCACGAGATCGCTGCCGCGCGTCAGATAGCGGACATTGGCGCCATCCTGATCCATCAGCGCCAGCCGCTTGACGCGTCGCTCCTTGGTGCCGGTTTCGTCGACGAACACCACGCGGCTGTCGAAATAGCCCTTCTCACCGGTCAGGCGCTCATAGATCTGGTCGGAAATGATGTGCGCGATTCGCCGCCAGTATTCCGGCGAGGTGAAATATTGCTGCCCGGTCAGTTGCTGGCCGGTGGCGACATCCCAGAGGCGGAATTCCGCCTTCAGGCGCCCGTCAGGCTGGCGGGTCATGCGGCCGGTCACCAGCGCCTGGGCGTTGATGGTCTTCCAATTCGCGAATTTCGGCGCCGCGTCGACGTCGATGACCTTTTCGATATACGCCGCTTGATCGATCGGCGCGAACAGCCCGCTGCGCTTGAGGTTGTTGGTGATGACCTGGGTCACGCCGACGCCGACCTCGCCGTCCGAGGGCGTGCCGGCGACGAAGTTGGGTATAGCGATCGGCAACGGTGCGAAATCGCCCTCGGGAATGATCAAGCGTTTCTGCGCAAGGGCATTGCGGACGGAGCCGCCGGTCAGGACGCCGAGCGCGGCCAGCCCGGAAACGAGTTGCCGGCGGTTCAGGCGGGACGGCATCTTGAGCGATTGAACTTTGTTGGTCATTTGCAGGAGCTTCATTTCATGTCCGCGATCGTGAGCAGTGATCGCCTTCAGATTTTTCGTTCGGTGAACACCGGCGCGAAATATTTCCACTCGTCGAAATAGGCGGCGGGAAGATTATACGGCTGGCATTCGATGATCGCGCGGAGCGCACTCTCCTGGTAGACGCGCAGATATGGCGTCGCCGGCGAACCTTCCGGCACCGGCATCCCTTCCAGCGTGCCGTCGCGCTTCAGCTTGATCGTGAAAGCCGCCTCGGGATTCTGGCTCTCGATGCCGCCATACGGCTTTTTCCAGCAGCGCTCGACCTGCTCCTTGAACAGCGCACCCCAGGTCGCGGAATTGTCGGCGGCCTTGCCCTTGGACAACCCGAGCGCGGCGTTGGAATTCAGCGTCTCACCGGTAGCGGCCTGCCGGGTGGGATCGCGCTTGTCGAGAAGTGCCGCGATCTTCGATTGGTCGAAGGTGCGCTCCTTCGGCTTTTGCGGTTGCGGCGGTGGCGTCGTGGCCTGGACTTGCGGCTTCGGCGGCGGCTTCTTCTCTTCCTTCTTCCAGGCTTCCGCGATCGGTTCGACCTTGGGCGGATCCGGCTTCTTCTCGATTGGTTTCGGCTCTTCCTTTGGCTTGCTCTCGGCGACCGGCTTCGGCGGATCCGGCTTTTTCTCAACCGGCTTTTCCACCGGCTTCGGTTGCGGCGGGGGCGTCGTGTCGGTCACGACCGGCGCCTTTTCGGTGATCTTGCCGACGGCGTCCTCGACGGGTTTCGCATCGGCGACTTTCTCCACCAGCGGTTTCAGATTTTCCTTTTTGCCGGACTTCATGCCGGGGGCGATCTTGGCCAGCTGATCCGCGGAGATGATGTCGACCGGCAAGGATTCTTCCGGGATAGACTCGAACACCTTGGAGGAAAAAGACACCAGTCCCCACCCGATCACGAGGACGTGCAGGGCCACAGACGCAACCAGTGTCTTGTCGACCTTCACGCTTTAGGACCCCTGCTCCACTTCGGTGACCAGTGCCAGCCGCTTGAATCCGGCGCCGGAGAGTTGCCCCATCACGCGCGCCACGGTTCCGTAATCCGCCTTCTTGTCCGCCCGCATGAATATACGCTCGTCGAGGCCTCCACGGGCGTCGGTGATGGCCTTTAATTTCGGCACCAGCTCATTCATGGCGACTTCGGTGTCGTTGATGAATACCCGCCCCTTGATGTCGACCGACAACTGCAACGGCGTCTTGTCTTGCTCCAGGCTCTTGGCCTGGGTCTGCGGCAGGTCGAGCGGCACGCCGACCGTCAACAGCGGCGCCGAAACCATGAAGATGATCAGCAACACCAGCATCACGTCCACCATGGGTGTGACGTTGATCTCCGCCATCACGGCGCGACGCCGGCCGCGGCGTCCACCGCCCGGCGAGCCTGCCATGTTCATCGCCATGTTCTGGTGCTCCCGATGCTCACACTATATCGATATCGGCCGTTACGCACGCTCATCGATCTGGCGCGACAGGATGGCCGAGAACTCATCGGCGAACCCCTCCAGGCGCTGGGCCTGCCGGTTCACCTCGGAAGTGAACTTATTATAGAAGATAGTCGCCGGAATGGCGGCGATAAGGCCGATTGCAGTGGCAAATAGCGCTTCGGCGATGCCGGGAGCCACCACCGCCAGCGAGGTATTCTTGGAGGCGGCGATCGACTGAAAGCTCGACATGATGCCCCAGACCGTGCCGAACAGCCCGACAAACGGTCCCGCCGAACCGACGGTCGCCAGTACCAGGAGCCGGCGTTCCAGCCGCTCGATTTCCCGGGCGATCGAGACGTTCATGACCTTTTCGATCCGCATCTGAAGGCCTGCGAAGGATCGCGCCTGGCTTTCGAACGACCGTTTCCACTCGCGCATCGCCGCGACAAAGCAGGCCGCCATCGATTGCGTCGGCTTGGCCGAGAGCGCGCGATACAGTTCCTCGATCGATTGGCCGGACCAGAACGCCTGTTCGAAGCGATCCATGGCGCGTTTGGTGCGCGAATAGAGAAAGATCTTGTCGATCGCGATTGCCCAGACCCATACCGAACAGGCAAGCAGCCCCAGCATCACGGCTTTCACGATCCAGTGCGCCTGCAAAAACAGGGCGATCAGCGAAACGTCAGCAGATGGGAGCGGCAAGGCGGACTGTGCCACGTCGGCCGGATTCATAAGCGGTGTCCTCTCAACGCAATTGCCCCAAATCCTCAGGGAGCCAATGCTTGGAGTGCAATGGCTGCCGGTTCCGCAGCCGCACGAAAAGCGCGGCGGTAAGCGCCAGCGCGAGAGCCCTGCTGTGTCGCATGGGTGGCCCGTCCAAAGCCGAGGCTTGCTTCCCCTGCCAACGTGTCAAAACGAGGGCTATCGGCGCGTCCTTACGCCACCAACCAGACGCTAATCATGGTTAACGCCCGGTTACCACAGGGGATTTCGGCTATCGGAATTGCCCGCGACGGGAACCGGGAAACCGCCCGGAATCGGCCTTTATAGGACTTAATGCAAAACCGCCCGTCTGCTTTCGCAGACGGGCGGTTCCATCGTCATCAGGTCGCAGGGGCAATGCGCCTGAGGCCAGGCTTCCGTCTATTTCAGGCCTGGGGCTGGCCGTCGGAAGGCGGGGTCGGACGGGAGCGATGCTGCGCCATGAACTGGTCGAACTCTTCCTTGTCCTTGGCGTGACGCAGGCGATCGAGGAAATCGCGGAATTCGGTTTGCTCTTCTTCCAGACGCCGCAGGGTTTCCATGCGGTACTCGTCGAAGGCGCGGTTGCCGCTGGACGGCGGTCCGAACGGGAAACCGCCGCGCTCCATGCGATTGCGCATCCGCTCCATCTTGTGTTGCATCCGCTCCATCTTGTTCGACCAGCGGTCTTGATGACTCCAGCAACCCATTTTTCTGCTCCCGAGTGTGAAAAAGAGAAGGGCAAGTCCGATCGGCCACCAGATGAGGAAGCCAAGTATGGTCACGGCGATCCAGCCGGGATGCCATGGTGTATCGAGCATACGGGGACGGTAGGGCTCTTCAGCGGGGCCGCGCCATCGATTGACATCTGCGGTGTAGGCCATTTCCCTCTCCATGACGGCATCACGCCGTTGTGAATGTAAATAACATTTACATACCTAAACCATCCCGGTTTTTTGTCAAGCCGGGTGCCGGCCGCGCCCGCCAATTTATTTTGGGGAGCCCCAGGGACCCGAGGGCGGGGGCGGCGCCTGGCCGGCTGGTTCCTTGTCCGCCGGATCCTGGCTGGAAGGCCTGCGGCCGGTCGGGAAGCCGAGCCCGCGCAGGTAAATCAGCACTTCGGCTTCCAAAAGGTCCTCCGCCGACATCGGCAGCTTGCGGCGCGCCGCGTCGCCGCGGCCAAACAGCGACGCCACGCCGTGCGCCATCGACCAGATATGCAGCGCCATCATCAGTGCCGGCGGCCGCGGCGTGCCCGGCGGCGCCAGCGCGGCGAGCCGCTCGGCAGCGGCCCGGATCACGGCAAAGGCGCGTTCGCTGGCCGCCAGCAGCGTGGGGTTAAGGTCGACGGGGAGCCCCGATTCGAACATCGCCGAATAGAACGCCGGCTCCTCGCGGGCGAAGGCGAGATAGGCTTTGCCGACCCGTTCGAACGCGGTGACGGTGTCGGGACGGCCGTCATCCCAGGCCTGCGTCAGCAGTGCCTCGAATTGCTCGAAGCCGCGCTGGGCGATACTCGAGAGCAATTCGTCGCGGTCGCGAAAATGCCGGTACGGTGCGGCGGGACTGACGCCTGCCATCCGCGCGGCATCGGCGAAGGTGAAGCCGGCCGCGCCTTTTTCCGCGATCAGGCCGAGGGCTGCCTGCAGCAGCGCCTCTTTCAGATTGCCGTGGTGGTAGCCGCGCTCGCCGCGGCGCTGTTCCTTGCGCCAGCTCATGTGAAGGGCTTTTACATGAGCCGGCCGCAAAGGTCACTAGGATTACCGCCTGGAAGTCAGTCCTGGCCGGCTTTTCAAAGCCCGAAGCGGGCGCCAAGAGCTGGAACAGGTCTCTAGCCGCCCGGTATCGGGAGGACCGGCATGATCTCGATGGCCTCGCCCGGAAAGACCGAAAAATGCGGATGGCCCTCGAACATCTTCGCGGCCGCCTCATGCGAAGCGGCGCGAACGACCGTAAACGCGGTCAGCGGGTTGCTGATATCGGCAACACCCTTCGGATCGACCTTCTTGGTCTTTCCGAGCGGCCCGCCCATTTCGACAATTGCGGCGCGGTGCTTTTCGGCCCATGCCTTCCAGGCCGCCATGCCCTGCTGTTGCCTGGCGTTCCGCTCTGCTTCCGGAAGTGCGTTCCATTCAGCCATTTTCGCATTGCTCTTGCCGCCAAGGAAGACAGCGAGGAAGGTGTCGTTCGTGCTCATCGGATTTCCTCTCGTTTACAATTCCTGGGTTGGAAGAAGATTTCAGGTCAGCGCGCCGCCGGGCCGCGCTGCAGTTCGGCAAATCCGGCTGCGGCCTTCTGGACGTCCGGCGGAAAGTCAGACATCTCCTGAACCTGGCGGATTTCGATGATCTCGTTGCTGGAGGCGGGACAGCGTTTGGCCCAGGCGATCGCCTCTTCTTTCGACTTGACATCGATCATCCAGTAACCGCCCAGCACTTCCTTGGATTCGGTAAAGGGGCCGTCGGTCACGACCGGCTTGCCGCCTTCGAATGAAACCCGCGTGCCCATCGAGGGCGGGTGCAGCCCGTCCAGCGTGATCAGCACGCCGGCCTCTTTCAGCGCCTCATTGTATTTCATCATCGCAGCCACCGCCTCCGCGGGCGGCATGGTGCCGGGTGCGGCGGTCTCGTAACCCTTGGGGATCATCAGCATCATGAATCGCATGGTCAGGTGTCCTTTTGAGTTTTAGAAAATTCTCGTCGTCCAGGCCGCGCCAACGGATCGCGCGAATGACGGCCAATTATTTCTTCGCCGCCCGGGAACGAAGCCGCCCCTCCTGCTCGCGCAGTTCGGGCGTCAACGCCTCGCCAAAGTCTTCCGCATCGAAGACCTGCCGTATTTCGACTTCAGAGCCGGCGTCGAACGGCGCGCGCTTCATCCACTCGATCGCCTCTTCCCGCGACTTCGTCTGGATCAACCAGAAGCCGGAAACCAGATCGTCGGTTGCGTTGAAGGGACCGTTCGTGACGGTGCGCTCCTTGCCGGAATATTTGATGCGAGCGCCTTTCGAAGTCGGATGCAAACCTTCGCCTGCGAGCATGACGCCGGCCTTCACCATTTCTTCATTGAACTTGCCCATCGCCGTCAGCAATTCGGTGCCCGGCATGATGCCGGCTTCGCTGTTCTTGTCGGCCTTCACAATCACCATGAATCGCATCGCCCTGCTCCGTTTGCGTTATTTAGCCGGGCGGGTGGTTACAGCCACCGTCCGGCTCCAAAGATATGACGAACAGGGTTTTGCGGTACCGACATGTCCGGCGAAATTATTTCCGAGGTAATTGCGGCCATGTCCGGGCGCATCCTGTCGCCAACTCCCGCCTTTTTCGATCGGCAGGACCGCCGCGCGGCTCAATCGTCAAAGGACTGATGGACCGAGGTCCAGAAATCCGCCATGACGCGCGGCGGCTGCGGCGACTCCATTTTTCCGCTGGGTTCGTCGTGCATGCGATCAAGCCGCGTTTTCGACGGGCCGCCCCCGCTGGTCATTGGCATCATCCCTCCCCCGGAAACATCGCGAAATAAGGCTCCGCTTCCTTCAAGACGCGGGCATAGGACGGCCTGGCCTTCAGGCGACCAAAATAGGCCTTAAGGCTGGCGTGGTCCTCGAACGGCAGCACTTCGTTGGCGTAGAACAACGCGGGCGCCGCGGCACAATCGGCAAGACCGAACCTGTCTCCCACCGCCCAGGTCTGCGCCGCCATCTCCTGGTCGATCAGACGATAGGAAGTCCGCAGCCGCGCCCTCGCCTCCTCGACGCCATGCGGGTCCTTCCTGCCTTGCGGGCGCATCCGGTCACCGACAATCTTTTGCATCGGCTCATGCACATAAAGATCGTAGAACCGGTCGCGCAGCCGGGTCTGCAGCGCGAGCTCGGCCTCCTCGGGGATGAACCGCGTGCGGCCCTGATAATGTTGGTCCAGGTACTCGATGATGATGGTCGATTCCGGGATGGTCTGATCGCGCGCCTCATCGCGCAGCACCGGAAACTTTCCGATCGGCCACAGCTTCAAGAGCGCCGCCCGCTCGCGCTCGTCGCCGAGATTGACCAGGCTGGGCGTGAACGGCGTTGCGTTCTCATACAGCGCGATCAGCGCCTTGTGGCAGTACGACGCCAGCGGATGGAAGTGCAGCGTAAGCGACATGGTGACAACTCCGGCTCAGTTTTCTTTTTGTCTGATGAAGGCGCCGTTCTGATAGGTGGCGCCGAAATAGACGTCGATGCGCTTGATCCGCTCGCCTTCGAAGCTGAAGAATTCGGTGTTGCGGAAGCGCTTCCCGTCCCTGGTCACGCATTGGTAGGTCACAAAGGCGCCATCGCCTTCGACAAAAATTTTCTCCAGTTGCTGCCGTTCGATCCAGTCACTGACGCGCCAACACCGCGCGAAGTAGGTCGCTTTGTCGATTTCGTCGTCATAGGGGCTGGTGAAGCGGAAGTCCTCGGTAAACGCTTTCTCGACGGCCTTGCGGTCGTTCGCGAGGTAGGCTGCGAACAGGGCATGGATGATTTCAGACTTGTCGCGACCGGACATCGCATCTATTCCATACTGATTGCAATTTGCAACTGGTTGTAGTTCTGGTATAACTGATGCAATATTGCAAGTGGTTTTTTCGTGACCGTTTGCGCCGCAGGTTGGGATTGCCAATGACCGAGGAACAACGCTCCGGCTGCCCCATCAATCTCACGCTGGAAGTCGTCGGCGACAAATGGAGCCTTCTCGTCATCCGCGACATGATGTTCGGCAACCGCCGGCATTTTCGCGAACTGCTGACCAAATCCGAGGAAGGCATTTCCTCCAACATTCTCTCCGACCGGCTGAAGACGTTGTTGGAGCAGGGCATCATCACCTGGGCCGACGACCCCAGCCACAAGCAAAAGGGAATCTACTCCCTGACCGGGCAGGGCATCGAGCTGCTGCCGATCCTGGCGCAGATGTCGGGCTGGGGATTCAAATATTTGCCGGTGAGCGAAGAGCTCGGCATCCGCGCCAAGCTGTTAAGCGAAGGCGGCCCGAAGCTGTGGGCGGAATTCATGGACGAGTTGCGCGAGATTCACCTCGGCGTGAAACGGCGCAAAAAGGCAGGGCCAAGCGTCGGCGAGCGGTTGCAGGCGGCGTATGACAAGGTGATGGCCAGGAAGGGAAAGGGATAAGGACTTTCCGTTACGGTCCTCCCTCGAGGATCGCAGGCGTTCGCCCTCAGCTTCAGGCCCCCTCCCACCGCCGCACAGCCTCCATCGCGCCTTCCGGCGTGGCTTCGAAAATGGCCGATGCCAGCACCGCGTGAAGATGCAGCGTGACGTTGCCGGAATTGCGAAAGCCATGCAGGCGCCCGGCGGGCACGGTCAACGACTGGCCGGCCGTCACGATCACCCGCTCCTGATCGATCCACATTTCGGCTTCGCCTTTGCGCACCGTCAGCACCTCCTCGACGGGATGCGCATGGGTCGGCGCGCCGTTCCCCGGCGCGACCCATTGCTCGAACATGCACAACTGCGTCGCGCCGTTGCGCGCCGAGACCAGCATGCGGGTTTCCACCCCCGGTCTCCAGTGTTCGATCGGGATCTGTTCGGGGTCATTGACCTTCATCGCATTCGGCCCTTTGTCTTGAAGACATTGCGCGGCTAGAAGAGCAGACGTCGCCCTCCCCGGCTAGGGACAAGGCGACAATACGAAGGACCGATCCATGACCCCTGCCCCACAAAAAGTCGCTTTGGTGACGGGCGCCGCGCGCGGCATCGGCCTTGCGGTGGCCAAACGCTTCCTCGCGGAGGGCTGGCGCGTGGCGCTGCTCGATATCGAGGGCGACCTTCTGGGCAAGAGCGTGCCGGCACTGGCCGCTCCCGCCGATACGCTCTCCCTGCATTGCGATGTCTCCGACGCCAAGGCGGTGTCGAGCGCGCTCTCAAAAATTGAACGGCGCTTTGGCCGGCTCGACGCGCTGGTTAACAATGCCGGGATCGCGGTATTCGCGCCGCTTCTGGAAACATCGGATGAAGACTGGAGGCGGGTGCTGGAGGTCAACCTCACCGGGCCGTTCCGGTGCACCAAGGCGGCCGTGCCCTTGATGCGCGAACATGGCGGCGGCGCCATCGTCAATATCACTTCCATTTCGGCGGTGCGCGCTTCCACGCTGCGCTCGGCCTACGGCACCAGCAAGGCCGGACTTGCGCATCTGACAAAACAGCTCGCCGTCGAACTGGCCGCGCTCGGCATCCGCGTCAATGGCGTCGCGCCGGGCCCGGTCGACACCGCGATGGCAAAGCAAGTCCACACCCCGGAAATCCGCGCCGACTATCACGACGCGATACCGCTCAACCGTTACGGCCTTGAGGAAGAACTGGCGGAAGCCGTGTTTTTCCTCTGCAGCGATCGCGCGAGCTACATCACCGGGCAGGTTCTCGCCGTCGATGGCGGCTTTGACGCCGCCGGCATCGGACTGCCGACGCTGCGCGGCGCGCGGCGAAACGGGTAATTCTTCCCCTCGTATCGCCCTCCACTTATTTGGAAGAGGTGCGGGAACCTTGCCGCGGGCTTCGCAATTACTTAGCTGACTGCCATCCGATCAAGGGAAGGTCGAGCATGCGGACAGCTTTCTTTAGCGCAATTGTTCTCATGGCGGTCGCAGGCGGGGTTCTGTCGCCGGCGCGGGCCGAGGTACGCATCCTGGAAAGCCCGGGCGGACAGGTCGGTCCGTTTCTCGACCTGTTCGAGCAAGTTCGCGCCTCAGGCGAACGCGTCGTGATCGACGGGCCGTGCCTGTCGGCGTGCACGCTGGTGCTGAGCCTGGTACCGAGCGATCGCATCTGCGTGACGCGCCGGGCGGTACTCGGATTTCACGCCGCCCGGTCGATCGACCGGCGCGGCCGGTTGTATGCCGAACCGGAAGCCTCCGAACTGGTGCTGCAGGCCTATCCAGCCGGTGTGCGTGGCTGGATTCGCAGCCGCGGCGGGTTGACCTCGCGGCTGCTCCTGTTGCGCGGACGCGAACTTGCGGCGCTCTATCCAACGTGCCGGTGAGCCATCGAATCGGCCCGGTGGGCAAAGGCGCCTCGCGCCGTGCCCACCACGTTTGGCGATTGGGCTCTCACCGCTGATCGGCGAGCGTTCACTCCTCCAGCGGGCAGTTCACCATCCAGGGGATGCCGAATTGATCGCTGCACATGCCGAATCCCCTGGAAAAGAACGTCTTGCCGAACGGCATGTTCACGCTGCCGCCCTCCGAGAGGGCCCTGAACTTGCGCTCGGCCTCTGCGGGCTCCTTGACCGTCAGCGAGACCGAAAAGCCCTGCGGCTTGTTAAAGTGTTCCGGAGGTGCGTCGGACGCCATCAACACCTGCCCATCGATCGACATCCGGGCATGCATGATATTCTTCTTGCGCTCAGGCGGATATGGCATGCCTTCCGGACCATCCTCATTCCTCAAGATCAGCTCGATCTTGCCGTCGAGTGTTTTTTCATAGAACTTGAACGCCGCTTCGCAATTGCTGTTGTAAAACAGATAGGGATTGATCTGCATCGCTTGCTCCTCTGGTGATGAATCCTGAATATTCCGGTTAGTGCTCGGTCACCTTTTTCAGATTGGAAAGACCGGCCTCGAAATCCTTGCCGACCATGCGGTCGATGTTCATGAACACCTGCATCACCTTGGACATGAAGGGCGCGGGACCATGCATGACCCAGTTGACGTTGGTGGTTGCGGCGTCGCCCTGCGGCGACATGGTGAACTCGGCGGTGTTGTGGGCCTCGAACGGTTTGAGGAAGTCGAGCTTGATGACGATTTTCGATGGCGATGAGGCATCGAGAATTTCCATGCGGCCGGTGCCGACGTTCTTGTTGCCCTCCCACGCATAGACGGCGCCCTTGCCGCTGGTGGCGCCGCTGTAGGTGCGCTTCATCGCGGGGTCCTTGCCCTCCCAGGGCGACCAGCTTCCCCACTGGTGGAAATCGTTGATCAGAGGAAAGATTTTTTCCGGTGGCGCCTTCACCACGGCCGCGCGCCGGACGCTGAAAGTATCCGGCTTGGTCGCGGCGAGGATGAGTACGATCGCGATGGCAATCGCAATGGCGACGGCGATGATGGCAATGATCTCGAACATGGGTCGCTCCCTCTTCGGTGACCGTCAGTGACGCGCGTTAGTTGCGCAGCGGCAATAATGCGCGCAATTTCCGGTCGCGCAACCAGAGCCCACCCCACACCATCAGCCCGAGATAAAATCCGAACAGAATGTGGCTGAACAGCGGACTGCCGATCCGAACATGCGACGCCATCGCGCCACCGAGATAGCCGGTCACCAGGATGGCCCCAAGGATCGAGGTTGGCGGGATCGCATAGAGAACGGTGCAGACAAGGCTGATGGCACCCAGGCTTCTCGCAAGATTTTCGCTCGAACCGTAGCCCATCCTGTCCATTGTTTCCGTGACAATCGGCCACGGCACCAGCTTGATGGCGCCATCGAACAGCATGAACAGGATGACGATGCCGCTGAGAATGCGGCCCAGCCACCGCGCCGGCCTGGACACTTGCGCAGACACGGCCATCGCCGGCATGGCGCCGTCGACAATCTCAAGATTTTGCGTGGTCATTTCTTGTCCCTACTTTGGCAGGCTCATGCCCTAAAGACGAACGGGAAGAACGCGAACCGACAGCTGAGCGATTATTTTTTGAAGCTGTCCTGCGCCGCCTTCGCCCCCGGCGCAAAAAGCAGGGTTGTGTCCTCGGCGTTCCAATTTCGGTCGCAAATTTGCCTGCGACTCAATTCACTCTTGCGCTAGGGGACGACGGGGTACGTTCGGCTACCTAAAGTGGGGATTAGTCATGGGACCCGCATATCCACCGGATCGCAAACAGGAATTACTTGAGGAGCAGGGATGCCTCGACGAATCGCTTCGTGATGACGGATCGCTTCGTGATGACGGATTTGCCGACGACGACACTCGGACGACATTGTCTCGCTGCTTGAAGAAAATGCCCGGCTTCGCGGGATTGTCGTCAAGCTGACCGACATCATCCTCAAAAGCGTCGCCGATCGAGGGTAACAAGGTGCCGCCGAGGACCTGGACCAATCACGGACGCTTCTAGACGGCCGGTCCGTGCAGTGCGCTTTGTGCCGCGCGAGCCGCTACTTCCCTGCCTTCGCGTTGCGCGGCTGGCTGTCGCGGATCAACCGGTCCAGATGCATCCGGATGTGGCTGGCTTCGGCGGTGGTGCCGGCGAGCGCGATGGCGCGGTCGAACGCCACGCGGGCTTCATCGTTGCGGCCAAGCTGCATTAGGAACGCGCCGCGCACGCCGAAGAAATGAAAATAATTCGAGAGCCGCTCGCCCAGGGGCTCAATCATTTCCAGCGCCGCCCCGGCCCCGCGTACCTTGGACACCGCGACCGCGCGGTTAAGTGTTACCACCGGTGACGGCTGCATGATTTCGAGCGCACCGTAGAGCAGATCGATCTGGGCCCAATCGGTGTCCTCAGGCCTTGCGGCGCGCGCGTGCAGGGCCGCGATCGCCGCCTGGATCTGATAGGGCCCGCTGCGGCGATGGCGCATCGCCTTGTCGATCAGCGCCAGGCCTTCGGCGATCATCTTCTGATTCCAGAGCGCGCGATCCTGATCGTCGAGCAGCACGAGTTCGCCGCTCGCATCGAACCGCGCGGCGGCGCGGGCATGTTGCAACAACAGCAGCGCCGTCAAGCCCATGATCTCGGGCTCGCTCTGGAACAGCCGCAGCAGGAGCCGCGCCAGGCGAATCGCTTCCTCGCACAGTGGCTTGCGAATTTCCGATGTATCGCCGCTGGCGGAATAGCCCTCGTTGAAAATCAGGTAGATCATCGCGGCAACGGCGGAGACCCGCTCGCTGCGCTCCACCGCGCCGGGCGTTTCGAACGGCACGCCGGCGTCCGCAACGCGCGCCTTGGCGCGGGTGATGCGCTGCTCCATCGCGGCTTCCGAGACCAGGAAGGCGCGCGCAATCTGCTTCACGGTCAGGCCGGAGACGATGCGCAGCGCCAATGCGATCTGCTGCGTCCCCGGCAGATCCGGGTGGCAGCAAATGAACAACAGGCGCAGAATGTCGTCGCGGTAATGCGAACCGTCGAGCCGTTCGGCCAGCGCATCCTCGGCATCTTCGAGATCGGAGATCGCCTCGTCCTCGGGCAGCGCCTCCTGCTTGCGGGTCCGGCGCACCTCATCGATCGCGACGTTGCGTCCCACCATGATCAGCCACGCCGCCGGATCGCGCGGTGGACCGTTTTGCGGCCAGCTCTTGAGCGCACGCAGGCAGGCGTTCTGGAAGGCTTCCTCGGCGGTGTCGAGGTTGCGGAAATAGCGCAAGAGCGCGCCAACCGCCTGGGGACGCGCCGACGTCAACGCGGCATCGATCCAGGCGGTATCGGTCACGCTACATTGCCTCCGGGCTGGAACACGCCGACAGGACGAATTTCGTAAGCTCCGCCGGGATTGGCCGCGCCGAGATCGCGCGCCACCTCGAGCGCCTGGTCGAGGCTCTCACAGTCGACAACGTAGAAACCGAGCAGCTGCTCCTTGGTCTCGGCATAAGGGCCGTCGAGCACCAGCGGCGGATCGTCCTTGCGCAGCGTGGTCGCGGCGGTGGTCGGCAACAGCCGCGCCACCGGGCCGAGCCGGCCCTGCTTTTTCAGTTTATCCTGCACGACGGCAAGCTTGGTCATGACGGCGGCGTCCTGCTCCCTGGTCCAGGAACCGGTGACGTCCTCGTCATGGTAGCAAAGAATGGCGTAGAGCATTGGCAAAAGTTCCCATTTGGTCCAAGGACGAGTGAGTATGCCCGGAGCCGACAGCGAAGCGGAAATATTTTGTGCGGGAAATGTGGGCCAGTAAGGTCCCCTGTCCCTGCTAGAAGGCAAAATTGCGATGAAGAAAGCTGCACTCGCCCTGCTCATTCACGGCGGGACCGAAAATTGGGCACCTGCGCGGTGGAAGCGCCGGTTTGACGAGGTGTGCGGGGATCGCCCGGTCTGGCTGTTGCCGGAGGGGAAAGGCGATCCCGCCGATGTCCATTACGCCGCGGTCTGGAAGCCAGTGCCGGGCGAGCTTGCGGCCTTCCCGAACCTGCGCGTCATTTTCAATCTGGGCGCGGGGGTCGATGCGCTGATGGCCGATTCGTCCCTTCCGAAACTGCCGGTGGTTCGCGTCGCGGTCGGCGATCTCACCCATCGGATGACGGAATATGTCGTACTGCATGTGCTGATGCATCACCGGCAGGAGCTCTACTTGCGCGAAAGCCAGCGCGAAAAGCGCTGGCAGCCGAAATTTCAGTGGCCGGCCGGCGCCGTTTCGGTCGGCATCATGGGCCTCGGCACACTTGGATTGGACGCCGCCGACGTATTGAAGCGGCTCGGCTTTCGCGTGGCGGGCTGGAGCAACAGCCCCAAGGCGATCGATGGCATCGAATGCTTTCACGGCAAGGGAGGGCTCGATGGGTTTCTCCAGCGCACCGACATCCTGGTCTGCCTTCTGCCATTGACGGCGGAAACGCGCCACATTCTCAACCGCGAATTGTTCGCCAAGCTGAATCGAACCGGTCCGATCGGGGCGCCGGTCCTGATCAATGCCGGGCGCGGCGGGCTGCAGAATGAAGCGGACATCCTGGCGTGCCTCGACGACGGTACACTGGGCGCAGCGTCACTTGACGTCTACGCCATGGAGCCGCTCCCGCCCGACAGCCGGTTCTGGACGCATCCGAAGGTCGTGCTGACGCCGCACAACTCCGCCGACACCGATCCCGACGAAATATCGCGATATGTGGCGCGCCAGATCACGAATTATGAAGCCGGCGGCGCGCTGGAGAACCTCGTCGATCCCGCGCGCGGCTATTAGCGGCTTGAGGCGGTTGGGCTCGTAAGGGGAACCCAAACGGCAACCTCAAAACGGGCTCTCGCCCAATCCCGGCACATCCGCCGGTCGCGGGGCGGGCGCCGGCCAGTGAAAGCGGCGGTCTTTTTCCGCAATCGCAATATCGTTGATGCTGGCTTCGCGCCGGCGCATCAAGCCGTGTTCGTCGAACTCCCATTGCTCGTTGCCGTAGGAACGGTGCCACTGCCCGGCGGCGTCATGCCATTCGTATTGAAAGCGCACGGCGATGCGGTTGCCGGCGAACGCCCAGAGGTCCTTGATCAGGCGATAGTCAAGCTCCCTCGCCCATTTGCGGGTGAGAAACGCCACGATCGCGGCGCGGCCCTCGAAAAATTCGGAGCGGTTGCGCCAGCGGCTGTCCTCGGTATAGGCCAGCGCCACGCGCTCGGGGTCGCGCGAATTCCAGGCGTCTTCCGCCATGCGGGCCTTTTGTGCGGCGGTTTCCCGGGTGAATGGTGGGAGCGGTGGACGCGACATCGTGACCTCGGGTGTTGCTGGGACCGCCAAGTCTACCGCCGCGGCCTGTGGAGTCGATAGGCGTCTCGCTATCGGCCAATAGCTGGAGCCTATCGGCTCTGTTTTTCTGACGCGTTTTTCTTCACGCGAACCGGCGCCCACCCCGCATCAAGTGCGGGGCAGGCTTTTGCTCGAAAACGCTATGCCTTCATCAACAGCCGCAGCGATTTCGGGATCGGCTGTGCCCGTCCCTCGCTGATGAAGGCGACGCGCACCTCGGCCTTGACCAGCACATCCTCGGCCCGCCGCACTTCCTGCGCCAGCATGATCGAGGCGCCCTTCACTGCGACCGGCCACGTCACCACGTCGAGCACGTCATCCATCCGCGCGGGCTTGAGGTAATCGATCTGCATCGAACGCACCACGAAGGCAAAGCCCGGGGTTTCCGCCTGCGCCTCCGCGAACAGCGCATGCTGATCCGCGCCCATCAGCCGCAGATGATTGGTGCGGCCGCGCTCCATGAAGCGCAGGTAATTGGCGTGGTAGACGATGCCGGAAAAGTCCGTGTCCTCGTAATAGACGCGGATCTGCATATGATGGCGGCCGTCGCGGATCTCGCCGTCGAGATGGGATAATGTCACTTGCCGTCCTCGCTCGCCCTGGGAGCGATGGTTTTGCGCAAAATTCATTTGGCGCGCAAGCGCGGCAGCTCGCTAGGCGACCGGAACCGAACCACCCAGCGTCACCAGCCCAATCTCCGGCGGAACGCCGAGCCGGAACGGCATGATGCTGCAGCCGAGCCCGCCGGAGACGATGACGTCACAGTTCATGCGGATGTGGCCATAGGCGAGCCGGTGCCCGGACGGTGACACCGGCGACCAGCCGAACAGCCGCACCTGGCCGCCATGGGTGTGACCGGATAGTTGCACGGCGACGCGCGGCGGTACGCGAACGGCCACATCGGGTTCATGCGCCAGAAGAACGAGCGGCGCGTCGTCGGTCACCTTCTTCAGGGTTGCGCTGAGATCGTCGACGCCAATACGCCGCACGGGGCGGAAGCGCCGCGCCGGCAGATACGCCAGCTGATCGCCGAGACCCGCGAGCCAGAACGGACGGCCGGCCTTGTTCAGGCGTTGGGCATCATTCTCGTAAACCGGAATGCCTGCCGCTTCGAGCGCACGCCGGGCGACCGTGATTCCGCCTCCATCGCGCTGCACTATCCTGTCTTCCCACCAGTCGTGATTGCCGAGGATCGCATGCACGCCGAGCGGCGCCTTGAGCCCGGCGAGGACCGACGCCCATTCGCCGGCCGGAATGAAGCGCGTCACATGACGGTGACCGGCCACATAGTCGCCGAGCATGACGATGATATCGGCATCGAGCGCATTGGTGCGTTCGACGATCGCCTCGATGTGTTCCAGTGACATCCAGGGATCGCAGGCGTGAAGGTCGGCAATCACCGCGATCTTGAGACGAAAATCGGCGGGCCAGTTTGGCGGTTGCAGATGGTACCGCGCGACACGCAGCCGAACCGTCGGCTCGATGCCAAACCCGTAGGCCGCGGTTGAAGCGCTGAAGGCTCCAAGCCCGGCCATAAAACGCAGGAAATAACGGCGTGAAATCATGGATGGCTGATCGTGATGCGATTTCTTCGTAAGGACGCATTGCAGCTGAATTGCGGAACGTTTGTGCAGAAAGCCGGCAGTACGGCTCAGGTATCGCTCCCAAACGACCCGAATTGCGCTGGATCGTGCGGTCTGATGCAGGCCAGCGGCAAAACATGGTCGCGCGTCAGCGGCGCGAGAGGGATATCGGGAGGCGCCGCCGGATCGATCCAGATCGCCTCGTCAATCTCGCGGCTCGGCGTGATCTCGCCGGCCACGTCTATTCCATAGAGGCAAGCCTGCACCCTGCAGCCGGGTTCATTGGCAGCGACGGCGACGAATTTGCCGAGAGGCCGGATCGAGCTGCGCACCACGCCGCAACCGAGTTCCTCCGCGATTTCGCGCGAGAGAGCTGCGATGTCGTCTTCGCCGTGGTCGCGTTTGCCGCCGGGCTGCATGAATGCCGCCGTCCCGCGCTTGCGCACCAAAAGCACCCGGCCCGCCTCATCGCATATCAGCGCCGCAACGATCTTGATGGTGCTGGTTTCCATCACTCGTCGTCGCTGCCGTTTCCGAACAATCCGAACTGGGCCGGATCGCGCGTTGGCTCGGCAAGGCCGAGATGGCGAAAGGCGTGCGAGGTCAACAGACGCCCGCGGGGGGTGCGTTGCAGGTAGCCGCACTGGATCAGATAAGGCTCGATAATGTCTTCAATCGCGTCGCGCGGTTCCGAAAGGGCCGCCGCCATGGTTTCCACGCCCACCGGACCGCCGCCGTAGTTCATTGCGATGGTCGAAAGATAGCGCCGGTCCATGGCATCGAGGCCTGCAGCATCGACTTCCAGCGCGCTCAGGGCGTTGTCGGCAATTGCCCGATCGATCGCGGAAGCGTCGGCCGCGGAAGCAAAATCCCGCACCCGCCGCAACAACCGTCCCGCGATCCGCGGCGTGCCGCGGGCGCGCCGCGCGATCTCGTTGGCGCCATCCGGCGTCATGCCGATCTGCAGCACGCGGGCGCCGCGGGTGACGATCTTCTCCAGTTCTTCTTCAGTGTAGAAATTCAACCGCACCGGAATCCCGAAACGGTCGCGCAGCGGATTGGTCAGGAGCCCTGCGCGCGTGGTGGCGCCAACGAGGGTGAATTTTGCGAGTTCAATCTTCACCGAGCGCGCCGCCGGTCCTTCCCCAATGATAAGGTCGAGCTGGAAATCCTCCATCGCCGGATAGAGCACTTCCTCCACCGCGGGGCTCAGGCGATGGATTTCATCGATGAACAACACATCACGCTCTTCGAGATTGGTAAGAAGCGCGGCGAGATCGCCCGCCTTGGCGATCACCGGACCCGAGGTGGCGCGAAAGCCGACGCCGAGTTCACGCGCGACGATCTGCGCCAGCGTGGTCTTGCCGAGGCCGGGTGGGCCGACGAACAGCACGTGGTCGAGCGCCTCGTTACGTTTGCGCGCCGCCTCGATGAAGATCGAAAGATTGGCGCGCGCCTGCGCCTGGCCGACGAATTCCGACAACAATTGCGGACGCAGCGCGGTGTCGCCGCCATCATCGGTGCGGCGCTCAGGCGTGACGATGCGGGAGGGTGGGTTCACTTCGACAGCTCCTTCAGCCCGAGCCGAATGAGCTGCGCGGTTTCGGCCTTTTCACCGGCGCTGCGTGAGGCCGCGGCGATCGCGGCCGCCGCCTGCGGCTGGCCGTAGCCGAGATTGACCAGCGCCGAGATCGCGTCGGTGACCGGGCGCGGCGCACGATCGCTGTCGATCGCGCCGGAGAGATGCACCAGCGCAGGATCGACATTGGCAAATGCCGGCGCCTTGTCCTTCAATTCAGTGACAATGCGCTCGGCGACTTTCGGGCCGACGCCCGGCGTGCGTGTCACCGCGGCCTTGTCGCGCAGCGCGATCGCATTCGCCAGATCCGCCGGCGGCAAGGTGCCGAGCACCGCAAGCGCCACCTTGGCGCCGACGCCCTGCACGGTCTGAAGCAAGCGAAACCATTCGCGTTCGACATCGCTGCGGAAGCCGAACAGCTTTATCTGATCCTCGCGCACATAAGTCTCGATCGAGAGCACCGCGGCTTCCCCGGGCGACGGCAGCGCCTGCAAGGTGCGGCCCGAGCAATGCACCTGATAGCCAACGCCGCCGACGTCGAGGATGACAAAATCCTCGCCGTAAGAGTCGATCAGGCCCTTGAGTTTGCCGATCATGGGGTCGACCCGGACATAGCAAGTATCTCTCGATCGTCATGCCCGGCCATATCAGTCTGGCTTGCGCAGACTGCGTAAACTTGTCTGCGATGCCGGGCATCCACGTCTTTTTTTGCCGATGCCTCAGACGTGGATGGCCGGGACAAGCCCGGCCATGACGGCTGAGATCGATATCCACACATCATAGCTCCACCACCCTCAGCCGCAGTGTCGTGCTCTGGCGGTGATGTGCATGCGTGATAGCGATGGCGAGCGCGTCCGCCGCGTCGGGGGATTTCGGCTCGGCTTTGGGCAAAAGGATCTTCAGCATCACCAGGATCTGGTTCTTGTCGGCGTGACCGGCGCCGACCACGGTTTTCTTCACCTGGTTCGGGGCGTATTCCGCGACCGAGATACCGAACATCGCCGGCGCCAGCATCGCAACGCCGCGCGCCTGGCCAAGCTTGAGCGTGGCGACGCCATCCTTGTTGACGAAGGTCTGCTCGACAGCGGCCTCAGCGGGACGGAAGTCGCCAAGCACGGCAGCGAGGCCCTCATGGATCGCCAACAGGCGGCTTGCCAGCGGCAAACCGTCCGGCGGTTCCACCGAACCGCAACCGACATAAACCAGGCGGTTGCCATCGACCTCGATCACGCCCCAACCCGTGCGGCGCAGGCCCGGATCGATGCCAAGGATGCGGATGGGGTGGCGAATCGCTGCGGGTGTCATGGGGTATTGATAACGCCGGAGGCGGGCGTACGAAACAGATACTGACTGTCATCACCCGCGAAAGCGGGTGATCCAGTACGCCGAGACTTCTCGATTCAATCGTAACTGCTCTGGAATACTGGATCGCCCGGTCATCCCGGGTCAGGACGCGCTTCGCGCTTTTGCCGGGCGACGACAGCAGCGACGGAACGGCCCCAGGGCCTTATCCGCCCATCTTGGCGACCAGCGCGTCGGAGACCTCGAAATTGGCATAGACGTTCTGCACGTCATCGTGCTCGTTCAAGAGATCGATCAGCTTCAGGAGCTTCTCGCCAGTCTCGTCGTCCACCGCCACGGTATTTTGCGGTTTCCAGGTCAGCGCCGCCTTGCGCGCCTCTCCGAACTTTGCCTCAAGCGCCCTGGCGACATCGCGGAAAGTTTCCTGCGAGGCGTAGACCTCGTGGCCGCTCTCGCTTGACGCGACGTCGTCGGCGCCGGCCTCGATCGCCGCCTCCAGCATCGCATCGACGGATGCAACCTTGGCGTCATATTCGACGACGCCGGTGCGATCGAACATGAACGCGACGGAACCGGTTTCGCCGAGATTGCCGCCTGATTTGGTGAAATATGACCGGATGTCGGAGGCAGCACGGTTGCGATTGTCGGTCAGCGCCTCGACGATGACGGCGACACCGCCGGGACCATAGCCTTCGTAACGAATCTCGTCGTAATTCTCGCTCTCCCCGCCGATCGCCTTCTTGATGGCGCGCTCGATGTTGTCCTTTGGCATGTTCTCCTGACGCGCCGCGATCACGGCGGCGCGCAGGCGCGGGTTCATGGCCGGATCGGGCGTTCCAAGTTTTGCAGCGACCGTGATTTCCCGCGCCAGCTTGCCGAACAGCTTCGATTTCTGGGCATCCTGCCGGCCCTTGCGGTGCATGATGTTCTTGAATTGGGAATGTCCGGCCATGCGTGGTCTTTCGGGATCGTCCGGTTGGTTTGGGTGGAAAGCGCGGCGTTATAGGCCGGTGACCTGCCAAAATCAAAGAATTGCATGCGTTTTCGGTACCAAGGTAGTGCCAGCTGCCTGCTTATGAGGCATTTGTTAACCCTGATTTCACGGCGCGATGGGAGGATGACCGGCATCATCAGGAATGGCCGACAGATCTAATGGCGTTTGGCAAGACCGTCGTGATGCACGAGATCGACGTGCCGGTCCGCGTCAATGGCCGACACTGGGGGCGGATTTCGCACGGCCTACAAGCTTTGAGGATGACCAGATCATTGAGTTTACCGACCGGGAGGAATGCAGCAATGTCGCTTGCACAAGCCAAAATACCGGACGGCGCCGAGCCGGCCGCCTCCGATGCCGAACGTCTGGTCGATCAGCTTTCGGATCGGATCGGCGGCCTCGGCGTTGAGCTCGCGGACGTCGCCGGAAATCTGCAGGAAGTGGCGGGGCGCGTTTCCACCCAGGCCGGACGCTTCCGGCCCCTG